>ERZ773190.490-NODE-490-length-45617-cov-5.119332_pt1 | contig 45617 bp, 46 predicted proteins | sample MGYA00511111_ERZ773190 | MGnify/ENA primary metagenome ERZ773190 (study PRJEB29015, sample SAMEA2737777) | human gut metagenome | biome: human gut; feature: human-associated habitat; material: faeces | place: China | collected 2012 ... | reverse complement strand
GAATACAAGGACATTAATTGGAACGAGGGTCACGACCGTTATAAGACACAGATAAGCGATACGATGAACCAATACGTCCTATTTGACGTATTAGGCGATATGCTAAACGAGCTGAAAGACGGGCATACCAATTTGATATCCACCTTCAATATGTCCCGCTATTGGGATTGGTATCTCGATTATCCGGATAATTTCGACTCGGACATACAAGAGAATTATCTCGGAAGGAACTACTCGATCGCCGGAGGACTTAAATACACGACATTGAGTGACGGGCAGATCGGGTATATTTACTACGGTAGCTTTTCCAGTTCGGCCGGCGAAAGCGGTTTGGATCACATATTCTATCAATTCAAGGATTGCAAAGGTTTGATCTTCGATATTCGGGATAATGGCGGTGGCATGTTATCAAACGCCGATCGCATCGCTTCCCGTTTCTTGGAGGAAAAGATACTGATCGGCTATATCCAACATAAGACGGGTAAAGGGCACGATGACTTTTCCGAACCTTATCCCCTTTATCTCTCACCTTCCGAGCGTATCCGCTGGTTACGCCCTGTCGTGGTCTTAACGAATCGTCATTGCTACAGCGCCGCCAACGATTTCGTGCAGAAAGTACGCATGATGCCTTATGTAACGACGATGGGAGATCGCACCGGAGGCGGTAGTGGCTTCCCCTTTAACTCCGAGTTGCCCAACGGCTGGGGTGTCCGTTTCTCCGCGTCTCCCATGCTAGATGTAAACAAACAGCATACGGAATTCGGTATCGATCCTACATATAAGGTTTCTATGACCCAAGAAGATATCGAGAAAGGTAAAGATACGATTATCGAGGCGGCGATCACCCACCTCTTGTCCGAGACCGAGAAGAAATAAGGTTTCGCTAAAAAAACAACGCAAATATTTGCAAGTTTATAAAAAAGCATTACCTTTGCACACGATTCCAATGCGGCTGTGGTGTAATTGGTAGCCACGTCAGACTTAGGATCTGATGCTTCACGGCGTGGGGGTTCGAGTCCCTTTATCCGCACAAAGGAGCCTTTTCGAAGGGCTCCTTTTTCGTTACCCGTTCGGTGCAAACAAGTGCAAATTGATTGTATATCATCGTTTTGCAAAGGTGTCGGCAAATTCTCTGAACCGGAAGCCGAAAGCACTTCGCAGCAAACTCGCGGGAGCACGAAAGGGAGCGGAGCCGAAAAACGGGCCGCGCGACGGAACTTGCTCCCGAGTACGTTTGCAATGCACTGTTTCGCTGTGTTTTACGTCGTAATAATTCTCTCTTGCGGACGTTTTGTTAACCAAAAAAATTTCAACGTCATGAGACAAGAGACATTTGCCATTCTTTTCTTGATGCGGAAAGGACGGCCGAAGAAAAACGGACTGGCGCCCATCTTCGCACGCATTACGACCGGAGGGCTCCGACAAGAGGTCTACACCCAGTGCGACAGCAATCCCGAAACGTGGAACCAGCACAAGGAGCGCGCGATGGGAACGAACAAGCTGGCCATTCAGGTCAACGAGCGACTGAACGATTTCCGCGTCAAAATCATCGACATCCGCACCAAGCTGTTGGCCGAGGGCTATGCGGCCAATGCGGCGCAGATCAAGCAGCGCTACCTCAACCCGACCTGCAACACGATGATGCTCATCGCGGGCCTCGCCGACTACGCGAAGCGGCGGCAGGGCGAGGTGGGCGTGCGCATCACGCAGCGCACGGCCGACAAGTACGAACGGCTGCTGCGCTACCTGAAACAGTACCTCGCCCAGCGCGGCAAGGCCGAGGACATCCCCGTCGAGCGGATGAACTACGAGTTTCTGGACGGCTTCAACCTCTTCCTGCAAACCGCCCACCGCTGCCGCCACAACGGAGCGGTCGCCGTGATGAACTGTCTGCGCAACTTTGTCCTCTACTGCCTGCGCAACGAGTGGATCACGAAAAATCCGTTCCGCTACTATAAACTCAAAGAAGACGAGGTGCAGGCCAAGGAGCACCTCACGGCGCATGAACTGGAACTACTGAGCCGCAAGGCGCTCGACCACCGGCTGGCCCGCATCCGCGACGTCTTCGTCTTCTGCTGTCTGACGGGGCTGGCCTTCGCCGATGCCGACCACCTGCGGCGCGAGCACCTCTCGCAGGACGACGAAGGCCGCTGGTGGATTCACAAGCCCCGCGAGAAGACCTCCGTGATGAGCCGTATCCCGCTACTCCCGGCCACACTCGAAATCCTGCGCCGCTACGAGCACGACGAAGTATGCGTCGCACGCTCACGGGTGCTCCCCACGCCGAGCAACCAGAAGATGAATGCCTACATGAAGGAGATCGCGGCCGTGTGCGGCATCGACAAGGTGCTGACCACCCATTGCGCAAGGCATTGGCATCAGAAGTACTTGCTGAATGATAGATATTTACAGAAGTCAGCCGGTTGAGAACTAACGATTTGGAGACGAGCGACATTCTCTGAATCACTCGATTCTGCATAGCTGGAAAGAACGCATCTCGAATGCAAAAATAAGATGTATTTCTGTTTCCGCCAAATTTACACGCTGATTCTGATACTCGCACCCCTTCATTAAGTCGATCTTCAACGGTTCCGTCCCAGAATCAGCACATCTTTATGCCAAGGTCGTTTTTCGACCGGAACTCAATCAATACCAAACTCCCGGAAGGATTATATCAGACTGAAAAAAGAGCCTCCATGACTCACAAGTCAATGAGATTTCACCGCAAAAATCGGCAGCCGTTGGCAGTTTTCCGATTTAATTTCCTATTTTTGTAATTGGTTCCGTGCCTCTGCGGACGGAGCCGGACATATTTACGAACGTTTCGTTACGTTTTCTTTCGCATTCAAACTTCGCAACTTTGACCAATAGAAAGAGATGTAACTGGACGCCTCGTGGACGCATGTATTGTGCCCGCAGGCCTTTGGCTTGCTATGTGCACGATACACGTTTCGCGTGGGCTGTCCGTGTTGCTTATTCCTGTTGGGGGCAGCGAAGGCCTGAATGCGTGGTAAGTCAATGCGGCAACCCACGTTTTTTATGGCTTTCGATTACGATTACACCGGAAATCCCGCCCTGCTCGATCGTCGGAAGGTCGCCTTCTTTGCCTCGCGCGTCGTCTCTCCGGCCGTCGAGGAGCAGGCCATGCGCTGGGCCAAGGCGTGTTGCGCAACCGATCGCGTCGTAATCAGCGGTTTCCAGTCGCCGCTCGAAAAATCCGTCTTTGAACTCCTGCTGAAAGCCCGCCACCCGGTAATCTGGGCCTTGGGACGAGCTCTCTACCGTCGCTACCCTCCCGCTGTCGAAGAGGCCCTAGCCGAGCAGCGCATCCTGATCTTTGCCGTCCGCAACGCCCGCCGCACCGGTTAGCAGACCGCCCAGACCCGCAACTATACTATTGCTGCGATGGCTGAGGAGAGTGTTTACGCCCTCCGCTCGGACGGCCGCCCCAGCTCGCTCGACGTCCTCTGCGGGCTGGAACTGGGGCGCAAACCGGTGCGCTGTTTTTGATGGGGTCTGGCGGCTATCGTTTGTTTTCCAGTCCTGCTTGATTTATGAAGACAAAGCAAGACTGATAAAATTACTATATCCGTCTTTTGGATGTGTAATGTAAGAATCTGAGTTGGAATTTTACTATTTTTGAGAAGACCAAACTCAAATTGATATGAGCCAGACATCAAATTACCCGAATGAGTTGCTCTCGGGTATTATGCCCGAGAATCCTCACTATGGCTATCTGATAGCCGCTGCCGTGTTGCTATTCTGGCTCATTGGTGTTATCTGTGGTTGGAAATGGACCTATTCACGACCAGGTAGTTACAGGGGTAATTTCTTGTTGGATCTATTGGGCCCGAAAACCTATCGTCTGGTACTTGGAGTATTCCTTGTTGTGATGCTTGCACTCGTCCTTTATCTTTTCGTGCGTACTGAATAAGTTCGAATCCATTAAAGCGAGGTGTCTGAATGGAGAAAAAACGGTTTCATCGGCAGTAAACATCCTCAACACAGCAAATTACAAAAATATTTCTTCATAAATGGCGAAGAATAAATGCATAACGAGCGGCTCAACTTTCTTGAAAAGATTCTTGGTTGGCTACTGAACATAATTCATACGATATACATTTGAATGAAGAAGCAGGAATATAATGAGCAAGAACGGCAACGTCGTTACTATTTCTTCGACTATCTGTTCTGGTTGGGAGAAATAACATGGGAGAATTATCACAAGGTCAATTTCAAACAACCCCGAGGAAGTGATATGCTGTGGGCCTGTATCGTATTTTTTATATTCATACCGGTTCTGACCATAGCCGGTTATTTCCTTCATGACTTGGCATTCGAGGTGTTTGGAGCCATTCTTGTAATCGTGTTTTCCATTTCTGTCTTCATGACAGAACGTCTGTTCGGCAAAATATACCCGCCTTCCCGACGGAAAGCGGTTATGCAGCATTATGCGGGCTGCAAGTTCAGTCCCTTCCGGCGTAACCTGTTCTTTTTCTCCCTCTATTTGCTGGGTATTCCCGAAATGGTTTTATTAGCAACCATACCGAAATGGATAACTGAAATACTCAAATGACAGAAGAAACGAACATATTCAGCCGTTCTTTCCGCGTACTGGTGATGTTGCATAAAATTCCCTATGCGCACTTCACGGAATGGAACAATAAGAGGAAGCACAAGGCATTAGCAACCGGAATCTACTTCCTGAGTATCCTCCCGGAATTTTTCCTGTTAGCCGGCACTTTCCTGGCGGCAAGGGAGTATGACGGGTATGTACATCTGGTAAATGTGCCGCAAAAGATTGTCATCTACGGTCTGGTGGGTCTGGCGGTGCTGCTGTCGGCCATCCCTTTGGGATTTTTTGACGATAAGAAAATATGCAAGGAAGTCCGTCAGGAACTTCGGGAACGGCCCCGTTACTGGAAATGGGCGATAGTGATCTATTGGACAGTTATTGCGGCATTAGTGGTTGCCGTGAACGTAATTTATCCGCTCGTTACACCGTCCATGTAGACAACCGGAATAGTGTCATAGTTCGGGCAAACTACTTACCCGGCACAGGCCGAGTAAGTGATTGGTGGCGGAAATCCTGTCTCGCGCCGGGAAACGTTCCGGAATGTTATTTTTGTAGAAATTTTAGATTGACAGACGTTATGGAAAACATTAAGGTCGGAGATTGGGTTACTCAATACAGAACGGGTTATTGGATGGTCAAAGAACTGCATCCAAAGTTTTCGCCCTTCGAAGTGGGATCGGTTCACAAGGGGGACTGGCAGGGATACTATGCGGTCTTGCAGAAAGCATTCGGTTCGACCTTCAAGTTCGGTATCGCGTTCGACTCTTGTGATGTGTCGTTATGTTCTCCGGTATCCAAAGAGCAATTGGCTCGGATTGAAACGTATTTTGAGGAGCATCCGAAAGATAAGCTGAAATTCGAATCGGCGAAGGTGGTTGTGCCTCCAAGCATTACCACGGTTCATTTGCAGATCGACGATCAGCAACAAGCCGTCCTCTCCGCTGCTATTGACCGGATGCTTCCAACACTTACGCTTCCGAAGTTACGTGCCCTACTGGCAGAGTATGGTCTTGTAGAGGTCTTGCCGGGTGCCGACAACACCTATCTCCAACTGTACGGGCATTCGTGGGATCTTGATGAGAATTTCGATTTTCAGTATTATGACTATAAGTTTGTACACAAGTAGCTCTTATTGATTGAATCAACCGACAGAACGGCTGTTCCCCGATATTGTCAATTTATCCGGGACTGCTCATTAACGTTCGTGAGCCCCTTTCTCCGGTTCGCCGGGATACCACCAACCGCGGCCCATGTCGGTAGCTGTGGTGCGCTCCTCGCCAGTCGTCGGGTCCGTCTCGATACGGTATTCGTAACGGGCATCGTGCTCGAATACCTGCAGACGGTCGAACGCCTCGGGGATCTCCGCCAGAATCGGATTGTCCCGGCAATAGAGCTTCCACAGCGAGGGGGCATTCGTCAGGTCGAGTTCCGTCAGCCGGTTCGACGTGCAGTCCAGCTGGGAGAGCATTTCGCACGTGGTGAGGTCGAGTGCCTGAAGTTCGTTCCGGGGGCATGCGAAGACCTGCAGGGTTGAACAGCCCGTCAGGTCGATCCTTTGTAAGGCGTTGTCCGAGCAATCCAGCTGGGTGAGTTGCCGGAAATCCTTCAGGTCGAGTTCCGTAAGGCGGTTGCCCGGACAGTAGAGTCCTTCGAGGATTGCGGTGAGCGGTTCGAGGTCGAGTTGTTCGAGACAATTGTCGTAACAATAGAGATCCGTAAGACGACTGCATCCAGTGACATGGAGTTCGGTCAATAGGTTCGTTCCGCAGTTGACCAGGTAAAGCCACTCGCACCCGGAGAGGTCGAGCTGCGTGAGGCGGTTCTCGTAGCAGAAGAGGTCGCGTAATTCCGTGCGGCCGGCTACGTCCAGGGTCGAGAGGTCATTCCCGGCCACGTTCAGCGTCGCAATCCAGGGACATGCTGAGATGTCGATTGCCGAAATCCGGTTGTACTCGCATTTGAGATAGGTCAGCGCGGAGACGGACGAGAGGTTGAGGTGCGTCAGCTGGTTGTATCCGCATAGCAGTCTGTCGAGTGATGAGCACCCCGAGACGTTCAGTTCGGTAATCTCGTTGCTGGTGCAGTCGATCTCCCTGAGCAGCGGGCACCCCGACACGTCGATTTCCGTGAGACTGTTTTTGGCACAGCGCAGCTCAACGAGCGCCGTACATCCCGAGAGGTCCATTTGCCCCTTGAGGTACTTTTCGCCGAGCCAAAGGCTTAACAGTCCGTTTTCGTAGCGTACGCCATCCCATCCGGAGATAGGCTTGTCGCTGCACCAGTTGGCGTTGAACCGCCAGTTTTCACCGTCCGTATCGCGATAGAGCCGTTCGAGAAAAGCCCGCACTTCGGTCTCGGTCGTGAGTTCGACATGACCGGCCTGCTGGGTTATGGACAAAATCTGTTCGGCTTGCCCGGCCGAAAGGCGGATCTCTGCGCTGCGCGTTTCATTTGTTGTGTTGGGCAGCACGGTGACAGTCACACTTCCGGCTCCTGCCTTGCCAAGCCTCGGCGTGAAGTGATACCACTGCACGGCGATCGGGATGACCTGCTCGGCGGTCCAGTCTGCCGTGGCATCGAAGTCGATCTGCCACGTCCCTCCTTCAGCCGAAAAGTCGCGTGAAGATTCACCGTCAGTCAGCACAATATGGTCGGCTTGCGGTGCCGGCGGCTCGTCGGGCACCGATTTTGAGCATCCTATCAGCATAAGGGATGCGGTACTCCATAAGGCAAATATCCGATGTGTGTGGCTCATCGCTTGCATTTAAAAAGCGAGTTCCGCGAGGCGGGAGTGCGCCCGAAGGCGTTCCCGGTCGCGGAACCCGGTGTCGGCTTGACATTTACTCTTTGTCGGCCTTTTTCTTGCCGGCTTTTTTGTCGGAAATTGGATACGGTAGATTGGCTGCTTCGTCGCCCATCTGCTCCAGATAGGCGTCATACATGTCGAGGATCCATGAGTCATTCTCCTCGGCCTCCTTGTCGTGAACCTTTCCCTCAGGTCCTTTGAACCATTTTTTGCAGAAATCCTGAAGCCCCGGGTAACGATCCTTCATCAGAACCGAGTTAACCAGCATGTATGGGTAGACAATTCCTTCGGGGTCGTTGTGGAAGCGGATGCCGTAGTTGGTCTGGAGCGAGCGGCCCATACCGTTGAATCCCGATGCCACCCAGATTTTCCACCAATATGTCGTAGCATTCTTTCCCACTTTGTTGACGCAGAAGAGCACCTGCATCGTGTGGTAGCGGCTTGCGAAGTTGGGTTTGGCAAGCGGATGTGACTCCCAGCGCAGGCCGTCAGGATGGTCCGCAGTCGTCTCGACATAGTCGATGCTCACCACATCGTCGGCCGTATATTCGATCGGCTCCTTGCCATCGGGAGTTTTTGTAACTTTGAACGAGTAGTTCTCCTTCTTGAATACCGAGTTTTCGGCGTGCCAGCCGCGATGGACATAGCAGTCGACTTTCTCGCCCGATTTGAGGGTGACGATCACATGGTCTGATTCCGCATCTTCGGGATCCTTTGCTTCGGCTCGGGAGATCATGCCGATGGTGGCCAATGCAGCCAATGCACAAAAGAAAAAGTTTTTCATAACTATCTCAGGTTAGTAATTGAATTTTCAATGAGTTGCAGGTTGATACGCCTCAAGCATCAGAATGGTCTTGCTGCGGTCTGAGGTATTTGACTGGAGAATCTCTGTGGCAAGTTCGGGATCATCGGCCACATAAGCGGCTACAGATTCACGGAAGCGGTCCTTGCCCCGCCGGCTGGCCGATCCGGCATCGTAGAACTCCGTCTCACCCGTTTTGCGTAGGTAGTAAGCAGTGCGGGAGCGGCTCAGCGAGCGGTACTTGACCAGCACCTCGATGCCACCGTTCGAATCGACGCCATAACCCTTCTGCGCGAAGATGCCGACGCAGATATGCGGCGTCTCGAAGTATACCCACAGCCAGCCGACTTTCCCTGCGGGGATGAACTTCTGCGGATGTTCGGGTGCCGTGGCGTGCCAGCAGACGATCGAGTCGATTTCTTCATAGCGATAAACCTCCTTGCTTTTGTCCTTGTAGAAAGCACGTCGTAGCAACTTGACGTCCTGAGCATGTTTGGGGAGTTTGATGCGGTCTTTTTCGCCGCATTCAATGACGCGTCCGTTCTTGAGGTAGATGCGTCCCTGAACGGTCGATGCAGCGTGTGCCATGGAAAGTGACATGGTGCACAGCAGCGTCAACAGCGTGAAATGAAGGATTCTTGTATTCATGCTACCAGACATATTGAGGTTGTTCGTAAAGTTAAGCATTATTTGGATATACTGATTAGAATTGTGGTCTAAATCTGTAAAAAACGCAAGTTTACCTCTCGCCATGTAGTTAATTGCTTGTTCTGCTGCCTCCAGACTCCTTTATGGAGGAGATGAGACTTACGTTAATCCCTCATGTGATTGACAAATTGAGGTTGTTAATACCTTTTGTTTTCTTGCCGAAAGTGCTTGCAGCCTTATGTTTTCTTCGACTGTTTGTCGGTAATGATGGTTATGTGGAACCTCCGCATGCAATTGAGTTGATCATTGTCATTGGTCTTCTGGCCTTGCTTGTTATAAATGTCCGCTTGATCTGGCGTTTTCGGATCGTGGAATACGGATAATGCCGGAGTATAAACTGGCACGCGAATACCCGTCAAAAATAGAATCAGGACCGTACTTTACTATTGGAGGCATATAATTCTTATCTGCATTTTTTGCTGTTGCTTTCCATCATAAAATAATCCACCGATTTTTCGTTTCTGTCGATACAAAATCTTATATTTGCTTATCATTCAGAGGTTGAAGTGGATCATACAAGCGACGTTTCAGATGTCTTATTTATACCTTGATACCGGGGTTTGTTTCATGTGATGAGAAAAGTATGAATAAGGTCCTTGCAATAATTTTCAGTTTGTTGTTCTACGGAACAGCATCCGCCCAGCAGATCATTGAGTGTCGTGATCTGAGTACATCGACGGACAGTTATCAGCGTGTCGTCTATTACAAACAAGGAAAGAAGAAACCACTTGACGGTACCTATCGCATAAAACGCGGACCTGACGAGGAGGTCGTTTCTTTGAATAAGGGGCTTATGAATGGCCCGTACATTCGCATGAGAGATGGCATCTTGCGTGAGGAGGGCTATTATGTGGATGGTATGCGTAATGGTCCCTTTGTTGAGTATTATCAGGACGGAGTGGTACACCGTAAGGATACGCCAATGAAAGCTGGTAAAATAGACGGAAAGGTTACGACCTATTACAGCGATGGAAAGGTTGAGTCGGAAAAAGAATATCGTCAGAGTCTCGAACATGGAATCGAACGTCGCTACAGCCAAACTTCCGGAGAAGTGCTGATCGAAGGGCAATGGGTCGACGGTAAGAAAGAGGGTGAATGGAGAGAACGGTTCGACGCAGGTGGCGGCGTATTGGGCACCAAAGTGCAGCACTACCGTGATGGAGAACTCGATGGTCCGTACCTCGTGGAGATGACGAAAAATGGAGAACCCTATCTGACGATCCGCGGGCAATTCACGGCGGGACGTAAGAGCGGCAAATGGTCGCAATACGATGCTACGCTTGGGAATACGCGAGAATGGGTGGAGAAATAAAGATATTATGAAACGAATAATCTGGTATATCTGTATTGGCCTTTTGTTGTGCAGTTGCGGTTCAAGCAAACATTATGAGATCTTTCAATATGATAACGGAGACGATTATGTAAGTGAAGGACTATACCGCATAGTGGACAGGAAAGGGTGTATAGGTTACGCTGACGAGACAGGCAAAACCGTTATTCGTCCCCGTTTTGCCTTTGGCTATCCCTTTGAGGGCGGCAAAGCGAAGGTTACGGATAATGGGGAGAGAAAAGAGGTCCCCGGCTCCGATGGTGAATATTGGTACTGGGAAAGTGAAGTGTGGTATTACATTGATAAATCCGGGAATCGTATTCAATAAGAAAAGACCGCTGTAATCGACGGATTACAGCGGTCTTTTCGTGGAGTCGTATTGTTACTTCTGCAGCAGTGCGGCGAACTCCTTGAGTTGGTCGAGGCTGTCGAAGAAGTCTACGTCGAACTTGATCGTCTTGCCATCGTTGAGTGTTACGGTCAGAATGCCATCATCCTCGTCATAAGCGAGGTTCGAAATTTCGGAGATTATGAAACTCTCTTTTTCGACGTTACCCTTGCGAATTGCCGGATAGGTTACATGATTGTCGTCGACCGTGATGGTACCGCCTTTTGCAGACAGCGCACGAGCATTACGTATTTTGCGGTAGGCGGAATAGAGCATGTAGAGTCCCGCAATAATCATGAGGATTGTCGTCGGTATGGGACCGAGGACCTGCGTTGCACCAATGCGGATACCGAAAGGATGAACAAGAGGAAAGGCGATTAGAGCAATACCAATAATGATTGAGGTCAGATTCTCTTTGATAGAGGCCGTTGACGCGTAGTTGAATGTTTTCATAGTCTTTTACTAATTTTAATGATTATTTCAAAAGTTGCTTTTGTAATTCTAACGTGAGAGCATAATGTTCTTCTACGGGAATGATTCGTTTGTCTGTTTGTTCCAGATCTTGTCCCTCATTCGTCCATAAGAATGGAACAAAAGAGATGGTGTGATTTCCATCGACTCGTTCCAGATCAAGATCTCGATTTTTCCAGTTGAAGGTCTCGTAAAAGGTGTCGACTGGTCCAGTCAGCAACCAATGCAGAAAATCGGAGTATCCGACCTCCAGATTTTCCCATTGTAGTGTGTCTGGCGCCAAATAGTGGATTGTTCCCATATTAGGCCCCAGTGCCCCTGCATTGATGGCAAAATAGCCTCCGACAACATCATCGGCCACCAACAAGAATATGGGTTGGTCACCATTCTTTTGGAAACTTTTACCTTTATTCCATGACATGATCCCTCGATCGAGTTCCGGAGAGCCTGAACCCAAAACTCGGATCCAACCCTTGTTGATAAGAATACCACCAGTTTCGTAGATAACAGCTCCCATAATTGAACGGGTGGTAACTTGTGCATCCAAAAGTTCCTGATTGGCTCGCTGCGAAGTTTTCGGTAAAATCCGATACCGATTCTTCGCTTCTGCCATCCACTCCTGAATGAGCGGCCATCCCGGATCTTGCGTATCTATTAAGGCGTCTAACGTTCTCATGTTTTCTCTATTTTAAAAATCCATCAGAACCGGCACCCGGTTTTCTTGTGCGAATTGCACTGCCCGATAGAAACGAGCGAATGCAAAGCGCGCCAGTGATTCCGTATCGTAATACCCCGATTCAGGTTCTATCATGGAGACGTTGTCTGTCAGTTTCGTCAGTTTCGAATCTTGGGTTTCATATCCATCTTCATCGTACCAACGGTTGATCGTTGCTTCGTCGGCATTCCAATCATAACTGTTGATCTTTTCCAGTTCCTTGAGCAGGCACCAAGTCGTGGATATGACAGCCTCGTTGCCCGCAGGCATCTCTGCCGTGATGACGAAACCGGCTTCTAAAGGCAACCAGCAGATGGCACCATTGAATAACGACCATTGTAGTTTGGGATCCTTGTATGCACGTTCGGAGATTTCGAAATCCTCAAATTGAGCCTCTTTGCCAAACTTTTCCGGCAAAGGTTCACCCAAACACTTGCAAGCGGCGTAAAGCAGTAGAGCCTCAAACGCAGGCCAGTCGGGTTTATTCGTCAGGTAAGGATGTTCGTTGTCTTCGGGCCATGATCCAATCCGGCTACCATGCTCGCGAATTGCTGAAAGCAAATTATCTCGCCACTTTTCAACAGCCTGTCGGATTTCTTCGGAGGACATTTCCTCCCCAGGCTCGGAATCCGGACCTATTTTTTGGTATCCGAATCCATTTTCTTCAGCCCATAGTTGAGCTTCAGTTTTCCAGTTGTGTGCATAATACCGGGTCAATGTTCCGGCGTACAGATCCATTCCCATGGTCGCTTATCCTTTGATAAGATACCAAATTACGGCTGCAATCAGCATGAGTGCCATTACGAGTGTCATCGTCTGGCGGTATTTCTCCACGGCGGGCGACTCCTCCCCAGCATCGGGAATCTCCACCTTCGGTCCGCGGAACCGCTGGCTGCTGGCGGCCAGTCCGAGCGTCGTGTTAGACAGGGGCTCGATCGTGTAACCATTAGGCTCCTTTGAGATTCCGAGGGCCGCATAGTGGCAGTCGAGTTGTGCTGCTTTTTTGGGCGAGAATACCGTTTTTGTGAAAAGCACCAAACCGTCAAATCGATCGCTGATCATAGCGACAATATCGTCGTCAGCATCCATTCCGCAGTGATTCCCGTGTTCGTCAAGGATGTAGTAATCAGCACCTTCCGACTGTACGGAGTCGTAACGTATGTGTCCGATTTCGAGCGAATCAATTTCGGCGTGAATGGCTCGTAATGTCTCTTCGTCAATCGTCGTGCCGTTAAGCGGACATGCGTAGAGACAGTATCGGGAGTCCTCATGCGAGACGCCGCGAATCGGATAAAGGTTTACTACTCGTGCAACCTTCCACTGCAGGAAGCGTTTTGAGATCTTTCCAATGGTCTTCGCATCGAACGAAGGGAGAATTTCTCCCCCTTCGAGCGTTGCGGTCAGTTGTTTGAGGTCCAGCATGATTTACGCTTCGTTTTCCTGTTTCGTGTAGGCCGAGAATTCGCAGCCGAAGCACTCGACCATCATGTTGTCCAGTTCGTCGGCCTTTTCTGCCAGCTGAACGAGGTTCTGCTGGATCCGCTCCTCGGACTCCTCCGAAATGTCTGCCAGATGGATGCGGTAGCACAGGTAGATCTGGCGCCCCTCGATACCCATCTTGTAGGGATAGAAATCCGTGTCGAGCATGTAGTCCAACACCTTTTCCACATCCTTCTTGGGCAGGAGGTTGATCGGCGAGACCGCGAAGAGATAGGTGCGGTCGTAGACGAACATGCGGATTTCGGAGCTTCCCTTGTGGAACAGCCACGCCTCGTTGCCGTCGCGGGCCAGAATGGGGTTGATGCCCATCTTCGCGATGGCCGCCTCGCAGAACTCGCTCAAAGGCGAGAGCTGACGCTCCTCGAAGACCCCTTCGGGCAGCTTTTCGCCGCACGAGGGGCAGAACTCCTCTTCGTCCGAGATCAACTCGTCGCAGCTCTCGCACTGCACCTGGAAGCAGTCGCGGTCCAGCTCGCCGAGCGAATCGAAGAGCTTGTGCAGCGTCTCCACGCGGATGCCGAATCCCATGTTGTCGGCGTCGGAGTTGGTGAACTTGCTCACCGTGATGCCGACCACTTCGTTGCGTTCGTTGATGATCGGGCCGCCGGAGTTGCCGGGGTTCACCGCGGCGTCGGTCTGGATGTAATACTGCCCGTTCATCAGCTGCCTGGGCGACGAGACGGTGCCTTCGGTGACGGTGAAGGGCATGCCGTAGGGATAGCCCGCCACGCGGATCTTGTTGCTGATGGCGAGCGAATCGTCGGCCGCCAGGTGCAGGGACGGCAGCGATGAGAAGTCGTGGTCGACGGCCAGCAGTGCGATGTCCAGCGTTGGGTTCACGAGCACGACCTTCGCCGGATAGGGGTTGCGGTCGTTGTCGTGGACGGCCACGGTGTGGAATCCCTCGACCACATGGTAGTTCGTGACGAAGAGATCGTGGTCTTTCAGGTAGAAGCAGCTGCCCGAGCCGCCGGCATGCGTAACCTTGAATACTACGCTATAAATATTCTGTTCCATGGTGATTCGTGTTTAGTTGTTGAAGAGCCCGCTCATCATTTTCTGTTGCAGTTCGCCGGCCAGACGCATGTACTCGGCCATGTCGCCGCGCGTCATCGCCTCGGTCATCTTCCGTTGCAGCTCCTGGATCTCGTCGCCGCCCATCGCCGCAGCCATCTTCTGTTGCATGGCCTGCGCCTGTGCCTGCGCCTGCTCCATCATCTGCTGCGCCATCGGGTTGCCCTCCATCGCGCCGGCGAAGAACCCTTCGTCGTCGTCCTCCTCGATCTCACCCTCCATGACCTTGTCCAGCGCGGTCCAGAGGATCTCGGCGGCCTTCTCCATCGGCTGGTCGGCAGCTTCACGCAACGCCTTGACGAAGATGACGTTCAGGTCGTCCTGCATGTCGTTGTAGAAGTAGGCCTCGTAGAACTTGTAGCAGATGCGCACGGCAGCCCGCTCGAAATCCTTGTTCTGCATGGCGGCCGTGGCCTCCTCGTAGACATCCTTCATGTTCTCCTGCACGTTCTGCAACGACGAGGGGCCCTTGATCGAGACGAGCGTATCGACATAGTAGAGGTCCTCGGCCAGCTTCTCCTTCGGCATGTCGAGCAGTTTTTGCAGGAAGGCCGTGCCTTTCATCACGAGTTCGGCCACGGGCAGCTCCTCGTCCATATCGTCGACCGCCTTGTCGATGTCGTTGGCCAACTGGCCCTGCGGCTGCGCGAAATAGGAGATCTGGTAGAACGTCGTGTCGATGACGTTCCACGAATAGCCGTAACGACGCTGGTCGTTGTACTCCCTGACGGCGTCGAGCGTCGCCCGGACGAGCGACTGGATCGCCTCGTAAATGCGATCCACCGTCTCCGCAGGATAGGGCGTTACGCGGGGTTCGTAGCAGCGCGTGGCCCCGAATTTCGTGCAGAATTCGTCGTCGTAGCGGTCGCCCACGCGGCAGATGTTTTGCAGGATGTTGACGATCTTGTGCGGATGGGTCTCCGCGATCGGGCAGTGGTACTCCATTTTCAGGCGGTCGCCCTCCTTCGTGAAGCGCGGCAGCAGCAGGCGGTTGATGTTCATGTCGGCCACCTGGCGCAGCATCGCCACGCGGCCCTTTGCGGGCAGGTTCAGGAAGTCGGCGTCGATGTACATCGTCCTGTCGTCGAGACGCACGTTGACGACGATCGAGCCGTGGGGCAGGTGGAACTCCGTCCCCGCGGCATTGCCGTATTTTGTGCGGAACTCCGGGTTGAGGTGGTCGAGCAGCGTGTGGAACGCCTCGACGTATTGCCCTTCGCCGTACAGGTCGATGCTTTTGTCGTACAGGTCGCGCTGCATGGCACTCTGCGTGGAGTCCACGACCGGCGCAATAAAGGGAAGTGTCCGTTTCATGGGTCGTTGTCGGGTTTGACGGTTATTCTTCTTCGGGCGTGATCGAGCCGTCGGGATTGACGATGATATTGGCTTCGTAGTAGAGGTGCGTCACCTGGCCGCCGCTGGTTTCGGTCTCCTTGCCGTCCTCCGTGAAGCAGATCTTGAAGTTGGCCTCCTGCGTGCCGACCGCCTTGCCGCGATTCAGCATGGACATTATTTTCGGAAGCACTTCGCTGATCTGGTAGATGCTGACCGACTGGAAGGTGTGTCCTTCGGGCAGGAGCTGTTTGGCCTCTTCGATCTGGCGTCCGATGGCTGCGGGGTCGATCTCCGAGAGGCTGATGCCCTTGATCTTCGCGTAGTCGATCTCGTTGACGCTCGTCGAGTAGTCGTTCATCTGCCCGACGCGGCCATCCATGTAGTAGGCCTGACGGAAGGCAAAGTTGTCCGCATTGACCATGTCGAGCGAGATGCTGCTCAAATCGTTCGACAGCTCCTCGCGCTCGTTGAAACGCATGGAGAAGATCTTGAACTTCGTCGTGTCGACCTTCTCCTTGAGGATTTCGACCGCTTTGGCGTAGGTTTCCGCCTGGTCGGCCGGATACTTGGCTCCTCCGAGCAGCGAATTGACGTTGTTGCACGAAACGAACAGTGCGGCGATGCCGGCGATGGCGGCGAGTCGTGATAACTTTTTCATAAAAGATACATTTAGGTTTTATGGAATGAATTGTTTGAGTTTTCGGTGTTGTGTGTGGGTTAATCTATTTCATTTCGGCCTCCACGGTGCGGCAGAATGCAATTTCACGCCAGAACTGCTCCAACAGACGTTCGTCGCCGAGCGACCGTCGTCCCGGGCGAAGGAATCCGTCCGGCGTTTCGGAGGCGAAATAGAGGGTATCGCCCCGGAAGGAGATCATCAGATCACGGTTGAACGACCGTCGCAGCTCCGTCATACGGTGCATCATCGCGGGGGTCAGTACCATACGGGCCTCGACCTCGTCGTCGGCGTAGACCGCAAAGAGACTTTCGAACTCGGGATCCTCCAGGTGGACGAACTTCGCGCCGTTCTTCTGACGGATGCGCTGGAAGGTCTGTGCCAGATAGCCGACCTTGTTTTCCAGGTGGTCGGGCAGCAGCAGGACATAGCCCCGGAATTTACGCTCCGTACGGCAGTAGCCGAACATCCCGCGGAACGAGTGCATCGTGCTTTCGACGCGTGACCCGAAGATCGGTCGCACGAGTGAGCGATAGAGCATCAAGAGTGGATTGGCCGCAAGGTCGCGCCCCTGCAGTGAGGTGATTCCTACATCGCAGACCGACATCACTTCTTCGCCGACGGGAATCTCTATCCGTCCGTAGAAGGTGGTTTCGAGGCCAGAGAGTGAGGTAGATTCGGTGAAGAGTCGGCTTGCGGCCAGCGCCTCGCGATTGACCGCTCCGGCCGGATTGAATTGAGCTTCGGGAAAGAGTTCACCGACGATGTGTCCCATCAGGGCGCCTTCCCGCTCGCCAAGCGAGTGGAGCCCCCGCATGAATGCGAAGTGCAGCACGCAGAAGAGGATGAATCCGTATAGGATGTATTGACTGGTGTGTACGTAGGTTGTATAATCGGCCGAGGCGAGCAGGTAGTTTCCGAAGAGACAGAATACGAACCACAGCAGCGTCGCCGAGTAGACAATCACGAGCAGCACCCTCACTACACGTCGCAGCCGGGCAAGGCGTGTCAACTCCTGGTGCATTCGTCCGGTGAGCTCCTTGAAATCGGGTGTCTGGGCATTCATGAGCGGAAGAGTTCGGCAACCGAAACCGGTTGTTTTTCACTTTCGGGAATCTCAATCAGTTCTTCCTGCGTATGATGTCCCCAAGAGGCGATGATCGACGAGGGGAACATTTCGATCGCGTTGTTGTAATCCGTGACGGCAGCGTTGTAGGTACGGCGAATGGCCTGCAGCTCGTTCTCCACCTCTTCGATCTGTCCCTGCAGGTGGAGGAACTGCGTGTTAGCCTTCAGTTCGGGATAGTTTTCGACAGCGACGTTCAACCGGCCGAGCAGCGTGGAGATTTCACCACCTTCGCGAATCTGCTCACGCTCCGATGCCGATGTGGTTCGCGTGCGCAGGTCGGTGATACGCGTCAGAATTTCGTTCTCGTGGCCCATGTAGGCCTTGACCGATGCAACGAGATTCGGAATCAGGTCGTTGCGCTGCTTCAGTACCACGCAGATGCCGCTCCGGCACTGTTTGACACGGTTACGTTTGGCGATGAGGTTATTGTTGGTTACAAAGCCCCATATGATAAGCAGTATGGCGACAACTGCCGCGCTGATTATCAGGATCATTCCGGTCGATGTCATACGTATATCGTTTTTCAGGTTCGGTGTTTCGGGTTGTTTCGATGTTTTCGGGTCTCCACAGCATCATCCATCCTGCATCCTCCGTAAGTCGGGCCATCAGCGCCGACCTTGATATACACAAAGCGCGGACTGCGGCCATATCGAGTTTTGGAGGTCCTGAGATTACCTTTAGCACAAATATGGTGATAGCAGCCCACGCAAGCGTGAAAGCCGCCATGCCATCTCTTGTGCCAAGTTTGAAAATTTCTCAGGTTCCCAAAACTACAAGATCAGCATAACGCTTCGTATGTATCCGACCGGGATTTTCGCCCAATCGCTTTACAAATATAGTTTTTTTTATTGACCTGCAAGAGCCGAAAGCCAAAAAGAACGATTAAATCGGTACAAAAGGTTAATAATGGGTATTCGGTTTGGAAGAGTTATTTAGAGGTCCGAGTGTGCTTTCATTTCCAGAAAAGTCCTATCTTTGAAGATCATTGTTGAGGAATGAGGCCGTTAAGAGAAAAACTTGAGCAGGGTGCCCTGCAAACGGAATGGAGTGGCTGGTTCCGGACCGTTCTGCATGCGTTCGGACAGGTCGATGTGATGCGCTCCGATACCTGGAAGGTGCTTGCGCCGTTGGCTGAACCTGTTGCGGCCGTACGCTGGCTGGTTGATCAGATCCGACGTTGCAATACGCTGCCTCCGGAACTGCCACGCGAAGAGGCCAGATTCTATCTGCTGGCGGCCTTTTGTCCCGATAATCGGGTCCTCGGATTCCTTATTGATACCTATCGGCACTATTACCGCACCCGCAACCGGCTGGGGGTATTGTCTTGTGTCAGAATCGTAGCGACGGCGAACGGTGAAGGGTATCCCCACTTGAATTTTCTGTATAATTTGATGGTGGGCACCGTACTCCGTGAATACCGGCATCCTGGATCGGCTTCCGGGAAGAACCCGGATTCAACGTTTCTCACGGACAAGGATTTTCGGACTCTCGGCCGACTGCTTCCGGATTTCCATCCGTTCGAATTCCGGGATCGGCTGCAGGCCTTGCAACATCAAGTGCCGGGAAACACGACCAGCGAAGAGTTGGCCCGGGCCTGTTGCATGTCTGGATCCGCCTTTCGCAAGCGGTTCAAGCAGGAGTTTGATATCCCGGTCTCGGAATGGTTGCGTGAGCAGCGGAAGGAGCGGATCATGCGTATGTTGCTCGATACGGACCTCCCGCTTTGGCAGGTGGCCGAAAGCAACGGGTTCAATATGCCGTCCACCTTTTCGGATTATTGCCGACGGAATTTCGGCAGTTCACCCGCCCAGATGCGGAAGAAGCGCGAGCCGGTGAAAGAGTCTTGAATCCGAACTTCTCGCGCTCTTTTCAGAACAGGGACTTCATGGGTTTCGCGTATTTTTATCCCGCCCATGAAACCTGTTTTACAACCCGAACATATCAACCGGAGAATATGTCTCACGGCCATATTGTTGGGGAGAGTGTGCCTCTCTCTTCAATGTGTCTTGGAGGTCCTGAATCATATCGATAATGAACAGGATCGGGGACCTCCGTATGTTTTGACGGTTATATATCAGCATTTGTCATTCTATGCGCCGTCAAGATTTCCTATACGCACTGTAACAGTCCAGCTGTAAATCTTGACATTAAATAGTGTTGTAGACCTTGTTTCGTAAATATATATGATAATCGTTACGAATTTATTTTATATTTTTATGGCATTTGATCTTAAACATATATTAATGCTTGGTTTATGGGAAATTGTATAGTATATCTAGCACATTTGGTAAAAATAGAATCTGGTATTTTTGATGCGTATATAGATTTCCGATTAGATAGAGATTTATATTATTTTGTTTCTTCCGATCCCCAAAATCAAGATTTTGGTAAAGCAAAGACTTATATTGAACTTCGGTCATTAAAGGCTACTCGAAGATTATCAGCAGGCTGTTATTATAAGTTAAATCTTGATCTGCTTAATCACTGTGATTTTACAGAAAATGAAGAATCTTTGGTTATAGGTCGTTCATATGATTTAAAATCGATTGAATTCTTGGGTTATGATGATCAAGATCTTTTGCAGAACCACGAAGCATTAGATCGCAATGATCTCATGCATAATCACGAAAACGGGAGATTGCAGATTCCTAATTTTTTTAAGGGTGATTTATTTTTACTAGTTCGTGATGTGGGTCAGGCAAATTGGAATGAATTATTGGATGGGAATAATATTACAAGGATTGTTTATGATATTGGAGCAGAACTGCGTGCCAATCAAACGATTGTACGAAGCCTATTTTATTCCAGGCTCTATACACTAAAAAGAGATAAGCCAATATTGGTGATATCTCATTGGGATATTGATCATTATCATTGTTTAGAATGTGCCAGTATTCAGGAAATAAGGACATGTTTTAGTAAGGTCGTTTGCATGGATATGATGAAATCATTGACCTCTCAGAGGATATATAAAAAGATATTATATGCCTTGGGAAGTAATAATGTTTTTTGTATAAAGCCTGCGCTTCGTACCAATGGCAATCAAATGCGTCTATGGCAGAGAATTGGAAATATTGCCTTTTATATTGGAGAATATAGTCGTACAATTAACTATGCGGGATTATGTATGTTTGTTCACGGCAATACTAAGAGTGCAATTTTTACAGGTGATGTAAAATTAATACAAGCAAAGTATATTTATGACAACGAAAAGACTAATGGATTGAGAACATATAAACATGTGTTAATCGCTCCACATCATGGCGGAGATTATGGGATAAATTCCCGTCTTTATTCATGTCCTACCACAAATGTTATTATTTCAGTTGGTCCCAATAGGTATGGACATCCAAGTCCGAATATGCTATCCTATTTGATGTCTCTTTGTCACGGTAATGTGTATAGAACAGATTATTTTGGAGATATAATAGATCAAATATAGTAATAGATAGGATTCTTGACTCATATAAATCAGTTCAGGTTGTACCTCATGAAAATCTCTTTAATGTATTCATTGGGTAGAAATCCTGTTTCGATTCTTTTATGGACGAACAGATTTTGTCCGTAAGAGACTTTGGTAAGTGAACATGGCAAGTCATCTTTGTCATACTCATCAAGCCAGAGTTGTGTTATTGAAACAGGTTTTTGAGTTGATCAATATTATCTGAATCAATATCTGTATATTAACTTTGCAGTTCGTTTTCTTTCTCTTTTAAGAGTAATATGGACAGATCAAACAAAAGCTTTGTATCGGCATTCAATTGATTTGCAGACGATTTGAGAGAGAGCAACATGGCGTCTACTTCTTTATAATATGAATCAATGCGTTTATCCAATTGTTCTAATTCCTGAGTAATAGAATGCTTATCATGTAGATATTCCTCTTGACGGGTTGTATCGCCTGACTTTTTTAATATTTCTGATATGAAATGCAATTTTTGTTGATGATTTTCTTTTAACTGAATATCATAATGATTCTGATTTACTCTTTCTATAAAGTTTAGCTCATCATCTAATAAATTGGATAATTTGCTCCGTGAATTTACCCAGGCTTTATCGTATTGAACTTCTAAATCTGTTTTTGCACGAGGAACATCCACTTCAAACACATACCTGTATTGTAGATCTGTAGCATAAATTTGTGCTTTTTTTCGGCATACATCTTTTTTTGCCAACGAAAGATTTTGGTAATCGATTCCAACCGTAATGCCCATTATATCTACAATATTGAGCAACTCTAAGTTGTTTTTGAGGCAGTCATTATATTCGTCCAGTTTCTTGACAAGCCGTTGATGGATGAGTTGTTTCTCTTGTTGATGAATGGCTTTTTCGCTATTTCTATTGCTGTAAATAATAGCAAGATAGCCAACTATTGCGGCAAAGATGCCACCACAATAGCTTCCCCAGAAACTCAACCATGAATCAATGGAAAGATTTGTTTTAATCAAATTCCCATAAGTCAGCGACCAGTTGATAAAGAAAGCAATTACAACACCTCCAACGATAATGCCGCTAATAATAATCCAATCTCTTTTTTTCATCGCTTTATCTTTTTGACCCTCTGATACGCTGCCACTGCTGATAGAACCAACTATGCTTAGGCCGGCATATCTCATTTATTTCGGCAATTTTATCGAGTACTTTTCTGTATTGGGCATTTGCTGATTCAAGAGTCGATTTGATGTATGCCTTTTCATTTCGCATTCCCTGCGTGATATTCAAACAATTCTGCAAAGTTTCATCCAATTCCGGCGGGAACGGTTTTGATCTCAAAATATCAAGACTCGGTTTAACGAAACTATCTTCACAATCAAAAAGATTAATTTTGGGCATATTTTCAGCCATTGTGTAATATCTCATTTTAAGACTCTTTACTATCGAATCTGGTATGTCAAGATACCCAGCAGGAATTAGCCGTAACAATTTATCATATTGAGCTAAATTCGCATCGTATGCCTCCACCAAGGTATTACTCCTATCCAAAAACTTCTGTATATGTTTTCTGTTTTGAGTGTCAATTGAGTCGAGAGCGGATATTATGCTAGTGATTTTTCGGTAGGTGCTATCCACTCTTTCCTGATCCTTTTTTTTCAGCAATCGACCTAAATAGTCGTACAGGTCTTCCTTTCCGAGTGCATCAAAATTCCGGATGTTTATAAATCCATAAGAGATGTTTGGAATATCAAAGCGGTTGCGATTATCACAATAGCTCGTTATAAATGTATTGAAAGCTTCAATTTGATTTTCAATATCTGCAGATTGCGCCGATAGTTCTGCGACCCATCGTTTCCCAACTTTTTTACTTCGTCTTTTATCTGCTCTTGAAGATATGACCGTTTTGATCCAAACACCAATAAGTAAAGTAATAATAGGGTAAATATATGTTGAGAAATATTTTCCTAACAATGACCATTCATCTGTTTTGTCAACCTGTTCCGTTTGCGACGGTGTTGCATCACCCGATCTCACTTCATTCACGATAAGCGGAGAGTTATTCTCTATTACTGAGTCTGATTCCATGGCAACTGCCAATATTTGCGACACTCTTTCAAACAACGAATCTTGGCGTATACTATCCGTTGTTACGGCAGCATATACTGGCACAGTCAGAATAGCCAATAAAACAAGAAAACTGTGCCGCAGCATGTTTCTATAGATTTTACACTTGTGCTTCATATTTTTTGTCGGACTTTTATATCGTATACCCCCTCCCAGTCAATTTTTTTGAAGTCTCCATTCGCCAGTAACCTTACTTGCCTGGGGTATACATGGGGTTATGCTAGTTGTTTAATCGAAACATGGATTAGTTTTTTGTTTTTATAAAGTCACATATGTTTAGCTCATCGTCATTTACATATGGAAGCAGGATTTGCTTGTAAAATGAGAATATCGCATTTCCGATTCTAATACAGTCTTCTTTAGTGATAGAGTCTATAATATTATCCTCTGCGGAGAGTAAAATACGTATCTGGCTATTTTCACTCGGTATAACCAATTTATCATTTATGATAGAGGCATTAATATCAGGAACGTCAAATGTTCGCAGTTTCTCCGAATTGTGTAATAGGCCATTCCGTTTCGTTATCAGCTCATATAATGATTTGATTTCTTGTGAATTTTCATTGGTAATCAATTTTCCTCCCGATATAATATATGGGAATTCGGTAAGTTTTTCTTTAAAATGCTTTTTCCTATATGGTTTCAACTGGGAGTGATAGTCTTCATATTCAAAATTCCTGAAACAATATAGGGCATAAATCAGATTCAATGAATATTCCAGTGTGGCTGAGCAAAGGGTTATAAAACATGGGTATAAATAATCTTTTGGAGTATCTGATTTTATATCCTCAAAAAGATGATTTAACTTTTTGTAATATGCTAGCGCATTATTCCATAAAAAATAACTTTTGCCATTGCCGTATACACAAATATTTACCACAGATTTTATTATCTGCCAATCTTCCAGTGTATTGTTATTGGTAGCTCTCATATTTTTCGCAGGTGATCGTAAATACCCTAGTAAGAATTTATAATTAACCGAGCTGTTTATATAATGCATCAAGACTCTTGCACTAATATACAAAGTTAATCAATTAGGCTGAATATGGTGTTGTTTCAAGTTCAAAGATTATAACCCAGTTTCAATTTTTCCGTCAGCTAATGCCGCGAAAACTCCTCGATCCGAGGTTGATTTTCTTAATGGGGTAGGACCTAATCGCATATTACAGATTTAACACATCGCGAACGTTTTTTGTGGAAAATGGATTTTAACCTCTTTCAAAATATGGTCCTGGTTAACAAAAATTCTGTTGAATATAGTACTGATCAAGGTCAATTGAACGGTCTATTTTGTCGGTATATGCTCCTTTTCTTTTGTCCGTAGGACGCAATTATGCCTTGCATGGTATCCATTTTTGATCGGAGGGTGTCGAAAACCCTTCGGTGGTTAAAATCTGATCTCGGCACACGGGGTGCCCGGTAAAAAACGACGACTTCGGAGGAGTTCTCCATCCCCTTGCGGGCAAGCTGTTTTCTGTTACGAAATCTATTTCGCGTAACGGAAAACACAGCTTGCCGAGGTCAAAACATATAATGTTTCTGACCTCCAAAAACGGGTCGAACATCACGTCCCGTTTCCGCTTGTTCGCCGGCCAGTCTGAAGAGGCGAACAGCCCGTTCCCGAAGCCGACATCGGGAACAAAACAGCCTTGAAACGGAATGAATAAATCTTGAACTCAATCCATCATGAAATAGTGATGTCAGGAAATCAATACGGATTGAAGTCTTGGCATCTTGATATCCAGAAGTCAGGAGCCCCTGATGTCCCGAAATCATGAGCTCTTGGACTCATGAGCTCCAGAGGTCAAGAACTCCGGACCTCAGGAGTTCTTGATGCCCGGACTTCAAGAAGTTTTGAAATCTGGAAATCAGTCCCTGCTGAAATCTTGGACTCGTGGCTTCTTGATTACCTGGAGCCATGTTCTCTTGGCCTCAAGAGCCCTTAAAATATTGTTTTCCAGGAATCTTGATACCATGATCTCTCGATCTCCTGTTTCCTTGATCTGTTGATTGTCTGTTGTTGGGAAACAAAAACATTAGGACGTTCTAATGTCCTCCTTATCGAGGTTACTATGGCGTATGGTTCTACGCCTCGAAAATCAATTGAAATACTCTGTTTGGGCTTGCCACCGACGCCAACCACTGCCACAGCGACGCCAACCACTGCCATAGAGCGCAGAAGGTGGAGAAAGCGCCTCCGTTGCCCCTATATTCGCTCCCGAAACCTTAAAGCGAACTATTATGCAAGAACAGAAGAATGAACTTCGGGGCGACAGCCGAACGGTATCCCTCGACTCCGGGACTTTATCGAGAAAAGTCTCCAACTACGAGCGCCTCTTCCTGCAGCCGGTCAAGACCGCGGCTCTCCACGGCAAGGCCATTTATGTCCGTCCGGAGTTTCACCAACGAATCCAGCGAATCGTGCGGATCGTCGACAATGACAAGATCTCGATGTACAGCTATCTGGACCGTGTGCTGGAACACCACTTCGCAACCTTCGACGACGAGATTACGGTCTGGTGTCGCAACCGGTTTCAGGCTCTTTCCCGGGATCTTAAAACGACATTGTCATGGGAATAGTTAATGTAGAATCCCGGACTTTCGAGCGGATGCTTGTGCGGTTCGAGGAGTTCGCCCGACGGATGGATGCACTCTGCCATGCGCACTGCATCGGCGAGCCGGAGCCATGGCTGGACAACCAGCAGGTCTGCCAGCTGTTGAATATCTCCAAACGGACGTTGCAGACGCTTCGCGGCAACGGGTCGCTCTCCTACACGCAGATCAACCACAAGATCTACTATCGTGCAGAAGATGTGCGGTCGTTCCTTGCGGTGCTGGAGGCACATCGCAGACACGAGCAGAAGCGCAGAAACGGGGTATAAACGGCGGGAGCTGGATCGTGGCACTCGTAGTAATATCGGGCTGGATCTCGCATCAAACAGGCGGAAAATGGACAATGAATTGATTACGGAGCATGACGAGCGGATCTGCTCGTACTTCCAGGCGCTGGAGCGTCTTTCCAAGGCGTTGGAGACGTTGTTTTCGAAGCGTAAGTCTTCGTTGGACGGCGAGAGCTTCTATACGGACGAGGAGCTTTCGCAGCGGCTGAAGATCAGCCGCCGGAGTTTGCAGGATTACCGCAATCAGGGACGGATTCCCTATATCAAGCTGGGCGGCAAGATCCTCTACCGCTCCTCGGATGTCGAGCGGATGTTGGAGGAGGGTTATCGCAACGAGTTTCGGTAGACAAGAGGGATGCTCATACGATGTCGCCGTTCATGGTTTTTCTCCTTTTCATCGGTAGCATCTCCAAAAACGGGCCGGAGCGAATACGACAACCTTTTTCCCGGGGAGCATCTCCATCTGCGGAGACCTCTCCCGGGGAAAACCCCTTGGGGCATGAGGTTGGCATTTCGCTCCGGCCCATTACCTTGCTGCCGGATGAAAAGAAGCCGAAACAAACACGACGGCCGGCCTCGGGATCTCCGGGAGTCAGTCGTCGTCGGGAAATCGCTACATCTTCGCCGGGGATTCGCCCTGCCGTCGTGCGCGGCGGCGGATCAGGCGGTCCATATCCTCGGAGATCTTCTGCTCGGTGATCTGTGCGTAGCCCTGGGTGGTGGAGATGTTCGCATGTCCCATCATCTTGGCGATACTCTCGATGGAAAGCCCGGCGGAGATGGCCAGCGTGCCGAAGCTGTGGCGGCTCTGGTGGTATGAGAGGTTCTCCCGGATGCCGACGATGATGCCCAGCTGGTGGATGTCGTGCCAGATTCCGTCGCGCGGTCCCAGCGGGAAGACCGGCTGCGTGTCGTCCGTCCGGTTGTAGAGCGCGAGGATCTGCTCGGCGATGGGATGCAGCGGGATGAAGGCCTCGATGCGGGTCTTGACCCGCTGCTTGCGGATGTAGCTCCGACCCTCGGCGGTCTGTCCGATGTGGCGCGGGTAGAGCGACTGCATGTCCGCATAGGCAAGCCCCGTCAGGCAGGAGAAGAGAAACATCCGGCGGATCAGCTCCAGCCGCGAATCCGCCTGCGGGTGTGTCAGCAGACGCTGCAGATCCTCGCGGCTGACGGCCCGATGGCGCGGCGGGACTTTCTTCTCGTAAGGAAGATCCTCCAGCGGGTTGCATCGCAGGATCTCCCGGTCGACGGCGATATAGGCCAGACGGTTGAGCCAGGTCAGGCTGCGATTGATGTAGGAGGGGCTGCGATGCTGCGAGCTCTTCAGGTAGAGTTTGAAGGCCTGCCCGAATGCCTCGGTCAGATCCCGCAGCGGGAGATCCTCCTCGCCGCGGCTTTGCAGGAAGCGCCGCAGGTTGCCCTGCATGAGGCGCGACTCCCGCCACGTGGAGGACGAGCCGATCCGTTCGGCACGGCGCGCCAGCCGCTCGAGCTCCGCTTCGCCCGTCGCCAGCAGGGTCGTCGGAACCGGATGGCGCCCGACAAGCCGCTCCTTCAGCATTGCGGCGCTCACCACGCCCTGCTCCTCCAGCATCTGTTCGTAGGTGCGGACAACCCGCTGGCGGAAGGCTTCCAGATGGTTGTTCTCCCGGGGTGAAAGGATCTCCCCGCGGCGGGGATCCCACATCTCGGGCCGGCAATAGATGCCCGATGTCAGCACGGCACGCTTGCCGTCGATACTCAACCGGCACCAGACGGCCGTCGTGCCGTCCGCCCGGACCTTCTGGCGATCGATATAACAGAAGACTCGAAAGGTACTTCGCATGGTAGAAAGGATTTGAACGATGAATAGACGGATTTACAGGATGAGTTTCAGGTCGCTCGTGGCGGCAATCAGCCGGTCCATATCCTCGAAGAGTTTCCGGGGCGTGACGCGTGCATAGATCTGCGTGGTCTGGATGTTGCTGTGGCCCAGCATCCGGCTGATGGTCTCGATCGGAACCCCTTCGTCGAGGGTGATCAGACTGGCGAAGCTGTGCCGCCCGGCGTGGTAGGTCAGCGCCTCCGGGATGCCGGTCAGGCCCCGAAGTCCTTTCATGTTGGCCTTCACTACGTCGGCCGACTGGTGCGGGAAGAGTGTCTCCCGCTCCGCATCGCGGTATTTGTCGAGCAGGACCAGCGCCTCGGGAAGCAGTTTTACACGGGCCTGGTAGTCGGTCTTCTTCCGCCGGTATTTGAGCCATAGGGCGCCCGATTCATCCGTGTAGAGGTTCTCCCCGGTCAGGCGCGAAACGTCCGCATAGGAGGTGCCCGTATAGCAGGCGAAGAGGAAGAGATCGCGGCTCAGCGAGAGCGACCGTCGCTGTGCGGGAATGTCCAGATCGCGGATCTTCTCAAAGCTGGCGCGGCTCAACGCTTTGGGTGTCGTCGCCACCTGTCGGGGCAGCTTGTAGTAGGCGAAATGCAGTTTCTCGGAGTGTCCCTCCTTGAAGGCCAGGCGGCAGATCTTCTTCACCACGGCCAGGTAGTGGCGTACCGTCTGCAAGGCATAGCCCTGCTCGGTCTGCGTGAAATCCTGATACTCGCGGATGAACTGTTCGTTCAGTTGTCCGAAGGCAAGGTCCGGAAGTCCGAACCTTCGGCGGATAAATGCCTCCAGCGAGCGTCGCGTGTAGACGTAGGTGCTCAACGTGGTTCGGGCGCAGTCGATACCCACCCGGCTGCGGAGCCCTTCGATGTAGCGGTCCAGCAGGCGGAGAAGGGTCATGCGGGTCTCCAGACTGCCCTGGTACTGGTATTTGACCGCCTCGGCATCGAACCCTCCCGGGCGGGTCGAGAGGCTCTTGACAGCCTCATGGATTCCGAGCAGCAGCTTCTCGATCCGAGCGTTGGTCTCCACGGATTCGCGGCTCTTGCCGCTGAGGCGTCGCTCGCGGACATTCCACAGCGCGGGTGTACAGGTGAGCTTGCTGCTGAACTGCACCATCGATCGGCCGACCGTCACGCGGCACATGATCGGGGCCTGACCCGAAGCGGTCTGGGAGCTCCTTTTCAGGTAGAGCAAAACCTTGCAACTGACTTCTTTCATAACGACTGGTTTTTAGGGTTCCCTGCTCGGGGCAAAGATACCGTGGTTCAAAGCGTTCGTCGTTATGCAAAATCCGGTGATTCAGAGAATAAAACGCCGTGCGGAGGTCTGTCAATCGCTGCCGGTTACCTGTGGACGCCGTGGTAACGATACGGGTAACGATCTGGTAACGGTTGTCTCGCTACAATATGCGGTTGATTGCTTCCCCGAAAATGGAAAATCGTCTCATTCCAAACCAGTTACGTCTCCATTGCCGCCATCTGCAAAATGCCGTCTGGACGTGTTTTTCGCACTGCGCCCGCCACACCTTCGCCTGCATGGCCGTCGAATACGGCATGCCGATTGACGTTCTAGCCAAGATTCTCGGCCACTCGAACACCAACATGACGCGCCACTACGCCAAGTTCTCCGAGACAGTCATCGGCCGCGAAATGGAGATGTTCGGACAAAAACTGACATCGGCCGCCGCGGAGTAACATTCCGGGTTTTAAGAGAGCAAGTTTATGTTTCGGGTGCCCCGAAACCCTTGCAGATTCATCCCGCTGGTCTCAAATGGATATAATGAAAAAGAATCCCAAAGGCGGACGTCCGCCCAAATCCGCAAGTGAAAAGCTCAAGGAGCGGCTGACCGTGAAGATGGCCGCAGCAGACTACTACGCCCTGCGCGGCAAGGCGCGGGCGGCAGGTCTCACCTGGGCCGAATACGCCCGGACGGCGCTCTCAAGGAGCGTCGTCCGCCAGCGCCTCACGGCAGAACAGATGACCCTGCTGCGGCAGCTCGCCGGTATGGCCAACAACCTCAATCAGCTCGCCCGAAAAGCCAACTCCGCCGGATATGTTCAGGCAGCGGCGGAGTGCACAGCTCTGATCGAAAAGATAGATACGCTAATAGATCAAATTAACGAATAACCATGATTGCCAAAATATCGAAAGGCGGTTCGTTCGGCGGAGCCGTCGATTACGTCCTTGACAAAGGAAAAGACGCCGAATTGCTCGCCGGACTGGGCGTCCGGATGAAAGACCGGGATTCCATCGTCCGCAGCTTCCGAATGCAGGCGGCACTGAATCCGCATCTTTCGAAGCCCGTCGGCCACATCGTCCTCGCCTTTTCGGCACAGGACGCCGCACGGCTCGACAACAGGCGGATGGTCGGAATCGCCGCGGAGTATCTCTCCGGCATGGGCATCCGAAACACGCAGTTCATCATCGCCCGCCACCGCGACCGGGAACATCCCCATCTGCATATCCTTTTCAACCGGGTGGACAACGACGGCCGTACCGTCTCCGACCGCAACGACCGCTACCGTTCGGAGCGACTCTGCAAGGAGCTGACCGTCCGGCATGGGCTCTACTTCGCATCGGGCAAAGAGAATGTCAAGGAGCACCGCCTGCGCGAACCGGACAAAACGAAATATGAAATTTTCCACGCGCTGCGCGACGCCGTACCCCGCTGCCGCGACTGGCCGGAGTTGACGGCAGCGCTGCGGCACGAAGGGATCGCTACCGAGTTCCGGATGCGCGGCGGCACATCCGACGTACAAGGCGTCGTCTTCGCCAGGAACGGCTACCCGTTCAACGGTTCGAAAATCGACCGGCAGTTCAGTTTCTCCAAAATCGACCATGCGCTGAGCCTGAACCGCCGACAAGCACTCTCCGCAAACGAACGCGGTTCTGTAAGCAATCCGGTCGCATCGTTCAGTCACCTGCTCGAAGATCTTCTGCAACCGGTCTACGATGCGGACGAAGAACGGCGCCTTCAGGAACGACTGCGCAAAAAGAGAAAACAACACCGACTTTAATCGACAATACCTATTATTTATGGACACGAACACGATTATCGAACTTTTCGAAGAACTGAGAAAACAACTCACCTCCCTCAGCCGCAGAATAGACGACCGCAACATATCCGCCCCAGCTCCAGTAACAACGGATGATAAAATCGCCCGACTGCTCGAAACGGCCCAATTCACCCGCACGAATGTCGAACGGGTACGCATGGAACTTGCAGACCGCATTACAACTATCGGAAAAGAGACTGAAAACCATACCGAGAAAATTATTGCGGCCGTCGCTCATCCTGCGCAACCCGCAGCCCAACGGCATATCCACGTCATCGACTTCAACACCTCGTGGGCACTACTCTATATGGCGATCTCTTTCATCGTGATTCTCTGCGGCGGCATCCATATTACTAAATTATACGACCGTATTGCCAACCTGCGTGATACGGAATTGAAATACCGTTACGTTCAAATGATGGGCGACATCGACGAGCAAAAATTGCGCAACCTGAACGCCCTCTTCTACGATTCCGAACGCCGCGCAGACCGTCGCTCGCTCCGGCAACAAGTTGAGCGTTACGAAACAGCCGTCCGGGAAGCAATCGAGAATCAACAACGTAGCGTTATCCGAAAGCAGGAAGCAGAAGATATCCGGCAAAAAGCAAAGCAGTTCCAAAAGGAATTAGACATTACAAAATAATCATACGCGCCTGTTATCTAATCAGAGTTAACAGGCGCGTATTACTTATCTTGCAAAATCATTATGCAACTCTTCTATACGACTCTTCCAACTTACCCATAGCTATCCCATTCAATTATTTTCGTTCCACTTCTTACACTGCTCCATAATCGTATTCAAAGCATCTTCCTGCCCTGCAGGCGGATAATCATACTTTTTCAACAACCGTTTGACAATACGCCGCATTCCGGCACGAGCACTCTCCTTCATATTCCAGTCGATCGTTTTGTTACGCCGGAGTGCATCCGTCAGCTCACGTGTAATAGCGATCAACTGATCGTTGGAATAGAAATCTTTTACAGCCTCAGGCTTGGTCAACGCATCATAAAAGGCAAGTTCTTCGCTGTTCAGATTAAGCGACTCGCCGGCCTTTTCGCCGAAAACGATCTCACGGGCTATTTTCAGTAATTCTTCGATAACCTCTTCGTTCGTCAGCATCCCTTTCAAATAGCGACTCATGGCATCGGACAGAATTTCCGAAAACTTCTCGGCTCGTACCGTATTCGTTCGCTGATATAGTTGTACCTGTTCTGCAATCAACCTACGCAATAATTCTACGGCGAAATTCCGTTCCTTCATCCGGGCAACCTCTTCAAGGAATTTCGGATCGAACAAAGAGAACTCCTCCTTAATATCGGAGAAAAGATTAATTACCCCTTCGCTCTTGATACTCTGCTTGAGCAATTCATTAATACGCCCGTTGATCTCACGGAACGAAATCTTACCCTTGCCCTCCACGCGCGTCAGTAATGTGCGCACCGCCTCAAAATAGGCAGCTTCGATACGCTGCTCGTAATTCAGCAAACTCTGACAAAGCGACAATGCCTGCCGCAGCAGCAGCACCTCTTTGATATAGAGTTTTTTCGTTTCCATCCGCTCAGGGGACTGCATGAAATCGACACCTCCGCTGATGGCTTTCGCCCGCTCCAAATCAGACTTACCGAAGAAAGCGCCATAATTGAATCCATACATCAGATCACGGCAAACGTCCAGTTTCTTTTGAAACTCCGGATAGGCGGTTTTAGCCACATCCGTATCACCATAATTTTTGCGGTCACGGTATGTATAATCGTTCATCGCCGTCTTCAACGCCGAAGCGATACCCACATAATCCACAACCAAACCGCCTTGTTTATCCCCGAACACACGATTCACACGAGCAATAGCCTGCATTAGATTGTGTCCGGACATCGGTTTATAAACATACATCGTCGAAAGCGAAGGTACGTCGAAACCCGTAAGCCACATATCAACTACGATGACGATTTTCAACGAGCTGTCGTTGTCTTTGAACCTCTTCTCCAACTCTTTCTTGTGGGAATCATTTCCGATAATCGCCCGCCAGTCTTCCGGATCTTTATTACCGGAAGTCATCACAACAGCCAGCTTGTCACCCCATACCGGGCGCATTTCGAGAATCCGACGGTAAATCTTGATCGCTATCGGCCGCGAATAGGCTACTATCATCGCCTTACCCGTCTGCTCGTATTGCCGGAATTCCTCATAGTGTTTTACGATGTCCTCGCACAATGATGCCACCGTCGCGTCAGCTCCAAAGATCGAATCGAGCCGCCCCAATTCACGCTTGCTTTTCTCAATGACATACTCTTCCGCTTCCTCGGCCATCGCATCATACTCCGCATCAATACGTCGCAAGGTCTGCTCGTCGAGTTTCAGATTGATTACACGGCTCTCGTAAAATACCGGCCGTGTCGCACCGTCATCCACCGACTGCGTCATATCGTACACGTCGATGTAATCGCCGAATACTTCGCGTGTCGACCGATCTTTTTGCGCAATAGGCGTTCCGGTAAACCCGATATAGGTAGCATTCGGCAACGCATTACGCACCAGACGCGCCGCGCCGATTACAACTTTGGCCTGCATCACCCCGTCAGCATCCGTAACCATTCGGACCCTCTCCTCCAATCCATATTGACTGCGATGCGCCTCGTCGGCCATAACGACTATGTTTCGTCGTATCGAAAGCGGTTCTTCGCTCTCCTCGAATTTCTGCATCGTCGAGAAAAAGATACCGTTCGCTTCGCGTCCCGCCAATAATTCCCGAAGATGAGCCCGACTTTCGGCTTGCACGGGTGTCTGACGCAAAAAATCCCTGCAACAAGCGAACTGCCGGTACAACTGGCCGTCCAAATCGTTACGGTCTGTCAGCACGACAATCGTCGGCGACGACATCGCCTGCTGCAACTGCTTGGCGAAAAAGACCATCGACAATGACTTTCCGCTGCCCTGCGTATGCCAAAACACGCCACCCCGACCATCCGTCTCAGCTGCTTTGACCGTCGAAAGCACAGCCTTGCGTACGGCATAAAACTGATGATAGGCACTTAATATCTTAACGCGCTGTTTACCGTCTTTCGAGTAACAAATAAAATTCCGCAACAATTCAACAAACCGCGTTTTTTCGAACATTCCCGCGAAAAGCACATCGAAATTCGCGCTATGGGTATCCTCATAACTCCCATCTACCGTCTTCCACTGCATAAAACGGTCTTCACCCGCTGTGATCGTCCCCGCCTTAGTCATCGCCTGATCGCTCATCACACAAAAAGCGTTATAGATAAAGAGTGACGGAATCTCCTGCATATAGTTACGCAATTGTGCATAAGCTTCCGACACGTCCGTATTCTCACGCGAGGGCGATTTGAGCTCGACCACCACCAGCGGCAATCCATTGACAAATACGATCATATCCGCACGCCTTACCGAGTGCCCATCGACCGTCCATTGATTAGCGATTGTAAACCGATTATGTAATGGTGAATCATAATCGACAAGCCGGACATTTGCAGAGCATTGCTCGCGGCCATCGAAATAATTGACAGCTACGCCATTTTGCAAGTAATCCGTGAACAATTCATTCTTCTGTACCAACGTTCCACCCTCATAAGTTCGAATCTTCACCATGGCTTCGTCAATAGCGGCCTGTGGCAGACCACGATTGATCTGCGGCAACACAGCCTCCAGCGCCTCCACGTAAAGCGGTTCTGCATAGTCGCGTATCACATTGGGGCCGTACACATAATCGTAACCTAATTGCTCTCGAAACAACTCGAGAATGGCGTTTTCAAAATCATCTTCGGTGAAGTGCATATAATTGTTATTTTTTCACATACAAGTTAACAAGCTGTGATACCATATTACGCGCAGATTGCGTTGCGACATCAGAACTAATAGATTGTAAAGACAGGCTTCGTTTGATTTTACGTCTCAAATCACTAATGGTCGCTTCCTTATTGGCCCAATCTATATATTCGGTTTGCCGTGTAATAATTCGAAGAACATTCTGTTTTATAGCATCATCTGAAATATATTGTGATACGATATCATAAATAGCCTTATCAACTAACTCTTCTTTCACTACGGATTCAGCTATCTCAACTCTTTCCTTAGATTCTTCAGCTTTTATTGCATCAAAATCTATCTTTTCAAAAGATGAAGCGCTTCTGACATTAGATTTACACATACTATATTTGATATATGCCATCTGATGCTCCAACTCCGGAAATAAAGCCCCTTGGTTTATATTGTAGAAATTCAATTCTTCTAAAAGGCTTTCCTTACTTCCGGTCGGTATGATTATCCTTTCGCTCGCAAACTGGCTATTTAAAGAACAACTGCTCTTTTCGATCCGACTGACGCCGTAATCAGATTTATTGAGTTGAATATTAATGCTACCCGAAAGCAAAAAGGCTCCGCTCTGCCGAATCAAACGTTCATTGTTGAATGTCGATATAACAAAGTAGGCATTTTGCATCACCTTTGCCAGTTCCTCAAAATCCTCGGCTTGTTTTATTTGACTGCGTAATCCTAATTTAGAGGAGCAGGCCAAAGCGCTGTTTAAGTCGTGGTTTGTGGATTTTGAACCATTCAAAGGCGGAAAATTCGTTGATTCAGAGTTAGGACTAATTCCGAAGGGATGGAGTACAGGAACAATATACTCCTATATTGATGTAATCTATGGAGCCCCATATAAATCTGCGTTGTTTAACGATAAAAAACAAGGATTACCATTAATTCGGATTCGAGATTTGAAAACATACACTCCTCAATATTATACAAAAGAAGTGTTACCTAATACAGAATATGTAGAGTGTGGGGACATTATCGCAGGAATGGATGCTGAATTTATTCCGCATATCTGGCGAGGCGAAAAAGGTGTATTAAATCAACGATTATGTAAGTTTGTCCCCAAATATGACTATGTGAGTAAATATTATATTTATTCTCTTGTTTATCCTAAATTAGCATTTGTACAGAGTTATAAAGTTGGGACAACAGTTAGTCATTTAGGCAAAGCAGATATTGATAGATTTAAGGTTATTGTTCCTCCTGAAGATATCATTATGCAATATTCAAAAATTGTTAATTCCTATTTTGCTGAAATTGTCAAGGTTTCTAATGAAAATCAGATATTATCATCTCTTCGTGACACCCTTTTACCCAAACTCATGTCCGGCGAGCTCTCCGTTGAGGAGGTTTCCCTCGATTAGCTTGCTAAATTATCATTTATCGGTTATCTTTGTGTGTATTTCAATGGACTGCGTAACTTTATCAATTTCAATAATACAAACGCAGCCATGAAAGAAAAACTAATTGACGAAATTAAAACCGCGATGCGTACCGTCATTACGGCAGATCAAATGAGCATCTTATGTAACGTGCTGAATCGCACATTGCAAAATATTGTCATCGCAGAAAAGCTTCCGGATAGCGAAGCGCGAATCAAGGCTAATTCTCAACTGCAAACGCTATTTATATCAGCCAAGCGAGTCGAGGGATGCTCCGAGAAAACACTAAAATATTATGCTTCGACTATTGAATATATGTTACGGCAGATCGACAAGAATATCGTCGATATAACAACGACCGATCTACGATGTTATCTTGCATCATACCAATCGAATAACCAATCGTCAAAAGTTACCATAGACAATATCCGCAGAATTTTCTCAAGCTTTTTCGCATGGCTCGAAGACGAAGATTATATCCTTAAAAGCCCGGTGAGACGCATCCATAAAGTTAAAACAGGCTCCTTAATTAAAGAGGTGCTATCTGATGAAAATCTCGAAATTTTGCGTGACAACTGCACCCATATACGAGATCTGGCAATCGTAGATATGCTATCGTCTACCGGCATCCGCGTCGGCGAACTGGTAAAAATTAATCGAGAAGATATAGACTTTCACGAACGCGAGTGCATCGTTTTCGGTAAAGGCAACAAAGAACGGGAAGTCTATTTCAACGCCCGCACAAAAATTCATCTGAAACAATACCTCGAAAGCCGGACAGATGACAATCCGGCACTCTTCGTATCCATCGCTAAGCCGCATAATCGGCTTAAAATTAGCGGAGTGGAGTTACGGCTCCGCCAGCTCGGCCGCAAAGTTTCGATTCACAAAGTTCATCCGCATAAATTCCGCCGAACACTTGCTACAATGGCCATCGATAAAGGGATGCCGATCGAACAGGTACAAAAGCTATTAGGGCACGTCAAAATCGACACAACAATGCACTATGCAATGGTCAATCAAAGCAATGTCAAAATCTCACATCGGAAATATATAAATTAGAAAAACAATATATGAATACGACCTGGAGGCAATGCACAATAGGAGATGTGTGCGATACAATTTCCAATACATACAACAGTAATGCTCAACAAGTTGTTCTTATTAATACATCTGATGTATTAGAAGGCAAAGTATTAAATCACATTTATATTCCTAATGAGAATCTGAAAGGTCAATTTAAAAAAACTTTTGAAGAAGGCGATATATTATATAGCGAAATTCGTCCACAAAACAAACGCTATGCATACATTGATTTCGCCCCAATCAATTATATTGCATCGACCAAATTAATGGTTATTCGAAATAAAAATATTGTCAAGTCCAAATACCTCTACTACTTTCTTCAATCTGATAAGATTATTTCAGAACTTCAAATGTTAGCGGAGACTCGTTCTGGTACATTCCCGCAAATAACATTTAATGAGTTGTCCAAGCTAAGCATTAAGATTCCACCGCTACCTGAACAAGACAGAATCATTTCTATTTTAGACTCAATCTGTAAAAAAATAGATATAAATCAACAGATAAATGATAATCTCGCCCCTGTCCATGAAAGCAAAGATACGAATAAACCCGAAAAGTCGATAACCTTTAGCTCTCAACCGATTCGCCCGTCCTTTTCAAATAAAAACATCAGCGGCCGTGATATCCTTTATCCGGCTCTCCGGAGTACCACCATCCCTTACCCCGATCCATATAAACGATTTTTTCTTGCCCCGTGACAGCATCTTTTTCCACACTGTATTCGTATCGAATATCATGTTCGAAAAGAGTCAGTCGATCGAACGACTCCGGTATCTCCGATAAAATCAGGTTATCAGTACAGATCAATTCGGTCAGATACGGGCAAGCTGAAATATCGATATTCTCCAGCAAGTTGCCCGAGCAATCCAATTGTCCGAGCATTTCACAACCGAAAAGGCTTATCGAGCGCAATGCGTTTCGCGCACATCCCGCGATACGCAACGATTTACAGCCTGTCAAGTCGAGGCGTTGCAGATTGTTGTAGGAGCATTCGAGTTGCGAAAGCCGATCGGTTCCGGACAGATCCAATTCGGTCAGCCGATTTCCATAACAATATAACTCACTGAGTAGCGGCGCAAAATCAGACAGGTCCAAAGTTTCGAGCCGATTGTCGTAACAATAGAGCCGGCCGAGTTTTTCGCAGCCGGAGAGATCGAGCCGGGTCAGTTCATTCGCCCCACAGTTCACAAGCGTCAGCGAGAAGCATTTTGACAAATCCAGTACGGACAGTCGGTTGCCATAACAGAAAAGCATCCGAAGGCCTTCCCGTCCTGCCATGTCCAACTTTTCCAACCGGTTTTCGGCGCAGTTCAAGTCCGTCAAGGCCATACATGACGAAATGTCCAATGTCCCCAACCCGTTATAAGGAACATTCAGTTCCGTCAGGTAAGGACAGGACGACAGACCGAGTTCCGTGAGACTATTGTAACCGCAGAGCAGCCGCCGGAGAGAATAACAGCCGGAAACGTCCAGACCGGAAATTCCGCAGTTCGTACAGTCCAGTTCCTCCAACAGCGGACAACCGGAAACATCAATCTCCGTCAGCGAATTTTTCGCGCAGCGAAGCGACACCAACGCCGTACACCCCGACAAGTCGATTTTTCCGTGCAGGTTGTTTTCGCCGAGAATCAGCGAGAGTTTCCCGTCTTCGTATTTGACAGAAGATCCCCATTCGGACAAAGGTTTGTCCGTGCACCAGTTTTCCTGGAAGCGCCAATTGTCACCGCCGGTATCCTGATAAAGTTTTTCGAGGAAACGGCGCACCTCTTCTTCACCGCACGGCTCCATATCCGAAGCATGCTGCACAAAAGACAATCTCTGTTCCGCCCGCCCCGAGCGGATGATTATTTCAGCGCTTCGTTTTTCTGTGGTAATATTCGGCAATACGGTTACCTTTACCGTCCCATTACCGTCGTCTCCCTCCGCCGGTTCGATCCGGTACCATTCCGCATGGACCGGATCGGCCGGCACAACACTCCATGCTTTCGTCGCAGAGAATCGCAGCTCCCACAAACCGCCCATTGCCGGAAATTCCTTAACGGACGGCGTACCGGGCGCAAGGGTTATGGCATCCGGTTCCGATGGCAACGGAGCATGTTCTCCTTCCGGACTGCATGCCGTCACCATGAAAACGAAAAGGAGGAGTATCGGGCACTTATTCATGGCAATTCAATGCTATTCGACCGCTACTCCTGCTCCTGTTGCGGGACGTAATGCTCCGCAACGAAAGCAAACAGCGCCGCAACCCCGCCTCCTTTGCCGAGCCAACGTCGCTGACGAATTTGCTCCAACATGGCAGGATCATCCTCAAAATAGCGTTCTACCAGCGCAATCATTTTCTTGTTCGAATTCTGAAAGAAAAGATACTGGCCGAGGAATACGGGGCTCTTTTCGTCCGATTTCCAAAAATAGGCACTCGGTTCGGTTACATTCAATTTGGGGTTTACAATCCCGACCAGCCCTTTATTAGACATTTTGTAAGTCTGATAACGGGTAAAGAAGGCGACATGCCTGCCCGAAGATTCCGGTACCAGCCATCGGGCTGCCGGAATCTTCTTTTTCCCTTTTTCCTTGATGAACGGGACGCAATAAAGTTCGTTTTTGGCTTCGGGATTCTTTTCCGGCCAAAGTTCAAGATAAGCGATTTCCACGGCCGCCAACGTCCTGGCTTGATTCTTTCCATCGGAAAGCACCCGGACAGACACTTCGGCATCGATCCATCCGGGAATCGTAATGCTGGTACATTCCAGCGTACGGCCGTCCAGAAAATGAACGGTTCCGGGACATTTCTTATCTGCGGCATTCGCGGAAACAGCTGCCAGTAAAAGCGCCCAAACCGCCAGTAGTTTTTTCATGTTTTCAGCATATTTGAATATCGATCATCATTCATTGGGCCGGCTTGCCAGATACGCATCGTACATATCGAGTATCCATGCGTCGTTCTCTTCGGCCTCTTTTTTACGTATTTTGCCTTCGGCACCTTTAAACCATTTCTTATAAAATGCCTTCAGCCCGGGATGCAGTTTGTCCATCAACATCGTACCGACATACATATACGGATAGACGATTCGGCCGGGATCATTGTGGAAACGTATGCCGTATATGGTTGTCAGCACCCTGCGGTCTCTGTTACCTACTCGTTCCGTCGTCCACGTCTTCCACCAATAGGTCGTTGCATTCGCTCCGGCCTTGTTCACACAAACCAGTCTGTGATAAGTGCGGTAACGATTCGTGAGTCCTGGAGCAGCAATATCGAGGGCCTCCCAGCGAATGCCGTCCGGATTTTCCTCCGTCGTCTCTGTATATTCGACACTCTCTACGTCATCGGCCGTATATTTGACGGGCTCTTTGTCATCGGGCGTCTTGGTGATTTTGAACGAATAGTTCTCCTGTTTCAGCAGAGCGCCCTCCGCATGCCATCCCCGATGGAGATAGCCTTCTACTTTTTCCCCGGACTTGAGAGTTACGACTACGTGCCGGAATTCCTGATCTTCCGGATCTTTGGCGTCAGCCTGGGAAATGCTGCCGAACATGGCCAACACAGTTGCAGTACAAAGTAAAAACCGTTTCATAATGTTTAAATTTATAAGTTGAATCAATATTTCGTCGGATCGTAATCGCGCAGCAACTGTATGGTTTTGCTGCGGATGGCGCTCGACAACCGTATACGTTCGGCAAGTTCGGGATCATCGCCGACATAACGGGCGATGCGTTCCCGGAAGACGTCTTTTGTATTCCGATTTGCGGCACCAACGGTCAGGAACTCCTTCTCGCCTGTTTTTTTCAGGTAGTAGGCCGTGCGCGACTGGCTGAAAGTTCCCTGCCTCTGCCAGACCTGAATACCTCCGTTCGAATCGATGCCATACCCTTTTTCCGAATAGATGCATACGCAAATGTGCGGTGTTTCGAGATAGACCCACATCCACCCCGGACTCTCCGCCGGAATGAACTTGCGGATATGTTCCGGAGACTGTGCATGCCAGCAGACTACGGAGTCGATTTCTCCGGATTGGAAAATTTCTTTGGCTTTCGTCTTCCGGAAAGCATCGCGGAGGATGGTCAATTTCCCGAATCTTTTCGGTAACTGCAGCCGGTCGTCCCCGACACATTCGATGACGGAGCCGTTTTTCAGATAAATGCGGCCCTCGACAAGCGATGCTCCCCGTACGGATGCTACTGCAGCAAGCAGGATCGGCAACAGCAGAAACTGTTTCATGACAATCAAATTACCGTTTTTCTTCCTCTTGCTCTTCTTCGACAATAATGTCCAGCGTACGCCGCACTATGGCCGCAGCCATCGGTTCCAAATCTCTGTCGATGTAAATCGTGCGCTCAAAAAAAAGATGCAGGGGCCAACCTGTATCCAAATGGATCTCTTCTGAAGAAAACTGCTCCATCCGTGAACGGATGCCGCTCATTCCCGAGGCGATGGAGTCTCTCATAGCCTGCGTCATCGCCTTTTCTCCGCCGAACGCCGTCACGAACTGTCCGAGTGTCGCGGACAACATTTTGCTGCCGTCCGCTTCCGTATAAGTATTGCATACGGCACTGTATGAATCTGTCTGTCTGCCGTCAATCCAGAACGAAGTCTTTCCCCGCACAGAATCCCGGCCACCCAACAGCGGAGCGAACGTCTCGTCGAATTCGTATACCTGCGTCGAATCGAGCCGTGCCCCATGGAAAAAGAACATGCGCCCCAAATCGTCGTTCACGGCATTGATCACGACCGATGGATCGGAAAGGGTACGGGCCATATATTTGCGGAAATTCTTTTTCGGGAAATTCTTCCGTTCCGCCGAAGGTATCGTCTCCCACATAACCCTCACGGCGGGTTCGACAGACGCCTCGGCCTGTGCGACCAGCGTTTCGAGGTTCGCGATACCAAGCAACGAACCGGTTTCATCCGTCTCGAACTCAACGACACAAGGCCCCGTGGCCGACACGATCGCATCGTGCACCAGCTGGTCCTCCTTATCGGTGGTCATGTAATCGCCGTATGTCAGACGGATCTTGTAACGGTCCTTGGTCTGAGAAAGGATTTCGAATACACGCCGTTCGCTTTGTCGGTATACGAGCGTCGTATCGCCTTGATCATCTATCTTGAACTTCTCCTCCCGAGCCTCATAGGCATACTTGTCTCCCGGAGTCCAATAGGCGCAGATCTGCACCGAGGAATCCGGCATGATCTGGGCTCGCAAAACCGACAACCCCTCTGTCAAACAGCAGAGTGCACATAAAAACCATTTCATCGTACAGAATAGTTAAAGATCTTTTAAACATTCACGAATCACCTGCTCGTCCACGCCCCGCTCCTTGAGTCTGCGAATCGCCTCGCTTACCCTTTGCGGCCGTTCCAACCGTTCGTAAAGCATATCCAGAATTTCATGCAATACTTTTTTCAGTCGGACCGGACCGTCCGGCGTATCGTAATCCATATCTCCGAATGTCGAAGTATGCCGATGGAGGACGAGATAATAAGTACCGGCGATCAGCAACGATGCGATTTGCCGGAACGGCGTTTTCTCCCCCCCCCTCGCGAATTGCCGTTCATAGGCTTCGTAAGCTTCCCGATAGTACGTTTCCCGATTTGCGGCGGCACGGCATGTCGTATCGTTTACATCGGTAATCTCCCAGACCAGCAGTCTCTGCATCTCCGGACTGTTGTAAAGAAAATCGGTCATTCGTGCGAACATCCTTTCCAAAGCGGAACGCTCTCCGCGTTTCAAGGCTTTGTTGCCGAACAAATCGTGCATCCAATAATCAATCGTGCGGATGTAACAGTCGAAAACCTGTTCCAAAGATCCGAACTGCCGCAGCACGACATTGGGATCCGTTTTGGCTTCGCGGGCTATATCCATCAATGTGATATGGGTAAAATCCTTTTCTTGGAGAATCCGGCCGACAGCCGACAGAATATCGGCCTGCACCTGTTTATTGGTTCGACGGCGGCGGAGCGTCCCCTTCGTTGACTGGTTTTCCTTCATTCCGGTCATGTTTCCCTGTTCCGACTTTACAAAAATAAACTTTTGCCTTCATTTTAACAAATTTAATTTGATAAAACCAAGAGAGCATCTTTTTTATTTCAGTAATTCTTTCTTCCCGCCGATTGCAAAACGAACAGCTCCGAATAAATCGACCTCAACAGGACGAATTATTTTCCAGTGGAAATTTGTTTTATCAGAAAATAAACACACCTTTGTCGCGGTCGGAATCATACAGATCCGATTTTTAACGGAATTCGATGAATTAAAAAATAAGACCACATGAAACACATCATTATCGGAGGAGTCGCCGGAGGCGCGACAGCGGCGGCAAGAATTCGCCGGACAGACGAGAAAGCCGAAATCTTCCTGCTCGAAAAGGGTAAATACATTTCGTACGCCAACTGCGGGCTGCCATATTACATCGGCGGAACGATCGCCGAACGGGAGAAACTGTTCATGCAGACACCGGCTTCGTTTGCCAAACGTTTCAATATCGACGTGCGGGTCGAGAACGAAGTAATCGGGATCGACACGACGAAAAAGCGAGTCGAAGTACGCCGTGCAGACGGATCCACCTATACGGAAAACTACGACAAAATGCTGCTTTCACCCGGCGCTTCCCCCGTGCGTCCGCCTTTGAAAGGCATAGAAATCGAAGGCATATTCACGCTCCGCAACATCGAAGATACCGATCGGATCAAAGAGCATATATCTTCGCACCGAATCGGGAGTACAGTCATCGTCGGAGCCGGATTCATCGGATTGGAGATGGCCGAGAACCTGCACCGCACGGGAGCCGAAGTATCTGTCGTGGAAATGGGCAATCAGGTGATGGCTCCAGTCGATTTTTCAATCGCGGCCCATGTACACCAGCACCTGTCGCAAAAAGGTATCAAACTCTATCTCGAACGCAGCGTCGAACGATTCGAGCGCCAAGGCGAAAAGATCGAGGTTTTCTTCTCTACCGGAGAAAGCATTACAACCGATATAGTTCTTCTGTCTATCGGGGTTCATCCGGAAACAACATTGGCCAAGGCCGCCGGACTGAAGATCGGCGAAACGGGCGGCATCTGGGTAGACGATTACCTGCAAACTTCGGCAACGGATGTTTACGCAGTGGGCGATGCCATTGAATTTCCGCATCCACTGACAGGCAAACCATGGCTGAACTATTTGGCCAACCCTGCCAACCGCCAGGGACGCATCGCCGCCGACAATATGGTCTTCGGCAATACGACAAAATACGAAGGAGCCATAGGCACTTCCATTGCCAAGGTATTCGACATGACAGTAGCTTCGACAGGACTCGCAGCGAAACGGCTCAAACAGTCCGGTATTCCGTATGCCAGTTCGACGACACATTCGGCATCGCACGCCGGATATTATCCCGATGCACTTCCGCTGACCATCAAGCTCACGTTCGACCCAGCAAGCGGCAAACTCTACGGAGGTCAATGCGTTGGCTACGAAGGAGTGGACAAGCGCATCGACCAGATTGCACTAATCATCAAAAACGGCGGCACGGTATATGACCTGATGAAAGTCGAACACACTTACGCACCACCTTTCTCCTCGGCCAAGGACCCGATCGCCATCGCGGGCTATACGGCGAACAATATTATCAGCGGAGCAATGCCCATAGTGACATGGCGGCAGATTGCAGGAGCCGATCTCAGCGACATCCTGCTGCTCGACGTGCGCATCCGCGAAGAGCATGCCTTCGGGGCCATTCCCGGGTCGGTCAACATTCCGCTCGAGGAACTCCGCAGCCGGCTCGGCGAATTACCACACAATAAAGCCATCTATGTCTATTGTGCCGTCGGCCTACGCGGATACTTGGCGGTAAAAATTCTGTCAGGACACGGATTCCGCAACGTGAAGAACCTGTCGGGTGGTTACAAGACCTATTCGACGGCGATCGAGCCGATCGTAACCCGGACTGCCGCAACCGCTATGGACAGACGAATGGATACGGATACCCGACTCGGCAGCAAACGCATGAAGACCTTAAGAATAGACGCATGCGGATTGCAATGCCCCGGTCCGGTTATGAAAATCAAGCAAGCGATCGACTCAATCACCGAAGGCGAAAGGATCGAAATAGTCGCTACCGATGCCGGATTCTCGCGAGATGCGCAAGCATGGTGCGACACCACAGGCAATCGGCTCATCAGCAACTCGGAAGAGAAGGGGAAATATACGGTCATCATCGAAAAAGGTTCATCCGGAGCATCCACGATGCCACTCGAGCACGACGCTAAGGGCAAGACGCTGATTATGTTCAGCGATGATTTGGACAAAGCGCTGGTGACCTTCGTACTGGCCAACGGCGCGGCAGCCACCGGACAGCCGGTGACGATATTCTTCACCTTCTGGGGATTGTCCCGTCCTGAAAAAGGTTTACAGTGATTGATAATTAAAGATAAACATTTTGG
>ERZ773190.487-NODE-487-length-45843-cov-5.235979_pt1 | contig 45843 bp, 31 predicted proteins | sample MGYA00511111_ERZ773190 | MGnify/ENA primary metagenome ERZ773190 (study PRJEB29015, sample SAMEA2737777) | human gut metagenome | biome: human gut; feature: human-associated habitat; material: faeces | place: China | collected 2012 ... | reverse complement strand
CGGTCTTTGCCAATCGTAAGGCTTGGTGGAAGTGTAAGGATTGCGGCAGAGAGTGGAACACTCTTATGAGCCGGAACAGCTTGTTGGAAAGACATGCGTAGCGATCACAAATCTTCCTACCAGAATGATGATGGGAATCCCATCAGAAGGAATGTTGATTTCAGCAGTGTATGAGTATGACGGACACGAAGGATTGAATCTGCTTATGTTAGATGACGCAATTCCTGCTGGGGCTAAGCTGTATTAAGAAAGTAAATGCATGTATTTTACGACAGAGTTACGACAAATGATGAGCTATGATATAGTAAAAAATATTTCTAAACTTAAAAAACAGGTTGCTAAATTCAGAGAAACTGTATATACTAAAGATAGAAGTAAATGTTTGCCGCTTGCTGATGGTGCGGGGTATAAATAATTCAGTTCGTAAATGAAGCCACTTGCTATACAGGTGGGATAAAAATAGTATAGTTTGTAAATGTTCCCCATCAGTGAATGCTGATGGGGAATTTTATCACATAGGAAAGGTTATTTATGGAGATACAACAGGGATATTCGTATCATATCAAGGATGAATTTTTTGACTTGGTTCAGGATAAATATTTGATGAGTAATAAGGAACAGGGGAAATATCGTCCTCATTACTATGCAATTCAGGATAGAAAAAATCCAAAATTGTATTGGATGATACCAATTAGCTCACAAGCTGAGAAATACAAGGGAATCGTTGAAAAGAAAAAGAAACGATATGGTAAATGCAATACGATAGTGATTGGATTATTTGCAGGGAAAGAAAATGCTTTTTTGATACAGAATACATTTCCTGTTATTGAAAAATATTTTGACCATGTTCATACGATTCAGGAACAGCCTGTAACGATACATAAAAAGTTGGATAAGGTACTTGTTGAAAATCTGAATGAAGTACTGGCTATGTATAATCGTGGAATAAAATTGACTTTTACGGGTATTAAAGCGATTAGGAATATTATGGAAGAAGAACTTGGAAAATAGAGAGGACACCATTGCTTATGCAAATGTAAGTAATGGTGTCCTTTTGTATGAGCAATGTTTATAAACCCACTGTAATTCCAACAAGAAAGGATTCCTCACCGGGAACGAGATCAAGATCACCGCCATGGCTTTCAATGATTTTTCGGACAGAGGAAAGCCCGATTCCATGATCAGCAGATGTACCCTTTCGGGAGAGGAATGTTTTTCCCTCTTGCAAGGCCAGACCGTCGTAAGTGTTTTCAATCTTCAAAAAGTACATATTGCCTCTGGTTTCGCCTGCAATGAAAACGCGGCGCACCCCTTGCTTTTGGCGGTTGCACGCCTCAACGGCATTGTCCAAAAGATTGCCCAGCACCGTACACAGTTCCACATCGGTAAGCGGCATCTGATCGGGAAGATCGAGCCGTACCTGAAATTCTGTCCCTTGTGTCTGCGCCATACCGTAGTAGTATTCAATCAGCGCATTTACGACGGGATTTTTGCAGAACTGGGCAGGGGAGTGACCCGATGATGCCGCAACCTGTTCCTCTACCTGTAACAGGAAGGAGCAGATCTCTGTCTGCCCACGTTCAGAGGCCATGCGGTCTATGGTGCGCAGATGGTGTTTGATGTCGTGGATCAGCCTTCTGTTTTCTGCCGCTGCTTCAGAAACCTGACGGCTGTATTCGGTCTGCATAGAAAGCTGACGGATGACCTGCTTGCGTTCTTCCTGGAAAATCAGGCTGTTTCCATATCCTTCTATCACATCGCGCCAGAGGGAATAACCGATGGCTGCTGCTATGAAAAAGCTGCCCCATTCCAAAAACCAACCGCCGATAACCGGCTCATAAACCGGCAGAAGGCGATCCCATATAAAGGCGCAGGTTGCGGCTGCCGCAGCATAGAAGATCGGCCTGCTCCGTTTTTCTCCTCTGTGAATGGCAAGCACAGCGATGATAAGCAGATAGAGCGCAGATGCCGCCTTATAACAAAAGACCAATGCAGAGAAGAAACGAATCGCTCCAAGGGAGAGATGGGAAGCCATCATGCCATACACAAACGCATATACCAGGAAGGCAGCGCCCACCCCATTACTGATGGCCGCAGGCAGGAAGCCCGGCCTGCATATCCGGTTTTGCAGAACTACGATCAGCCAGGTAACCAGATAGATACAGAACAGTTCAATCGTGTACCAGGGGAATACGGGAACCGCAGCCAGCATATGAAGCACCGGATAGGATGACAGGCCGCACATGGCAAGGCAGATCAGTCCGAACAGGAATGTATTTTTCTGTTTCATCCGGCGGCTGAAATAAAAGGACAGCAGCGCACAGACAAAGGTAACCGTACAGCTGAACAGGCAGAATGCAAACCGGATTCCTCTGGTTGTATTGACCGCCAGCATCGTTCCGAAAGTAGGCGGATAGACAATCCCTCCGTAAAAGTGGTCATAGTTGCTGACCGCTATGGTGAGTGTGACCGGTTTTCCGCCATGAAAAGTGACCATGCGGTTTTGAACCAATGGTGTCCCCTGTGACGGTTCCCCCATTTGCAGGATCAGGTCATGATCCAGATAAAGGTTGTAAGCAGAAAACACTTCCGGGATTTCCAGCGCATATGTTTCCTTCCGTTCCGGCAGAAAGAATGTCATCTGATAAGTCCCGCAGCCATAGGGAGAAGGGTTTGCAGGGCTGGAGAAATTGGTCTGCTCTCCGATGGAAAGGTAGCGCATATAATGGCTTTCATCCCGTATTTCTTCCGGGGTCAAAAGCGCGTCAGGATAAAATGCCCAGCCGGATACCAGAAAGCGCACCGGTGACTTTTGAAGTTCTTCCTCAGAAAGCGCTAGAATCCCATTTGCCGCCTGGATTGTGTTCTGGCTATATTTATTATTGAACTGATACAGGCCAAGAAAAAACAGGGATGAGCACAGGCAGACCATACATAAGGCCGCATATTTTTTTACCGCAGAAGATACCATCTTATTTTCGCCTCCTCCTTAGGAAAAACACACCGGCAGACAGAAGAAGCAGACAGGCCGGAATCAAAAGGAGTATGGGCGACCGGCTATGCTCTGTGTCGGCGGCCCGTGCCAGGGAAACGGCATCTTCCTTTCCAATAATGGTGTATGCCCCTGTATGGCTGATCTGAAAGGAAACGGCTTTTGCCGCATCGTCATAACCGGTCATGGGAATTTCCACGCCGCTTTCATCACAGAGGAACAATGTGCCGGCTGCCGGGTCATTTGGACAGGGCAGCATGACAGAAACATCCGGCAGGGAGCTGAGTGCAGTTCCATTGATGGAAAACGAAAAAGAAAAACCGCCGTCCGTATCCTTTTGGATGATGACTTCAATCTGATCTTCGTTTTGGATGCCCTCCGGCAAGGCGTCTTTTGGTATGCTGATAGTGATTCCCTGTTTGGAAAAGACGGCTCTTTGCTCCCCTGTTTGCAGCATCATCAAAAAGCGCGTGCCGGAAATCCGGTCGGTGGTTTCATCGAAGAACTCTGAAAAATCAGGGTTTTTGGAATCCGCATCTTCCTCTGTATCACCGTTTGCCTGTTCCGATGGGAAATCGTCTTTATCTATATCTATGGAATCATTCTTTCCCTCCCAGGATGGCTCGGAAGACTTGTGGGATGGTTCATGATCCGCAGGATCATTTTCTTCACTGACAGGTGGTGTTTTTTCAGAATCGTTGGAATCCACTCTGCCGCCATTTGTTGCAGGCGGTTTTGGAGGCTTTGTGGAGGGCCTGTCTGCGAAACCGTCATCCTGATCGTCGGTATCTTCAGGAGGCGGTTGAATGATGGTATCGGGAGGATTTCCGCCTGCATCCCCTCCATCCCGGTCGCCTTCATGGTACCCTTCAAGGACAATTTCATCTGCGTAGGTAAAGGAGAGGATGCCGGTCTGTCCGCCGTCATAATCCACCTGAAGGCGGTAACTGCTGCCCGGCATCAGCAGACGGGTAGCAATCGAGAGCATTTCCTGACCCACATAAACGCCACTTTCCAGACGGTTCCATGAACCGTTGTTTTTGGACAGCCATATACTGACCTTGTCCAGATTCCCCGGCGGTGTGACCCAGGGAAAATAAAGGCTTCCTCTGCGAACCAGGAAGCAGTTGATGTCTGGGCTGCCCGGAGCCTGAACAGAAACAGGAATTGAAATTTCAGGGAAATCGACACGATCCGCAAATATGGTATTTTCCGGTGCAGTCAGCCTTCCTGCTGCATGGTACAGTCCCACAGTATTCAAATCAATACCAGAAAAATCCCATTCCACCACAGCGGTGTAGCTGGTTCCATTTTCCGCATAGCATTCCAGATAGTAAGGGGAAAAGGCAAACAAATTTTCCAGCGTTTCGGTTTCGCTGTCCTGTTGAACCGCAAACGCGTCCGTATAAGGATACCATTTCTCTATGGAGGTAATGACAGCAGGCGGCATTTCTTTCACCCGGACGGAAATCTGAAGCTCCTGCAAGACAGCTTCACCAAAGGCATACCCCTCCGGCAGTTTAATCCGACCTGCTGCGGTATATTCGCCTGGAGTGGTCTGGTCAATGGCCGAAAAATCCCATGCGACAGAAAATGTTTCCTGCCGGATTTCTTCACCTGCTGTTACCGTGGCGCAGACGGTTTGATACCGAAGGGCCAGCTGATAAATTTCCTCCAGGTCATCATCAGACGGTGTGGTTCTAAGGGGCAGGGTGAAATCTGGCAGGGAGAGCAGTTCGTCTTCCTTTTGTATTTCTGTGACAAGGACGAGGGATACTTCTTCCGATGCTTCCGGGGTTTTGCTCTCCAGTGTCCCTGGAGTCTCGCTTTCTAAATCCGGCAAAATCTCCCTTCTTTCATCGGCATTGGATGGGGTTGCAGTTTCGGCGGCAAATGCTGGGATACTGCAGGTGAAGCAGAGGAGACAGGCCAGACAGCCCTCCAGAGTACGCCTGTGCATTTGCTTCATTCTCATACGATACCCCCCATTCCAGAGAAAACATATTGACGGTAGGATTCCCGCAGCTGTTTTCCATTGCGGAGGGCAATCGGAAGTTCCTCCCCGTTTATCAAACGGAAGGTCTGACTGTCAACCTGGCTGATGTAATCCATGTTGATTAAAATGCCCCGGTAGCAGGGCAAAAAACGCTTGTCCTTCTGCAATGCGGCAGTAACCTCCTGAAAGCCTCCGCTTACCGGTATCACGCGTTCCGCCGTATGAATCCGTGTCATACGGTTTTGATAATCTATGTATAGAATCTTCTCTGTGGGAAGTTCCAGCTTTTGACGGTCAGCCATAACCGAAAGTGTCATCACTTCATAGGGCGGTTTTAGCTGGCACAGCTCCATCGCTTCTTCAAAATCTGCCTGATGGAGCGAAAGCGGCTTCAGCAGATAATAGCTGGCGGACAGGCTGTACCCCATCCGGGCATAATCTTCTGTAATGGTCAGAAAAACAATCTTACAAAGCCTGTTTTTCTGGCGCAGCCTTCTGGCGGCCTCTATTCCATCCATGTTCTCCATATAGATGTCCATAAAGACAAGCTGAAAATTGACCTGGGCGGCAGCTTTCAGAAAATTCTCTCCGTCCTCAAATTCTGTCAGCGTATAGTCCAGCTGATGCTTTTTCATATAATTTTCCAGGCAGACAGACAGTTCGGCTCTGTCCTCTGCTCTGTCATCCACAATCGCAATCTGCATCGTGCCATCTCCTTTGCACAAAAATCCAATAATAGTATAACATAAAACCGCAGGAAAAACTTGCGTCTTAAACAGGAAACCTGCGTCTTAAACAAAGTCGGTTGCATTTCCCTTGACAAGATGCTACTCTAATTATACTACCAGACTTTCCGATGAGAAGGTCTGGTTTTTTATGTCATAGGAAACTTCGTCCTATGACAAAAAAACGCTCCGCGGGATGCGCACTCGCGCGAAGAAGAAACATGTCGCAAGCGACCGCGCTCGGCGCGAGAATGTGCCAAGGCACATTCTTTCTTGTTTTTCTTTTCAGGAAAGGAGACTCAGCATGAAAATCGCACTTTGTACGGAATTAAGGAATGCAGAATGGTTTGAGAGCAGGCTGCGCTCCCTTTTTGCTGGGGACGGACAGCTTGTCATCGACGAGCTATGGAATGAGAAGCAGCTATCTCAGGCACTGCGGCGGAGCCGATATCATGCGGTTGTCATCGCAATGACCGGGGCAAGGGGATTGGAGGCTGCCATTCAGGCAAAGCAGCTGGCACCGGAAACACCGCTTGTCTGGTGGAGCGATGATAAAAACTTCGCCCTGATCGCGTATCAGCTTCGTATCCCGGCATTCCTCTCCATAGATTGTAGTGATCAGGAGCTATATGAGGCGATGGAGCCCATCAGGAAACGGAGGTATGGAAATGCGAATTGCGCTATGCAGCTATAGTCAGAAGGAGAAAGAAACGGCGTTACTGATGAAGCTTGGCAAAGTAGACCGCTTTGACAATGGCGTATTCTGCGTCTATGCCATGCAGCGGGATGGGCCTTATGATGCTGTGGTGGTCATGGAGGACGGAGCCAGGGGAATGAATTTCTGCATGAGCATACGAGGGTACAGCAAGGATGTCCCGCTCCTGTGGATCAGCGACCAGGCAGAATTTGAACCCCAAAGCCGCAGGATGCAGGTAGACGACTTTTGGGTGAAGCCCGTTACAGAGCATCAGCTGGGGGAAGCAGTCTCCCGGCTTTTTCAGGGAAAAAGGGGAAGTAATGAATCAGGTGAGGAGGAAACGTATGAATAAAAAATATTACCGGAGAGAACAAAACCGTCACGCTATATAGAAAATAATGACAACAGGAGGAAATGGATATGAGGTATAAAAAGAAGAAATGGCAGATCGTATCTGCAGCATTGGCGGCAATGATGGCGATGCAGTTATGCATACCGTCTGCAACGTTTGCTGCAGTTTCTACAAAAAAGTTGAAATTGATCACGGGATTTACGGAATTGCCGGAGGAGGTCGCGCATATTCAGATCCCTGCGGATGCCGGAGAAAACTTTGAGGATTATCTGAATTTCCCGGAGACGATCGAGGCTTCGGTGGTGGAATATAAGAACGTGAATCATCAGAAAAATAATGCGGATCGCGATAAGGGCGCGGAAGATGAGAAAGCGGCAGCAGACGACCGTGATAAGAAAGAAGACTCGGAAATTGCTGCCGGCAGTAATGCAAAGAAAGAAAATCTGAATGAGGAGGAAACTCCGGAAACAGAAAATTCAGAAAACGTGCCGGATAGCAATAATGAGGAGGAAACTCCGGAAACAGAAAATTCAGAAAACATGCCGGATAGCAATGATGAGGAGGAAACTCCGGAAACAGAAAATTCAGAAAACGTGCCGGATAGCAATGATGAGGAGGAAGCAGATAAACAGGAAGTTCAGGAGAAAGACCAGCAGAAAGACCAGCAGGGTACGTTTCTGATCGCGACCGACAGCAATGGCGGGGATTTTCTTGAGGATTATGAGTTTGAAGATGAGGAAATCTCAGAAGATATCCCGGTGCTGACGGATATCAGCGTTACTTGGGAGCTGGATGAGAACCGGGAAGATGAAAGTGGTTTCTATTATTATCTTCCGGTTCTTCCGAGAGAGTATATTTTGGCAGCGGGCGTGGAGCTTCCGGAGATCGAGGTCAGCATGGACGGCGGAATCGCTTTGCTGGCATCAACAGATACTTATAATATTGCGGATGGCGGTATCAGCATCAACAGCAACACATTGGAACAGTATAAGGATGCGACTATCACGGGAAGCAGTACGACCAATGTTATTCTGGTTAGTGGTGTGGATGCTACAATCACGATTTCGAATCTGAATATCCAGATTCCGATCGATAAGAACGATGAGACAGCAAGTACCTGGATACCGGCGATCCGACTGGGAAATGGTGCAAACCTGAATCTGATTCTGGAGGGAAAAAATACACTCAAGGGCGGTGATATGTGTGCGGCTATTGATGTGCCGGAAGGCTGCACCCTGACGATCAGCGGAGAGGGAAGCTTAAAAGCAACCGGTGGAGAAGGCGCCGGAATTGGTGCGTCAAGCAGGAGAAATGGTTCCTTGGGGACGATTGTGATCGACGGAGGCGATATCAAAGCTTATGGCGGCGAGATGGCAGCAGGTATTGGCGGCAGTGCAGAGGGCGGCAGCGGTACCATTATCATCAACAACGGAACTGTATATGCCAAGGGCGGACATGGAAGCTACTACAAGGATATTAAAAATGTATACGGTGGAGCAGGAATTGGCGGTGGAGCGAACGGCTGCGTGGATAAGATTGAGATCAATGGTGGCAATGTGACGGCCTATGGAGGATATGTTACGAACGCAGGAAGACACCCCGGAGCCGCAATCGGCGCTGGCGGCGGTGGAGCAAAAGCGGTAGAAGGTAGATACAAGTATGGTGATATTGAGATCAATGGTGGAACGGTTTCGGCCATTGCGTATAATAATGAAGTATATGCGATCGGTATCGCAGTGAAGCCCGGTCAAGTGCTGCCGGAGGGTACCTTGGATGGCTCCATTTCCATCAGTGATCAGGCAGTAGTCAACTTAAATGGTGGTGATTATTTTCCAAAGAGTGATGAGTTTGGACTGAAAAAGTATACCATTCAGGGCACGATTGCGGATGGACGATTAACCGAAAGCTCTTATCCGGTGACGATCAGCGTGGGAGAGATTACCTGGGATGCAGGGACGATGAAGGTGAGCGCTTATCAAGGCACACTTACGGCATCCAATTATCTGAAACCATTAACGTCAGAGACACAGGTAACGGTAGATGTGACGCTTGGAGAAAACTATGTTTATCAGATGGAAGCTGACGTTGCTGACGTTGATGATGAGAATGCAACGATTACTTTGAAGACCGGAATTCCTCTTTATGAGACAAGATTAAAATTTGTTTCCACGGCGATCACGAGCGATCAGGTATTACAGGCAACCGATATCACGATCAAGCAGGATGGTGAACCGTTGATCAATCAAGAAGGTCAAAGTGCAGCTATGGTCATTCCTTCCATGCAGATTTCGTATGATGAAGCGAACACGGGACATCTGACGGTATATCTGCCGGAAAATGAGGGAAACACAGAGATTTCGGTGACGGTACCAGGCTTAAATGGCGGCAATCCGATCACAGCATCAGGTAAGACGATATCGACAACAACACCAAATGAAATTGAGATGTTTTATGATGATACCTTTTGTAGGCATGAGTACTATAATGCAGATGGATTTTGTGAAGCATGTGGTGCATATCAGAAGGCAATAAAGTCGGGGGAATATTATGAGATTTATAATGCCGGTCAGCTTTTCTGGTTTGCAAAGCAGTTTAATGATAGTAAAATCCCTGATAACAGCAATCTGAAGCTGATGAGAGATATTGAGATCCCGGACGGACATAACTGGACAAGCATTGGAGACATATCATCTAATAAGTTTTTCAAGGGGAATATCGAGGGAAATTATCATGTAATTTCCGGACTGCGACCTGCTAATGACCCTACAAGTTATAAGCGGGGACTGGTGGCAAGGATTCAAGATGGGAAAGTACAAAATCTAGGGCTGGTGTTGGAAAGTGGTTGGTCTTACGGGTTGTGTTATACCGCTGTTGGTGCCAATATTCAGAATTGTTTTGTAGTAGGAACACATTTTCTCAATAGTTCTGAAAAAGGAACGGTGACTAATTGCTTGGCTGTATCAGGAAAACTGGAAGGAACTGGTTCCACGATGAGTAATAGGGCTAGTTTTAAGAACTGTTATGAGACAACAAAAGGCACATTTAGTAGTTGGGGTGGAATTACTACTCTAGATAGCGAAGAAAAACTGAAATCCGGCGAAATTGCCTATAAATTAAACGGTGAAAAATCAGAGGGTATATGGGGACAGGTGATCGGAACGGAGGATTACCCGCATTTCCGCAAGTACAGTAAGACGGTATATTATGATTCAGCTACTGGGACATATTCTAATAATAATGCGGCAAGTATCACTTCCGCAACTGTCACGGATATTAAGACGATTTCTGAAACAAAAGCGACTGCTACACTTAAGGCAACAGGAACTCCCGGAGCAGAGGTTAGGTTTTTATTATCCTCCGGCGAGGATGAGCGGACATTAACATTAGATGATATGTTCTCGAAAGGAACGTTACTTACGGAGAGTTCTTCCGGAAACTATGAGTATACTATTCAGGATTTAGCTCCGGACACAGAATATCATGTCAGACTGATGATTAAAAAGGATGGTAAATTATCTCTTGATGTAACCTATGTAAATTTCCAGACAGAAAAAATGCGGCAGGAGGCCCCTGATGCTGCTGATGTTTCTATCAATTACGAACAGGAGACTTTAGAGAATAAAGCTTCCTGCGATCTGGAGTATGCTGCTTCTAAGGATGCACAGTCATGGACAACTATAAGACAGGGTGGTACGGTTCGTCTGACAACGATGCTGGATAATATTAACGAAAGTGATGGTTCTGTACCATTCTACATTCGCAAGAAAGCGTCCTCGTCCATGTCAGCCAGTGAAGCGGTTTTGGTGGCGGATTTGCAAACACAGGCGATTCCGGAAGAATCGAACAAGCCGAATATTGATTATCGGAAGGAAGAAATCACAATTTCCTCATCTTTACAGTATGTGATTGTAAACGGAACCAATACCTCTCCAAGCTGGACATCTGCAAAAATGGGCAGTGGATCAGGAATTTCGATTACAGACATCATTTCTTCCGATCATGAGAGTACGGTTTATTATCGGTATGCTGCAAGCAACACGGATAAGAAATTTGCCGGAAAACCCGAAAGTATCAGGATTCTTAAAAGAACGGCAGCACCGGCTGCAATAACTGAGGGTGAGGTGACTATAACCGGTACGACGATTACCATAAACAGAACGAATCCGGAAAATGACATTGAGTATGGATACCGTGATGCAGATTCAGACGGAGCATTTACATGGATTGACGGTACGGAAATTCAGGGATTATATCCGGCACATGGATATCAGGTAACCAGCAGAATAAAGGCGAAAGAGAATGCATTTGCTTCTGAGAGAACGGAACCGCTTAATGTGTCTACCAAGGATACACTGAGAATTGTAGGAAACGGAACACAAAAGTGGGATGCGAAGGGGACTTATGGGGTTTCACTTGCTCAGATTCCGGTTTCTCTGGCTTCTGGTTATGGTGTGTATAATGGTGCAAATCAACCGGTAGCCGGAACCTGGAACTGGGAACCGGAAAATAGTAGTTCAGCATCTGGTATTTATCCGAATGTAGAAGATAACAAGGCTTATACCGTGAAATTTACACCGACAGATTCAAGTGCTTCATACGATAGGACATTAACAGATTCCGTGGTACCGGAAATTTCTAAGTATCCACTGAATTTTTCAGTTGCGGTAGAAGATAAGACCTATGATGGCACGACAAACGCGGGCATCTCCAGCGTGACCTTCGAGGGTAGCGTAACCTTGCAGAAGGACAAGGACTACACCGTCACCGCCAACTTTGACGATGCCAGTGTGGGCAACGGCAAGAACGTCACTGCCACAGTGACCCTGATGGGGCAGGCCGCGAAGAATTACGCCCTGAAGCAGAGCAGCTTCACCACGACTGGCAGCATCATCAAGGTCGCTGCGCCTGACTTCACCAAGGAAACTGGGCTCGTCATTGTAAACGGCCACGAAAAAACCTACACTGTGGCCCTTCCCGCCCTACCCACGCTGGAAACGCCCAAAGAGTACGGTGCGCTCACCTATGAGATCGGCGGAATCACACTGGATGGCAGCTACTACACCGACGGTGCGAAGGTGGAAGACGGCAAGCTGACCCTGCCGATTCAGAAAAATGACGTGGAAACCACCGGCTCTGTGGGCACAGTGACCGTGGTAATCAAGAGCACAAACTATGAGGACATCACGCTGACCGTCAATGTCAATGCGACCAACAAGCTTGTCCCCACTGTTACGGCACCTACGGTCAATACACCGACCTACAATGGTGCAGAACAGGCTCTGGTTACAGCAGGCAAGACCACTGGCGGCACAATGCTCTACCGGCTTGACGATTCTGAGTGGAGCGAGCAGATCCCCACAGCGAAAAACGCCGGGGAATACACTGTTTGGTATAAGGTTCAGGGAAACGCAGAGTACGCAGATGTGGCAGAACAGAACGTGACTGTGACCGTAGCGAAAAAGTCAGTTACCGTTACGGCGCTTGATCAGAGCGCCTACACCGGCAGCACCGCGCCCGATCTGAGCAGCCCGGAAGCAGATAAGGACTACAAGGTGGAGGGGCTGGTTGGTGCAGATACCCTGAGCGGCACGGTAACACTGGACTACGCACAGACACTGGATATGAGCAAAACCGGAAAAACCGCGATCAACATTACTGGTACGCTGTCAAATGACAATTATGCGATCACCTATGTTTCTGGAACGTTGACTGTTTCCAAGCAATCTTCCAGCGACGGCGGTTCCTCCTCTGGTGGTTCGGGCAGCGGTGGAGGCTCATCCTCCGGCGGTTCTAACGGTTCCGGAAGCAATGATAACACCAACCAGCCGGAAGCCCCTGTCACCGGTGAAACCAAACCCATACAGCCGGATAAAAACGGCAATGCGGCAGTGGATAACAGCTCTGTCCAGTCCGCCATCGACAAGGCCAAACAGGATGCGAAAAAGAACGGCACCACAGAGAACGGGATTGGCGTTACTGTTCCCATCACCCCGGCGGCAGACCAGACCTCTTTTAACGTGACCATCAAGGCGCAGACACTGGATCTGCTGGTTAAAGAAAACGTCCGGCAGTTTACCGTAGCAACAGACCATCTGGTTTCGGTTAATATCGGCCTGGATACTCTGAAGCAGCTGGATATCGCCTCCGCTGGCGGGGACATCATTCTCCGGGCAGATAAGGTGGATGCACTGCGTTCCACCGAGGCCAAAGCCACCATCGGCACAAGACCGACCTATGACCTGTCGCTGGTCTACCTCTCCGGCGGCAAAGAAACACCGATTGCCAACTTAAATGGTCACACTATATCGGTGCGTTTGCCCTACACACCGGCAAATGGTGAGCAGACAGGTAATCTCTATGCAGTCTATGTAGATGACGCTGGCAAGGTGGAATGGATCACCAAATCCAGCTACAATGCCAGCCTGAAAGCGGTGGTTTTTGAAACCGGTCATTTCAGCGTTTACGGCGTGGGCTACAAGAACCCTGCCCCGGTCTTTACCGACATTACCGGCCACTGGGCAGCAGATAACATCCTCTTTGCAGCTAGCCGGGGACTGCTCTCCGGCACCAGCGACACCACCTTTAGCCCGGGCACCGGCATGACCAGAGGAATGTTTGTGACAGCTCTGGGGCGGTTGGCGGGCATCAACCCGGACAGTTACCAGACCGGGAAATTCACCGATGTGAAAGCCGACGCTTACTATGCTCCCTATGTGAACTGGGCGGCGCAGACCGGTATTGTGGAAGGCGTTACCGCCACTACCTTTGCACCGGACACCAACATCAACCGGGAACAGATGGCGGTGATTATGAAAAATTATGCTGCAAAGCTGGGTTATGACCTGCCCCAGACCTTGAAGGCTGTGACCTTTGCGGACAACACACAGATCAGCAGCTGGGCGAAGGATGCGGTCAAGTCCATGCAGCAGGCGGGCATCCTGGCCGGGAAGGTAAACAACCGCTTTGATCCCAAGGGAACCGCCACCCGCGCCGAGGTCGCCACGGTTCTGCGGCGGTTTGTGGAAATCGTCATTGACCCGCAGGCCGCAAACGGCTGGCAGCAGAATGACAGCGGCCAGTGGAACTATTACAGAAACGGGGAGTCAGTGAAGGGCTGGCTCTCCGAGGATCAGAAGTGGTACTGGCTGGACAAAGTCACCGGAATGATGTTTGCCGGAGGCTGGAAGCAGATCGATGGTAAGTGGTACTACTTCTATGCAGACGGGACGATGGCGGTGAATACCGCATCCGACAGATGAAAAATGACCCCGTAATGTAATGCAAAAATAATATCAATAAAGAGGGATTCGAACAATATGGGCAAGTTTCTGGTACTGTCGCTTACCGACCATGAAGAATATATACTCAGTAGAATTATGGAGATTATTGCGGTCGAGCCAGGATTTGACCATATTGTGACATCCCACCCTTGTAACACTCTTGTTTTTCCGGGCTTGGAGCTTCGGCTGAAGGAGAGAACAGTATACCGAAACGGTGAGTTGATTTCTATGACTCGTCGGGAATTTGCAACATTGGTATACTTGGCAAAACATCCATCCTGGGTATTTTCTGCCGGACAGATCTATGAAGAAGTATGGGGGGAGGATGGTGAAAATTGCGGAACGGCTGTTGCCTTCGTACCGAAAATCAATGCGAATCCGGTGTATAACGGAGGGTGAAGCCTGCTATATGTATGTAGCAATCATTATGATAACATAAAAGGCACGGCATAAAGAAATCTGATGTAAAATCTATCAGAATAATTTATGCCGTGTCTCTTTTTAATTTGATTGGATGTGGGATGGTTTAGAGAAATTAGTAAATCGTAAGCGATGAATAATCCACCGTATTGTCCACTGCCCCCTTGATATCCTTCGCCTTAAACAGGCAGTGTTTCTTTATGGTTTTTTGCGTATATCACAGCTTTTTCCAGCTTACTTCTTTTTACAGGATTGAGTTGTTCTAACCATGCATAAAAGCTTTCCCATACCGGCACTTCTGTTTCCAGACATCTGTCTTTTCGCTCTTCCGGAGTAAGGTCACGGAACTGCTTTTCCAAAAAGAAAAGCTTGTTGCAGTATGCCAGACCAACTTCAGCCGGAATCATGGGGGGATTTCTTCTTTACTTAGGAAGAAGCGGCTCTTTGATTTCTTCCTCGGAATTTCCGTTACTGGGCACGTATGCGTGAACAGTAACAGTACTCAATTTTGGGGATTGCCTATAAGCAGGAGAAAACGGTATAATTGAGGAAGGCAGTTGGGTATAAGGGGTACAAGTGGTGGAGATGAAAAATATTGTGAAGACGGAAAGAGGGGCGGTTGTCTGGGATATGGGATGATGCGGATGATCGATGCGGTGCATCGCCGTTTACATAAATAGATAGAGGAAATACGATGGAACTGAATTTAAGCGAACCGGGACAGAGCCGGTATCTGAGAGTATATGAATATTACAAAGAATTGATCGTGTCCGGGCAGATGAAGCCGGGAGCGAAGCTGCCGTCGATCCGCAAATGTTCCCTGCAGCTGCAGCTTTCACGGACGACGGTGGAGACGGCGTATATGCTGCTGGCAGCGGATGGCTATATCATTTCGCGTCCGCAGAGCGGGTTTTATGTAACGGATGCGGTGCTGGCGGCTGCAAACCGGGAGGAAATAGAGCACGGTGTGCCGCATCAGGAGGAACGCCCGGAAATCCGGTATGATTTTGCGTCTTCAAATGTGGATCGGGAGAGCTTCCAGTTCGATTTATGGCGGCGCTATGTCAAGAGCGCTCTGCGCCAGGATGAGCGGCTGCTTTCTTATGGCGAACCGCAGGGAGAGCGGGAATTCAGGGAGGCGCTCTGTGCGTATCTGGGGCGCCACCGCAATGTGATCTGTACGCCGGACAGTATCGTAGTAGGGGCGGGTGTGCAGAGTCTCTTGCATATTTTGTGCCCGATGCTGCGGGAGCGGGACAGCGCATGGTTTTTTAATCCGTCGTTCCGGCAGGGACGCCAGATTTTTGAGGATTATGGGTTTCGGACCGGAGATATAAGAGAATATTGGGAAAGTAATGATAGGAGGATTGAGTCCTCAAAAAAGGATTTGTGCGGAATAGAAAAGCCAGATGTATGTGCAAGAGAGATGAAAACAGGGTTATCCGAACAGATGTCAGAGGCGATGAGACATACAGGGAGAAGTGTTTGCTATCTGACCCCATCGCAGATGACAGTCTGGGGCGAGGTCATGCCGGTGGGCGACCGGATGAAGCTTTTAAAGGATGCGGCGCGCGAGGATATGCTGATTATTGAGGACGATTACAACAGTGAGTTCCGCTATTATAACCGCCCGACACCGTCCCTGCAGGGGCTTTCCGGCGGGCGGGGCGTCGTGTATCTGGGGACATTTTCAAGGCTGCTTCTTCCCTCGATCCGCATGAGCTACATGGTCCTGCCGCCGGATCTGCTGAAACGGTATCAGGAGCGGGGGCGTTTTTATAACCAGACGGCGTCCAAGGCAGAGCAGATTGCCCTCTGCCAGTTTATCCGGGACGGACATCTGGAAAGCCAGATCCGAAAGTCCAAGAAATTGTACGCGGCAAAGGCAAAGTGTCTGTGTGATGCGGTGCGGCGCATTTTTGGAGAAAAAGCGCGAACGCATCTGGGCGATGCCGGTTTTCTGGTTCTCATGGAGCTTGACAGCCCGCTTACATCGGCGGAAATTGCCGGGCGTGCGGCACAGGCAGGCGTCGCCGTCCGCCCGGTGGAGTCGGTCGGGAGTCTTTTGGAAAAACAGGAGCATCATTTTCAAGAGGGATATCCGAAGCTCCTGTTGTCCTGTGCCTCGATGGGGGCAGAGCGGTATGAGGAGGCGCTGGAGGTGCTGAAAGAGGTAGTGTATAAGAAAGAAAAATAGAAGATAGATATAGAAGTTAAAATGTCCGCATAAACCACAGCCAGTACCCGGAACCATCCGGGTAGTTGTGGGTATGCGGACATTTTATGCGACATTCTTACCCGTTTTTCTCCTCATGCGGCAGCCGGTTCCGGAGCAGCCGCTTTTTTAATTCACTCCAGTGAAATGGAATTAGCGGGTAAATATAACTTTTTCCGGCGATTGTCCGGTTAAAGACAAGGCAGCCGACGGCAATGAGTGTTCCGGCGATGAAGCCCCAGAGATTGAGGAAAAAGGTCAGAATCAGGAGCAGGACGCGCATGAATTTGAGTGCGTAGCCGAGTTCGAAGCTCGTCATCGAGTAGTTGGCGATCGTGACGAACGCCATATAGAGCATCGTCTCGCTGTTGAACCAGCCGGATTTGACCGAGTATTCTCCAAGCACGATACCGGCGATGACACTGAGCGGTGTCGTCAGCATGCTGGGGGTGTTGACTGCCGCGAGCCGCAGACCATCGATGGCAAATTCCAGGATCAGGAGCTGATAGATCAGCGCCACATGGATCTCGTCGGTGACACGGATAAAAGCGAGCCATTCCGGGATCCAGCCGGGATTCTGCATAAAAAGCAGCCACAGCGGTGTCAGAAATAAGGTCAGGAAAAAGATGACCGTCCGCGACAGGCGCAGATAGGTGCCGGTCAGCGGTGGAAAATAGTAGTCGTCGGCTTCCTCGATGATATCGAAAACAGAGGATGGCAGAATCATTGCGGATGGCGAATTGTCCACCAGAATGATGATATTTCCTTCCAGAATCGAGGCAGCGGAGGTATCCGGACGCTCTGAAAAACGAAATTTTGGGAACGGATTGAACCATTTGTGCGGATAAATACATTCGGCAAGGCTTTCCTGGTTCATCGAGAGGGCATCGACATGCACTTTTTGAATCCGGGTGCGGATGCGGTTTAAAAGTTCGGTGTCCACCCGGTTTTCCATGTAGCAGATGGCGATATCGGTGTGCGAACTTTCCCCAATATTCATGATTTCCATCCGCAGCTTCGGATCGCGGATGCGCCGCCGGATCAGAGCCGTATTGAACACAAGCGTTTCGACAAAACCATCGCGCGAGCCGCGCAATACCTTATCCTTTTCAGGTTCGCTGACTCCGCGGGCGGGATAGGTGCGGCAGTCTATCGTGAGTGCCTGTGCATATCCGTCGATCAGAAGAAAAGGAACACCGGAGAGAAGCTGGATAATCAGCGCGTCCGAATCCGTTTCCAGCCCGATTTCGCCGTAGGCGAGGTATAGGGCGGAAAAATCGTTTGCATTGTCAGGCATCTGGGCGGTTTCAATGCTGCTCATCGCCTGCAGTACTTTTAAAAGCGTATCGTCCTTGGTAAAACCATCAATACAGTAGAGGCAGGCATCGCGCCCGCCGATCATCAGGTTCCGATCTACGACATCAAAATTGATGTCCGGTCGGAGCTTTTTTTGAAAAAAAGTCCGGTTATTTTCAATGGATGAAGAAATCTGCATCGTGTAAATCTCCTATCAGAGAAGCCAATATCAGTGACCGCGAAGGGACTGGAATGGGACAAAATGTTTACAGATGGAGTATGTGCGAAAAGGATAAAAATATACGAAATGAAGCAAACAGAAAAAAATTCTCAAAATATGTTTTTTTAAAATTCATGGCAAGCGAGGCAATATCAGGGAAAAAGGAGGAAAAATCGCTGCAAAATGAGACTTAACATGTGCTGAATGGAAAAAGAAATTTGCATGTTAGTTTTAGCAACTAAAAAAGCAATGCTTTATTGAGAATAAAATTCAATTAAAAAATAGATAAAAATTCTCATTTTTAAATAGATTTAAATAATTGACAGATTTTATTAGATTAGTTTATACTAACCTCCTCGGCTGTCTGGGTTAGGGATGACTAATCCGGTGCGGAGAGTAAGATATTACAAAAGATTATATGGAGGAATATGTATGAAAGGTAAGGGAAGATCCCGGCAGGCAATTCTGGCAGCGGTGACCGTGTTAGCGGCGGCGCAGGCAGGTACTGCTTATGCTTCAACCGGACCGGCATCGGAGTCCGGAGTACAGACCGGCGCCTGGATTCAGGAAGGACAGGACTGGAAATATCAGGGAACGGACGGAACGCTTAAGACTGGATGGGTCAAGACCGAGAGCGGCTGGTATTATCTGGATCTGCAGACCGGACGGATGATGACTGGATGGATCACCGTCGATGGACGCCGATACTATATGAACACAACTGCCGATGGCGTGGAAGGACAGATGCGCCGCGGCTGGTGGAAGGACAATGCAGGAAAATGGTATTTCTTCAGCACTGCATCCGATGGAACGGAAGGTATGACCGTGACAGGATGGCAGTGGATTGATGGAAAATGCTATTATTTTGATAACTTGAGTGCAGAAAACTTTGGTCAGATGCACACCGAAGGCCGGACGCCGGACGGCTACAGCGTCAATGCGGATGGACAGTGGGTCAATGAAAATGGAGAGGTCCAGACCCGTGCGGATAGAGGTTACGCGAGCAGCCCGGCAGCAGACGGCAACGGAAGCAGCGTATCAGGAGGCAGTTCAGGGAATTCCGGCAGTTCCGGCGGCAGCCATTCGGGGGGCTCTGGAAGCAACAGTAATTCTGGAAATAACGGTAATTCCGGGAATGACGGAAACCAGAATGGCGGAAATACAGGAGATAACGGAAACACTGAAAATCCAGACAAGCCGCAGATGGTTTCACTGGTAGATGAGACGAAGACAAAGCTTACCGAAGTAAATTCCCTGGGCTGGTGGCTTCCGATCGCATTTGATGAGGGATACAATGCAGGCAATACGGTCGTTAAGGTCGATGGAAAAGATGTAACCAATCTTTTAACTCCGATCACAGATGACGGACGTATGGCAAAACTGGCGCTTCTTGGCACACCGGGTAAAGTAACCGTCAGCAGTAAAGAAGATGCAGCAAAGGAAGAGACGGTGGTTCTGAGCAATGAGAGCCAGGAAGATGCTGTATATGAGGAAAACGACGGCTATCTGCCTGAGAAGATTCTGACGCATGAGCCGGTTGCTTACTGGGACTATTATCTGACCAATTACGATGAAAACGGAAATGCCCGCATTTCTCCGAAAAAGACTACGTATAACTTGAATGAGGAGAAACAAACTCATCCGAGCTATTCGCCGGATGCGGTTCTTCCAAAAAATGGAAAAGCAGCCGTTACCATTCTGTTTAACTATAATACAGATGAGGAAAAAGAGTGGTTTGACGGCATCCGCAAACTGGAACTGGTTGAATACAATGAGCAGAAGAACACAATTAATTCGAGTCTCGTATTTGACAGTGAAAAGAATGTGGCGCACGGACAGGGACGCGTTGGACAGCTGACTATCCAGACAGGACAGAGCAATTTCTTCAATAATGGACGTTATTATGTGCGGGTTGTATCGTCGGCGGGCGGTTCCGCGCTCGTTCCGATTCATGTTGTCAATGAGACAGTACCGACGCTGGAGCTTAAGGAGACACCACAGTCCGGAAAGAATCTCCATTTTGCAGTCAGCAAGCTGGTATACGGAAGTGAGACACCGATCGAGCGTGTGACACTGGAAGATCCGAGCGGAACAGTAAGCGACCTTAAGATGATCGATGACTGGTATCTCTACAGTCAGGATTTATTTGTTCTGCACAATGATAATACAGACCATCTGCCATACAAGGGCGATTACAAGATCACTGTATATGCAAATGGTTTCCAGTCATTCTCCAAGAGCTTCAAGGTGAAAACGGGCGCAGAGCCGGTAAAAGAGAAGGAACAGACCAATGGTCAGAAAATGGCGTCATACGGATTCGACGGTATCAGCACCGCATCGACCGGTTCCGGCGGAAGCGGAAGCTCCAGCGGCAGCAGCTCAGGAAGCTATGCAATCTCTGCAAACCTGATTTTTGATTCAGATCTGCTTGTAAATGCACATCTCCTTGAACAGGCCAAGATGGAAAATGATGCGTCCAAGGCAGTCATGAAATGGTGGGACAATGCGATTCAGGATGCAGTCTTTGATACTGGAAATGATGATTTCTTCAGATGGACAGACTACGTAAATAAGAGCGAGAATCAGAAATACGAAAAGAACAGAATGCTTCCATTTGCAGATTACCGTGAAAATGGAGCACCGGATCCGAACCATCCGGCAACGGCAAAAGAGGTTCTCGAAGATGGTCTGCTGGGAGATATCCAGTACAATGGAAATTTCTCCCGTCAGGATGCACCGGCGATTACGGTTGTACAGAACAAAGAGGGTGAGCCGGTAGTTCTGCAGACAGAGGATACAGAGTATATCGAGGCAGTTCAGGGTATCGTTGTCAATGGAAACTGGCAGGCACTCAGCAAGGATAAATATTCCATCGACAAAAAAGCTGGCACCATTACCATTGATGCGGATGTATTCAAGGCTGGTGAGGAGTACAAGCTGACCGTTGATGCAACGGGATATAAGAGCCAGAGTATTGCATTTACATACGATAAGGTGCTGGAGAGTGATCTGGCGCTGAAGGTTGATTATGCGGATACCAAAAATGCATTTTCAGCAAAGAAGACAGTAGATGGAAAAAATACATACTACTTTGCAGATGCTGAATTTACCGTTGAGGGCAGCGAGGGAGATTTCTTGAAGAACCTGAAATCTGTTACTCTGCTTTCCGATGAGAAGGATGCTGTTGAGAGACATATCTACAAGAAAGGCGTGTCCAGCAGCAACGAGGTTTACTATGAAGTATCCGGGGATGGCAAGAAGCTGATTCTTCACCAGGTTCAGCCGGGAAGATATAAGCTGACTCTTCGTTCGAATTATTACACGGAGGCGCTGCGCTGTGAATTTGTGGTGGAGAAGGAAAAGGAAGAGATTAAAGAAGAGATGCCAGCTCCAGAAGTGGTGAAGTTCAGCAAACATAAAGCCAGCTCGTCATTTGATCCGGATTTTGGACGTGCTTCTTTTAAGGATTCAACAGGAACGAGTGTAAAAGATTATTTGGTTAAGATTACGTCTGTGAAGGTTGGAAAAACAGAGTATACGAAAGCTTCTTACAGCCTTAATTCGTATAAGCCTACATGGAAGATGTCAGATGCAGATGATCCATATAACAATGTACAGAATTTTGATTGCATCGATTTCACCTTAGACGGTTTCAGCACCGAAGAAAACACCGATGTAACGATTCAGGCAGAAGGATATGAAGAGCTTACCTTTACAGTTACAAAGGATATGAAGTTAGCGGGTGACGAAGAGATACTGCTTCCAGCACCGAAACTGACAGGCAGCACTACGGTTGATACGGGAGAACCGCTGGTTCTGACTGGTGATGAAGAGTATCTGAAAGCAATTAAGTCTGTAAAAGTAACTGGCAATAATGAGGAGGATGTTGCGCTTGGATTTGCAGTAAATGGTACAACATTGACAATTCAGACAAGCGCACTGGATAGTGGTCTGAATGAGGTTGTGATCGAAGCAAAAGGTTACAAGAATCAGTCGATCACGGTTACAGTTGAGAGCCAGAAAGCAGATACAGAAATTGAGGTTTCCAGTGTTGTAAAAGAGAGTAGTTGGACAGGAGATTATTTACTGATCCGTTTCAATGGAGTTGAGGGGGAAAAGTTAAAAACTTTCTTAAAGGAGATTGATTCGGTTGAGGTGAATGGAAAAGAGTATAGCAAGGCATCCGTTTCCTCGTTCCTTGGAAGTGGTGAGTTTGCACCGCATGCAACGGATACATCTTATAGCAATGATAATTATGATTGTTTAAAGGTTTCAGCGTCCGGATTGAGTGAAGAAGAGGATAATGAAATTCTTATCTACACTAAGAATAACGGAACGATTGAGTGCAAACTTGATAAAAACTGGAAATTAATCAAGGAATCCAAAACGCTTCTTGCCGACGAAGTCCTCCCAAGCGAGATCGTCACCACCCCAACCGAGGGAGTAACCACACCGGAGCAAACACCGGCAGAGCCGAAGACGAATGACGAAAACAAGGCAGATGTACCGGATGGCGATAAGAAGAACGAGACAGACGATGCGAACAAGGCACCGGAAGTAGACGAGGACAAGAAAGAGGATTCGGACGAGTCCAAGGATACTTCGGATGAGAAGAAAGACGAAACTTCAGATAAAGGCGATGCTGACAAGGATGATTCGAAAGATGAATCCGGCGAAACTGGTGACGATTCCAAGAAGAATGAAACGGACGAATCTAAGGACAATGATTCCAAGAAGGATGAGACCGGTGACGTAAAAGATGATACTTCTGATAAGGAAGAATCTGACGGCGGTAAAGGCGATACTTCTGAGAAAGAAGAGTCTGTTTCTGAAGAAGAGTAGTTGTATTTAAAGGAGTAAAAATTGAAACAGAAGTGGTGGATTTTATTAACCCTGCTGCTGTGTGGCTGCGGTGCTTCATCGCAGCCGGATCAAACGGGGGCGGTCCAGAATGACCGTCCTCGTTTATCTGCGTCTACGGAAGAGACGGCAGAAAATGTGGCAGCAGTAGAAAAAAACGAAAATTTAGAGAAAAATCCCTCAAATTCGAACCAGAATCCGGGAGAAGGGCAGAACTGGACGGTGTTTGCGATGGATACTGTGATGCAGTTTGATGCCTACGGTGGAAGTGCAAATTTGCAGGAAAAAGTGAAACGGCGGGTGGAAGAGCTGGAAGGGGAGCTTTCGACAACGCAGGAAAACAGCGATATTTTCTATCTAAATCAGGAGAAAACAGCGAAACTTTCCGATGATACGCGTTATCTGATGCAGGAGGCGCTAGCGCTGGGAGCGGAAACAGATGGTGCACTCGATATTTCAATTTACCCGGTTGTGCAAAGCTGGGGATTTACAACGGGAAATTACCGGGTCCCCAGTGAGAGCGAGCGGGAAAGCCTGCTTAAATCGGTCGATTATCGTCTGGTCGGTTTAGAAGCAGATACGGCGTCGATCGAGCCGGGAATGATGGTGGATCTAGGCGGTGTCGGAAAGGGATTTACCGGAGATGAGGTGGTAAAGACTATGAAGGAGGACGGCGTGACAAGCGCACTGTTCAGTCTTGGAGGCAATATCCAGACGATCGGAACAAAACCGGATGGCGAGAAATGGTATGTCGGCATCAAGGATCCGGAGAGCGACGGCTATCTGGGCGGAGTCAGGGTGCAGGATGAGGCGGTCATTACCTCCGGCGGCTATGAGCGCTATTTCACGGATGATGACGGAACAATTTACTGGCATATCATGGATCCGTCCACTGGGGCGCCGGCGCATAGCGGGCTGATTTCTGTGACAATCATCGGACCGTGCGGACTGCGCTGCGATGGGCTTTCGACCGCCCTGTTTGTCATGGGACGGGAAAAGGCAGCGGCACATTGGGCGGCGCATCAGGACTATGAGGCAGTCCTGGTTGACGAGAGCGGCACGATCTGGCTGACGCCGGGCTTAAAAGACCGATTTATTCCGGTGGATCAGGGGGAGACGCGGGAGATTCGGATATTGTGATTCTGGAACAGATCTAGTATAATGAGCAGAGAAAAGTGCATGCGAGTCAGATTTACAATTTATAACGAAGAGGTCGAAAATACCGTGAATGATAGATTGAAAAAGAAGCTTCTTTGCTTTGAGCGCGCTCTCTCCACATTGGAAGGATACGAGGGATGGATGATAGGCACAACTACACTTCATCTGGACTGGCAGCCCAAACAGGGGGAGAATGAGTTTTGCCATACCAAATTAACTCCAGAAATCATCAAAAAAGGTCGCTCGGCAATCCGGGTCCGCATAGCGGTAGCGGAGGAGGAAAAGGAACGGGAAAATGAGGAGATGGAAGTGCTGCTGGTAAAACCGCGCCAGAGCGTCCTTGTCCCGGAAAAAGAGAAAATGCCGCTCATGAAAGCAATTACGGAACTGGGAAGTGAGGATGATGATACGCTGGCATTTAGCCGCAGCCAGATGGAAGAATATCTCCGGGAGGCGGCAGATACCAATCCGATCCATCAGGGAGAAGCGGCAGTTCTGCCGGGGTTTCTTGTTATGAATGCCTGCCTGCTTCGTCTGTGGAAGAAGGGCTGGATGAAGGGACAGACCGCTCTGGAAGTACGTTTTCTTGCCCCACTTCGTCCTGATGAGGAGGTATATCTGTCGGATTCGGGGCAGGAGGGAAGAAACGCGGTGTATCTGAGAACGAAGCAAGAGGGAAAGGAAATTCTTTCGATTACAGAAAAATAGGGATGCCGATGATAAAGTGGGTGCAGAGGAGCTATGGGCGCATATGTAAACCATTTATAAAAACAAGGTTGACAATCTCTTGAAATTCCGATATACTCTTTTCTAGCAAAGATTCTCTGTGTGTGATTCATAGGAAAATGCATTACACGGCTTAGAATTTTATCACTGAGGAGGTATATATAATGAGTTCAGAGACAAGTGCAGTGAACGTACACGGCGCATGGAGCGCGAAGCGGCTTACACTTTTGGCGATGATGCTGGCTCTTATCAGTGTGTCTTCGTATATTGCGATTCCGCTTCCGTTTTCGGATGCAAAGATCACAGCGCAGACGATGATTGTCAACCTGATCGGTCTGCTGATTGCACCACAGGATACCATTTTAGTTATGGCGAGCTGGCTGCTGTTAGGCTTATGCGGCGTGCCGGTATTCAGCGGCGGAAGCGCAGGACCGGGAAAACTGCTTGGACCGAGCGGCGGTTACTATATCGGATTTCTGGTTGTAGCGTTCCTGATTTCCCTGTTTTGCCGGAAATGGAAAAATGTTGCATTCCAGACAGCGTTCCTGATTGTAGTTGGTATTCCGGTGATTTACGCATTCGGTGCAGGCTGGATGAAACACGTGACCGGACAGCCGTGGGGTGCAGTTATCGTGCAGTCGATAATTCCGTTTATTCCGCTGGACATCGTTAAGTGTGTGGCAGCGGTAGCACTTGGAAAGGCGCTGAAGCGGACGGGCTTATTTGGAAATTAGATAGAAAATAAAGATGGGATGTGGTAGTGAACAGAATCAGCCTTTTAGTGCAGAAATGCAGCCAGGAGGTATGAGGAGTCCGTTGCCGCATCCCTTTAATTTTAATTAGAAATAGAAGAAAAACAGGAGAAAAGCATGAATCACGTATATATTCTGGGCGGTTTGCGCAGTTACATCGGGGTGAAAGATGGAATGTACCGTCATATCCCGGCGGAAAAGCTGGGGGCGGAGGTGCTGCGGGAGGTGGTTTCGCGATTTGAGCTTCCAACCGATGCGATCGACTATATAATAGGAGGAAATGCGGTCGGGGGAGGCGGCAATATCACGCGTCTGGCGGCACTTTCGGCAGGGTTTCCAGAGCGGATTCCGGCGGTTACTTTGGATCTGCAGTGCGGGTCGGCGCTGGAGGCGATCAGCGCGGCAGCAGCCAAGATTGAGAGCGGGATGGCGGATCTGGTCATTGCCGGGGGAATGGAGAGTTCTTCGGTACAGCCGTACCGCATGATGTCCCCGAACCATCCGGAGTATGACGGTGGAAAGGTGTATACGGTTGCACAGTTTGTGCCGGGAAAGCGCGGCGAGCAGGTTATGTTAGAGGGCGCGGAGGAGACTGCGATCCGGGAAAATGTCTCTAAGGAAGAGATGGACACCTGGGTGCTCCGGAGCCATAAGAGGGCGGCGCAGGCGCGCAAAGAGGGAATATTGGAGGATATAACGGTTTCCATCGACGGCAGCAGCCGGGATGAGGGAATCCGTCCGACAATGAGCCAGCGTCTGATCGACCGCCTGCCGTATCTGCTTCCAAATGGCACGAAAATCACGGCGGCAAATGCGTGCCTGATGCACGATGGCGCGGCATTTGTGGTACTTTGTTCGGAACGGTTTTTGCGGGAACAGGGACGGAAAGCAGAATGCCGTTTCCGGTTTGCTACAGCGATCGGGGATGATCCGATGATGAGCCCAAAATCAGCCGTCAGCGCTGCTAAGGCGATACTTGCAAAAACGGGGCATTCTTATCAGGAGATCGATGCTTTTGAGGTCAATGAAGCGTTTGCCGTTATTGATGTTCTATTTGAACGTGCATTTCCGGGGATTGAAGACCGTTATAATATCTGGGGCGGGGCACTTGCCTATGGGCATCCATATGGAGTCTCCGGCGCAATGATTCTGCTGCATCTGATGAAAGCACTGGAACATAAAAATGGGCATTTGGGAATGTGCTGCGTGGCAGCCGCCGGAGGGATCGGAAGCAGTATTCTGGTGGAGAAAGTAATGAAGTAGATGAAGACAGTGCTTGAATGATATAAAAAGTAAATGTGGTAAATTTAAAAGCTCAAATTGGTAAAAAGTTCTACATAAAAATAAGTAAAAGACAGGAATTAATCATGAAAGAAATACAGACACAACGTATAAATACATATCTGGATGCGCTCCGGGCATACCCGCCAGAGTGGGAAGCCCTGATCACGGAGAAAGAGCGCTATACGTTCGGGGAGCTCATCGAGGCGGCAGAACGTGTAAGGAAACATCCGAAAGAGATAGAAGAAAAACAGGGAAAACGTCACATCCACTGGATCCAGGAACCGACGATCGCGCATCAGCTTATTCAGTTTCTGGCATATGGAGACGGAAATACGGTTCCGGTGATTGCACCGTCCGATGTAAAAATTTCCGATGAATTGCGTGACGTGACACCTCCGGAAGGGGCATATATGGGTGTGATGACGTCGGGAACCTCCGGTCGTCAGAAAGTATTGTTCCGCTCCTTTGAAAGCTGGCACGATTTTTTTAAGCTTCAGAATAAAATTTTCAAAATGGGAGAGGGAAGCATTACGTTTATGCAGGGAAGCCTGGCGTTTACGGGCAACCTGAACCTTTATATGGCGCAGCTTGCGTCCGGCGGAAGCGTCGTTGCGGCGGATTCCTTTGATCCGCGCCTCTGGAAGCGGATGATCGAGGCAGAACAGGCGACCTGCGTCTATCTGATTCCTGTCAAGCTGCGGGCGCTGCGGCGTATCTATGAGCGGGAACAGGCGGTCAATTATCGGATTATTTCTTTTGTCAGCGGCTCCCAGAGTATGGGCGGTGCGGAGGCAGTGCAGTTTAAAAAGGCATTTCCCGAAGCGGAGATTACATTGTATTATGGCGCCAGCGAGCTGAACTATATTACCTATATCCATGGAAGTGAGATGAAAGAAGATACGACGCTGGTTGGCCGTGCATTTCCAGAGGTGGATGTCTGGATTGAAAACGACCATTTTCATGTAAAAACGCGGTATGGAATCCTTGGAATTGGAAATGACGCGGTGATTGGGGACTGCGGTCACACAGATGCAGAGGGACTCTTCTATTTTGATGGGCGGGATGATGATATCTGCAACATAAATGGGAGAAAAGTGTCATCCCTCCGGATCGAAGAGGCGGTGCGGACATTTCCGGGAGTGGCAGAGACGGCAGTGAAGGCAGTCCATGAGCATGGGCGCGATTATCTGAAAGTGTGGATTGTGTGGGAGAAAGAAGCTGAAAGGGAAGAAATTGCCGGAAGTGACAGCGAAAAAAGTGGTTGTATCAATATGGCAATTCGGGAATTTTTGGCAGAAAGACTGGCAGATTATGAGATTCCACGCGAATTTGTCTTTCTAAAGGAGTTTCCAAAGACTGAAAGTGGAAAGATTCGTAAAAAAGAACTGTGAAAATTGCTTTTTCTTGTCAAAAAAGAAAATAGCTTATTGTGCAAAATGACAAAAGGAAGACATAGGGGCAGCTTATGGAGATGCACTGATGGCAGCGATTGGAGTCGGATTCTACCAAGGTTTTTCAGATTTGCGCCAAGTAATCCAAAAGAAATGTATTTATAAGCCGGATTTAGAGAGGCATGAGTTATACAAGCCGTTTAGAAAGCTATTTGATGAATTATATAGGTGTAATCAGGAAATATTACATAGTTTATCTAAGCATAACAAGTAAATAAAAGATATGAAAAGGCTTTTTGACTGTAATCATTGATATTACAATTGAAAAGCTTTTTCATTTATAGGTTCCCGATAATGTGTAAAAATGAAATTCAATCAACCGGGCAGAATATATGTTCGAAATTCCGCACTTTCCTTGCAATGAAAACTGTGCTATGGTATACTGAAAAGAAGATTTGGAGGCATTTTGAAGCGTTCTTTTTTTAGTTTGAACCAGATCTTGAACCAGTGAGAAAAGAAAGGAATTTACCGTGATTTCGTATGTAAAAGGCATCCTGGCGGAGAAAGCAAAGGACCGTATCGTGGTCGAGTCCGGCATGATGGGGATCGGGATTTTTGTCCCGATGTCGGTGCTGGAAGTTTTACCGCCGCTCGGGGAAGAGGTAAAGATATATACGCACCTGCAGGTGCGGGAGGATGATATGAGCCTGTACGGCTTTTTAAGCCGTTCGGATCTGGAGATGTTCCGCCAGCTTCTGGGGGTCAACGGCATTGGTCCGAAGGGGGCACTTGGCATCTTGTCGGCGCTGCGTCCGGAGGATCTGCGTCTTGCGGTTATGACTGGGGATGCGAAGGCGATCTCCCGTGCACCGGGCGTTGGGGCAAAGACGGCACAGCGGATCATTCTCGATTTGAAGGATAAAGTACAGGCAGAGGATCTGCTGACACCGCTGTTAGATGGCAGTGCGGCGGTTTCGCCGGCTGCGGAAAACGGGCTTTCAGGCAATGCAGTGAAGGAAGCCGTGGAGGCGCTGGTGGCGCTGGGATATACGAATGCCGAGGCGGTGAAGGCGGTCAAGAGCGCCAATGTGACGGAAGAGATGGATTCCGAGGCGGTATTGAAGGCATCGCTGAAATATCTGGCGTTTTTGTAAAACAACCTATGTGTCGGACATTCGAAATTGCTGGATCATAAAAAATAGTGGTGCTTGTGCGTCAGATGAAAATTTGGAATGTGTGGCAGATATGAGAAAATGGAACTGTCATGGCTTAATTGAATGAGAGAGAAAAACAGGAAAGACAGGAAACAAGTATGAGCAGAAGGACGATTACAACCGAGGTGACGGAGGAGGATAAGCGGATTGAGGGAAGTCTCCGCCCGCAGACCTTAGACGAATATATCGGTCAGGAGCGGATCAAATCGACGTTAAAGGTATTTATCCATGCGGCGAAATCCCGCGGCGAGGCGCTTGACCATGTTCTTTTCTATGGACCGCCGGGACTGGGAAAGACGACACTTAGCGGCATTATCGCCAATGAGATGGGAACCCGTATGAAGGTTACTTCCGGTCCGGCAATCGAGAAACCAGGGGAGATTGCGGCGATTCTCAATGGGCTCCAGGAGGGAGACGTCCTCTTTGTGGATGAGATTCACCGCTTAAACCGCCAGGTGGAAGAGGTGCTTTATCCGGCGATGGAAGACTATGCGATCGATATCATGTTGGGAAAAGATTCGACGGCGCGCTCGATTCGTCTGGATCTGCCGAAATTTACGCTGGTAGGCGCGACGACACGCGCGGGGCTTCTGACGGCGCCGCTGCGCGACCGCTTCGGCATCGTGCAGAAGATGGATTTTTATACGCCTGAAGAGCTGCAGACGATTGTCCTGCGGACGGCGGGAGTTCTGAATGTGGAGATTGATAAGACGGGCGCCTATGAGATTGCGAGACGTTCGAGAGGAACGCCGCGTCTGGCAAACCGCCTGTTAAAACGTGTGAGGGACTTTGCACAGGTCAAGTACAACGGCGTGATTACGAAAGAAGTCGCGGATTTTGCACTGGATATCCTTGATGTGGACAAGCTGGGACTTGACAACAACGACCGTGCGATCTTACATATGATTATCGACAAGTTTTCCGGCGGTCCGGTCGGACTGGAGACGCTGGCGGCAGCGCTGGGCGAGGATGCTGGGACACTGGAAGATGTGTATGAACCGTATCTTCTGATGAACGGTCTGCTCAACCGGACTCCGCGTGGGCGGATGGCGACCGAAGCAGCGTACCGGCATCTCGGGTATGCCTGGAATCAAGCAAAAAACGGTATTTCTGAGATTTGATATTTGATTGATTTGAAGGTGGTATTTCTGTGTGGGTGACGTGACAACGTCGAACCATATTTATTAATAGATAGAAAGAAGAGAATGCGATGGCAAAACAGTATATAGATGTATTAATTGATGGAAAAGTGTATAGCCTGGGCGGCAGTGAGACGGAAGGATATGTACAGCAGATTGCCACGTATCTGAATGGGAAGATTTTCCAGCTCAAGGCGCAGCCGGGATTTTTGAAAATGCCGGAAGACTACCAGAGTATTATGACTTATCTGAATCTGGCGGATGATTATTTTAAAGAAAAAGAGAGTGCGAAGGCACTTGCATCCGACAAAGAGAGCATGGAAAAAGAGACATACCGTCTGAAACATGAGATGGTCAGCACCCAGATGAAACTCGAGAGTCTCCGCAATGAGCGCACCGTCAGCGAGGAAGAACTGGAGACAGCAAAGAAGGCGGCAAAAGAGGCAGCTGAGCAGGCGGAAGCTGCTAAAAATGAGGTACAGGCGCAGATCGAGCGTGTGAAAAAAGAAGCGCAGGAGCAGATCGAGGCTGTGAAGAAAACAGCACAGGAACAGGTTGAGTCTGCAAGAAAAGAAGCGCAGGAGCAGATTGAACGTGCGAAGAGAGAGGTACAGGATCGCGTGGAATCCGCGGAAAAAGCAGCCCAGGATCGCGCTGCCAGGGCGGAGCAGACAGCCCGGGAGCAGGCAGAAGCTGCAAAGAAAGAGGCATTGGAACAGATTGCGGATGCAAAGAAGGAAGCAAACGATTTCCGTGGAGAAGCAGAGGTTTGGAAACAGGAGGCAGAAGATCAGCGTCTGGCGGTCGAGTCATCCCAGAGTGAAATCGCTTCTTTGCAGGACAAGCTGGAGATTTTCAAACAACAGCTTGAAGAAGCAAGACAGGCGGCGACAGCTGTGCAGACGGAAAAATCGCAGCTGGAAGCACGTCTGATGCAGACGGAACAGGAAAAACAAAGTGTAAAAGAGCAGCTGAGCCAGCTGGAGCAGGAAAAACAGACGATAAAGAAAGATCTGGAAGAGAGCCTCCAGGAGGCAGGGGCAGCACGTGAGGAACTGGCAGCTGTCCGTCAGGCACAGGTGGAGGCATATATGAAGCGGAAGCCATTTCCCAAGAGACAGGGAACGGTGGAACTGAAAGATGCAATTCTGCGGTTATAATGGGTGAAATGATATGAAAAAAAAGGTGGAAATTCTGGCACCGGCGGGTTCCTTCGATAGCATGAAAGCGGCGGTTGCTGCGGGGGCGGACGCAGTCTATATGGGCGGCAGCCGTTTCGGAGCCAGGGCATATGCGGAAAATCCGGATGAAACGGGGATGCTGGAAGCGATCAACTACGTGCATCTGCATGGGCGCCAGCTTTATATGACGGTCAATACGCTGGTAAAGGAAGACGAGATGGATGACTTATACGACTATCTGCTTCCGTATTACCAGGCGGGACTGGATGCCGTGATCGTGCAGGACATGGGCGTATTTTCTTATATCCGGGAGCATTTTCCGGATTTGCCGGTTCATGCGAGCACACAGATGACGATTACCGGACCGGAGGGCGCGGCGCTTATGACTAGAATGGGCGCGGTCCGCATCGTCACAGCGCGTGAACTTTCATTGAAAGAGATACGCCGCATTTATCAGGAGACGGGCGTGGAGATAGAGAGCTTTGTTCACGGGGCTCTCTGTTACTGTTATTCGGGACAATGCCTGTTCAGCAGCCTGATCGGCGGCAGAAGCGGCAACCGGGGACGATGCGCTCAGACCTGCCGGCTTCCGTTTGATGTCCTTCGGCGGCTGGATGAGAACAACCCGAATGAAAACAAAAAACAAAAGAAAGAAAATGGCGTGTTAAATCCGGGCGATTCCAAGTATGTGCTCAGTCTCAAGGATCTTTGTACGCTGGATATTTTGCCGGATATTCTGGAAGCAGGCGTTTATTCCTTGAAAATCGAAGGACGCATGAAGAGTCCGCGCTATACGGCAGGCGTGGTGCGCCTGTACCGGAAATATGTAGATTTATATTTAAAGAATGGCAGAAAAGGTTACCGGGTTGACCCGAAAGACCGGAAGGAGCTGCTGGATCTGTTTGACCGCGGCGGTCAGACGTTAGGCTATTATACCGAGCACAATGGACGCGATATGGTAGTCTGCCATGAGAAACCGGCATTCCGCCAGGAAAACCGGGAACTTTACCAGTATCTGGACAAAACGTATGTGGAAGCAGAGGTGAAAGAACCGGTTCAGGGGTTTGCGCGTGTCTGTGAAGGCGAACCGCTGCAGCTGACGCTTCAATACGAAGATCCGCTGACGGGAGAAAGCCGGATGGCAGGCGGAATCGGAGCAGTTGTCCAGACGGCAGTGAAACAGCCGATGAGCAAGGAACGGATTGAGAAACAGCTCGGAAAAACGGGAAATACGCCGTATTATTTTGAAAATCTGGAAGTGGAGACAGGCGGCAGCCCTTTTGTGCCGGTGCAGGAGTTAAATGAACTCCGCCGCTCTGCGTTTGAGCAGCTTACCGAGGAGATACTGCGTCCATACCGCCGGGAGATACCGGAAAATAGGGCGTGCGGGACAGGAAAAGGGTGGCAAAATCCGGAAGAAAAGAATCTGGAAGAAAATAACCAGACAGGTTCGGAATCAGAAAAAACCAGCCCGGCTCAGGACGTTGAACTCACAGCAGATTTACCTGTACAAAGTCAGAAAACGCTGTTTGAGAATAAAAAAGGGAATAAAACAGCTCTGTACCACATCCACGTTTCGGTCGAACACCCGGCACAGTTAAAAGTGGCGTTATCCGTACCGGAAGTCGGAGCCATCTATCTGGATAGCGCTGAATTTGGCGCCGAACAGTGGAACGAATGGGTATCGCGCTGCCATGAGGCAGACAAGCAGTGCCTTTTGGTAATGCCGCATATTTTCCGCGATCGGGCAAAGGAATATTTTGAAACACATCGTTCCAGGCTGGAATCGGCGGGATTTGACGGTCTTGTCATCCGGGCATGGGAAGAGCTGGAACTGGTGCGCGAGTGGAAGATTTCCATCCCGCTTGTGATGGATTATGGTATTTATACGATGAATCACCGGGCGGAGGATTTTGTGCGGGAGATGGCGCCGGAGCTTTCGATGCGTTTTACCCTTCCGGTCGAGCTCAACAGCCGGGAGTTGGAGGCGCGCGACAGCCGGGAACGGGAACTTCTCGTATATGGCTCGATCCCGGTCATGGTAACCGCCCAGTGCATCCGGAAAACCGTGGAAGGATGCAGTAAATGTCCGGAATATCTGTATCTGCGGGATCGCAAAAAGAAGGTATTTCCGGTAAGGAACCAGTGCCGCTTCTGCTGCAATACGATCTACAATTCCAGCCCCCTGTCGCTTTTGAAGGATAAAAAGCAGATAGACCGCCTGCAGCCGGAGGTGCTGCGTCTGGCATTTACGTCGGAGAGTGCGGCACAGACCGGGGAAGTGCTGGATGCCTACGTGAAGACCTTCCTCCATCAGGAACCGGTGGAGCTGGAGGGTGAATTTACAAGAGGTCATTTTAAGAGGGGCGTAGAGTAGCGTGTGTACCGGGAATCTTCCGGGTACACATGAAAAGGAGGATCACCATGATAAATCTTGTGACAACGATGTCCAGGTATCTGATGATATTGCTGATACTGATTTATACATATTACAATTTCCGCTTTTTTTCACTGCCGGATGACGAGTCGAAACTCCGGCTCTGTCGTCTGCAGAATGTACCGCTGTTTTTGATATTTCTTCTGTCGGGTACGATCATTTATCTGCAAACCGAGGATGAGGCAGTTGTGCTGTTTTTCGGCGCGCAGCTTGTCTTTTTTGTTCTGTACCAGCTCTTATACCGGCTGTTTTACCGGAATGCGTCGAGACTGTTGCTGAACAACACGTGTATGCTTCTGTGCACCAGTTTTATCATGCTGACGCGCATCTCGATGGACAAGGCGGTCCGCCAGTTTATCATCATGGCAGTTGCGGCGGTTATCACAATGATTATACCATATGTGATAGATAGAACCTGGCAGCTTGCTAAGATACCGTGGGTGTACGGCCTGATAGGTCTGGCGCTGCTGCTGGTTGTCTGTGTGATCGGCAATACCAGCTTCGGCGCGCAGCTTTCGATCAGTATCGGCGGATTTTCGTTCCAGCCGTCCGAGTTTGTTAAGATCAGCTTTGTATTCTTCGTGGCGACGATGTTTTACCGCTCAACGGAGTTTAAAAATGTGGCGATCACGACCGGCGTGGCGGCGGCGCACGTGTTGATTCTGGTGTTATCCAAGGATCTGGGAAGTGCGCTGATTTTTTTCCTCGCCTATGTCCTGATGCTGTTTATTGCAACCTCCAACTGGCTGTATCTGGCTGGCGGTCTTGGAAGCGGCTGTGCGGCTGCGATGCTGGCGTATAAGCTGTTTTCGCATGTGCGTGTCCGCGTGGAAGCATGGCAGGATCCGTGGAGTGACATCGCAGGAAAAGGATATCAGGTTACGCAGGCGCTCTTTGCGATCGGCACAGGCGGCTGGTTTGGCATGGGACTTTACCAGGGGATGCCGAAGAAGATACCGGTTGTCGAGAAGGACTTCATTTTTGCGGCGATCTCGGAGGAGCTGGGCGGCATCTATGCGCTCTGTATTCTCCTGATCTGTCTGGGCTGCTTCATGCAGTTCATGCTGATTGCGACCCGGATGCAGGCATTATTTTACAAGCTGATCGCGTTTGGTCTGGGAATTGAGTATGTGGTGCAGGTGTTCCTGACGATCGGCGGCGTGACCAAGTTTATCCCGTCCACCGGTGTGACGCTGCCACTTGTCAGCTACGGAGGCAGTTCGATTCTCAGCACATTTATCCTGTTTGGCGTGATACAGGGACTATATGTCCTGAAACGGAATGAGGAAGAAGAGGAGGAGCAGCAGTTTGATGAGGCAGAAGGATGAAATGGAAAGAACTGAAAATGCGAGAGCGCGTTCAAACCGTCATATTCTGTGGCTGACCTATGGGATTGCGGCGCTCTTTATCGCGATGGCCGTTTATTTTGGCTGGTTTATCCAGTTTAAGAGTGAAAATGTGATCGGCAGCTCTTATAATGCGAGACTCGATCTCCTCTCAGACCGGGTGACCCGCGGTTCGATTATGAGCAATGATAAAACGGTGCTGGCGCAGACGAACGTTGCAAGTGACGGAAGCGAGAAACGCTATTATCCGTATGATTATCTGTTTGTTCATTCGGTCGGATATTCTGGCAAAAATGGAAAAACAGGTCTGGAGTCGCTGGCGAATTTCTACCTGCTTTCCTCCCATGTGAATCTGATTGAGAAAACGATCAATGAATTTCAGGGGAAGAAAAATCTGGGCGACAATGTGATTACGACGCTCGATGTGGATCTGCAGCAGACGGCATCCGACGCGATCGGAAAACACCGGGGTGCGGTGATCGTCATGGAACCGGATACGGGAAAGATTTTAACGATGGTTTCCCAGCCGAATTTCAATGCGAATCTCGTCGATGAGCGCTGGGCAGAGTTGATATCGCCGGACAATACGAAGGCGCAGTTAGTCAACCGCGCGACGCAGGGCTTATATCCGCCGGGATCGACGTTCAAGATGCTGACGGTGCTGGAATATATGAAAGAGAACCCGAATACCTGGCAGGACTATGTGTATAATTGTAATGGCTCTTACCAGAATGGCGATTATACGATTAAATGTTACCACGGGACCGCACACGGGGCGCAGAACCTGATTCAGGCATTTGCCAATTCCTGCAACGGTGCGTTTGCGGAGATTGGAATGCAGATTAATTCAGAAAAATTCCGGGCGCTGGCAAATCAGATGCTCTTTAATTCGGAGCTTCCGTACACACTTCCGTACAACCAGAGCACGTTTTCGCTCGACGGCAGTTCGGATGACTGGGAAAAGCTTCAGACTGCGATCGGACAGGGAAAAACCCAGATTACGCCGCTGCATAACCTGATGATCGTATCGGCGATCGCCAACGGCGGCACGCTGATGAAGCCATATATGATCGATCATGTTGAAAATGTGGGTGGTCAGACGGTCAAGAAGTTCCTTCCGTCCGCCTATGGAACCCTGATGTCTGCGAATGACGCACAGTTTCTGACCCATCTCATGAGCCAGGTGGTCGAGATTGGTACGGGTTCCGCGATGCGGGGGGCATCCTATACGGTGGCCGGAAAAACCGGTTCCGCCGAGTTTGAGACAGGTAAGGAGACACATTCCTGGTTTGTCGGTTTCGCTCCGGCAGACAAGCCGAAGGTGGCGATCTGCGTGCTGGCAGAAGAGTCCGGTTCCGGCGGTGCGGTCGCTGCGCCGATCGCAAGACAGGTGCTGGATCGGTATTTTGCGAAATATGGGCAGTAGGACAAAAGAAAAGGGCAGGAAAGCGATTTGAAGCTTTTCCTGCCCTTTTTGTCTCAAATATGCATAGTCACATTTTATTTACACAACCGTTCCAGATCCCCATAGAATCCTGGATAGGAGATGTTCACGCAGTCTGCATCCAGAATTTCGGTCTCGCCGGAAGCGCCGAGTGCGGCAACGGCGAAGGTCATGGCGATGCGGTGATCCTTCTTGCTGTCGATCACAGCACCGTGCAGCGGCTTGCCGCCGTGGATGATCATGCCATCCTCGGTCTCGGTCACATCCGCGCCCATAGCGGTTAAATTCTCTACCATGACAGCAATGCGGTTTGACTCTTTTACCTTCAGTTCCGCGGCATCGCGTATGACGGTGGTTCCCTCGGCATAGCACGCCATCGCAGCGATCACCGGAAGCTCGTCGATGAGAGTCGGGATGATCGCACCCTCGATTGCGGTTCCAGTCAGCTTACCGGAGCGGACGAGCAGGTCGGCGGTCGGTTCGCCGGAGGCGGTGTTTACATTGAGAAGTTCGACGTCCGCGTTCATCGCCTTGCAGACGCGCAGGATGCCGTCGCGGGTCGGGTTGATACCGACATTTTTAATTAAGATTTCTGAATCCGGTACGATGAGTCCGGCTGCGATAAAGAAGGCAGCGGAGGAGATATCGCCCGGAACCAGAATTTTCTGTCCATAGAGCTGTTTTGCCGGCTGTAAAATCGCGGTGGTTCCTTCTGTGTGGATGTCTGCGCCGAATGCGGACAGCATCCGTTCACTGTGATCGCGGGAAATGTACGGTTCGGTCACGCGGGTTTCTCCGTCGGCATACAGACCTGCCAGCAGAATCGAGGATTTGACCTGGGCGGAGGCAACCGGAGAATTATAATGGATGCCGTGCAGCGGTGAGCCGGTGATATGGAGCGGCGCGCAGCCATTTCCATTGACACTCTCGATCTTTGCGCCCATCTGGGAGAGAGGATCGATGATGCGCTTCATCGGACGTTTCTGGATGGAAGCGTCGCCGGTCAGTGTTGTGTCAAATTTCTGGGCCGAGAGAATGCCGGAGATCAGGCGTGTTGTGGTGCCGCTGTTGCCGCAGTCTAAAACGGAGTCTGGGGCAGTCAGCCCGTGCAGCCCACGTCCGTGGACGAGAACGGTCTCGCCCTGATTTTCGATGGAGATTCCCATTTTGGAAAAACAGGAGATCGTGGAGAGACAGTCTGCGCCCTGCAGGAAGCCGTGGATTTCGGTCAGTCCGTCCGCAAGAGCGCCGAACATGACGCTGCGGTGGGAGATGGACTTGTCTCCCGGAACGGTGAGTTCGCCCCGGAGAGAAGATGTATGGGTAAATTTCATTGAGTTCATAGTTGTACCTGCCTAAACATTAATGTTGAAAGTTAAGTTTGAAACATACATTGCAGTCTACGCGAACAGCGTGTAATTGTATTTCTTCAAACGCGCCCACGCCGCTTCCATCGAAGCCTTGTCGTAGAAGCTGATCCGCAGCGCGCCCTCGCCATGCTCACGGTTGTGGCTGATGCCGATATTTTTGATACTGATTCCTTTACCAGAGAGGATCGAGGAAATGATGGAGATAGCACCTGGCTCGTCCACCACGTCGGCGGAGAAGGCGTATTCCGGCTGTATCGATCCTTTTGGAGTTTCTGCAAACGAATTCCGGTAGTCGCGGGAGGACTCAAACAGCTGGTAGATGGCTCTAGACTGGTGGTCGGACAGTTCTTCCCGCAATGTCGTCAGGGAATCAATGTAGCGATCCAGCACCTCAGTGATATTGCCTGTGTTCGTCATGCAGATCTGTTCCCACATGACCGGAGAAGAGGAGGCAATACGGGTGATATCCTTGAAACCTCCGGCAGCCAGCCGTTTCATCATCTGATCCTCGCTGTCGCAGTCGTGTACCAGGTTGACCAGGCTGGAGGCGATGAGGTGCGGCAGATGGCTGATCGCCGCGACAATGAAATCATGACGATGGTAATCCAGCACCAGGGGCAGCGCACCGATCGCCTTTGCCACCTCCACCATACGGTCGGTGTAGGAAGCCGGGGTGTGCGGCGTCGGGGTAATGATATAGTACGCATTTTCCAGCAAATGGTCGGTTGAACTCTCGTAGCCGGTCTTTTCCGAGCCAGCCATCGGGTGTCCGCCGACGAAGCAGCTTTCCATGCCAAGCGCGGCAACGGTCTCATGAATGCTGGTCTTGGTGCTTCCGACGTCAGTCACAACCGCGCCTTCCTTTAAGAACGGCCGGATCTGGCGCAGATAGGATTCATTAAATTCAACCGGTGTGCACAGGAAAATGATGTCGCACTCGCTTAAATGCTCGTCCACGCCGTCCAGAATCAGGTCAACAATGCCGTCTGCATGTGCCTGTTCCAATTTTTCGCGGGTCCGCATATAAGCCATGATCTGAATATCCGGGGCGCTGCGTTTCAAACCTCTGGCGATAGAGCCGCCGATCAGACCGAGTCCGATGAAACCGGCGGTAAGATGATTAATCGGTGTATTCATAGCAATTACGCTCTCTTTCATAGGTAGTATAGTAAAAAATGAAACTAGAAATTATTGTAGAATAGAACAAGTCACTTGTCAACGATTTTACGCGTTGAAGTGAAAAAGAAATTTTTTTACATCTGTTTATTACTAAATTTGCGAAAATGCGATTGATTTCACCGCCTTTGAACAGGGAAATTGTCGCATTTTCAATGCTTTTCAAAATAAAACGAATAAATTTTGTATAAAGGTGTTGTTTTGCTTGAAATTTTCTCTATTTTCTTGTACAATATGAACAGAGGTTAAAATACAAGAAAAAAACATCAAAATAAATAGACGGGAGGACTTAACTATGAACGTGTATGGGACAAAACAAATCCGCAATGTAGTGTTACTGGGGCACGGCGGTGCCGGCAAGACAACGGTAGCAGAGGCGCTGGCACTGGTAACAGGTACTACCAAGAGAATGGGAAAAGTTCCGGAAGGAACCACCATCAGCGATTATGATAAAGAAGAAATCAAGAGACAGTTCTCTATCTCCACCACGCTGATTCCGTTGGAGTATCAGGGAGAAGATGGACCGATCAAGATTAACCTGTTAGATACCCCTGGCTATTTTGATTTTGTGGGAGAAGTAGAGGAAGCTATCAGTGTAGCAGATGCAGCAATCATCGTTGTAAACTGCAAGGCTGGCATCGAAGTCGGAACCGAGAAGGCATGGGAACTCTGTGAAGAGTACAACCTGCCGCGCCTGTTCTTCGTTACCAACATGGATGACGATCAGGCAAGCTTCCGTGAGCTGATCTTAAAACTGGAGAAACAGTTTGGCCGTAAGATCGCGCCGTTCCAGGTGCCGATCCGTGAAAATGAAAAATTTGTCGGCTTTGTCAATGCGGTAAAGATGGAAGGCCGCCGTTTCACCCATTTAAGCGAATATGAGAAATGCGAGATTCCGGAGTACACCAAGAAGAACCTCGGCATCATCCGTGATGCGCTGATCGAGGCAGTGGCAGAGACGAGTGAAGAATATATGGAGCGCTATTTCTCCGGTGAAGAATTTACACAGGAAGAGATCGCACAGGCGCTGCGCGAGCACGTAAGTGAGGGCAACATCGTTCCGGTTATGATGGGTTCCGGCATCAATGCACAGGGCTTCGCATATTTGCTGCAGGCGATCGATAAATACTTCCCGTCACCGGACAAGTTCGAGTGTGTCGGTGTCGATGTATCGACCGCAGAGCGCTTTACCGCTAAATATAATGACGATGTATCCCTGTCGGCACGTGTTTTCAAGACTGTGGTTGACCCGTTCATCGGCAAATACTCCCTGATGAAGATTTGTACCGGTACCTTAAAACCAGATACCGTTATCTACAATGTAAACAAAGATGCTGAAGAGAAAGTTCAGAAAGTATATGTTCTCCGCGGCAAGGATGTCATCGAGGTTCCGGAATTAAAGGCGGGCGATATCGGCGCGGTTGCCAAATTAAACGTTACTCAGACCGGCGATACCATCGCAGTCCGCACGGCTCCGATTGTATACCACAAACCGAAGATTTCTACCCCGTATACCTACATGGCATACGCAGCTAAGACCAAAGGCGATGAGGACAAGATCTCCAGTGCACTGGCGAAGATGATGGACGAAGATCTGACACTCAGAAGCGTCAGCGATACCGAGAACCGTCAGACCTTACTTTACGGCATCGGCGAGCAGCAGCTCGAAGTCGTTGTCAGCAAGCTGCAGGCAAGATATAAAGTAGACATTGTGCTCAGCAAACCGAAATTTGCATTCCGCGAGACACTTCGCAAGAAAGTAGAGGCACAGGGCAAATATAAGAAACAGTCTGGTGGACATGGACAGTACGGCGATGTTAAGATGTCCTTCGAGCCGTCCGGCGATCTGGAGACACCATATGTATTTGAAGAGAAGGTATTTGGCGGTGCCGTTCCAAAGAACTACTTCCCGGCAGTTGAGAAAGGTATTCAGGAATGCGTACAGAAGGGTCCGTTGGCTGGATATCCGGTTGTTGGTGTGAAAGCAACCCTGTTAGATGGTTCCTATCATCCGGTTGACTCCTCCGAGATGGCATTCAAGATGGCAGCGACGCTGGCATTCAAGAAAGCGTTCATGGAAGCGAATCCAGTTCTCCTTGAGCCGATCGCATCTCTGAAAGTAACCGTTCCGGATAAATTCACCGGCGACGTTATGGGCGATCTGAACCGCAGAAGAGGTCGTGTTCTCGGTATGAACTCCAACCATCACGGCAAACAGATCATCGAGGCAGATATCCCGATGTCCGAGCTGTTTGGTTATAACACCGATCTTCGTTCCATGACCGGCGGTATCGGTGAATTCTCCTATGAGTTCAGCCGCTACGAGCAGGCTCCTGGCGATGTACAGAAGAGAGAAGTGGAGGCGAGAGCGGCAGAAGCTGAATAATGGCAGATGAAGTGCTTACCGTTTCGGTCAGAAATATGATATTCTTATATAAATAAGCAGAAAACCGCCGCAGGCGGCTGAGTGGATCGATACCGATTCATCAAGGCTGTCAGCGGCGGCTTTCTCTTTCTGGAAGGTCTTTCGGATCGATATGGTTATAGGCTGTGCTTGAATTGAACAAAGCGTTGCGAATGTTATCGATGGGACAGGCGAGAAGTTAAGGCAGTGAATGCGGATGCCAAATTGCTACGAATTGCGTGCTTTTGCAATTTTCAAAAAGAAGGCTATAAATTGTAAGAAAATAGAAAAGACTACCCACCTGTAAAAAGGTATAATGTTGCAAAGAGAACAACTTATACAGACAGGTGGGTGGCCTTTTTATGATAGAGAAAAATGAGAAAAGCGGGGAACTCATGGAAGTAAAAGAACAGGCAAAAACAGTTCGGAAACACCCGGAGCGGATGATCGTGCGTATCTGGCTGGTGCTGGCGCTTATTTGTCTGCTGGCGGGTCTGATCGCCCAGTATACGTTCCGGCTGAAAGAACCGCTGTTTCTGCACTACAGCCAGTCGGCTTATCTGGGCTGTGGGCTGGACGGAGTAGAAACTTCGGAGGATGGAATCGTTCCATCTGTGTCAAGTGAGGCGCTTGAAGAAGAAAGTACCGATTCCGATGTGAAAGTTGGAGTTTTAGACGAAGGCGTGAAAGACCCGAATGCGAATATGGGATTGGAGAATACAGTGTCCTTGTATGCGCTCGGGGAAGAAAGTGTGGATGAGACAGATGGAACTTCGGATGTATGGTATACACAGGTGAATTTTGCCTATCTGACGGATGTGACGGATGAGATCTGTGTGAGAGAAATTCGTTTTTCAGAGTTGCCTGAACTTCAAATGCAGGAAATGCGGGAGACAGTCCAGTCAGCGGGACAGTATGCGCTTCATCGCCTGGATGCTACGCTTTCGATTGAAGATCCGCAGCATAACGGGATCAGTCAGTGGAGAATCCTGACGCGGGCGCAGGTGCTCTATTCAGATGGAAACACAGCGGACGTAAAAATTGGTAATCTGGTACTGATTGCAAATCCGGAGGGCGGGAGCGCCCTGGAAAATCCAAGTTCCAGCGCCAATTCAGATGGAACGGCCACACAGGTTTACACCGTTCAGAAAGATGGAACCATCGAAGTAAAAGGCTGCATTGCGTCAGCCGGGGAGATGGAAAATTTTTCGATGACCTTAAATGGAGAGCCTATCCCAGCCCAAAAAGAAGGAGAAGAGCCGAAACGGCTGACAGTAAAAACGGGTGATGTGCTGACGTTCCAGAGCCATTGGATTGGCAAAGAGGAAGACCAGTCGCCGCAGGTATTTCATTCAGGAGTTGCAGTGCTTTCATATATCGGCAAAGATGGCGGGGAGCAGGTTCTTTCATTTGAAAATGAATACAGGAAGAGAAGGGAGCTTCGCTTTATTGATGTGTGGAAATATCTGCTGAAAGAGGAGGCATTTAAGTGAAAACGGGAGATCATAAGATTTTAGCCGGTCTGATTCTTGCTTCGATTCATATTAATCTGTTCCATGTGATGCTGCTGCCGCCCTGCATCGGGTTCCTGATTTTATATATCGGGATTCTCCAGAAAGAGCGGCAGGCGGGATTTTTCCAGATGGATGCAAAAGAGATGAGAGTGTACCGGGCAGCAGGGGCGGCGCTTGTGCTGGTGACTGCTTTTTCTAGCTTCCTGTCCATGTTCTGGAGGCGGCCGGACGGAACCATCTGGTCGCTGATTCCGTGTATGCTGGAATATGTGGTGCTCTATGGACTGATGGAAAGCTACACCGCAGGTTCGCCCAGACATTCCTATCACTCCGAACTGTGCTGTGGATATGCTATGGTAATGGGAGCAGCACTGTGTGGGTACGCAGTCAGCCTGATTCTGCATATCGCGCTGTGGCAGCTCTTTGCGTCTATGATTATTCTGGTCTGCCGGTTTATGGTGGTTGTGGTTGTTATAGGGGCGAAGAAAGAGGCATAAAAAATAAAAAGCCGTAACCAGATATACTTGCCCATGGGATTAAACTCATGAGCGAAAGTATAAGGTTACGGCTTTTCTATGTTGAAAATTCTGGTTTTCAAATAATCAAAGATAACATGGAATGTTGATGTTTCGGTTCCGATGTATCTTTCCAATTTTTATTTAAAATTCTCCTCCGCATACCGGCGCAGCTCGTCACGAAAATCCGGGTGTGCGATGGCGATCATAGCGTCAGCTCGTTCTTTTAAGGTAAGCCCGGTCAGTTTTGCGATACCGTACTCGGTCGCCACGTACTGAATCATGGTACGCGGTGCAGATACGGTGCTGCCGCCCGGAATGAACGGTACGATGTTAGATTTTAAGGAGCCGTCTTTTTTCTTGTGGGTGGAAGCAAGGCAGATAAAGCCCTTGCCTCCCTCGGAGCGGAATGCGCCCTCCAGGAAATCCATCTGTCCGCCGATACCGGAGAGCTGTCGGGTGCCGGCAGACTCGGCATTTTCCTGTCCCATCAGATCCAGCTCGACACCACCGTTGATGCTGATGACATTTTTCATCTCACCGATGCGGTACGGGGAGTGGACGTAATCGACGTCAGCCGGATGGAAGAGCTGCGGCTCATTATCCAGCCAGTCATATAATTCCTGAGAGCCCATGGCAAGGTTCCAGGTAGAATAACCGTTGTCAATTTCCTTCTTCTTGTTGGTCAGCTTGCCAGCCTTATGGAGGGCTAAAAAAGCATCGCTGATGGTGCCGGTGTGGCAGCCGAGGTCGGTTTTGTCGGACTGTGCCAGCATATTGGCAACGGTAAACGGAACGCCGCCGACGCCCAGGGAAAGGACAGCGCCGTCCGGGATCTCCTCAACGACACGTTTGGCAATCTCAATATCAATGGCGCTCGGATCGCGGTAGGTGCGGATCGGAAGCGGCTCATGCTCGCCCTCGACGATGAAATCTGCCTCTGAGAGGTGGACACGGTGGGAACCATCGACGCCCTGTAAGCGCGGGAGGCGCTCATTGATCTCGAAGATGACGGTGCGCGCATTCTCAAAGATGGTGCGCCATGCATAGTTGGAAATACCCAGTCCGCAGCAGCCGTCCGCATCTGGTCTGGAAACCGGTACAAAGGCAACATCCACGCGAATGTGGTGGCGGTACATTTCCGGCAGGGAACGCAGCATCATCGGCATAAACTTGCAGAGCCCACGGGTCTGCAGCTTGCGCTCATAATCGCCGATGTGCCAGCTGTAGTAGCTGAATGCTTTCTGATCCGGGTCGCTTTCGACAACCTCGATGCGCGGGCGGATGACTAAACCACCGCGGATCTTGACATCGGTCAGCTCATCCCTGCGTGCTGCCAGCGCACGGTCGAGAAGCTCCGGAAATCCAGCGCCAAAGCCATAATCCACCCAGTCGCCCGGTTGAACGGCCTTGACGGCGGTCTCAGCACTTACAAATTTGCCTGCGTAATTGTTAGACATAGTAAAAATCCTCCATCGGTATGAAATTCATAATTTTCTAGTTTCCATCATATCCCAGAAAGCGCTTTTTTGCAACTTCCAAAGACAATTCCAAAAGACAATTTTTAAGCTGGGTTTTAAGATAAGTTTAATACGGAAATAGTTGACAAAATAGGTGTTTATGATAAAATTAAGTGTTTATAAATAAGAGTTGATCTTTTACACAGCAGGCAGAAGTGCCTGTATTTTTATGTAATAGGAAATTCCTTGGAATCCCCTATTACACAAAAAGGCACTAAC
>ERZ773190.449-NODE-449-length-47742-cov-32.162099_pt1 | contig 47742 bp, 34 predicted proteins | sample MGYA00511111_ERZ773190 | MGnify/ENA primary metagenome ERZ773190 (study PRJEB29015, sample SAMEA2737777) | human gut metagenome | biome: human gut; feature: human-associated habitat; material: faeces | place: China | collected 2012 ... | reverse complement strand
CCATATCGAGGGAATCCACGGGCTTTGTTGCGCTTTTTTTACAGCGCCTTTTTGTATGCTTATTTCTTTCTGAAGACCACAAGCTTGCTGATGACATAGTTAAGTATCAGCACAACAACGTTTGCCACTATTTTTGTTACCCAATAGTTGAAGCTGAGAAGTGAGTAGCCGAGCCACATCATGAACATTTCTACGAGAAGAGTGAATATCCTGCCGCCGTAAAATGAAGCTGCTTCGGAGATTATCGCCTTTTTGCCCTCTGCTTCAGACTCGAAAACCCATATCCTGTTGGTTATGTATGCGAAAGTAACTGCACATATCCATGATATGACGGTGCTTGTGGTGGAAACACCGCCCTTGCCTATGCCTGCCTGCTCCAAAAGCACTTTTGAGATGCCTGCGGTCACAAAGCTGACTGCGGTGGTGAGTACGCCGAAAAACAGATACAAAAGCATTTCCTTGTTTTTGACGTAAAAGGGTCTGAACCAGCCGAATATCTTCCAGTCCATTATTTTGTCGAAAATGTCTTTATCTTTCTTTGCCATTTCTGTTATCTCCTTTTGTGCATATGAATATTATGAACACAAAGAATATTATAACTCTTTTACATCGTTTTTTCAACAATACTGTTGCAATTGGTTAAAAAATATGTTATGATAACTATATGTAGTCAGTTTTTATGACTGCCTTTAGTGCTATTTTTATAACTAGGGCAGCAAATTTATATTCTGACCTGAAAGGATAATTTTATTTTATGAAAGTTGTTATCATCGCTGTGCTTCTTATGCTGTCTGCTATTTGTTCTGCAACGGAGACAGCGTTTTCTTCATGCAACAGGATAAGGCTTAAAAAACTTGCAGACGACGGAAACAAGTCTGCAAAGAAGGCAATGAACATATGCGATAATTTTGATAAGGCACTCACCGCTATACTTGTGGGAAACAATGTTGTGAACATTTCTTCATCTTCACTTGCAACGGTGCTTTTTACGGAGAAGTTCGGAAAGGGAAGCGTGGGTCTTGCTACTGTAGTCATGACGGTGCTTGTGCTTATTTTTGGTGAGATCTTGCCTAAGAGCCTTGCAAAGGAAAATTCCGAGAGGTTTTCTATTCTTATGGCGGCTCCGCTTTCCGCATTCATGTTCATCATCACGCCTATAACGGCTATCTTTATGGGCATAAAAAGCGGTGTTACAAAGCTTGTGGGCAACAAGAACAGCGAGCCGTCTGTTACTGAGGAAGAACTTAAATATATCATAGACGAGATTCAGGACGAGGGTGTACTTGAAGAGCAGGAGTCGGAGCTTGTGCGTTCGGCACTTGATTTTGACGAGATAACCATAAGCGAGATACTTGTTCCGAGAGTAAATATCGAGGGTGTTGAGCTTCATGAGGATATGGAGAGCATAAAAAAACGCTTTGTGCAGACAAAGTTTTCAAGGCTTCCCGTGTATGACAAGGACTTAGACCACATTGTGGGACTTATCCACCAGTCTGACTTTTTTGAAATGTATCTCAAGGGCAAGACGGACATAAGCCTTATAATGAACAAGCCACTTTACATAACCGAAAACCGCAAGATCTCTGAGATCCTGAAGCAGATGCAGCGCAAAAAGGTGCATATGGCGGTGGTGCTTGACCAATATGGCGGCACGGAGGGCATTTGTACCCTTGAGGATATCATAGAGGAGCTTGTGGGCGAGATCTATGATGAAAGCGACGAGGAGGATACCTCCCTTGTGAAAATAAGCGACGGTGTTTACGAAGCGTCGGCGGAGCTTTCGGTATCGGATTTTCTTGAGAGGACAGGACTGCCGGAGGACACTATCGAAACCGAAAGAACATCTCTCGGTGGCTGGATAATGGATATGCTTGACAGACTTCCTGAGCAGAATGAAGTTATAAGCTGTCCGCCTTTTGAGATGACAGTGAAAATGGAGGACGAGCAGAAAATAGACAGGATACGCTTCAAGATATCCGAAGAGGAGCTTGAAAGCAAGAAGGCGGAGGAAGAAAATGCCTAAGCAGATAAAGAAAGAGCAGATAAAAAAGTCAGAGCTTTTATACAGAAAATGGTCTGTTGCAGGGCTTGCGGCAGCGGCTGTGTTCATGGGGTGTATGGCTGGGCTTATGAGCATGATAGTGAAAACCGAGGGAGCAAAAGTGCCAACGATAGTGCTTTTTGCGGCGTTCATTATCTACACGGCAGTGTCGGTGGTATGTGCGGTACTTGGAGTGAAAAGCTATGTAAAGGACGACTGCGGAGTGTGTCTTTTTCAGGGTATAGTGCATATTTACAGCGTTATAGCCTGCGTAATGAATGTGAGAATGGCATTTATAATACTGTTCTCAGCGTTAGGCTCGCAATCGGGGGTAGATACCCTTATAGGAAGCCAATCGCAGAACGAATTTATACAAAGTCAGTATGCAAGCTGGATATGCCTAGCCATTGCTACTCTGTTCTCAGTGGTACTTGGTATTTTGGCGGTAGTATGGCTTGTGAAAAATAAAAAGAACTGATAAATCGGCTTTGCGTAGGGGCGACCTTGGGTCGCCCATTATTTCGTATGTTTCACAGCATACAGGTTTTAGAAAATCATATAGTAAGGAAAAAGAAAAATAATGTTTTTGCTTATACTTGTAGTTGTATGCTACACAATATGTTCCCTTAGTGACAAGTACGCTGTTTCAACGGCAAAATTCAACGGCGATGAGCTTGGATTCTTAATGGCGGCGGCAACGGCTGTTTTCATGGCTTGTTGTCTGCCTTTCCTCGACAGGACTATTACGCTTAGCTGGCAATCCTTTGCGGCGATAGGTCTGCTGTGCTTGTCGAAGATCCTTGAATTTAAGCTTTCGGCTATTATCCTTGATGAAATATCAGCCTTTGAGCTTAAGGCTTGGCTTGGTATCACCCTTTTCATGTCCTATGCAACGGATATTTTCCTTGGTGAAAAGCCGAGCATTTTCAAGTTTCTTTTTATCGTGCTTACTGTTGCAGGACTTGTTTTTATCGCAAAATCAGGCAGAACGGACAGCGGCAATATAAATTACCGCAGGATAGTTGTTCCTCTGGTGTTCTATCTTTTGGCAAGATATGGCTATGGTATAGTTGTAAGAGCGTCGGAGAATTACATATCCTCGACCATGGCGCTGTTCTTTGCGCTTATACTTATGGCTATCATACTTCTGCCAAGGGCGAAGCCTTTGGAGATATTCAAGAAAAATCAAAAGGGTGCATGGGTGGTTGTGCTTACAAAGATTCCGAATGTGGCAGGTCTGCTTGCGGAGAACGCTGTTATTGCTGTGAGCCTTGCGAGTGCGTCATTTATCCAGCCTATGATACTGTGTTCGCTGTTTGTTATAGCGCTCATAAGAAAAGAGCCTATCACAAAGCTGAGATTTATCGGCAGCGTTATTTGTATGGTGGGCATAATAGGATTTCAGGTTTGTTAAAAATAAAACGTCGGGCGTTTCAATTCGTCCGACGTTTTTTGTTATCTTTCAGTATTGTACATTGCGGCAAACCAGTAATCTTCTTCAAGATAGCTTGTGTCTTTCTTGCCCCATGTAATTTTTATTTTCACAAGACAGCCGTCAATATCCTCTTTTGGAAGCTCTAGCTTTTTGGACTCCTTGGCAAGCACCTTTCCGTCATAGCTGTAGACAGTGTAAAGCACGTCACCGAGCCTGTCCCCTGTGACTTCTACGGACATAGGGGTTTTAAGGGTAACATTGCCGTCCTTATCTACATTTGCCTTTATATTAAATGACGGCACAGAGGAGAGCAGATCTTCAAAGCTCTTTTCAGCGGAAAGACTCTCGCTCTTGCCGTTGCAGTATCGTGTCTTTTCAGTGCCGGGAAGCTCATATTTGCTTCCGTCACAGGTCAGCACAACTGAACCTTTCTCCACCTTTGGGGTTATATTTATCACAAGGGCGCAAGCCAAAAAGATAACGGCGGTAAGCAGACCTACAAGTATTTTCCTTTTCATTATTATCACCAATGCTATTATAGCACCTTTTGGAATAATAATCAAGGGCAGTGTTTGAAAATGAGATCAAGCAAATGAGTTGCAAATTTACAATAAAACATATAAAAAACTATTGACAAAATCAAAAATATAGGTTATAATAACCTCATAGTAAAAGAGAGTAGCTGGCGGAGAGATCCGTTTATGTTTGCGTCAATACGTTCCGATGAGGGACCGCTGCATATCTAAACGGCGAGACTTTTATTGATTAAATTGCCACAGGCGCAGTTTACCCAATAAACGTCTTGCCGATTTTTTATGCGTTTATTTTTCTGAGCCTATGAGAAAAGGAGGCTTTGAAGGGTATATCGGCAATGTTTACAGGAAAAAATAAAAAAGGTGGTATTTTATGAAGCAGTATCAGAAAAAACTTGACCAGCTTTACACTGAGTTTTCATCAGGTGAAAATGGTCTTTCAACCGAGCAGGCAGTGAAAAACTGCGAAAAGTTCGGACGAAATGTTATCACGGAGGGCAAGAAAAAGTCCATTCCCGTTATTTTTTTAGAGCAGTATAAGGACTTTCTTGTGCTTATACTCATTATTGCTGCGATAGTTTCAGCTTTCATGAAAGACGTTGAGAGCTGTGCGGTAATTCTCGTTGTTATCACAATGAACGCTATTTTGGGTACAGTTCAGACCGTCAAGGCTGAAAAGTCACTGACGAACCTTAAAAAGCTTTCTGCACCAACAGCTAAGGCGCTTCGTAACGGCGAAAAGGTAATTATCCCCTCTGAGGAGATCGCAGTGGGCGATATTCTTCTTATCGAAGCAGGCGACCAGATATGTGCAGACGGCAGGCTGATAGAATGTGCGTCTGTTCAGGTGAACGAGTCTGCACTCACAGGCGAGAGCGTTAATATCGACAAGGATATGAGCGATATAGAGGGCGAAAAGCCTCTTGCTGAGCGTGCTAACATGGTTTATTCAGGTTCTTTTGTCACATACGGCAGAGGAAAAATGCTTGTCACTGAGGTTGGTATGGACACTGAGGTGGGCAAGATAGCTTCGCTTATCCAAAACGCATCAGAGAGAAAAACGCCTCTTCAGAACACGCTTGACGAGTTTGGCAAGAAGCTTTCCATTGCTATACTTATTGTCTGTGCAGTGGTTTTCGGACTTAGTGTGCTTCGTGGCGGCAAGCTTATGGATTCGTTCATGTTCGCTATCGCACTTGCTGTTGCGGCTATTCCTGAGGCTCTCAGCTCTATCGTTACTATTGTGCTTTCTTTCGGCACACAGAAAATGTCAAAGGAAAACGCTATCATAAGAAAGCTTCAAGCTGTTGAGGGCTTGGGCAGCGTTTCTGTAATATGCTCTGACAAGACCGGTACACTGACACAGAACAAGATGACAGTCAGAAAAATAATGGTAGACGGCAGGATAATCGACACTGACGCTGTTGATCTTGATGATGAAAAGGTCAAGACTATGACAAGAGCCATGATTCTTTGCAACGATTCAAGCTGTAAGGACGGCGTTGAGATAGGCGACCCTACTGAAACGGCTCTTATCAACTTCGGCACAAAGCTTGGTATCGACACTGACAAGGTGAGGGAAGATCTCCCTAGAATTTCTGAGATACCATTTGATTCAGACAGAAAGCTTATGTCAACTCTGCACGTTATCGACGGCGAGAAGGTGCTATATGTAAAGGGTGCGGCTGACGTTCTTATAAACAGGATAACTTCAAGCGACGAGGAAAAGGCTGTTATAACCCAGCGTGTGGCAGAGCTTTCGGAAAAAGGTCTGCGTATACTTGCATTTGCAGAGAAAAAATTCGACAAAGATACCGTATGTCCAGAGGACGAGGACGGATTGGAGTTTGTCGGTCTTATTGCTATGATGGATCCACCGAGAGAGGAATCAAAGGCGGCTGTTGCGGAATGCCGCAAGGCAGGCATAAAGCCTGTCATGATAACAGGCGACCATATCGTTACGGCTTCGGCTATTGCCCGTGAGATAGGCATTTTGGACGACAATTCAAAGGCTGTTGAGGGTCATGAGCTTGACGCTTATTCAGACGAAGAGCTTGTTGACTTTGTAAAGGACAAGGCTGTTTACGCTCGTGTTACACCTGAGCATAAAATAAGGATCGTAAAGGCTTGGCAGGCAAACGGCTGTATAGTTTCCATGACAGGCGACGGTGTGAACGACGCACCTGCGTTAAAGCAGGCTGATGTGGGCGTTGCAATGGGCATTACAGGAACTGAGGTTTCAAAGGACGCTGCCTCAATGGTGCTTGCAGACGATAACTTTGCAACTATAGTCAAGGCCATAAGAAACGGCAGAAACATTTACGAGAACATTAAAAAGGCTATACTCTTCCTGCTTTCGGGCAACTTTGCGGCAATTCTTGTGGTGCTTTTCAACTCACTGCTTGGACTTCCTGTTCCGTTTGCGGCAATACATTTGCTGTTTATTAATCTGCTTACAGACTCGCTTCCTGCTATCGGTTTGGGTCTTGAACCGCACTCCGAAGAGGTCATGAAACGCAAACCAAGAAACGCAAATGAATCTATACTCACACGTCCTTTCCTGGGCGAGATAGCATTGTATGGCGTAGTTATAGCGATAGCAGTAGCTTCGGCTTTCATTATGGGAAACAAGACAAGCGCAGCTCTTGGTATGACGATGGCATTCGCAGTGCTTTGCTCTGCAAGATTGTTCCACGGCTTCTCGTGCAAGAAAAAAGGTCCTGTTATCTTCTCAAAGGACTTTTTCAACAACAAGTTCGGCCTTATGGCGTTCGGTCTTGGAATGGTATTTTTAAACTCCGTTCTGCTCGTTCCACAACTCAAGGGACTTTTCAAGATAGCAGACATGACAGGTATGCAGTTTGCATGGATATACATTCTAAGCTTTGGCTCTATGCTCGTTATCCAGCTTATAAAGGCGATATTCTTTACAAAGTCTGAAAAGTAAGGCTGTAGAGTTATCTTATAAAAGTTTCAAGGTGGGCGACCTTAGGTCGCACCTACGCAATAAAAATAACCGCTCTTCGTGATGTCACGGGGAGCGGTTTTGTTTTACATATCTTCGCAAGGCAGCCAAATGCCGTCCTCTTTATGAAGTATCCTCTGATTTTCAGATCCTCTGAATTTCAGGGAGATGTTTTTCTTTTCAAGGACGAACTCGCCGTCAACGAGGTAGTCGATAAGGCTCAGCATTTCGTCTGTGTACTGTGTTCTGTATGGTGACTTTGAGCCTGCAAGCAGGTCAGTTTCAAGGGTACAGCCTGTGTAGCACCACACGTCCTTGTCGGGAAGTTCTGTTTTCACACGGTGGAGGAGCTTTGTAAGCTCAGGCTGGTTCTCAGGTTCCATAGGCTCGCCGCCTAAGAGCGTAAGTCCTTTTATATAGCCCTTTGAGAGGGCGTTAAGTATCTCGTCTGCGGTGGTATCTATGAAAGGCTTGCCGTAGTCAAAGTTCCAAGTGTCAGGCTGAAAACAGCCCTTGCAGTGGTGTCTGCAACCTGATACGAACAGCGTGACCCTCACCCCTGAGCCATTGGCGATGTCGGTTTTTTTTATCTCACAATAATTCATTTGCCGCTCCTTTCGTATATACAACGCAGGGCAATACGATTTTGTATTGCCCCGATAGTTATATGCTGTTTGCTGTTTTATGTCAGTAATAATGTTCATTATTTTTGGATTTTGCAGTTTTGAGTTTTTGAGTTTTCCTTGCTATAATGTTCATTTTTTTGACGAGTTTTGATTTTTGAACTTTTGAGTTTTAACGGCTATAATGTTCAAAAATTTTCGATTTTGCTAGAAAAAATTTTTGGGTTTTGGGTGAAATTGTAATTTTACAAATGTGTTTAATTACAATTCATAATGAGATATATTACGCTCAAAACGAGTAATTACTCGGGAATAATTACAATTCATAATGAGATATTAATATCTTAGACATTATTTTTGTAAGGTAATAATACATTTCATAATGAGATATTAGTATTTTGAGCATAAAAAACATTAAAAAATTACAATTTATAATGAGATATAATAGATGTATACTGTATCTCATTATCTTCTACAGAATATTATAACACTTTTAAATGAGAAAGTCTATATATTTTGCGATATTAATATTAATGCAGCCTATTAAAACTTCATATTTATATCGCAAAGCTTCTTGTAGCGTTCTTCACTTAGCTTTCCTATGTTGTAGTTCCTTCTTTGCAGTACCACCCAAACGCCAAGTTTTTCACCCTCAAAAATAGTTCGTTTTGTTATATCTGAACTTCCGTTATTTTGTTGTATATATCTTTTATATTGTTCGTATCTTCTTTCCCATTCTGCAGCTAATGGATCAAGTGTTATTCCTAATGATACAAGAGCGTCTTCTTGTGATCGAGTCAGTTTACCCGCCTTATATTTGTCTCTCTGCGATTGCAACCAATTGCCTAGAAAGACACCTTTATAGTGATCACGCTTTGGTATATTGGCAGTGCCACATTCCTCTTTGTATTCACAGAGTAAGGCATACCCTTTTTCCCAAGAATCGTTTGCTTTTTTTACGATCAATGAATTACAGGCGTTGCACCTCTGACCGTCAAGGAATGCCGACGGCTTGTATTCTTGTATTCCACCGCATTTGTTATGCTTTATTGCAATCTTAGTCCTTTGATCAACGAATTCACTTAAAACTGTGTAGTCATCCCCGACTAGATCATATACTCTTTCGGTGTATAGCTCAGTTGTCATATTTTTAGGGCGGCATACTCGACAACTCGGATATTTTATGAATTTATGGAATCTGCAACTGAATACATGTCCACAAGCCTTGCTTCGCATAGTTATTTTTGGAGACTCACTATCATAGCTAATAAATTCATAGTCTTCAAATTTTTCAAGCTTTTGCCTTACATCCCATTCATTTAACAGACTTTCACATATACACCTAACATGGTCGAATATGAATTTGCGTGGTTTTATCTGTATTGTTTCACCACAGATTTTATGATGTATCTTTGATTTTATATTTAATGATCTAAATGGCTCTAGTGGCTCATAATTCCCTTTACCAGCAAAGTCTATCAGCTTTTTGTACCTTTCATCTATTGATTTATTAGCGTCGCAATAAGTACAGCCCCAGCCCTCTGTGAGTGATGTAGGTGTTGCATAGAAGTTTTTGCCGCACTCAGCACAGTGGTATTTTTGTATAATAGGCGGAGCATTTTCAAACCGATGTATGATTTCCTGCACATTTGGAAATAGGTACATTAAAAGTGGGAGCATTGATCTAGCACTTGTACTCTGAGTACTGATAATACTTACAAGCAAGAAGTTTTTAAGATCTGCATCAAACAAAGTTACAAGTTTTGAGTCATTAAATGCAGAGATAAAATCTTCATACCCATTTGTTGCTTTATGTCCAAGTTCTTTTAACTTGTTGTATATCATATGTTTTAGATCAGCTATATTGCAGTTTGTATTTGAATTAAAAAGAGCTTGAGCATAGTCGGTGTATTCATTTTCTATAGCTATGTCTTTGATCTCTAGCTCTGTATAATGGGATAAGTCATATTCACATTCGTGACCCTTGATGCCAGTATACTTATACAATGGGGCCTTGTGTTTGTGACAGGTACATACGCCTGAAAGTTGATGAGCCCTGTGTATATATGGTTCTCCAAATATTTCAATGTCATTTTCTATGCATTGTGGGCATATGTGTATTTCCCTTATCATCGTATTTACCGGAGCATTTAGCGGATCAGGCTTTCTAAACATATTGTTTACATATCGTGTTTGTTGTCCTACAGAGAAAAACATAGCCTCAAAAGGAAATATTGACATAGATAAGAACATTTCTTTGAGATCCTTTTGAATGAAAAAACTCTCGTTAAGACATAATAGTCCATATCGAATGTCATATTCCAGAGAGTCAATTTTGGAGTTGAATTTATTAAGATATGAGTCTGCAAAAGTTGTTATCGGCAAACCATTTTTCTTTGCCAGACGATGTATCCAGGAATACATTAATTCATCAGGATAAGGGTTTCTGTATACAGGAATAACAGGCATTTATTTGTCCTCTTTATCTATGCCAAGAAAGTTCTGCATTTGAATTACGCTTGGAGTGTTCTTTTTATGCAGATCTGATCTTGTGTGTTGCTGTTTTGTAAGCTGTTCTATTACCAATTTGCTTATTTCTCTTTCGGTCTTTCCAACTGATGATTTTTTCCTTATTACCTTTTTGAAAGCGTCTTCTATTTGTGTCGGAGTGTATTCATCATAGATAGCGGTGATATTTGCCACGACATTTTTTATTTGTACCTTTTCCTCACTGCTGTTATTATTTAATATTTTCTCGGTTTCTTTGAGCTGTTTGGCTTCATCTTCTATTTTATCAAGCTCAAGCTTTGCATTGTCATTTATCTCTTGCATAAGTTCATTGTTAAAGTCCGAATCAAGATTTTCCAATACATCACGAAGTCCTGCGAAATGTTTGTTAGTTACAGCATATATATACTTGCTGTTTATTTCAGGCTTTTTCTTTTTGTTTAAATAATCAATGTTCATATATATGTAAATGCCGATAAGCTGGTCTACGATCCCCTTTGTAACGTCATACAAAGCGTCTGTTATCTCCTCTGAAACTGTAACAGGTTTATCGAACCATTGGTATCGGAAAAGTTCGTTTACAAGAAAGTAAAAGAATTTTTTATCCATACAATACATATTTCCATTAATGACATTGCCGACTCTTCGAGCTGTTCTGAGTGTTTTAAACATTTTGGCTTTTGCGTCTTCTGTACCCACAATAGCTGTTGCGACCTTAGTTCTGTTTGAGAGTGTAAGCAGAGAATCGAAAGAGTTTTCTCGTGTGTGCGAAAAATCTATTAGCTGTATTTCGTCGAAAATGATGATTCCAATAGCGAACTTTTCTACATATTCACGGATACGCTCTGCTTTTGCACCTAATGTCCTTATTTTCATTATCTCAGCGGAATATATGGGTTTGATATTTCCCAAAGCTTTATCGATAGCGTCACCTATACCGTCATACAAGGCAGAAAAATTGCTGTTTGGGATACAGTTGACAACAAGATATGTTATCTGAGGAAAATACTCTCCGTTTTCTGTTGTGTGCATAATGACTTGCGGATAGTATGATACAAGCATTTGTATTGCGGAACTTTTGCCACAGCCTGAATATCCGATAAGAGAAAAGCCTGCGTCTGTGGAAGCACTTGAATCGCCTACCAAAATATTTGAGGCGGCGTATTCCTGGTTTTCCACGGAATAAGATACCTTATCATTGTCAGAATGAAGAATGTGACGTGATCTGTATGACGTTATCAAGGCATTGTAGAAAGAAAGCTCAAGCTCTGCATGAAATGGAAGCGGAAAGCGTATGCTCCTCAGAGATCTTATCTGAAGTATCTTATCAATGGTTGACATACTCTTTATCTTATCGTAATCAAAATCGGCCATAGTTTGGCTATATGACGATATGATGTTTCTTCCTGTTCTCGGATATGGTAGAGCTTCTATGTATGGATTGCCAGTGTCTATTGCTAGTTTGGCTTCAACATATCGTGCAGGAACTATCCGCTGTTCTTTCAGATCGTAATCATCATACTGTGACACGACTTCTTCACATGTTACATAATTATATTTTGCCATTCGTTATCTCCCCAAGTTTGACATCAGTTGTTGTCATAAAAGTCCTGCAAAGCTTCTTCAAAGCTTGCATAATCCCGATACTCGGTCACACCGTTTTCTTTTTGTTCATCTGATGAAATGTTTTTGGACGTTTCATCTTTGTTTTCAAGTCTTGCGCTTATCTTGCCCTCATAAGATACTTTTTGCTTGTCGATCTCACGGGAGCTTCGTATATCCTTTGTTCGGGAGTGAACGTTTTTCTTTGCTGACTTAACGATACTCTCGTTGTTTGCATACACGGCAGTGTCTATTTTTTCGTTGTCTATCCTGCCCTTAGCCTGCATTTTCTTTTTTGCACTATAATATTCTTCATATTGTTTCATTGTAAGTCCCTTGTAGTCGCTGTTGCCTGTAATGAGGACGTTTAGTGGTATCTTTACCAGCTTGGAATTTCTGATGTAGTATATGGCACCCACATCACGCATATCCATTCTCACTTCAAATGGCATACGCCTTGTGCCTGCGGCATACATCTCTGACATCAGCCGTTTATCGTTAGGTGCAAAGTACCACAAGCCTTTGTAGCTTATGCCTCGTTTTGATATCTTGGCTTTGATAGGCGTCATTAGGCTGAAAAGGTATTGTTCAAGAACAGGTATCGGCTGCGGCATTCCATATTTCTTTGAGCCGTATTCCCATAATATCGCAGGAACGGGAGCTATGTTCTTTTCTATCATTTCTTTTGTAAGAGGGTATGTTTCAAGGTGCTGCTGATTATGTGCTAACACAAAGTTTATCACCATTCGGGTGTAATCGTGTATGGTGAGAGAAGCTTCTTTGTGATGAAGAGAATCATATCTTTTCTCGATAAGTCCGTGGTTTTCAAGGTGTACATTTTGCTTGGCGTGCATTTGATGAAAGGCTTGCTCAACAACGCCCTTGAGAGAGCCTGACGCACCGCTGACTATTTGTTTTTCAATTCCGAGTTCGTTGCATATCCTGTCAAACTCATAGCTTTTAAATTCGCTTCCACGGTCAACTCTTATTCTTTTGGGGATAACACCTGACGGCCATAGTCTTTTGTCATTAAATTCGATACCGTATTTTTTACAATATTCCTGCTTATCGTCAGCTAGATTCAAAAACAGATTTGTTATGCCGAGAATAGAGTTATTGTCAAATGCAACTGACACCGCAAGTATTATCCTAGAATATACGTCTATCATAAAATACACGATAGGGCGGCCTATTGCCTGGTCAGGGTCAAGCTCAGATACCAGAGAAACATCAGCCTCGCAAGCGTCGATCTCTACCATATCCGCAGGTCCATAGACGTCTTTTAAGGAATCGCTTATGAGAAGTCTTTTGTTGTTCCGCTGTTCAGCTGCAGAGGTTTTTATCAGATCTTTTTCTTCCTTTGTCAGATGTTTTTGGGCGTAATAGTAAAACTGTTTGTAGGTAGGTCTTTGACATTCAGGCAAAAGTAATCTTGTGGCTACTCCATCAATTATTTCTGCTTGGGTAAAGTGTAGAATATTCATTCTTGAAAAAGCATTTTTTAATGTTTTCTCTCTGCCTGCTTTGTATTCATTAAGGGCTTCCTCAAAATATATGACATATTCATTAGGCTTGACTACATTATCAAGATTATATGTGGATTTAGCTCCTGGTCGTGCTTTGTAAGTATATGTTTTTACTTCATTTGATTTAAACGATTTGGCGTTAATAAGTGAATAATTCTTCATTCCACTTTGAAAATAAGTGGTACACATTCTCCAAAAGCTCGATATAGGATAGTTGTATTTGGCTAGTATTTTCTGCAATTCTATTTTTGAGGATTTACCCATTAATCCTAGATAAGAAGGTCCATATGCGATCTTGACATCGTTCATAATATGTACTTTCAGTATATATCTGTTTCTTACGCTTTCTGATAGTTGGTCAATGTCATAAACGAGGGCTTGGTCTTTCTTTATTTCTATTTTATTAGATAATACCAAATCAGCTATAATGGTATATTTGATTTGTTGTAACTCCAGTTTGGTTGTTTCCATTTCACACAGTATTAAATGATCGTCAATTAATGATATTATTCGATAGCTGTTTTGATTATCTTTATCATACAATATATCGCCTATAGCCAAAACATAATCATTCATCTCAGTATTCACCCCATATTCTATCAAGATCGTCATTTGTTAGAATTTTGTGTTCCATATCGCAGCGGATCTTTTTCGTGGCGATATTATGCCTTATGTTACTGTATCTATCAAAGACACGGCTTTCGTCATAATACTCTGTGACAAGCCTTATATTTGATGCCAATATCGTGTTAACGTCCTCTTTGAAAAGCATATCAAACTCAATATTGTTATGTTCCCAGTAGAGCTTTTCTATACAGAGAATTTCCAAGGTACGTTTGCTTAGATCACGGTCAGGTTTCACAGAATATGCGTGCAGTTTATTATTTTTCTTTGTGACAAGAAAATCAGTTGTCATAATATGATCAGAATTGCCTGGGTGTTTAAAACCATATTTATCGGCGATCCTGCTTGTGATATTTCGGTCAAGAGGGTATTGCTCCCGAATATCTATATTATTATCGTCCCAGCGGAGAATGTAAAACCATAAAGCTTCCGCCTGTGACAGACAATGAACGCCACGTCCTGTTTTCCAATCCTTGATGACGGAAGTTGTCCCCAAGCTATTGAACTCATTGGTCATCACATATGACTTGTACTTTGCACCCTCACCGGATCCTTGTCCCCTTGCTAGTTTCGTTGCTCTGGATATACGTTTGCTCATAGCTTTTCCCTCAATGTGTGGTTACACTTATTTGACTTATTTTTATATCTTAGTTAGTTTTTATGATGTTATACATCTTTTTTAGCACACGTTTGTTCTTTTATTATAGCATTGCAATATGAATTGAATGTTAATAAATCTTTGAACGTGATAGAATTATAGATTATTTCTGCCTTATTAATGTTACAAAAATGGCATAACTTACGTTGTTGTAAGTTATGCCATTGTATAATCAATGAAAATATAGGATATTAATGTCAGAGATATCTCATTATAATTGTAATTTTGTTTTGTGTACAAGCTGTTAATATCTCATTATGAATTGTCATATCTCATTATGAATTGTAATTTTACAAAATGATTTTACAAAAATCACAAATGCAAAACTCTCTCCTTTATCTCTTGAGTCCTGCCCTGATTCCAGAACTGCGTGCCGATGTAGCCGCAGGTGCGCCTTGCAACGTTCAGAGTGTTCTGATCTCTGTTGCCGCAGTTCGGACACTCCCATACAAGCTTGCCGTCATCTTCTACTATCTTTATCTCACCATCAAAACCGCACTTCTGACAGTAGTCGCTCTTTGTGTTAAGCTCTGCATACATGATGTTGTCGTAAATATGCTGCATAACAGCAAGAACAGCCTCTATGTTGTTCTGCATATTCGGCACTTCCACATAGCTGATAGCTCCTCCTGGTGAAAGAGCCTGGAACTGTGACTCAAAGGTGAGCTTGTCAAATGCGTCGATGTTCTCGGTAACATGGATATGATAGCTGTTTGTGATGTAGTTTCTGTCTGTTACACCTTCGATAACACCGAAACGCTTCTGCAAACATCTTGCAAATTTGTATGTTGTGGACTCCAATGGCGTGCCGTAAAGGCTGAAATCTATGTTTGTTTCTGCTCTCCACTTTGCGCAGGCGTCATTAAGGTGCTGCATAACTTCAAGTGCAAAAGGCGTTGCTGAAGGGTCTGTGTGTGACTTGCCCGTCATGTATCTTACACATTCGCAAAGACCTGCATAGCCAAGTGATATGGTGGAATATCCGCCGAACAGGAGCTTGTCGATAGTTTCGCCCTTTTTAAGCCTTGCCAATGCACCGTTCTGCCAAAGGATAGGCGCAACGTCTGACGGAGTGCCTTTAAGTCTTTCGTGACGGAGCATAAGCGCACGTCTGCAAAGTTCAAGTCTTTCATCAAATATCAACCAGAACTTATCCATATCCTTATATGACGAGCAGGCAACGTCCACAAGGTTTATTGTAACAACGCCCTGATTGAATCTGCCGTAATATTTAGGCTTGCCGTTTTCGTCAAGATATGTTGTAAGGAAGCTTCTGCAGCCCATGCAAGGGTAGCACTGACCATTTCCGTTCTTGTCTACCTTAAGCTCCTTCATTTTCTTTTCGCTTATATAGTCAGGCACCATTCTCTTTGCGGTACACTTTGCAGCAAGCTTTGTAAGCTCCCAATATTTTGAGCCTTCTCTTATGTTGTCCTCTTCAAGGACATATATTAGCTTAGGAAACGCAGGTGTTATATAGACGCCCTTTTCGTTCTTTACGCCTTGGATACGCTGTCTGAGCATTTCCTCTATGATAGCCGCAAGGTCATCTCTTGTCTGACCCTCAGGCACCTCGTCAAGGTACATGAAAACAGTAACGAAAGGTGCTTGACCATTTGTTGTCATAAGAGTGATGACCTGATACTGTATCATCTGAACGCCCTGAACTATCTCAGCCTTTACTCTCATTTCGGCTACCTTATTTATAGTATCCTCGTCGGCAGGGATATTAAGCTCTGCGAACTCCTTTTTTACCTCACGGCGGTATTTATCACGGGATATCTGAACGAACGGAGCAAGGTGGGAAAGTGTGATACTCTGTCCGCCATACTGTGAAGAAGCTATCTGAGCGATAGATTGTGTAGCGATATTGCAGGCTGTAGAGAAGCTGTGTGGCTTTTCTATCATGACCTCGCTTATGACGGTGCCGTTCTGGAGCATATCCTCAAGATTTACAAGACAGCAGTTGTGCATATGCTGAGCGAAATAATCGGCGTCGTGGAAATGTATCAGACCTTTTTCGTGAGCTTCAACTATATCGTCAGGAAGCAAAAATCTTCTTGTGATATCCTTGCTCACTTCACCTGCCATATAATCCCTCTGAACTGAATTGACAGTAGGGTTCTTATTGGAATTTTCCTGCTTGACTTCCTCGTTCTCAAAGTTAAGAAGAGAAAGTATCTGCTTGTCAGTAGTATTAGCCTGTCTGACGATAGAACGCTCATAGCGGTAGGTGATATAATGCTTTGCCACTGTATATTTGCCGTGGCGCATGATATCGGCTTCTACCCAGTCCTGAATAGTTTCAACGTCCATAGCCCTATTCATTTCAGAGCATTTGTCCTCTATATTCTGTGCTATCTCTCCTATTTCTCCCTCAGAGAGCCTATCCTTTTCCTCCACAGTGATATTAGCTTTCGCAACGGCATTTTCTATCTTTTCCTTATCGAACGTATTCTCAGCGCCGCTTCTTTTTATTATCTTCACCTATACTCTTCCTTTCATTCTATCCTGCTCAACCACTATATATTGTGGTTGACTTCTTTTATTACAACATAATATTGAACATTTACTATTATACCACAATCAGAATATAAGTCAAGGGCATAGAATGATAAATAATCTACAAAAATTCCGGTTAAAAACAGAGCAGTTTGCCGAAAAAGTATTACAAATGATTACAAACACTTGATTGACAAAAAGTGTGAAAAACAATGGCATTTAAAGGGTGGATAAAGGTGTGAAGCTACAAGAAACGATGTGAACATTCTGTAAAATAAGTGGAGAAATTCAATTAACTTGTTGACAAGGGTGCTTGCATATGATATAATATTAGAGTTGAATGCGCCAGTAGCTCAGCTGGATAGAGTGACTGGCTACGAACCAGTAGGTCGGGGGTTCGAGTCCCTTCTGGCGCACCAATCATTTTTGATACTCACAAAGGAAAATCCACAGGATATAAAAATGTGGACTTTCCTCAGCAAGTATCTTTAAGTATTCTTGCTGAGCATATATGAAAGCTTGTAGTAACAAGCTAGGATATGTTTTGTGACATTTGTTTCGTTTCGCTCTTAGACCTTGTCAAGGCAGCTGCACATTGTGGAGCTTGAGCGAATCATCTGATGTTAATCCATAGTGGCGTCGGCACATAGGCTTGCAGTTAGCTTAACTGTTACTGGCTGGTTCGTGTTCATGTTCCGAAATTAAGAATGCCTGATCGGCGTGATTGAACAGTAACGAACGTCATGGCTCTAAGCGACTTAAAGACAACTCAATGTCTTGTTGTGCTTGTGTTTCACATCAGTTGACCTCATCTCAATCTTATTTGAGGACTTACGATATTCGATTTTCAAGCTGCATTTTTGATGAGTTGAATCAGCAGCTAAAAGCAAAAAGAGCTTTCCAGATGTTTGACATCGTGAAAAGCCCTTGACAATCTATTTCCAACGTGCTATAATAGAGCACGAGGATAGCATTCTCTGAAAGCTCACAGTTGCCTCTTACATCTGTGCTGCTGGGCTTATAATCTCCTGCAAGAGATTGTAAGCCTTAGAGGGTGCAATTTTTTATGCCCTCTAAATTTCCTCTGTACATTAATTATACCACCATTTTGTCAATTTGTCAATACTTTTGCGGAAATTAATGGTGGGGAATATATCTTTTATATATAAATGCAAAATGACCCCTAGTGTGTCACCGTGACACACTTTCTTGGTCTTGACATTTTAGAAACTTTTTTCGAAAAAATATTTTTCAAAAATGGAGTTGTTTCTTATGGTTATCCTTGAGGTTCCTGAATTTCAATATGATATTGTCAAATCCAGAGGTGCTGTCTGGGACGATAAAATCAAAAAGTGGTGTGCTGATCGAAAACATTTAAATGCATTATGCGAATGGATACCGTACTATAAGGAATCTTACTACTATGGAAAAGAAGGTCAGGGTATAAATACTATTGAATTACAAGAGTTTGATAAGTTCTTTGATAATAATATAGATATTATTAATCAATATTTGTATCTATGTATTGCGAACATCAAGTGTCCTCATTGCTGGGAAGAAACGCCTGTTGTGTTTAAAATATCTTGTTATGAATATTATATAGACGATGGTTCTAATGATTTTTTTCCTTTTAGAAACTTTTCTATCCTGCCCTTAAAAGACATAATGGTTATGAATAAATCAAATCCGGTGATTTCATATCTGTATGAATATCTTCATGACAAATTCGGGTATGATATGCCCGTATTTATAACTGAGTCCTATGATGATAAAGGCAATTTAACGTATAATGACAAGGATTATTTGTGCTACAACACTTGTCGTAACTGCCACCGCCGCTTAAATATTGAAGATGAAAAGCTGTCTTTATGGTTTAGTGATGTCTTATTTGATTTTTCCTTTGATGTTTTAAAAATTGAATTAAAGTATGATTTGATTTATTCGTATTACGCAACTCCTGCAATTATAGATTTAAAAGAATATTATTATGAGATTCCCGATGAATATAAGAATTCAACAGACCCCCTTCATAGTAATTCTCCGTTTTGTACTGAGGCTTATAAAACGTGGGAAAATGAAGGTTTTTACAAAACGGAGTTTTTTGCTAAATGGAAACAAAAATTAAAAAATGCAGAAGTGATAAGATTTACATTTTAATTCATATAGCGATTTCGTATGTTGATATACTGTGCAAGTGTTTGATTGCAAATAAAAACTCCCTATGTGTCACGATGACACATAGGGAGTTTTTATACAAATTCTATTTTAAGTTTTTTGCCTAAAGCGGCGGCAAGTCTTTGAAGCGTTTTTATTGAAGGATTGGCATTCCCTGTTTCAATGTTGCTTATATCGCCTTGTGCAATGCCAGTAAGCTTTGAAAGCTCACTTTGTGTTATGCCGCTCTTTTTACGAGCGTCTATCAGTGTTTGAATTATTGTGAACTCAGGTTCAAGTGCGTCATATTCCGCTTTGAGCTTAGGATCTTTTAACTGTTCATCAAGAAAATCATTAAAATTTGTCATAGTGCTATTCCCCTTTCTGAGTGCGTTTTAAGTAATTTGAGCGATATGTCTTTGCTAGTTCGATTTCCTCCTTAGGTGTTTTCTGCGTTTTCTTTACAAATCCATTTGTAAGTATGGCTTTTCTGCCAACTACAAAGAAATACATTACCCTTGATATGTTTGACCCCACTTTTGCTCTTAGCTCCAGTATTCCATCACCGATCGGTTTGGAATATGGCTCTCTTAATTCATATCCATTATGCTGTAGCATCTCAATAGTCCTAAGCATTTTGGCTCTCATTTTTATGTCAAGGCTTAATAAAAATTCTTTGGCTGGCTCAGTGCCGTCTTCTTTATCATAAAATATTATTTCAAATTCCTGCATTTGTATTCCTTTCAATATAGGTTTTATCCTATATTTATTATATATCAATTTGTTTTTTTTGTCAAGCTTTTTTGTGTCACGGTGACACATTCACATCTTTCATGTAATCTTCAATAGTGTTAGCAACGTTAAGCTTCTCCTGAAATGTTAAGTGAGTGTAGATATCGCTCGTCACTGCCAAACTGCTGTGTCCAAGCCATGCAGATACGGCTTTCATGGGAACGCCATGCTGAACGAGCAGGGAAGCGCAAGTGTGGCGAAGATCGTGAAAGCGGCATCTGAGGTGCATTTCGTTCATTAGTCTGATGTAACGGACAGAAAGTTCATCTGGCTGTATAAGAATGCCCTTGCTATCAACGCATATGTATTGTAAATATTGCCGTGAATAGCTGCCCCTGTTAGCTGCATAAGACAAGCACTGCTTGTGTTTGAGCCATTTCAAATAGCTGTATACACTGTCAGGCAGCGGAAGTGTGCGGCGGCTTGACCTTGTTTTAGGCACGTCTGAAAATATAAGCGTAGTTTTATGGTTTTTGACGCATTTGACCACAGTATGTTGAATGCACATCGTGTGCTGCTCGAAATTGATATCCGACCAACGCAGTCCCAGAACTTCACTGCGCCTAAGCCCCATTGTTCCTGCTATAAACACAGGTGTGTAAATTGCAGTGTGTTTTATTTTGCTGAGAACAAGATCAAATTGCTCTGTGTTGAGAAAGTTACCACAGAACTTGTCGCAGGAGGGAAGTTCTGCAAGAAGTGCGGCATTTTGGTCTGTCAATCCGTTCTTTACGGCAAATTTCAGCGCCATCTTGATGTTTGAATGATGTTTCCTTATGGTTGAGCCTGATAAGCCTGATTGAAGCTTTGTGAAATAATATTCTTCAAGCACTGCTGGCGTGAGTTGAGAAAGCATTGTACCCTTGCTGCGAAAATACGGCACAATGTGGCGATTGACCTGGGTGCAGTAAGCTTCATATGTGTTGGCTTTTACAGACATTTTTTTGTTGTGCAGCCACGTTTCAAGCAGATCGGCGAACGGAGTGTCACTAGCTTTTTTAGCCGACAACTTGTCTTTAAGCTGTTGGTTTTCTCCTGCAAGCTGTATCACAAGTTTTTCAAGTTTTGTTTTTTCGTCAATTAGTTCTTCGATAGTCATAATGATCCCCTTTTTTGATATAATAAATTAATTATATTACAAAAACAGGCATTTTGACAGCTTGAATTGATATCTGTCTGAAAGAAAAAGCGAATTTCACATAAAAAACAAAAACACACTTTAATAACTTTGATAATAACTAAGTATATAAACCAAAATCAATTATTTGATTTCAGACAGATAATCAAGAATGGGTCAGTTATAGACAGTTCATTTTACCCACTACCCCTTTTTAAGAAAAAAATCTCTAAAAGCCGCATTTTTTTCTTAAAACCTATTGACAAAGCCGAACTTTTGTTATACAATGAACTTGTGTTTTTAATGGGTGTGTTCATTGTAAAGCAATGAATGCCCTGCCTCCTGCTTGCACGGCGGGAGGCTTTTTTTATTCTGCTGTGATGAACATATATGCAGACAGTATATGTGTTGTCTGTAAAATCACCTACACGAGTTCTGATTTTCTTTTTACGAATGAACTTGCCTTTTACAAGCTTTTCTATCGTCCTGAGAACGTCCTGACGGCTCATGTCCAGAAGCTGAGATAGATCATTATAGCTTTGGAAAAAGCTCTTGTGCGAGCTGTCAGCCAGCTTACAGCACATTGCATAAACTCTGAATTCATTTCCGCTCAGTCTGCTTATGAGCTTTTTATCCATGGTGAAATATTTAGAAGCTGTAGATACGGCATCAATAGTGTATGTATATGTTCCGAGCTTGCCGGGAGCATTTGTCTGGCGCTTCTGGGACTTGATAAACCCACTCTTGAGCAGTGAGCTTACCGCACGCTTGACAGTGGATACCGAAAAGCCGCATAGTGACACAAGAGTCGTCTGCTTGACTGTGATCTCATAGCCAAGCAGATTTCTTTTTGTATTCTTGTGAATAAGACTATAGAATACACAGGCAAGCTTCAAGTCTGATGCCTGTGTAAAACGTGTAACAAAGCTGTTAGGTATTCGCATTTTTCAATTCCTCGTTATTTATGTATTGTTCCAGTGCCGTCCATTCATCGGCAACAAAATTGCTGCGTATATCAGGACGTTTCTGTATTTTCTTTATGTAGCCCCTTGCAGCGGCATAGTTCTGATCTGAAAGAAATCCTCCAAGCTCGCTGCCTACAAGTCCGTTGATCTTATATAGCAGGGCAGTGATATCCACATACGGACCATCGTCCGGGTATTCTCCCGGAAAATAGAGCTCGTCCTGATCGGTGTAATCATCTTCTTCGTCTGAGCCGCTTGTTCCATATGCCTCTGCAAAGATCTTTCGTGCCTCGTTTGCACGAAACTCATTGAGCTTTTGTACCTGTTGCTGATATTCTATGACTTGCCGTTGAGCCGCACCGGCATTTTTCTCAAGTTCAAGTGCAGCCTTATACATACTTTCGGACACAGTGCTGCCGTCTGACTTTATCTGATCTATCTTGCCTAGCTGCATATAGTAGTCATTCATAGCACGTTCAGCGGTCTTTTTGAGGCTGTCTAATCTGTACTGATAACCTATTACGCCCAGACTGTCCCAAAGCTCGTCATATGGATACATTGCTGCGGAAAGGTCAATGTTGCGTGATTTTATCGGCAGTTCGTCTATAGGTATGCGTGGCATTTTGTTAGTTAGCAGATGATATGGTGTAATATTGGTCTTTATTGGTTCACATCGCATTTTTTTGACAATAGCAGTGCCGAACGGCAGCTTTGAGAGCTGTGTTGTATCGAGCAGCGCCTTGCTGTCAACTCGTTCACCTTGGTGATCTAAAAATCCATACAGGCTTCCGCTGAATGTAAGATAGTTTACGGTCTCGTTTCCTATCATTTCGGAAAACGCTTTGTTTGTGTTTCCGTTAAGAGAGAGTATGTATATCTGAATATTGCAAGCACCCTTTATGCCGTCCTCTTCTTTATCATACTTTTTGATCTGACCATAGTCCTGCAGAAAAAGATTGAACAGAATATTAGCTCCTGGAGAAGCGTTCATTTTGCTGCTGAGGTCAGGAAGCTTTGTCATTTGACCGAACTCGTCATACATATACTCTATTTTCCTTGGCAGCTTTCCGTCCGGATACTTTCTTGCCTGTTTTGCGAGGTGCAAAAATGACTGATCTGCGAACATCGAGGCGATAACGTATCGTGATTTTTCCTCATATGGAACGAGCATATATATTATGCAAGGCTGATCTTCATTGATAAGGTCAGCAAAGTTTATTTCATTTTTAGATGTCAGCTTTTGAACGCCCATATCCGTCATGAATATCTCAAGGTCTGCGGAGAGAACAGTGTATATTGAAGAACGTGTATCACCCTGGGAGAACTTTGACGTTGAATAGGATGTTCTTGCAAGACAGCCCACAGGCAGCGCATTGAACAGTTCATCAAGTGCGTTGACTTCTTTTTTGTTACCGCTTTCGTCCTCAATCACCGTATTGTATACGCCAAATTCAGTAAAGAATGTTGTTATGCTGTACATATTAACGTTTGACATATCACCTTTTTCATAGCCTTTATCAAGAAAATAGTATATCAAGGCGCTTAAAAGTGACCTTGCAGAGTCTGTCCATATTGCTTCGCTTTGTACATCATCTGTAAGACAGTGGGCAAATGAGCTGACAAGCTTAGAGGTTTGTGAAAGATCGTTGCTTCCGCTTCGTTTTGCAGCGAGATATTCGTCAATGATAAGTTGTAGAGGATTCCAACAATCAGATCGGTCAGTATCGATAAGGTTAAGAGTAACTATCTTGTAGCCGTTTCTGGCAAATTCCTTATAGGTCAGTTCAAGCAGCTCGCCTTTCATATCATTAACGATAACAGAGGGCTTTTCTTTTGCATTCGCCATAAGCCTCAGGCTTGGCAGCACGTAGCATTCACCCTTGCCGGAACGTGGTGCACCTACGGTCATTGTGTTGTATGTGCCCGGTTCGATGTAGTAGACGCCGTTGCTTTCTCCTATGAGCATTCCTGCCTTTTCTGCTGAAGTGATGTTATCCATAGGCACTGCCAGAAAATGATCTAACAGTTCGTTGTCCTCCATAAACTTGTTGTCACCCTTAACGTTCTTGCTGTCATTTTTCATTCGGTAGAGTGTATGCAGCTTTACCGTTATTCCCAGACCAACTATAAGAGAAAGAATCAACTCAAAAATGAACATCATAAATCCGGGTGGAACAATGATATTCCACGGCATAAAGTGCGTTTTTGAATAATCTGCACTGCCATTGACGGTGCTTATACTTCTCAATGACTTTATAACATAGATGAAAATGCTGTTAAAGATCACATATAGTATCGATGTAGCTATTGCAAATTGTTTTATTCTGACATTTCGACGGTCTTTGTCTTTTTCAATAGGTGTTTTATTCACCGCATTTAAAATACGCATAGCAAGATCATAGATCCAGCCAAATACAAAAAGAATTTTTGCGATGATAAGATTTTTTATGCGCTTAAGTTTTTCAAGATCCATATTAGTTCCCCTTTATATGCTATGATATTGTTCTTTTGCTTTCGCCATTTCCTGCTCGATCTCAAATTCTCTCATAAGACGTGCGGTTTTTGCTTCTTCAGATTTAAGGGCGTTGCGCAGCATACTTGATGATTTATGAAGAAGTGTCCTCTGCGCCTGCATACAGCCTGCAAGTCTGAACTCAAATGGTATATCCGCTTTTTTACCGCTTATTATCTTTTTAGCAATGTCATTGCCTGAGCGTGCTGACTTTCTCAGCCATTGATATGCTGCTTTCTTTTGACCGTCACGAAGCAGCATTAAACCATAAGCGAGCTGTCCACTGTTGTTGCCGTTTAAAGCGCACTGACGGAAGCACTTTTCTGCCATTTCGTCTTTATTTTCAGACAGATACACTTTTCCAAGAATATACTGTGCATTTGGATCGTTGTATTCAAACGCAGAACGCTTAAGGTATTCTTTAGCTTTTGTATTATTGAATGAGCTATAATATTTGCCCAGAGTGTATATCGCAGGCTCAAAGTCCTTATCGGCGGCTGATGAAAGGTAGCGTATTCCTTTTGAAACTTCTGTTGATTTTCTGCTATCAAGAAGAATTTTCCCTGCAGCATACATTCCAGGTATGCTATCTTTGTCAGCGGCATTCGTGAAATACTGCAATGCTTTTCGTCTGTTATTATCAGACAGATACAGCTTGCCGAGGCGATAAGCTGCTATACCCATAGTATCGTCTTTGTGGTCGGCAGCTTGAAGAAGGTATTTCTCAGCCTGTGTATTATCGTTAAATTGCTCCTGATAGAGTTTTCCGAGAGTGTATGCTGCATAGTAATTATCTTTTGCTGCTGAACGTTCTAAGTATGATGCCGCCTTGTCATATCTCTCTTGTGAAAGATACAGCTTGCCAAGACTATATTCACACAATCCTGTTTTATCCTGTGCGTTTTCAGCACCATTTATCAGGACTTTTTCAGCCTTTTGAAGATCTTTTTTGCTGTCGCTCTGATAGAGCTTACCGAGCATATATTGTGCTTTATAGTTATTGGAGTCCGCCGAGAGCAGCAGATATTTTTCAGCACATTCAAGGTCTATATCCGTTCCTTTGCCATTCAGATACATCATACCTATCTTGTAGCTGATATTATCGTCATGGTTTTTCGTGAATACTTTCTCTAAACCTTTTAAAGCTTCAGCGTAAAAATTATGCGCACTTGATAGGTCTTTTTCTACTCCTTGTCCAAGTTCATAAGCTTGTCCTACGGCATAACTTGCGAACGGCATTACGCCTTTGCTGCTTAGTGAGTGCATATAATAGTCAAATGCTTTGGCATAGTCTGTTTCAACACCAGAGCCGTAGTTGTATATGTTTCCGAGAGCAAAATAAGCATATTTGTTTTCAGACAGCTTATAATGTTCTATAGCTGAGTTATAGTCTTGAGTAACGCCAAGACCATATTCATACATTTTACCTATACGATAGTTGAGATAGGATTTTGTCCAATTATCACGTTTGTCATCACTCATGCTTACTATGGACAGCAGCTTGTGAAAATCTTCAAAGGCTTTGCTGTAATATTGCTGACTTAATGTATCGCCGTCATTGGATTTTAGCATTTGGCTGTCATAAAGCTTGCCTATGTCATATGTTGCGATAATATTTCCGCTTTTGCTTTCTATTGAGAGTATTTCAAAAGCTTTTTCGGGGTCTTTCTTTATGACTGCTGATTTGTTCTGTTCATTTCCGTACATATAGTCGAGGGCAAGCTTATAGTTCTTGCTCCAATCTATGCGTAGACGTTCCACTGCCTGATCGCTTTTATCATTTTCAGACAGATACGCTTCAGGCTCTTGCGGAAAAATATCCGTGCTGTAGTCAGGAGCATTTGGTTCATACAACTCATCATAATTTCTTGAAGATAGGTACATTTCCAAATCATCAGGGATATCAGAGTTTTCTGAAGAGTCATAAGGCATAGCATCCTCAAAATCATCTTTTTTATTTTCAGACAGATACATATTTGTGTCCTGTGGTTCATCATAGCTGTCTTGCAAAATGTCAGCAGACACTAAGAAACCTTCATCTTCATTTTCAGGCAGATACTCGTCTGATTTTTCTGATATGTTGTTTATGCCGGTGTCACTCCACAACTTCTCAGACACAGGATCGCTTGCTTTTTCAGACAGATACATTTTCGGCTCTGGGATGTTGTTGTCGATCTGTATGTTCTTGTCCTTTGTCATATAGTATTCTCGGCAGATGTTCAGAAACGAATTGCCGACTCGTGAATAAAATCCGTCTTTGCCGTCTCCGTTTTTGCCATTAAGCTCGTTTTCTTTATAATTTGCCCACCTTGAATTTTGTCCGTACCTTTTGCGAAACAACGTTGCTTGTATTTCGTCAAGCTTATGGAGATATGTGTCGAACATAATACTTAATGTGGGATTTTCAGATATTACAGACCGTATGCAGCTCTGAATTTCGTTTTTTATGGGTTCACTTTGTTTTGCATACCACCACTGATTGCCGCTCTTTTTTAGGTCATCAGGAAGCTTGTCGATAAGTGCGTTTATTTTTTGAATACTTCCTGCAAATTCACTTTTGATGCTCGGAGCAAGTACATCTCTTTGAAATCTTGTAAGCTCTTGTGCTGCTATGCTCTTGTCAATGCAGTGTGTCATTACTCTTTTTAGTTCGTCTAATGCTGCCTGCTCAACCTTGTCTTGACCTCTGTTCTTGTATGTAATGCGTCTGTCCTCAAGTCTGTGATATTCCACAAGCTGATAATGTATGTGCACGTTGCCTGTGTTTACATGGATAGCACCTACCCAGTAACAGTTGTTGGCGTCAAGCTTTTGTGATTTATCTATCATAGCGTTAATGCCTTTTCGTGCAGCGTCCACAAGTGCTTGTCTGTCTAGCATATTCCCTACAATGAAATCATTTTTTCGCAGATATGCATTATCAAATGATATAACACCTGCATACTTAGGGCAGCCCTCTGAACGGCTTGCTCGTTCCTGCTGCCGTATCTTATCCAGATCAGCGGCGGTCAAATTATCTTTAGTGCTTGTAAACGCTCCATAGGATCGTTCTTTTTTTATATCCTGTGCCTGACTCTTTTCGTTTGGTATGAACTCCGAATATACATATTCCATTTCATCAGCGTGCTTGCTGGGTTCGAAAGCCTCTGGACGCAGCATATAACTGAGAAAGTCAAACAGCACAGTGCCGCCGTCACCGCTTATACGCCAGCTGTACACGAATTCGCATTTATGAAATATATTTGGGGTCATTCAGTGTCATTCTCCTCATTGTCTTGATCTTGCAGTGCCGAAACACCTTTGTCAATCGATCGCCGGTGCACAAGTTGCTGATAATTTTCAGCAGACTTATTAAGCACGTCATGAGGCTTGCTGTCTGTCAGTCGCTTGTCTGCCGATTGGTATTCCTGCACCTCGTAAAAATGCAGGAGCGTGTTGACTCCGTCACGCTCCTGATATATCATACTCTCGCTTTCTCGTGCGATCATCAGCAGTTTATCTACATTTGCTGCGATCTCTCTCAGCTGTGTATCATCGGCGGTTTTATCGTGGTCACTATTGTATGCGTCATTTATCAATGCCGTCACGCAGCCGCTCGTTGTTGTAATTCCTCGCAAGCGTTGTATCTCTTGCAGTTTTTGAAAATTTTCCTCTGTAAGTGTAATTAATTTTTTTACAGGCATTTTTATCAGTCCTTTTCTGATTTTGAATTTAATTTCTATTACTCTAAGTTAAAATCGGTTGCTCAAGAGCATAAAGGCGTGACCCCCACGCCGTTTGTAAACCTCGGTAAAACCGAGGTTTAAAGTGTGCTGCCATGACCCCCATGCAACTTATAAGTATATCTTTTTGATATACGTTTTTTGGTAGACATTTCAATTATATATCATTTTTATATCCGCTTTTTTGCTTGATATATCTTTTGGATATATTAAATATCCCTTATTATGTAAAAGTATATCTAAAGTATATACTTTTGCTGCTGTAATAATTTGTATATATTTCTATTGTGTAAACAAAACCGCCCTGTTTATGAATTATCTTTGTCTGAAATTTCGAGTATCCGCAAAATTTCATCATTTGTAATTGAGTTTTCTTCAGAATTTTTAAGCGTTTCTGTAAGCAGATTTTCGATTTTTTCTGTTGTACTCATCATTTTTTGTGCTGCAATATACACATTATTTATCGTTGTTTTTGCTCCCTCAGATAAGCGTTCAAGCTCGCTGTTTACAAGCGAGCGAACGATAGCAGGGAGTATGTTTATAACAAAATCGTCCTTGTATTTGACATAGTCAGAAATGATTTTATTATAAAGGGTGTTTTGCGAAACACCCTCTTGTTTGGCTATTTTGTCTATCTCGCTTATGACCTGTGGAGAGATATTTCTTATTTTTATATCCATTTTTAATTATTCCCCTCGTAAATTCTGTTGTAATAATCATCTTCATTTCCAAATTCTTTAGCTATCGCTTTGCTGTTTGTTTTGCAAACAGCAGGCAGTATTTTCTGAATGGTAAAAAGGAAAAAGCCCTGCTCAGGTGTATCCTTATTCAGCTCGAACAATATCGGTTTTCTGCCCTCACGTTTAATACAGACAGCTGTATAACTTTTATCTGCAAAACGTATTTCTTCTATTTCACCATACGCAAAAGTGTGTGTACTTTTTTTGTCTTTATAGTATGTGATCTCCAGTTCATTTTCTGTAGCTTTTATGTGTAAAAAATGTTTAGGATACCGCAGAAAAATTTTGCCTGTTATCATTGCGATACACACAAAAAGTGCTGTCAGAAAATAAAAAATCAGTTCTGCTTTTGCAAAAAATGCAGATAAAAAATACATCGCCAATGCACAAAAAGATGATATCATCACGGCATATTTAAGCTTTGTTAGCTGCTTTTTTAATACCTGAAATTCTTCATCTAATGAACCGTTATCTTCTCGTACCGGGTATTCAAAAAGAATATTCTCCAACGTTTTCACCTCACTTGTTCTGTGACGAAATGGTTATATCACTGCTGCATATCTTCACTGATTTGTCCGTAAAGGTCCTCAGTTCTCCCTTTACAACTACTACACAGCCTTTGTGCAAATGATTTTTTGCAAAGGAGATCGTGCTTGCCTCGTTGGCATATACAGTGAAAACATCATTAAATCCTTGCTCTCCTTTTTTGACTTTTCTCGGTACGGCTATAAGAAATTCTATTGCATAGGCATTGATGATTTTTACTTCTGAAACCAAGAATCCTATGATTCTTATTTTATTTGACGAGTTGTTAAATAGCATTTTTATTACCTCTTTTCTATTCCTTGACGGTCACCATACAGCTTGCCTGCAAGCCCTTATCTTCTGTTACTGCGGATATGATAGCTTTGCCTTTTGCAACTGCTGTGACCCTTCCATTGCTATCGACTGTTGCTATGTCTGGACGGTTGCTTTCCCATTTTACGTTTTTATTTACGGCGTTATCGGGTTTGACTTCTGCACGAAGCTGAGTGTGCTCGCCTATTTTGATCTGAACGTCATTGTACTCAAATTCTGTTGTGAGTTTTATGGAATATACCCTTGCCTGTGTTGTGGTGGTTTCAGCTTGCGCAGGCTCATTATGTGTTGCTGCTGTGGTTTGCGGTGGTGCATATGCAGGCTCATTATGTGTCGCACCGGTGGTCTGCGGCGGCGCATATGCAGGTTCGTTGTAATCCCTTGTTTCGGCAGGCTTCGTGTTCATTTCTGCTGTTGCAGGCTGTCGTTTCTCCGTGGTAGTCCTGCTCGTTTGAGATGCTTCGGCAGCCTTTTCACTCAGATCATGTGTGGTTGTTGCTGTAGCTTGTGTTGTCACTGCTACAGCTTGTTGGCTCGTGATTTTAGATGTTTCAGAGTTGTATAAACTGCTTGTTGTGTTCGCATTTGAGCTTTCCTCAGAATACCCCGGAACTATTTTCACGGCGTGGGTCTGCATATCTTTTCTGTCTATAGTTACTCTAAGTGTGATAGTTTTCCCTTTTTCGGTGTGCGCCGGTATCTTCTCACCAAACTCGTCATATGCGTCATCATATTTTGTGTCAGGCATAGAAGTTTTAATAACCACACGCATTATTTTGAAATTCGACGGCGGATTTTTTACTGTGATCTTTCTTGAATAATCATCATACTTATTGCCTGATGTGAACTTATGATCTGTAAGGTCATCGTCAAAATTTACAGCCGTAACCTCAGGATATGTAGCTCCAGTGTCAGAACCTGAAAGGCGGCACTTTATGACAAATTCGCATACATTGTCGTAATACGCTGCATCTGTCACCTTGATATTATAGCCGTTAAGTGACATTGTTTTGTTATAGCCGTTGCTTTTACTTTTGTATGTAAGTGAGGCTATCCAACTGTTGGATGTGAGAAACAAAACAGCCAGAACAGCAGTAACAATAGTGAATATCTTATATATCTTACTGCTCGCTTTTGGACTTACTACTTTCATTTTGTCGCCTCCGTTCCAGCTGCCTGAAGAAGTTCTTTTATAAGATTATCAACCATTTGAATGATCACAGTGTCGATATATTGGCTTATGTGCTGTTCGATTTTTAGGTAAGAATATGTTTCTGCAAGAAAGCATTTTCTGAAATAATCAGCGTCCATTTTTCTAAGCATAAGACCGTATTCCTGCTTAGTGTGCTCATTATAATAATGAGAAAAGCAGTTGTGTATGATCTCGATCCTGTCCTGAGCATTGCCCATATACAATAGCTGTCTTGCTCCGACTATTCTTCTGCAATGGAGCTTATCTCTGTCCGAGTCCAACGACAAAAGCATTTGTCCCGGTTCAAATGCTGTGCTTTCTCTGAGCTCTGCATATGAAAAACGAGGAAAGGCTTGATGAAGAATTTCAATGCTTTCCGGCGATTGTTTGAGTATCATTTTGTACTGGACAAGTGAGAAAATAACCTTGATCGAGCCGGCTGCCGCAAGATTTCCGTCTGGGATAAAGTCAAGTATCGACTGCGTTGCGAACCATAGCCCTGCAAAATATTTTCGTGTACGGCGGCATAGTTTTTCTATAAATTCCGTTACCTGAGGGTATTTTACTGAAATGAAACGGTGTGCTTCATCAATAAGGCACACAACGTTTCGCATATCCCATGGATTGATAACGTTTTGATTATATCCTATGTTTTTGCATATGGTAGCCCACATTATAGTGAGTATGTTGAACAACTGTGCGTTATAAACATTGTCAGCCATTTCACTGATGCTCTTAACATCGAAGATGATAAGATCGTTGCTTTTTACATCAATGTTCGTTGCCCCGTCAAACATACCGGCGTATGCACCCTTGCCGCAAAGCTGCTTTATGTATACTTGTATATTGCAGTATGCATCATATTTTCTTTTAGGCAGAGAATCCGTTTGTGACAGCTTTTCAGTGACTTTGTTGTTCACATCGGTAAAGCAGGGAAACTTATCAGGCTCTAAAAGTGTTATATCTGTTTCGGGGAAAATGCCCTTGTCAGATAGACATTCTGTCACAAGATCCATGAAGATTTCCATAGTATACATATCTATTTCAGGTATATACATAGACATAAATGTGCGTATTCGTGACATCTCTGTGGCAAAATTCTCTCTTGCCTCGTCCTCAGGTGAGATTTCATCATCAACTCTTGCATCGACTACCTTGCATATTTGAAGGGGATTTATTTTTGAGCTGTTGTTGATTTTTATTGTCTGACCGCCGTAAACTTTAGCCATAGGCTGATATTCACGTTCGACATCGAGTACCATTACCTTATTGCCCAAAAGCAGCTGATCCTCAAGCATTGATTTGAAAGTAACTGATTTTCCGCCGCCCTTCAGACCGAACGCAAGCAGATCGAATGAGTTACGGTTCTTTGTCCTTTTAAACGTGTTTAGAATATTCAAACCGCCTGTTTCCGTGAATCCAAAGAAAAGTCCTGTATCATCGATATGTGACTGATAATAGAAAGGAAACTGCCTTGACAGTGTATCAAAAACAGGAAACGGTGTCTGAATAGTGTTGCTTTTATCATCGATAACAGAAAGAAACTCATGCTGTGTGGTATTTGTCGGTATATACGCAGACAGACCGCTGAGCTGCAGTTCGTGGATAAGCTCTTTTGAACGCTTGCTCAAAGAGCTAAGTGAGGTGTCTTTCAGAATGTACCTGAGCGTAACATAATATATCTGCTCATTGCCGTTTTTTATGTTCTGATAAATGATCTCAAGCTTTTGATACTCGGTATTTGTATCTATCTTATCGGCAGCGTCTTGAATAATTCCTCCTCGTGACTCTAACTCACGCAGGGATGCACTTATCTCATCTATGACTTTATCCTTTTCAGATATGCTTATATCCCATACTATGGTATCATCAGATTGTATTACCATTTGAGCCAGCTTGAGGTCATCGATTTCCGCTGCATAATCATAAACAACTATCGTCTGTGCATATACATCATTTACTTTGTAATAATTAGGTCGAAAAGTTATCTTCTCCGGTAAAATAATCTCATTCAGGCTGCCTTTTTCAGATAGCTGCTGATTTTCTGTATTCAGACAGATAAGCTTGTTAAGCGTGACGATTATTTCATCATCGGAACACCACGATACGTCTATATCTCGCATATGGCTGATAAAACGTTGTGCACCGTTATAGATTTTCTTCTCGTCATCGGAGTATATGAAAAGATACGCCATTCTGTCAAAATGGCTGCTCTCAAAGCTGTCAAACAGCTCGTACTGTTCATTGAGCAGATATTCGGAATATCTGTTTATGCTCTGCTGACTTTTGTATTTTATAAAAGCTTTTTGATTAGCAAGATATGGCGTTTTTGATGTGAAAACATACTTGTGACCTGTGCCTATGGATAATGTTGCTTTCGCAAAATTATTGAAAACAGTGTTGCGGTCATAGTCATTAAGGTCAAATATATCCATTCCCGATACCGCAAGCACGCCCATTTTGAGCGGCTTGCCTTTTACTTTCAGCTCGACTATTCCGTTATGTATGCTTTCAAATGACAGACGTGACATTATGCTTGACGGATCATCTTTCAGCTTTTTGGTCTTTTTTTCTCTCGTAAAGCCTTTGGAAGTTTCGATTTTACTTTTCAATGTCGATGACTTTTTTTTCATTATTTTGTTCTCCTTCCTTGTGCTTATGCAGCGTTTTATTTGTCATAAGAAAGCTGAGCCACTCAAGCCAAGCCTCTGCAAAGCATTTGCAGGGGTCAGAGGGGCTTTTGCCGCTCATAATAATAAACACTGCGCCACAGAATATGATAAAAGGAATGCCAAGTTTAGAGCTGACCAACATTCCCGATAACTGCGAGGCTACCAAAAGAGTAACTATAAAGCCAACTATTTTGGTAAGGTTTATGTGTCTAAATATACGCTGCTCCGTTTTAGTTTTTTTCGGTACTACTCCCATAGCTTAGTTTTCTCCTTCCTTATTGAAGCCGCTGCCGCTGTTATTATTCGGCTCACTGCTGTTTGTCGGTTTTGGAGCGTCAGAGCTGCTGCCGCCGTTTCCTGCACTGGCGTTATTGCTGCTTGCAGGATTTGGAATATTAAAACCGCTGCCGCTCTTGCTTGCGGCATTGTTGCTATTTTCACCTGATGGTGTTGGGGCGTCAAAGCCACTGCCACGGGCAGGCTGAGATGTGCCGTTATTATTGCTGTTATTGTTGCTGTTTCCATTGTTGTTATCGGCTCTTGCGTCAGTTCCATTTGTGCCGTCTTTGCCTGCTGCGCCTTGCGCACCTCTGTCGCCTTTAGCTCCATTCATGCCGTTAGTGCCATTTAAGCCGTCCTTTCCGTCAGCACCCTTTGAAGCGCTGCCTGCGCCGCCTGATGAAAAGCCCTCTCCTACAGACTCTTTTACGTTATTGGCAATGTTGTCTTTTGCATTTGAGAATGTATCTTTTATTGAGCTTGGATTTGTTGCTGCATAAGCTGCCTTTGCTCCTGCGTCAGTGTGTCCGAAAGCACCTCCGACCGCTCCTGCAACAGTACCTGCCGACGCACCGCCTATGGCTTTTCCTATCTTTCCGGGTACAGTTGAGCCTCCTTGTACGCCACCGTAAATTCCTCCTGCAAAGCCTTTGGCTGCACCAACAGCACTGCTTGCGGTATGCTTTGCAACACTTCCAGCACCGTGGATAACTGTGCTGCCTGCACGAGCAAGTCCCATTGTGGCATAACTGCCCATTTGCATTGATTGATTTATTGCCATCATTGTGGCTGCACCTGATTTAACTCCTGCGTCAATGCCAAACAGCTTTGTCAACACCTCTGGACCGTCTATAACAAACTTTGCGCCTGCTATTATAACTATGAGCATTACCGCAAAATTGCTGCCGTATTCCGAACCTTTTATGCCCCATATAACGGCTATGTATATTCTTAAAAGAATTACAACTATCATAAGAATTATGTTTGAAAGCAGCATATTCTGGATAGCTTTTTTAGCTCTGCCTGAGTCGTTAAGGTCTGTTGCTATGATAAAGGGTGTAATGAGCTGTGCAAACATTATTTCAAATAGCGTAGTTGCTATTTTTATTCCGCTGAAAATAAGGCAGATAGCCACTGCAAGCATAAGCACAAAGGTTGACCAGAAGTCGATATGATAATAATATAAACAGTCAACCGTGTAGCCGCTGGTTATATTTCTGCGTATGATCTGCTCTACCGAATTAAGATCATCATAATCTTCCTCGTCAAAAAGAGGAAAAGATTGATATTCTGCATTTACTGGTTCTGCATCTTTGGCGGTATTTGTATTTGCCGCTATGTTAAGCTCCCTTATAACATCATCTTTGATAATGTCAAGTGCTTCCTCAACAGTATGTGCGTTTGCTCCTACCTCCTGCGTTTTGCCTGCGGCAGCTACAGCAGGGTGGTTTGCTATAAGGTCACGAAGATATGTATTATAGTTAATGACATTTGTTATCCTGCTGCCGTCTGGATAATGCAGATCTCCAAGTGTAGCACCATAAGGACAAGCGTCACCAATAGAAGCTGACAAAAATGTTTCATAATCTTTTTCAGACAGAACGCTTCCGTATATTGAGCCTGATGTGCTGTATACAGAACAGTATACCTGCATATTTGCACCATAATCTGCACTGAGTATAAGCTCTCCATTTGCATTCTTTAGAACATTATATTCATTTTCAAGTCCTAAAAGGGACATCATATTCTCTGTGGTTAGACTATTGTACTTTTTCTGCTTAGGATATACGTCATGTATATCTGTAAGATAACGGGTAGTCCAAGGCTTGCTATCGTCAGGCTCAATTCCACCTGTTATCTGAATGTCCTTTACATTTCCTGAACTGCCCACAGTATCGAGGTAAGTCATCATCTTCTTATTATCAACGCTGTTTTCAACGTCATATATTCCCGACGCCAGAAGATCCTTGCCCAATGTTCCGACAGTGACTGTGCCGTCTTTGTCGACCGTTGTTTGTTCAGATTGATCATTGATCTTTATGTTCTGTGCTGTTGTTATACCCTTGCTGCGAAGTGAGTTGCAAGAAGATATGAATGCCGGAAATGCTACAAGCAGTATAGTTGAGACCAAAATACTCATCAAAAAATCAGACACTTTGATCTTATTTCTGAATATCACGAGAGCACACGCTCCAAAAACAAGTGCAAGGCTCATGATAGACAGAATAATTGTTTGCATTTGACTTAAGCTGAATTCGTCCGACAGGTAGTCGAAGAAATTGAGTTTGAGTAATGTTTTGACAGCCTTATCAAAGTAATCTATCACATCACAAAGAAAACTCAGTATGTTAAATTCTATATTTATCAACAGATCACGAAAATGATTCTTTATTGTTACCATTTTCAAAATCTCTGAGGAACACCCTGTATATCCCAGTTCTGCTGCACAAGCCTGTATACTGCCGCAGCCGCTCATAACAATGGCGGTGATGAATATAAGCTGATACCATACCTTTTTGCTTTTCATGTACTTCAAAATAATACTCCTTTCTGTCTATCTGTGTATGCCCGTAAGAACGCTAGGGATAACGCTTTTACGGACACACACAAATATGTGTCCGTGCAGATCAAGCTACATATATTGAGTCAAGGAAAGCGTCACCGAAAACGAGCAGGGCAGCAGCCACGCCGATAGCGATAAGCCAGCCCTTTACTGAGGATATGCCGTTTTTGCCGCTTGCACCGAGGCATATAACAACGCCGACAAGACACAGTCCAAGCAGTGCTTTGGCTGCAATGGAAAGCCCATTTTTGTTTTTGGTGATCCAGGTGGCGACCGAAGCCCATACACCTGAGGTTGCGTCTGTTTCAACATCGGCAAAGGCTGCAATGGCTGATGACAGACAAGCTGTCATAATTCCGAATATACGAGCACTAAGCTTTATGCTCTTTTCTTTGATTTTTTCTTTCAGTTTCATAATTCATTCCTCCGTTTTTGTTTTATCTGTTTGTTTTGAATGTGCTGACACCACAGCCTTGAGTGTATCGTTCCAGTCTTTGCCGTAAGGCGGTATGCTGACTGAAACAGTATACTGCTGTGAATATTTGTTCATAAGCTTTTCCGTTGCCTGCTGTCCTGTTTCGTCATTATCAAGACAAAAGACTATCTGTGTGATACGAGGATCATCAGATAGTCTTTGCTTAAGTGCTATGTCAGAGCAGCCTGAAAGGGATACTCTGTTTACGCCAAGCCAGCAGTCAGGACGGTATTTGTCCCCTTGACCGATAGCTGAGCATTGTTTTCTCATTGAAAGCTGCATTAAAGCGCCGTGTGACAACAGGTCAATGGGAGCCTCAAACACATATATCTTTGCAGGGTCATATCCATAAGAGTCGGGCACTGCGGAAACATAAAAACTATAATCCTTAGTACTGCCTTCAATATTCTGCGGATAGTATTTGTTAAAGGTATTTGTGATCTTCGCCTCAGCAAATCGCATTTTTCCTGTCTTATCGTAGCCGCAGAATATAGCTCGCTTTTTTACATCAAGATAAATAAGCTTGTTGCTGACGCAGTATGAAATTATATCGGCAGGCAGCTTTCTTGTGATGTTGAGGTAGGCGTAAAGCTCACGGCATTTGCCCTGCATAGGCTGAGGCGGTGTAAGCTCAGCTTTTGGCTTCTTAACTTTTTTCGGATAATGCTGCTCATTGGCTTTTAAATCGGGTGAGGCTCGTATACTGCAGCTATCCCCTATGAGTCGTGCTACAGCATCTTTGAAACCATATCCGTCAACTTTGCAGAGCCAGTCGATAGCACCTTTTCCAAACAGATCTCTTGAATACCAGTGCCATGTATAGCGGTCGGGGTTGATTTTAAGACTGTCATGTTCGTTGCATATAAGCCAGCCGCCTGAGGTCTTAAAGGAAAAGCCTTCGTGCTGCTCAAGAAATCTTACCATATCGGTGTGCCTTGCTGCTTCGATCTCTTCTTTTGAATACATAACGAACTGTTTGCCTGAGTTATATCGTCTGTCTATCATATACCCTCACCTCCTCTCATTATGAGTCGTGCTACAGCATCTTTGAAACCATATCCGTTAACTTTGCAGAGCCAGTCGATAGCACCTTTTCCAAACAGATTTCTTGAATACCAGTGCCATGTATAGCGGTCGGGGTTGATTTTAAGACTGTCATGTTCGTTGCATATAAGCCAGCCGTCTGAGGACTTAAAGGAAAAACCCTCGTGCTGCTCAAGAAATCTTACCATGTCGGTGTTCCTTGCTGCTTCGATCTCTTCTTTTGAATACATAACAAACTGCTCGCCAGAGTTATATCGTCTGTCTATCATATACCCTCACCTCCTCTCAATGTTTTATAATTTAAGCGCCTTTGGCTTAAGTTTTTCCAGTAAGGAATTATTCTTGCTTGTGACAGTTTTGTCACCGTTAAAAACATAGCTGCGAAACTGGTCGCTTTCTTTTTCAGACAGATTATAGATCTTTGTATCTGATGAAGCGATGAGCTTGCCGCCCTTTGATACTACATCGCACCATTCTGATTTGTCTTTAGTGCCGATCAATGCCTGATATTTATTGTTATGAAACCTAAATTCTATAGCACTTTCAGGAGTGTGGTTTTTATTCTGAGAATTTCCGCTGAGCTGCGTATTGACGTATTCAAGCCGTTTTGTCTTTTCGGCTAATTCTTGTCCATGTTCAAATGGTTTGAGCATATTTTGCTGAGCTTCTGAGAGATCTTTGTTTGCTTTTTCAAGCTGTTCTTCAAGAGAACATTGCTTCTGATTTATCTGTATTCCTGCAAGATTTTCAATTCTTCTGACATTTCCCACGCCATTATCTGTGGCAATGTCACATGAATAGGTGAGTTCTCCGTGGAGAACAGCGATACAAGGTTTATCAAGATCAAAAAATGTATTTGCTGACGGATTTCGTTCTATTGTGACTTTAAAGCCACGATACGTTCCAAGCTCTATAGGCTCACCTGTGGCAGTACATTTTGCCATTGCCACGGCAATTTGTTCTCCTGCATTTTCTCTCTTATCGTATCTGACACCGCCTATTGTCATTTCAAACTCCTTGTTCAACGCCTGATTTTTTTGATATTTAGACATATCGTTCCTAGCTTTTGTGAGAAGTTCAGAGTATTGTGTTATCTGTTTCGGCAAAATTTTCTCTGCCAACTCCTGCATTTTGTAAATTGACTTCTTGTGTTCTGCTTCAAGAGTTTTCAGCATTGCTACATCATTATCAAGCTGTATTTTCTCTTTTATCATAGGATTACCGCTCGCTATAGCCTGCATTTCAGAGTATGTAAGTACCATTTCGTCAACATCTTCTGAAACTCTTGCAGGGCTTTTTGAGGTCAAGATCTGATTTATGAATTTTGCCTTGTTTGTTATAATGCCCATCATATATGCGTCAAAGGTTTCCTCTGTAAGATAGTGATATATTCCGACTTGCGAAAATCTGTTGCCTTGCCTTATTCCACGTCCGTCCTGCTGAGTGAGGTCAGAGGGCTTCCATGGTATATCAAGGTGATGAATTGCGCAGATCCTATCCTGAATATTTGCGCCAGTTCCAAGCTTTGAAGTGCTTGCGATGATAAAACGTTTTTCGCCTTTGCGCAGGCTTTTGAACATTTCGTCCCTAGCCTTGTCTGTCTTTGCGTCGCCTGCAAAGCAGATCTCTTTCTCTGGTATTCCACGCTCCATAAGTGCCTGTTTTATAGCTTTATACACAGAGAAGTGTGTTTCATCCTCGTTGATAGCGATATCACAGAATACTATTTGAACGCCTTTTTCTGTCATAGTGTTTTTATAGTTCTTTTCAAGGTTATCGATAAGCTTCATCACTTTGCTGTCTGGTGCAGGCTGAGCGTCTTTGAAAATACATCTAGTGTCAAGACCGAGCAAGCGTGCTTCATGAGTTATTTTCAGCATATTGTCCTGCCGTGGGTCGACAGTACCGCTGTGTATCGTTTCAGAACGTGTGGCAAGCTCTTTCATGTATGCTTTTTGACGTTCGTCTGGCTTTGAGGTTACTACTATCGGCTTGCCTGTTTCAATCTTTGGCACAGGAAGTTTCAGCATATCCGCTGTTTGAATATCAGCGAATTCCTTATACATCTGCATAAGCTCAGGTATGTTTACGAATTTGCTGAAACGATTTTTCATTTGAAAGCCGTTTCCTGCAGGCTTTATCTCTAATTGTGATACAACTTCACCAAATGTGCTTGCCCAATCGTCAAAGTTCTGCAATCCTGCTTTCTCAAGAAGATCTGGTCTGAGATAACGCTGCATGACATAAAACTCTACCATAGAATTGCTTATAGGTGTACCTGTGGCAAAAAGTATATTGTTGCAGCCGTACTTATTGTTGAGATACTGAGTTTTCATCAGCATATCCTCTGACTTTTGTGCTGCTGTTGTCTGTACGCCTGCCACATTTGACATTTTTGTAGAAACAAAGCAGTTCTTATAGTTATGTGCTTCATCGCACACTAGATAGTCAAAGCCGAGCTTTTCAAAACACAATGACGAGTCTTTTGGAGAAGAAAGCAGCTTCTCAAGCCTTTCCTCTATGTTTTTCTTCTGACGTTCAAGGGCTTTTACTGATGATTTATCCTTTCTCCCTGCCTCGGATATCGCACTCATGATATCGTGAAGTTCTTTTTGCATGAACTGCTCTTTATATTCGTCCGACATAGGTATTCTTTCAAACTGAGTGAATGACATTATAACTGCGTCATAATCGCCTGTTACACACCGTGCTATAAAACGCTTTCGGTTTTCTTTGGAAAAATCCTCAGGCTTTGCAACAAGCAGCTTTGCACTAGGATAAAGCCGCAGCCATTCACTTGCCATTTGCAAAGTAAGGTGCTTCGGCACAACAACGCAGGCTTTGTTTATAAGACCAAGGCGTTTCTTTTCCATTGTTGCAGCCACCATCTCGAATGATTTTCCTGCACCGACCTCGTGTGCAAGCAGTGTGTTTCCACCAAGCTTTGCACGCATAATGGCATTGGACTGATGTTTTCGCAGCGTTATTGACGGGTTCATTCCCGGAAAGGTCTGATGTGAGCCGTCATATTCTCTGCCTCGTATCGAATTAAACAGATAGTTGTATTTTGCGACGTATTTTTCACGTCTGCCTATATCCTTCCACAGCCAGTTCCTAAACGCTTCTTTCATAAGACGAGCTTTTTCTTTGGCAAGCTGTGTTTCTTTAGTGTTTATCTCATACCATACTTTGTCACCCTCCTCTCGCCTGTCACGAACTAAAATATCACGCTGATTAAGAAGATTTTCAAATATCTGATAGCTGTTCATTCTTGATGTTCCGAATGTTTCAGTGGCAGCAACTGAGCGGTCGGATGTTTTACCCTCTATTTTGTATTCTCCAAGCTTTGTTCTTGTGACAGGGTAGTAATAGGTGTTTGCGTGTGCATACTCGTTTAGAAACTTATTATAATCTGCAACATCGATCCAGTTAGCGCCGATCCTTACGGATATCTCGCTGGCTTCAAGGTCTTTTGGCACAACTTTCATCAGAGCTTCTACGTTTTTGTTGTAGCTGCTGTCGATATGTTCCGCATGATCTCTGGCTATTCTCAGCTTATCACGGATATTGCCTGACAGATATTCGGATGACTCCGTATAGCCTGAATATGGGTCATTGTCTTTAACTTTGGCAGGATCTCTGAATATTTCATCACCAAGGTCAGCAATAACCTTTTCAGGCGTAGTGTCTGTGAGCTGTGACATATAGATAATATCGACCTTTCCCAATCTGTCCATTGACACTTGAAGTGCTTCTAGTGCTGTATCAACTTTTGAAACTGGAATATCTGGAAGTATCGTTCTCTTTGTGAATATTGCAGCCTTTTCAACTGTCTTATTTTCCACGTTGACAACTTCAAGTGCTGCTAAAGTGTTGTAGTCATCATCATTAGAAAAGCAGCGTGAATTGGCGCTGTCCGTAATGTTTCCGAACTTTGTTCTGAAATTGTCATATGTGCTGTTGAGCTTCTTCTGAAGCTCTGCAAGCTGTTCATCAGTGCAGCCGTCAGCCTGGGCATTGATAAGCTCCATAGTTGCTTGTCTGAGCGTATGAAGTCCCATCATTCGCTCAAGCGATTTGCCTGTTTCTGTGACCTTGACCATTACTTCATTTTCACGGAAATAAAGATCTCCGTCAACAATGGTATGAGTGAAGTTCCTGACAGTTGGATCAGCAGGGAGTATCTCAGCTGTCCCATTGTCAAGCTCAGTTTCCACAGTATCAATAACGCCGTCTATTTTTGAAATGGCATTTATGAGCTGCTGTGCAAGGGGAGTGTCACTGTTTGCATAACAGGTCGTTACCTTGCTGTCTGCACCATATTTTCCTCGCATACGCTCGTCCCACGACATAGTACCAAGTACCATATCAGGGTTATCCACAAAATATTGATTGCAAGGAATGCCGTTGGCTGTTTCTGAAACGTGTACCCAGTCTGGTATAACAGATGTCATTGTTGTTCTTTTTTTCAGAAAGATAATATCTGTTGTAACACTGTCTGCGTCTTTAAACGTTCCAGAGGGAAGTCTTACTGCGCCTAAAAGGTCACAGCGTTCGGCAAGATACTTTCTTGCTTTATCATTTTTCTTGTCCATTGTGAATTTTGAAGTCACAATGGCAACAATTCCTCCAGGCTTTACCTTATCTACTGCTTTTGCGGCGAAATAGTCATGAATTTTGAAGTGGTATTTGTCATAGGCTTTGTCTGCAATGCCATAATCTCCAAACGGTATATTACCTATGACCACGTCAAAGCTGTTATTTTTGAATGTTGTTTTTTCAAACCCTTTTATCTGGATATTATCCTCTGGATAGAGCTGCTTGGCTATTCGTCCTGAAATGCTGTCAAGCTCAACTCCGTAAAGTTTTGAATCTGCCCTCATTTCATCAGGCATTTTTGCAAAAAAGTTTCCGACACCCATGCTAGGCTCGAGAACATTTCCGCCTTCAAATTGAAATCTTTCCAAAGCAAGATATACGCTATCTATGACCTCAGGTGGCGTATAAAAGCTTGTAAGCGTTGATGATCTTGCTGCACTATATTCATCAGCGCTCAGAAGCTCTCTTAAGCGAGCTTGTCTTGTGCCCCAAATGCCAGAAGAAACATTTTCATTTTCTGCAACAAAGGCTTGAGCAGTTCCGCCCCAACCTGAGTATCTAGCCATTATCTTCTGTTCTTCAGGTGTCGCAAGCCGCTTTTCACTCTCTATTTTCAGCAATGTTTCAATAGCAGCTATATTTGCGTCACATCGAGCAGCAGCTCCGCCCACAACAACATTATCAGGGTCAAAGTGGTATGTGCTTGCCTTGACATTTTTCTTTGGCTTTTCTACCTTTTCGGTTTTGACATCTTTATCAGGTATAGTGACGGTTTCAGAAACAGGGGGTGTTTCAAAGAGTGATATCTGTTCATCAGATGTGGCAGATATATGGGTGCTTTCAGAAACAGGCGGTATTGTCTTTTTTTCTTCAGAGAGAACATTATTATCGATTGTAGGTGTTTCATATGGTATAGGTTTTTCGACCTCACCATTTTTTATCGCAAGCATTTTCTTTTCATAATCGTCTATCTGTTCTCTTGTGAAGTAGGCGTTTTCAGGCATTTTCTCATACAGCTCATTGATCTTAGCTATCTGCTTTTCAACTGTTTCTGCCCACAAGTGCTTTTCTGCACCTGTTTTCAGATAGTAATCACAATCAAGCTTAAGCCTGCCCAAAAGCTTGTCTATTTCAGGCTGTGTTTCATTTGTAGGTGTAGGCACTTCATCGACTAGGTTTGCCATATGTGCGGCTTTTGCAGCTTCAAGCTCAGGTACGATCGAGTTGTATATTGAGTATCTTTTCAGAAAATCAATAACGCCGCCGTATCCGTCCCCTGCGTCCTGGCGTTCAGTGATCGTTTGTCCGTCAGGCATATTGATAGTAAACTTGACCTTATCATAGCCCATAAACTGTGAGAATTCGTCATCAGCGTCTGCTTCATACCATGCTTTTGCTGAACCGTACTTCTCTATTGCAGCCTTTGCTCCTGCCACCATTTCACTGTCAGCCTGTTCCATGAGCGTGTCAAATTCTGCAACACTGTAGGTCTTGCCGTCCTCAAAGTAGTTGCTTTCGCTCCATTCACAGGTTATCGTAGGCTCGGATAAAGTAGTGAATGATTTAACATCATTTGAACTTATATCGGCACTATTTTCCTGCTGCTTACCCTTGACAATATTGCGACTTTGGTGTATAATAATATTAGAGTCAAGATTGTTTATCGCCTCAGGCAATTGGAGCCTTTGACACGAGAACAGTGCTTGGCTTTTTTCTTTGTCCCAAAACAGAATATTATTTGATTTTGCAGCACGTTCAACATAGTTTGCAAACCCATTTTCTTTTCCATAAATACTTGTGATAAAGTTTGATGATACATTTTCCATTTCATAAATGCCTTGCCCATTTGGTTTAACACTTACGATTATCGGTGCATTATCATTATCAACGTTATTTAAACAAATTACTATACTTTTATCAGCACTTTTGTTTGGAGAAAGTGAGTCCATTATTATGGCAGGGCTTTCTAAAAGATGTGGGATATTACATATCTGTTCTAGTGTTAAGCCGTGCCAATGTGCATTGTTCGGGGATTTTTCATGTAGAGCGTCTTTTAAATGTCTTTGCGTATACAACATAGGAAGCCGATCACAGCCGATATCCACAAGAATTTGTGGTGTATCACAAACCTTTAGATTTGAGTATTTTGGGAATACGCCATTTAAAACATCATTTATCTGTTCAGCAAATGTTTTTTCACTCTTGACAACTCCAGAGGAGTCTGTTATACTGCTTGTAGAGCTATTAGGAACAGCAGGGCGTAGCTGGTTTTCAGCCAAACCTATAATTCTTGATGGTTCTATTTTTTTGTCCTGTTGAGTAACATCTGCTGAGATTGTGTCGGCAGAGTTGTCCTGGACTTCAACCGCTTGAACGTTCTGCTTTGAATGCTCTATTACAGCTTTATCAAGATATATCTGAACATCATGTGGATCTATCTGTCCGTCAACTGCCTGATGAAACATCTCAAAGAATGTTTTTATCTCGTCTACCGTTAACCGTTCATCGACCTCGTTAAGAACAGTAATAGAAATTCCCTCAGAAAAACCCTGCTGCAGCATGGCTTTTTGTTCATCACTATAATCATGGTGAGAGAACATATCTGACAGTTTCAGCCGACCATTGAGCTCATTTACATATGTATAGTAATCATTAAGTATGCCCTTTGAATCGATTGTTTGCTCAATGACACTTTGAGCGTAGTAGTCTGCTACTAAAGATGATATATGCTGTAGCTCGTCGGGCGAATATCGGATGCTTACCCAATGCTGTATGTTATGCTCGCCATTTTGTGCAGCCGCCACCACAGCCTGTTTTAATGCAAGTATCTGTTCTTGCGAAAACTTAAGCTTTATAAGGTCTTGGAGTATATCATCAACCCTATCAGACGTGCTTTCTTGCTTTGCGGTTTTGGCATTGTCAAGAGCTTCGTTTTTGCGGTCAATGGCGATAACTTCTTTTTCAATTTCAAACAGTGTGTCTTTGGCAGCGTGCTGAACAGCTCTGCTGAAAAGAATCATATCTCTTGCATTTTTGATAAGGTCAAGAGCGCTCACATCAACATCAGTGTTCAGATCTATTTTGCCATAAAGATTGCACCTTTGTGAAACAACAAACCGTACTACAGAATTGAGCGAATGGCGGTATACCTCAGCCTGTTTTGTGTCAAGTCCCATTTGAGATATTGCATTTTGTACTGACTCAGCAATAGGCGCAGAATTAATACTGTTTGCTGTCATTGCTTCGATACATTCTTTGACCGATCCTGCGTTTATATTGTATCGGTTATTAAGCGTATTGAGTAGCTCAGGTGTATTGCGGTCAGTAAGTGTCCACATCTCAGGCAACTCTTTGCCGCCTGTCTGAGTGACGTCATATAAATATCTGCAAGTGTGATTTTTGCCAAAAACAGCAACGCCGTGAGAGCCACGTCTTACATATCGCCCCAGTCGTCCCCATTTCTTATACTCAGCGATCTTTGTTGCATTCCTATCCTGCTGGAATACTAACACAGCGTCTGAATACGGCTGCTTATACATTTTTGCGGAAAATTTGAGATACTCAATGTAATCCTGCTTATTGTTTCTGAGATGCTCATTGATTTCAAACCATGCTTGCTTTACAACTTCATACTTATCGTGCTTATCCATATTCATGTTGTTTCTCCTTTCGCATATAAAAAGAGCGTATGAATTTCTTCACACGCTCAGGTTTGCGATTTTAAGTTGTGTGTCACTGTGACACACTTATGTATTTAGGTTACTCTGTTCTTTTAACCTTATATCCACATATTTTCTAACATAAACCGATTTTTTGTTAGGATAGTTTTCGCTTTTCTGTAAGAACTCATATCCGTCTTTCTTAGGCTGTTCTGTGAACTTTTCAACTTCTTCTGGTAAACCCTCTATGCGTACTTTTACCATTTTTATCAGCTCCTATCAAACTTTTATAATAAGGAATGCCACAAAAGTACATGTGCAGCTCATTAAATGAGTGTTGCGTATCACTGCGATAGAACTTGTCTGGTATTCTTTATTGTGTGTCACATTGTATATGTTCTTTTTAATGTAGCTTACATTCAGCAGAATAATAACCGCTTTTATCAAAAGCCATATGACAACGATCTTTGTTTTAAGAAGTGTATTGCTTTTAAAATACACTTTAATAAATCCAAGCATTAATGAGTTGATAAACAGTAGGAATATCAGTAGTCTTGAATTTATGGGTGTATGGTTATTCTCGTTCATTTTTAGTATACCTTAATCACTTGACTGGCATTAATTTTATTGTATAATTATAGTTGGAGAGGGGGTGTGTATAGTGTACGAACACATTAAAGATTTATATTCTTTTTCAAAGCAAAACAAATTCGGTGCATTCTTGATTATATTGACATTACATATATGTACATGGGATGACAATTTCCAAATTAAACTAAATCAGCTTCTTTATACTGAATATGATATGTATATCCTTGTAGAGTTGCTAGTTTTTGCTGCGTGCAAATTCATTATTATACTAATCTATGCAAGTGTCCTACTTAAGGGGTTGTTTTATTTGTTTTTTTCAATAGAATTTGAACATAAAAAACCATTTATAAACCAAGTGGGCGAAAAATATCAAAAGTTACTTCACTTTGGTAACACTGCGTTACTCCTTGTGTTACCAAGTTTATTAATAGGATATTTCTTGTTGATAATAATGTCTGTTCATAATTCGTGGGAACATTCTTTGAATTATGTAATAAAACAATTTTCATTTACCAATTTGATTATTTTACTGCTACTCCATTTGCCTTATGTAATGGCATGGGTTTATAATGAAAAGTCAGATAATAGAGCACACTAAAATGTTAGCGCCTGCCCCGTTGCAGGCGCTTTCTTCATGTATGATAAATTGATCCCTTTTTTACTGCCTTTTCAGACAGTATCAATTACTTTTTTTTCGCTTTCGGCTGGACATCACAGCAGCCGTTCCAAAAGCTCCTTATTCTTTTCTCTTTTCAGCTAATATAAAGATCAATCCCATAAGTGCAGGAAGT
>ERZ773190.446-NODE-446-length-48041-cov-6.376922_pt1 | contig 48041 bp, 30 predicted proteins | sample MGYA00511111_ERZ773190 | MGnify/ENA primary metagenome ERZ773190 (study PRJEB29015, sample SAMEA2737777) | human gut metagenome | biome: human gut; feature: human-associated habitat; material: faeces | place: China | collected 2012 ... | reverse complement strand
TTAACCGTGCAGCAGATGATGCGGCAGGACTTTCTATTTCAGAGAAGATGAGAAGCCAGATTCGTGGTTTAAATAAAGCTTCTTCAAATGCACAGGATGGTATCTCACTTATACAGACAGCAGAAGGTGCATTAAATGAGTCTCACTCAATTCTACAGAGAATGAGAGAGCTTTCAGTACAGGCATCAAACGGTACAGAGACAGATGACGATAGAGAGGCAGTACAGAAAGAAATCAGTCAGCTTCAGGAAGAGCTTACAAGAATTTCAAGCACAACAGAATTCAATACAATGAAGCTTCTTGATGGAAGTCAGGGTGGAAGCTCATCTACAACAGGTTCCGGACCAAAGTTTGGTGTAGTTGATGCTACATTAGATGGTGCACTTGTTACTTCAAATGTAGCAGGAATTAAGGTGGCAACTACTACTACAGCAACAACAAAAGCTGGTCAGGAGACAGCAATTTGGGGCAAAGATGGAAAAACATTAACTTTAAATCTTTCTCTCAATAAAGTTTATACTCAGGATGAGATTGATGATATTATATCAAATGCAAAGCAGGAAGATAGCACGGCAACAGGTGCTCCGGCAGAAGTAAAAGTGACATTAAAGAATGGAATTTTGAATGCAGATGCACCTGCTGCTGGAACAGCAACGGCAGCAGGTGTTAAGGCATCTTCTGATGCAGCAGAGGTTGCTGCTGATACATTTGTAGGTGCTAACAAGATTAAATTTACATCTAACAAATATGGAGCAGAATTTAATGATACTACATTTGATTTTGCTTTTGACAAGGAAGCTGGTAAAGAAGAGGTAGAAACAACTACAGCAATTACTGCTGATGCTGCTAATGCTATTACAGCAGGTGCATATAAAATTCATCTTGCTGCCGGTAAAGAGTACACAGCTGAGGATTTAGAGGATATTCTTAAATCAGCAGGCTTTGATTTTGATGTAACGTTAAGCGGAGCAACTCCGGATGAACCAAATACATTGTTTGCAACAAGCGGAGCTACTACAGTTGGTCAGATTACAATGGAGAATGGAGCAGGACTTGGAAGTACAAAAGCATTATGGGGACAGGATGGATATGATGGTGTTTCTTCAAATGCAGGAATTACTCTCCAGATTGGTGCCAATGAAGGTCAGACAATGAGCTTTACTATTGATGATATGAGTGCAAGATCACTCGGCGTAGATGCAAATAAGATTGACATTGCTACTCAGGATGGTGCTAAGAAAGCTACTACAACTATTGATGCAGCTATCAAGAAAGTATCTGCACAGAGAAGTAAACTCGGTGCTGTTCAGAACCGTCTTGAGCATACAATAGCAAACCTTGATACAGCTTCTGAGAATACTCAGACATCAGAGTCTCGTATCCGTGATACAGATATGGCTTCTGAAATGGTTGTATATAGCAAGAATAACATTCTTTTACAGGCAGGTCAGTCTATGCTTGCACAGGCTAATCAGTCTAACCAGGGTGTACTTTCACTTCTTCAGTAATGAAGTGATATGAGATGTTTGCAGGATTGCGTGAATTGTCAGGCAATGAAGCAATCTGTGACATCAGTTTAGCGTAAAATAGACTATTTCATACAAAGTAAAAAATCGCTATGGGATATTATGATTATTATCAGATATTCTGTAGCGATTTTATTATGTTATAGGAAACTTGTCGTTTCTTATAACATAATAAATGCTACGCATTCCGCTCAAGCGCGAAAGAGTCGCAAGCGACTCTTTGTTATGCATGAAAATTTATACAAATTATTTGGTGAAATGTTAATGATACATTAAACTAGGGTTATAGACAATGATTATGTGGAATTGCATTTTGGATATACGGTATGTATAATGTATGAAAGGAGACATGTATGGGGAAAGTCGATATAGCAACAAAACAGTATATGTCGCATAGAGATGTAATAGCGGATGTTTTTAATTTTTATATTTATGATGGCAGACAGGTTATAAAACCTGAAAAATTACAGAAGATAGATACGGCAGAGGTTGCATTGCCTTATGGCAATGATGCAGAAATAGCAGTGCAGAAGTTAAGGGACAATATTATGCTGTGGACAATGGCAATGGATGATAAGGCAGCGTATGCTGTTCTAGGAATAGAAAATCAGGATAAAATCCATTATGCAATGGCAGTAAAAAATATGCTTTATGATGCGTTGCAGTATGCAAAGCAGGTGGAAGAGGCTAAGAGGTCATATAGGAAAGGGTTAAATAAAAAAAGAATTAAGTTAAATTCAGAGGAATTTTTGTCCGGATTAAAAAAGGCTGACAGACTTATGCCTGTAGTCACATTAGTAGTGTATTTTGGTGACAAGGATTGGGATGGAGCCAAAAGTATACATGAGATGTTATCAGTGGATGATGATGAGTTATTGTCGTATGTTCCGAATTATAAGATAAATCTTATAGAACCGGCAAAGATTTCAGATGAGGACTATGATAAATTTAAGACGGATGTTGGTTCGGTTTTGCAATTTATAAAGCATCAATCTGATGAAGATGGCAGCTGGATAAAGGGAAAAACAAGATTTAAACATGTTGAAAAAGAAGTTGTGGAGTTGATAAATCTGATAACCGGTTCAAAAATAACCGGAGAAGAGAAAGAGGAGGTAGTTGATATGTGCAGAGCATGGGAAAATTCTATAAATAATGCAATGCGTGAAGGAATGCGTGAAGGTGAACTTAAAGGAAAAATTGAAATTTTATATGAAGAATGTAATATGTCTATACATGATATAGCGAGAAAAGTTTCAAAGCCAGAGGAGTATGTAAGAGAAGTTATTAGGAAAATGTCAACAGCGTACCTGTAGAGAAAAAATTTGCTAAAAAGACGGTAGAAAGTGCGGTGGCAAATGCACTGGATGCAAAAAAGCATGGTTTGAGGCGGTGTATACTGCATAAAATAAAAAAATATGTAAACAGCAGAGATTGATATAAACTTTTCAGCGAATGGCGTTAGAGGCAGAGAGCCGTCCATTAGCCGGAAAGTTTATATCAATTTTTGCGTTAAAAAGCCATAGCGAAAATAATTCGAAACATGTCTAATACTTGAAACTTTTCCGTATACATATTATTATTAAGACTGAGAGTATCAATGGAAAGGAAAGTTTATGAGAGAGGTAGAAGAAAAAAGGATAATAGATGCAGCATTTGATGTGTTTGTAAGAGAAAAAATCGAAGTTGCAAGTATGGCGGAGATTGCAAGGGAAGCAGGTGTTGGGAGAGCTACTGTATTTCGCCATTATCCCGGTAAACTTGATCTTGTTATCGCAGTCAATTCTGCAAAGTGGAAAGAATATTTAGATGAACTTGACAGAAAAAGACCGATTTCATCAGTGGATGAGATTCCTGCTATTGACAGATTTATTTTCACGATGGATTGCTATATTGATATGTATGTGAATCATAAAGCACTTTTGCAATTTAATGACAATTTCAATCACTTTGTTTCACATTCGGGTGTCGATGGAAAAAAACTTAAAGGGTTTAATGATTCACTGCTGTCTGCAGATACAAGATTTATTAAAATGTATGAAAAAGCAAAAGAAGACCATACACTTAGAACTGATATACCATTTGAAGAATTTATGCGTCAGACGGTTCATGTTATGATGGCTGTCTGTACCTACTATGCCAACGGTTTTATATGGGGGGCAGACAGGAATAAAGATTATATTACTGAACTTACAAGAATCAAGGAAATGCTTGTTTCTTTTGCGAAAGATAAAAGGTAACGGTTGTTAAAGATAAAGAACAGTTTGTGATGATTAATCTGAGGAGAATATGCAAATGAAAAATAAAAAAGAATATATGATAATTTTTGCGGCTGTGGCGGCATTACTTATTGATATTTTGGGCAGGAAATTTGCCGTAAAGTTGGTATTACCGATGTGGTTTGACTCGATAGGAACATTTTTGATTGCATATCTGTATGGACCTGTCTGTGGGGCATTTGTTGGATTTACCAACAATATTATTTATGGAATATTTGTTGACCAGGAGTTGATTTATTGTATTGTTGGAAGTCTGTTGGGTATTATTGTAGGTTATTATTCAAAAAAGAAAGTTTTTGATAAACAGTTTACAACGATGACTTTAGGTATGGCTCTTGCAGTCTTTTCAACAGTTACGGCGGTTATGATAAATGCAATGTTATATAGCGGAAAGATAAGCAATGTATGGGGAAATCAGGTTATGCTGTTGTGTGTTGATAAAGGCCTGCCAAAATTTATTTCTTATATAGCCGGTCAGTTTTGTGTGGAATTTATGGATAAGATGCTGACTGTGGAGATAATATATTTATTGCTCAAAATTGCTCATTATGTCAGAAAAAATTTCAAAAAAAGATTTAAAACAATAACAGAAATAATCATTTTAGCTGTAGTCGCAGCAGGAGCCTGCTGCGGAAAAACAGATACTTCAATGGCCGCAGAAACAAAATTAGAAAATAATTCGGATGGATATTTAGAGTATAATTCCTATATAAAGATGCAGTATTCAAAGGAAGAGGGGCTTTTGTCCGGTGAAGCGAATGATATCGCCCAGACAAAGGACGGAAAGCTGTGGATAGGTACTTACGCAGGACTGTTTAAGTATGATGGAGCGAAGTTTGTCTGCTTTCAAGATGTAAGTTCTGTCAAGAGCGTAAATTGTCTGTATGTGGATGAGGAGGGACGATTATGGGTAGGAACAAACGATAACGGTGTTACTATTTTTATCAATGAGGATGCCGTTAATGTTGTGGATGACCAAAATGGACTGCTTTCAAATTCAGTAAAAAAAATAGTATGTGATTCACATGGAAATTATTATATAGGGACTTCAGAGGCGTTGTCGGTTGTATCTCTCAGTGGAGGCGTAAAGGTTACAAAAACATTTAAAAATATAAAAAATGTGGTGTCAATGACTGCTGATGATAAAGGAAATGTTGTTGGTGTAACTGAAAGAGGAGAAGTATTCTGGGTACGTGACGGAAAAATTATAAATACGCCTAAAGGCATCAGCAGGTTTAAGGATTGCAATGAGGTTTGTTTTTTAAAAGATAGGCAGTTGTATATGGGGACAACCGGAAATTTAATATACATATTTGATATGAAATCAGGACAGCCCCAGCTTAAAGATAAAATCAGGATAAAAGGTTTTGAATCTGTAAATTGTTTTTATCAGACGGAAAATGATAAAATATTTGTCTGCTCAGATACAGGAGTAGCGGTTCTGGATAAAAATGGAGACTGCCACAGGTTGAATACCAATAATTTTAACAGTTCGATTGACAGTATGCTTGTTGATTATCAGGGAAATCTGTGGTTTAGTTCGTCAAGACTTGGACTGCTTGAAATGTGTGATTCATCGTTTGAAGAGATATTTCAAAATATTGGTATTACGGCAGTTGTCAATTCTACAGAAAAATGGAATGGACTGTTGTTTTGCGGTACCGATGATGGTCTGGTGGCTGTCAGGGGGAGAAAAAAAGTAAATAATTCACTTACAAGACAGCTTCAAAATGTCAGGATAAGATGTCTGAAAGCAGACAGCAAAAATGCGCTGTGGATAGCCACAACTGAAATGGGAGTATATAAGGTAACGGTAAATGAAAAAGGCAGATATAATGTTAAAAAATTCACTGATAAACAGGGAATGCCGGGGATGCGTTTTAGAAATATAATCGAATGCAGTGATGGCAGGATTATGATTGCAGGAGATTATGGTGTTGCGTTTATATCTGGTGAAAAGATTGTGAATGTTTTGGATTCAGAGAACGGAATGCTTAATGAAAGGTCGTTGTGCCTGCTGGAATATAAAGATGCATGTTATGTCGGCTCTGATGGCGGTGGAATAACAAAGATTGATAAAGATGGCAGCGTGACCCGGATAACCAAAAAAGATGGTTTGTCATCTGATGTTGTGCTTAGAATGGTCAGTGAGCCGGTTTATGGCGGAATGTTTATTGTTACAAGTAATGGTCTTGGTTACATGTCTAAAGACGGTAAGATAAAAAGTCTTGATAAATTTCCATACAGTAATAATTACGATATTGTGTGCAATAAGAATGGGAGCTGCTGGGTATTAGGCAGTGCAGGAATTTATGAGGCAAAGATAAAAGAGCTGATTAAGAATGTTAGAAAAGATTATCTGCTGATAAATTCAAAACAAGGCTTTAGGTCATCACTGGTTGCAAATTCGTGGCTCTGCAGGGAAAAAGATGTTCTTTATCTTTGTTGTGATACGGGTGTTGTAAAGGTAAATATGTCAGACGATAATATGGCGGATGATTCGTATCGTATGATAATGAATTATGTAGAGGTTGATGGCGAAAAGGTTGCAATAGACCGTGTAGATACATTGAAACTGTCAGCAGATTCAAACCAGATTACATTTGCACCGGAAATATTGAATTATTCAGTGAAGGATCCATATATAAGTGTTATCTTAAAAGGACATGATACTAAAGAGCGAACCTGTTTGCTGAGTAAGTTTAATAAGGTAACATATACCAACTTAAAAAACGGCAGATATGTGTTTAAAATATCCATTTTAGATGGTTATGACGGAAATGTTATAGAATCCGGAAGGTATATTATCGATAAAGAAAATGAAATGTACCAACACTGGTGGTTCAGACTTTATATCTGTGTTGTAGCAGGACTGGTGCTTATGTGGATTACCTGGTTTATTACGAGAAACTGGATGCAGAGAACAATGCTTAAACAAAAGCTTGAACTGGAATATACAAAGAAACAGATTACGATGAGTAATGAAACGATTCTTTCAATAGCACGTACAGTTGATGCAAAAGATACCAATACAAGTGAACATTCATACAGAGTATCGGAATATTCAGTTGCGATAGCAAAGCGACTTGGTTTTTCAGATGAAAAATGTGAAAATCTTCGTAAGATGGCTTTACTCCATGATATAGGAAAAATCGGAATACCGGATGCAATTTTAAATAAGCCGGCAAAGCTGACGGATGAGGAGTATGCGGTAATGAAGACACATGTAACACTCGGTGCTGAGATATTAAAGGATTTTACGCTGATAGATAACGTGGATGTCGGAGCTTTGTACCATCATGAAAAATATGATGGTACGGGCTATTGTCACGGATTAAAAGGAACGGAGATTCCTATTGAAGCACGAATTATCGGTATTGCAGATGCGTTTGATGCGATGACGGCAAACCGTGTATATAGAAAACAGCTTGACATTGATTATGTGATAAATGAATTAAGACGCTGCAGTGGGACTCAATTTGATCCGAAACTGGTTAAGATAATGTTGTCACTAATCGATGAGGGGATTATTGATGCAGAAAGTTTATATGCAAAATCAAAAGGAGAATCAAACTAATGAAAAAAAGATATGCATTATGTCTGATAACATGTATCGTTATGACTTTATGTATGTTTGGAATACACAGGTTTACAAAAACAAAGGAAAAACATATTAAGGTTGGTTTCATATTTGTTGGAGATGAGATTACTCCATACACAAATAATTTTATAAAAGCAAGAAATCATATTAAGGAGATGTATGGCGACAGGATAGAATGTGTGACAATATACAATGTGACAGAGGGACAGCTTGAAAAGCCTTTGCAGAAGCTTATTGACGAAGGGTGTAATTATATAATCGCTGCAAGCTATGGTTATGGACCGGAGGTCAAGGTAAAGGCAAAACAATATCCAGGTATACAGTTTTGCGTACCTACGGGAGATAATGCAAATGAAAAGCCGGTTCTGTCCAATTATCATAATTGCTTTGGCGAGATATATCAGGGTAGATATGTATGCGGTAAAGTAGCGGGAATGAAAATAAAACAGATGATAGACGAAAAGATTATTACTAAGGAGCAGGCGAAAATCGGTTATGTGGCAGCATTTCCGCTGCCGGAAGTTATATCGGGATATACATCATTTTATCTTGGGGTCAGGTCGGTTGTACCGGAGGCTGTCATGACAGTGAAATATACAAATACATGGTCAAGTTATTCGTTGGAAAAACAGGCGGCAAAAGAGCTGGTTGATGAGGATTGTGTTGTCATATCACAACATTCGGATACGGTTGGTCCAGCGGCTATATGTGAGAATGCTCAGAGGGATATACCGGTATATCATGTGGGATATAATCAGAGTATGACCGACATTGCACCAACCAGATCACTGGTCAGCTGCAGTGTTGATTATTCAAGCTATTTTGAACAGTCAGTTTATGCATTGCTGCACGATAAAAAAATAGAAGACTGCATTGACGGACGTACTTATAAGCAGGATGCCATGGCAGGAGTTGACAAAGGCTGGGTAAGGATACTTGATATAAATGAAGCAATCGTGCCAAAGGGAACAAAGGAGATGGTAGAAGACACTATAGAAAAAATTGAAAAAGGAAAACTGGAAGTATTTTCAGGCCCGTTTACCGGCGTGAGTGTATTTGACCCGGATGATAAAATAGACCTTAATACTCCGTATAAGGAAAATGCAAATTCGTCTTCGCCGTCTTTTTGCTATGTACTTGATGATGTTATCAATATTGAAGCTATGAATGAAGAGTAAAGTTGGTTGTATTTACATTTTTAACTTGCTTTTCCTATAAACATTTGTTATATTTAACTATATAAAAGTATGAATTATTTTAAGTTTTTGTTAAATATAACAATGAACACGGAAATATCTGGAGGAGAGTATGAACAAATTTAGTAGAAAACTGGTGAGTTTAGGCACGTGCATAGCTATATGCGGTACTGCTGTTTTGACTGGAGGATGCAGCGGTAACAGTTCAAAAAGCAGTTCATCAAATGGAGGAAAAATTGATATGGAAGCACTTGAAAAAGAGGAGAAGGGATTAAAACCTGATTATTCGGTAAATTATGACGGTATAAAGACTGCATCTATAAATGCAGGTGTAAGTGTACATGATCCTTCTATATTAAAGGTGGACGATACATATTATATTTATGGTTCACATATGTCTACAGCAAAATCTACAGACCTTAGAAACTGGACAAGCATCGGAGACGGTTATGATGTAAACAATCCGGTTTATAAAAACTTTCTGAGAAATGATGATGCATTTAAATATGCAGGAGGAGCATTTAGTGCGATACCTACAGATGACAATGGAACTCATGTATGGGCACCTGATGTAGTCTATAATAAGAAGCAGAAAAAATATTTTATGTATTTTTGTACTTCGTCAACATGGAATGCATCAAATCTTTGTTATGCAACATCAGAGTCTCCGGAAGGACCGTTTGAGTGGCAGGGAGCTTTGATATATTCAGGATTTACATCTGATACACTTAAAGATACGGATGTACTTGATTATGTGAGCGAAGATTATGCAAAAGAACATTATATAAACAACAATGGCGGCATGGAAGAATACAATTATAATGAATGCCCTAATGCTATTGATCCTACCACATTTTATGATGAGGACGGAAAGATGTGGATGGTTTATGGTTCGTGGTCAGGAGGAATTTTCCTTCTTGAGATTGATGAGAACACCGGAAAAGTAATTCATCCTGAAGCTGATGAAAAAAATAATGTCGATGCGTATTTTGGAAAAAGACTTATCGGTGGAGGACATGTAGCTATAGAGGGACCTTGGATAGAATATGACAAAGAAGCCGGATATTATTATCTGTTTGTGTCATATGGTTCTCTTGTAAGCGATGGAGGATATCAGATAAGGGTATTCCGTTCAAAGAAAGTCAACGGTGACTATGTAGATATGAAAGGAAACACACCGAAGCCTGATTCGGGAGACGAATCATTCTTTGGACTTAAACTTTCCGGAAACTATATGCTTCCGAGTCTTGAAAAAGCTTATATGGCAACGGGACATAATTCAGCACTTATAGATACTGACGGAAAGAGATACATTGTAAATCATACAAGATTTGATGACGGTACAGAGGCACATGAACCTAGAGTTCACCAGTATCTTCTTAATGAAGACGGATGGCCATGCATGCTGCCGTATGCAACAGACGGAGAGACTGTTTCGGAAAAAGGCTATGATAATGAAAAAATTATCGGAGACTATTATGTTGTAGATCAGGACACAACGGTCGACGGAAACATAGCAGAGCCGTTTAAACTTATCTTTACAGATAAGGGAAGTGTTTTTGGAAAAGACATAAAAGGAGTATGGACAGTCAAAGACGGTACATATTATGTAACAATAAAATACAATGATGATGAATTTAAAGGTGTATTCTGTGAGATGAATGATGAGGCGGGAACAAAGTGCATGACATTCTCGGCAGTAAGCAAAAACAAGAGCCTTTGGGGTGTAAAGTATTATAAGTAGAATATAAAACCAACGGCTTTATTCACAAATAAAAATAAAAGGCTGCAAAACATAAAATTTTGCAGCCAATCAAAAGTAGTTTCAAGGGAGGAAAAGCAGTGGCAAAGAAAATGAATGCAAAGTTAAAAAGACAGATAATAGATGTGAGCAAAAGTGTAGCAGCGTGGGTGTTTGTGACGGCGGCATCATTTGGTTACTGGCTTGTGGTACTGCTTATAGCTTCACTTGTACTTTTGAATATATGGCATGTAACATTTGATTCGATTTTGAAGTATTCGTTTGTACTTATGATAATAACATCGGTTGTCTATCTTGGAATGCAGATTAGAAAATGGGTCAGATGATATTGAGTTTAAGATAAATTTAACCTGAATAATTTGAATGAAGTTAAATGGAATATTACATCGGAATATAAAATAAAAATCTCAAATTTAAAATAATTTGGGATTTTTTATTTTCTGTTTTTTTATTAAATTTTAATTATTGAGATAAAAGTAAAATAAAATGAATTTTGTTTAGTTGTTTCTAAAATTTTTTTTTGAAACAAATTATTAAATTGTATTGTGCAAGGTGTATTAAGAAAGATGGTGCTATTAGGTGGTTTTTGTGTGCAAATTGCTAAAAAGTAACTAAAATTTGTTATCAACGTGAAAGAAATATACAACAATTTGACTATAATTGGCATTGACTTTTGTTCAAAATAATAGTAATATAAAATAAACTAAAGTAATTTATGAAAATATAAAAATACTTGAGCAAGAATTCTTTAAGGAGGAAGTTATGCGGCACAGAAAAATTGGAGGTAAGTTTAAGAAAACGGTCGCTGTTGGTTTGGTTGTGTCAATGGCATTAGGCTCTGCAACACTTAGGAGCTTTGCTAAGGATGTGACAGAAGATACATCAACAACATCTGAATCTGACAGTTCAGATAAGAAAGAATCATCAGTGACTTCTGAGGAGTATTCCAGCGAGAGAATAGCTACTATCTATTCAAATATCAGCAAGGATTATACTGCATCAGATTATACCGGCGAGCCGGTGACTATTTCGGAAGAAAATTCAGTTACGGCAGGCGGTAAAAAATACCTTACAACTAAAGTTAAAGGGTATGAAAAAAGCGACAAAGTTTTGGATTTGTCGAGCAGCAAAAAAGTCACACTTAATTTTGTTGTTCCGGAGGACGGACTTTATTATATGAATTTTGATTATCTTTCATATGATGACTCAATTCTTCCGGTATCAATGAAAATGAAAGTTGATGGAAAATATCCGTTTTATGAATGTCGAAGCCTTGAGTTTGAAACGACATGGAAACTCAGCGAAGAGAAAGCATATGACAGATATGACAATGAGACTGTTACTATCCCGAATAAGCAGATTCAGTGGGAAAGCAAATATCTGATGGATTCAAGTTATCGTCATTCAGACCCGCTGAAAGTTCAGCTTACAAAAGGAAAACATTCGATTGAACTCAGTGTTGATGAAGGAAACTTCCTTTTAGGAAATATCTCATTGGAAGCACCTGCATCTGTTGAAGAGTATAAGGGTTCTTCAGATAAAGCGGATGGTGATGAACTTATCACTATTCAGGGTGAAGATTATACCTCAACAAACAGTTCATCAATCCACGGTGTAGCAGAGTATGATACAAGTGTAGACCCATATCAGGCTAAGGATACGGTTTTGAATACACTTGATTCTGATTCTTTCAATACAGCAGGTCAGACAGTATCATATGAGTTTGAAGTTAAAGTGGCAGGAAATTATAAGATAGCGGCAAATTACCGTCAGTCAGAAAAAACAGACTTCCCGGTATTCTGTGATGTTGCAATCGACGGAAAAGTTCCAAATACTGCTTTCAAAGACTACAGCATGGCATATTCAACAAAATATAAGACAGCTACAATGCAGGATTCAAAGGGTGAAGACTTGAGTGTATATCTTAAAGAAGGTAAGCACACAATCTCATATACAATAAGCATGAATCCAATATCTTATATTATGGAAGAAATCGATGAGGTTATGTCAGATGTAAATGACCTTGCACTTGAAATTACAAAGGTTGCCGGTACAAATGCAGATAAGTATCGTGACCTTAAACTTTCAAAATATATACCAAATCTGGAAAAAACACTTTACAGTTATTCAGACAGGCTTACAAAGCTTGAAAAGAGTGCGGTTAAGTGGAGTGACAGTGATAAGAATGTAGCTGTTATGTCATCACTTCTTATTGCTGCAAAACAGTTAAAGAGCCTTGCAGACAGCCCTGATTCCATACCTTATCGTATAGCTGAGTTGTCAACAAGTTCAAACTCAGTAAACCATTATCTTGCAACAACAATTGATAACCTTATAGCAAATGACCTTGCTATTGATCGTATTTATATTTATCAGGACGGAGCAAAACTTCCGTCTAAACCGGGATTTTTCAAATCTTGTGCGATGAGTGTATCAAGATTTGTTGCTTCATTTACAGACCAGGCTTATTCAACTAAGAATACTAACGAAGACCATATTCAGGTATGGGTAAACCGTTCAAGCCAGTATGTACAGATAATGCAGAAGATGATTGACGAGAAATTCACACCTCAGACAGGAATCAATGTTGATATAAGTATCATGCCTGACCAGTACAAACTTGTACTTTCAAATTCATCGGGAAATGCACCTGATGTTGCGACAGGAATCAACTATACTATACCTTACGAGCTTGGTATAAGAGGTGCTCTTGTAAATATGGCACAGTATGATGACTTTAAAGAGTCTACAGACGGTTATGAGCCGGGATTCTTTATGACAGGTTCAATAAATGACGGAATTTATTCAATGCCTGAGACAATGAACTTCTGGGTACTGTTCTACAGATCAGATGTTCTTGAAAAACTTAATCTTGAAGTTCCACAGACAATGGATGATGTTATAGCGATGCTTCCTAAACTTCAGATGAGAGGTTTGAATTTCTACTATCCGACAGCGGGTATGACACTTATGAGAAACTTCCATGGTACTACGCCTCTTATTGTACAGAACGATGGTTCACTTTATGCTAAGACAGCAGCAGAGGGTACAGCACTTGGAAAAGAGAAATCAGTTAACGGTTTCACAAAACTTACAGATTTGTTTACAGTTTACAATATGCCTGTAAATGTTGATAACTTCTATCAGCATTTCAGAAACGGCGATATGCCTATAGGTATTGCCGATTATGCAACATTCAATATGCTTACAAATGCAGCTCCTGAACTTTCAAGCTCATGGAAAGTTGCACTTATTCCGGGAACAAAGAAGTTAGATGGAACAATCGACCGTTCAGTCTGTGGATGTGCCGAGAGCAGCGTAATCTTTAAGAGCAACACTGAGAGACAGAAGAAAGCATGGGAATTTGTTAAATGGTGGTCATCAACAGAGACACAGGCTGAGTTCGGACAGACAATCCAGATTACATACGGAGATGAATACATCTGGCCGACAGCAAATACAAAGGCATTTGCTCAGCTTCCTATAAACTCAGAAACAAAGAAAGTTGTTGAACAGACAGCAAAGAATGTTAAAGATGTTGCGAGAGTTCCGGGTACATATCTTCTTGAGCGTGAAATCAGTAACACATTCAACGATATTGCCGTAAACGGTGACAATGAACAGACACGTATAGACAAAGCGGTTAAGACCGTAAACCACGAGTTTGAAAGAAAACTTGAGGAATTTGGATATAATGACAGTGATGGCAAAGTAATAAAAGATTATAATATTCCAACTTATGAATCTGTAAAGAAACTGCTTGGCAGAACAGATGATGATGAATAGTGTAATCGGAGGGATGAGAAAGAATATGGCTAACGAGAATAAAGAAAAATTAGTTAAAAAGCCCGGTAAAAAGAAAACCGGCATTAGAAAAAGAGAAAATTCAAACACAAACGGTTATCTCTTTATGCTGCCATATGCTCTTATGTTTGTGGTATTCATATTACTTCCGACAGTGTTGGCGGTTGTACTTTCATTCACAAACTTTAATGCAATTCAGTTCCCGTCTTTTGTAGGATTTTTGAATTACATTACACTTATTACGAGTGATGAAGTATTTATGCAGTATGTATTGCCAAATACCGTATTGTATGCGGTTGTTGTAGGTATCGGAGGATATATTTTATCCTTCGTGCTTGCATGGGCACTTTGTAACCTTACAAAACTTCCAAGAACAATATTTGCTTTGATTTTGTATTCACCTAGTATGACAGCCGGTGTAGCCATGACAGTACTTTGGAAGGTTATTTTCTCAGGAGATCAGACAGGTCTTTTAAATGCATGGCTTATGAACCTTGGTCTTATAGATGAACCAATCATATGGCTCGTAAATACAAAATACCTTTTACCTATAGTTATCATCATTGGTCTTTGGTCATCAATGGGTGTAGGTTTCCTCTCAATGATAGCAGGTATCTTAAATTCAAACGAAGAACTTTATGAAGCGGCTGCCATTGACGGAATTAAGAACCGTTTCCAGGAAATGATATACATAACAATTCCACAGATGAAACCGCAGATGTTATTCGCGGCAGTTATGGCTATCGTAAATGCGTTCCAGAATGGTCTTATATCGACACAGCTTACAGGTAACCCTTCACCGGGATATGCGGCACAGCTTATTGTAAACCATATCGAAGATTATGGTTTCCTCAGATATGAGATGGGATATGCAGCAGCAGTTTCAGTAGTATTGTTGTTAATCGTTCAGATTTTCTCAAAGGCAGCAAATGCGCTTTTGACTGAAAAAGACGATTTTTAAAAGAGGAGGAAAAAAGAAATGGCATATAAAGGCAAGAGAATTAATCCTCAGAAGTTTGAAAGAGGACAAATTAAGATTATCGCCATATTATTACCTCTTGTAATATTCATGGCATTACCAATCGTGTTTATCGCAAACCATGCGTTTAAGCCAATGGATGAGTTGTTTGCATTCCCACCTACATTCTTTGTAAAAAATGCAACACTTGAAAACTTTACAAAACTTATCAAATTCAGCCGTACGGCAGGTGTTCCGCTCAGCCGTTATGTATTTAACAGTTTGCTTGTTACAGGTCTTACGGTAGGATTATCACTTCTGTTTACAACATTCGCTGCATTTGCACTTGCAAAGTTAAAATTCAAGGGCAGACAGCTTATGATGGATGTCAACCAGCTTGCATTGATGTTCGTTGCAACAGCAGTTCTTATTCCAAGATACCTTGTTATCTGTAAGGTAGGACTTATCGACAGCATCTGGGCACATATTTTACCACTGCTTGCTTATCCGGTAGCACTTTTCCTTGTTAAGCAGTTCGTTGAGCAGGTTCCTGATTCACTTATCGAAGCAGCTTACATTGATGGTGCGACAGACTGGACGGTTTACAGAAAAATCATTATTCCGATGATAAAACCGGCTATCGCAACAGCGGCCATTCTTGTTTTCCAGCAGGTTTGGGTAAATATGGAAACATCAAACTATTATGTAAATGATGACAGTATGAAGACATTGACATTCTATATGAACTCACTTGTCAATGTAAATAACACAGTATCCGGTCAGGGTATGGCGGCGGCAGCCTCACTTATTTTGTTTGTTCCTAACCTCGTGTTGTTTATCATACTTCAGAATAATGTCATGAACACAATGGCACATTCAGGTATCAAGTAAAATGCAGCTAGAGGAGGAGAAGGAACAGACATTATGAAAAAGAATAATAAATTATTTAGAATTGTTTCTGTATTGCTCTTAGCATTCGTTATTACGCTGACTTCCGGAGCCGGTTCTGCATTAGTATCTGCAGAAACACCATACCGAACATTCACAAATGACGGTTATGGAAGAACGATGGAAACCCAGACAGCGTACCTTGCAAAAAAGACACTCATAAAATTCGGTGAAGAATTTATGAGCAACCCGAATGACATGTACATTACAGCGGACGGCACAATATATGTAGCCGACACCGGAAATGGAAGAATTCTGGTTGGTACAGCAGATGGAAAATTATTAAAAATTATCGGTAAAGGAAAGTTAAAAACTCCTACAGGAGTATTTGTAACTGAGAACAAAAATATTTATGTAGCCGATAGAGACGGAAAAGCCGTTTATGTATTTAGTCAGGACGGAAAAATACTTAACAAATACACAAAACCTGACAGCCCGCTTTATGGTGAAGGACTTGACTTCCTTCCACAGAAGCTGGTAGTAAATGATGCAGGTGTTATGTATATCGTTTGCCAGTCAAATACAAACGGTATCGTAGAAATTTCACCTGAAGAGGGAGGAACATTCCTCGGATACTTCGGTACAAACTATGCAGCAGTAAGTCTTCAGACAATAATCTATCGTGCTATTCTTACTGATGAGCAGAGAGCAAAGATGGTAAGTAATATGCCATCAACACCTGATAACCTTTCAATTGATTCAAAAGGACTTATTTACACTGTAACTCGTGGTGATGAAAATCTTACACTTAAGAGACTTAACATCGCAGGTACAAACCTTATCAAAGGCGGTGTAGATGATTATGACGAGGCACCGGCGGCGGTTACAACAGGTAATCATGACAATATCTATGTAGCATCATCACAGGGTTATATCTACGAGTACAATAAACAGGGTGAACTCCTTTATGTATTCGCAGGAACTGATGACGGTACACAGCGTGTAGGTCTTTCTACACAGGTTACAAGTATTCAGGTAGACTCAAAGGACAATATTTATATTCTTGATTCTGAAAAGAAACAGATTCAGGTATATGAGCCTTCTGAATTTACACAGCTTTTACATAATGCACTTTACCTTTACTCAAAAGGTCATTACACAGAGAGTAAAAAACCTTTACAGCAGGTTCTTCAGATGAACAGCATGTTTGATTATGCTAACAAGGCTATGGGACGTGCATATTTCCAGGAAGAAAATTACAAGATGGCACTTAAGTATGCCAGACTTGCAAAAGATTATGAAGGATATTCAGATGCTTTCTGGGAAATAAGAAATGAGTGGCTGAAAAAGAATATCGTTGCAGTACTTCTTATAATAGTTGCACTTTGGGCGGCATACAAGGTTGTTATGGTTCTTGATCGAAAGAAAGCAATTCTTGCCAAACCGAAAGCAGCTGTGGCTAAATTTAAGGAAAACAAATTTGTATCCAATGTATGTTACTCTAAATATTATATGAGACATCCTATAGATGGTTCGTATGGTATAGCGAGAGAGGGCAGGGCATCATGGTCTGCACCGTCATTTATACTTGTTATATTCATGCTTGAATATATCATCAATAAATATCTTTGCGGATTCTTACAAAAGACTATAAGAGAAGGAAGATATGAGATATTCTCAGATATAGGAAAGATAGTTATTGTAATGCTTGCAGTTACACTTTGTAATTATCTTGTATGTACTATCAATGAAGGTGAAGGTACAGTGAAGAAGATTTATACATACTTCTGTTATTCACTTCTTCCATATGTAGTATATATACCATTTAGTTTTATTTTGTCACACATTCTTACAACAAACGAGCAGTTCCTTATTACATTGCTTAACTATGTAATTGTAGGATGGATAGTTGTTCTTATAATACTTGGTATAAAAGAGGTAAACAACTACACGGCAAAAGAAACAGCCAAAGTTATCTTTATAACGATATTTACAATTTTAATAATGGCACTCATCATATTCATTATTTATGTATTATGGGCTCAGGTATTTGAGTTTGTCAGTGCTGTATTTGGAGAGGTGGTGTACCGATTTGGCTAAGAATAAGAAAAAAATCATAGCAATACTTAGTGCATTGGCACTTATAGTTACGGCAGTACCTGTTATCTCACATGCAACAAATGTTGACTCAGACAATGATGCAACGTCAGAGTCAACGGATGCTTCAAGCTCAACAGATGCTTCATCAGAGAAAAAAGATGAAGAAACAAATCAGGTCAAGGGTGACGGAGAAGTTGTCCAGGATGGTGCCGTAGGTAAGGTTGACAAGTCAAAATGGATAACACTTAAAGATTACAAGCTTGTTGCCGAAAACGATACATACAAAATGTACTTATATGAGCCTCGTCTTTCAATAATGCTTCAGAATAAAAAGACAGGAAAGATAATGGAGTCTACGCTCAGTGATGAGAAAGATGACGGTAACAGTAACAGTATATGGAATGGTTATATGAAATCAGGTATTGTTATCAATGCAATCAAAGATGCAAAGAACACATATCAGGTTGACCTTATAAACAATTCGCATACAATAAATGTAAATGAAGAAGCTGATGGATTTACAGCTGACATCTATTTTGATGAATATCAGTTTGGACTTTCAGTAAGCGTTAAGCTTGACGGTGAAGATGTTGTAGTATCGGTTCCTGACAAATCAATCAAAGAAGATGCAGATGGAATTTATATTTCAACTATAAGTTTATTCCCGCTTATGGGTTATACATTCCTTGATGATGAGCCGGGATACATGCTTATTCCTGATGGAAACGGGGCACTTATCAATCTCGACAACAAAGAGGGAAGATATACTACAGGATTTTCACAGAATATTTACGGAAATGATGCCGGATTTGATGATTCGGAAGTAAAGACATATCTCTGGGATAAAATTGATATGGTAGAGGATGCAAACGAAGTAATCGCACCAATCTTTGGTATGGCTCACACAAAGCAGAAGCTTGGCTATATCGCAGTTGTAGAAAACGGTGACAAGCGTGCCAGCATCGAGGCTCATCCAAACGGAGTTATGGTAAACTATAACCGTTGTTTCGCAAAGTTTAAGTTGAGAGATATTTATGTACAGCCTCTTAACAACTCAAATTCAGGAACAATTACAAAAGCAGAAGATAAGCGTACACACATGGACATGACAGTAAGATACATGATGCTTTCAGGTGATGATGCAAACTATTCTGCAATGGCAACAAGATATCGTAACTATCTTCTCGATAACGGACTTCTTACAAAGAAAGACGACTCTTACAACACAAGAGTTGATTTTCTTGGAACAGACAGAGAGGAGTTCCTTATCGGAACTAAAGCTGTTACGATGACAACTACAGACAATATTTCCGAGATATTCGGTGAATTAAAGAAGAATGGTGTTTCAAGCCTTATCTCAATGTACAAGGGATGGCAGAAAGGCGGACTTTACAATGTGCCTATCACAAAGTATAAAGCTGACAGACATATTGGAGGAACATCAAAGCTCACAAATCTTATAAAAGATTCAGCGAAGGATAATTATCAGTTGTATCTTTACAATGATGCACTGAGACTTAACCCTTCAACAAACAAGCTTACATACGATATGATAAAGCAGGTCAACAAGAGAACTTTCAAAGAGGAAGAAAAGAAGGAAGTTTATGATACTTTCTACTATCTCACACCGACAAAAGCTAATGATGACCTCAAAAAGTTTGTGTCATCATATACAGATGACGGCGTTAAGAATCTTGCAGTAGCAGGACTTAGCAATACAATCTTTTCATACAGCTTAAAGGGAAATTATTATACAAGATGCAGCACAGCAGAGAGTAACGAAAAGCTCATAAGTGATGTTGCAAAGAATACAAATCTTGTACTTGAGCAGCCTGTATCTTACTTATGGAAAGATACAAATGCATTCCTTGACATGCCTCTCGGTTCATCAGATTATATGTATGTTGATGAGGAAGTACCTTTTATCTCGATGGTACTCAAGGGAATTATTCCAATGTATTCAAATTATGTAAACTTTGAAGCTAACAAACAGGAATTCCTCTTACAGATGGTTGAAGCCGGTGTATACCCTTCATTCTATGTAACTTATGAAAATTCATCAGACCTTATTTATACAAACTCATCAGATCTTTACAGTACAGAGTACAAGACATACAAAGATACTATTGTTGAGTATGATAAGGATTTAAGAGCAGTAAACGAACTCACAAAGGGTTCAACTATTAAGAATCATGAGAAACTTAAAAACGGAGTTACGGTTGTAACCTATGACAATGGAGTAAAGATTTTTGTGAACTACACGGACATTACAAGAACGGTAGACGGAGTTAAAGTTGGATCTATGTCATATTCATATAAGGCAGGTGAGACGAATGAGTGAAGAAATGAGTAAGAAGAAAAAATTGACAAAAGAAGAAAAGCAGCAGTTAAAACAGCTTAAAAAGAGTGCGAAACCCGGAAAACTTGCAAAAAGGGATGCAATCACGGGAATACTCTTTATATCTCCTTGGATAGTCGGAGCACTTTTATTCCTTGCTTACCCATTGATTACATCATTCAGGTATGCATTAAATAATATCCGTATCACTCCAATGGGAATGAACTTTGAGTTTGTAGGTTACGGTAACTTTACACAGATACTTTTATCAGAGTCAGACTTTTTGACAACATTGATAGATTATATAGTATCAACAGTAGTTTCAGTACCTATCATCGTAGTATTTGCACTTATAATTTCTATGATGCTTAACCAGAAGATAAAAGGAAAAGGATTTTTCAGACTTATCTTTTTCCTTCCGGTTATCATCGTAAGCGGACCTATCCTTGGAATGTTAAATGCCCAGGGAGCAGGAAGTATTACATCAATTGATACACAGGCTATTACAGAAGCAATCAAAGGTTTTCTGCCTACAGCACTTGCAACACCTATTTCAGAACTTTTTGAAAACATGGTAACAATTCTCTGGTATTCAGGTGTACAGATTCTTATATTCCTGTCAGCATTACAGAAGATTGACAGAGCAATGTATGAAGCTGCAAAGATTGATGGTGGTTCAGGATGGGAATGTTTCTGGAAGATAACACTTCCAAACATCAAACCGATGATACTTTTGAACCTTGTTTATACAATAGTATTTATATCAAACAACGACCAAAACTCAATTATAGGACTGATAAAAGATGCCATGTTCTCAGGAACAGAGGAAAAAGGATATGGATATGCATCAGCGATGGCTTGGTTATATTCATTAGTAGTTCTTCTTATAGTAGGTCTGTTCTCACTCGCATTCTTTGCTAAGAAAGATGTATACGAAAAACAGGTTAAGAGAGCTAAGAAAGCACATAAGAAAGAACAGCGTCAGTTGAAGAAGATAGAAAGGAGGAGCGCAAGAAATGCTAAAAAGAACGCAAAAGCAGCAGCCTAGTAGTGGGGCAGCACAGGCAGTAGTTTCTACTCAGCCTAAATTCACAAAAGAGAAACTTCGTAAATTCCTTTTAGGTTCAAAGGAAAGGGAAGGTTTCTTAAAAGTATTTGTAATATATGCACTCCTTATCTGTATCGGATTCATATATATTTATCCTATTCTTTACATGGTGTGCCAGAGCTTTATGACACTTGATGATTTGCTTGATTCTTCAATCAACTGGATACCATCAAAGCTCAATTTAGACAACTATAAGCAGGCAGCACAGAGTATGGATTTTTGGAAGTCATTCGGACAGAGTATTATTATCGCCGGAGTGCCTACACTTTGTAATCTTCTTTCTTGTTCCGTTATCGGATATGGACTCGCACGTTTTGAGTTCCCTGGAAAGAAAGTCGTACTTGGAATAATCATCTTCACATTCATTCTTCCAAGTCAGATAACAATGATTCCTACATATGTACTTTACTCAAACATGGGTATTCTTGGTACTATTTGGTCATTTGTACTTCCTGCACTTCTCGGTATGGGAATAAATGCACCGATATTCATACTGATATTCTGGCAGTTCTTCAGGCAGGTACCTAAGGTACTTATAGAAGCTGCACAGATAGATGGAGCCGGATATCTTAAATCATTCTTTAAGATTTCACTTCCATCAGCATCACCTGCAATCATCACAGTATCACTTTTCTCATTCGTATGGTACTGGAATGAGTCATATCTTACACAGATGTATGTATCAGGTGTTACAACGAAATCAGGATGGTCATCACTTGTAATAAAACTTGGAGATTTCGCTTCAAACTACTCAGAATATGCGCAGACAGCTACAACAGCTGTAACAAGCATAAACGAATCAATCAATATGGCAGGAACAATGCTCAGTATCCTCCCACTTCTTGTAATGTACTTTGTACTTCAGAGATACTTTGTTGAAAGTATTGATAGAACAGGTATTACGGGTGAATAAAGCGTGAAGACTACTTCTTTTTATTATTTTGGATGTAAGTTTTTTGCGCACATTATATTAAAATCTAAAGAAGTTTTAAAATACCACTAACATTAGGTTTGTTGTTAGTGGTATTTTTGTGTTTTTAACATATAAAAATGTATAAATTGTAAATAAATTCATAAAAAGTTAAAATATTTCACAAAAAACTATAGCAATTGTGAAAAAAGTGTGATATAATATACAACAACAAGTGAGATGCTGGTACGATGAATAATTTATTATTAGTTGTACGGATATCGAAAATTTTAAGGAGGAATATTATGAGGAAAAAACTTATGGCACTTCTGCTTGCTGCATCTATGGTTGTAGGTATGACAGCTTGTGGAAGCAACAAAAACGGTGGCAGCTCTACAAACAGCGCATCAAAAGTTTCCGGTGAGTACGATGAGAAGGAGTTCAACGGAATCAAGTATAAAAAGGCAAAGGATATTACAAAGGACAATATCGAACTTACATATTATCACTTTGATCAGGACGAGACTGTTCAGTACCTTGCAGACCGTTTCCAAGAAATCTATCCAAACATCAAAGTACATGTAAAATATCAGGCTGTAAGCAAATACAATGATTCATTGCTTACAATGGTATCAAACAAGGAATCTCCTGACGTAATCATGTTCTCAGATGCGGATTTCGCACTTTCTAACATGCTTGTACAGGATATTTCATCATATTGGAATTCAGATCCTGAGACAAAGGAATTAGCATCAACAGTTAATGACTGCGGACTCGGATGTTATGGAACAGATAAGAGATATGCAGTACCTGTTAAATTCTTCCCTGGTGTTATGTACGTTGACAGAAACGTATTAACACAGCTTAATGTAAAAGAGCCAGCAAGAAACTGGACATGGGATGACATGATTAAACTCATCAAAGATTGTACAGTTAAGAAGTCTTCAGACGGTATGGCATATTATGGTTGCGGTTACTACAACAGACTTGACTCATACTATGGAATCGCTGCTAAGCAGACAGTACAGGGTGAGTTTGGTTTCGACGGAACACAGTTTGACCTTTCAGCATGGGCTAAAGGTGAGCAGCAGTTCGCAGAACTTAAACAGGGCGGATATATCGCACCTCAGACACAGACACTTGACATGGAGAACTGGATGGGTTCTGCTGATGCATGGTGTGGAGCTTCAAGCCATGTAGCACTCTTCACAGAAGCATTCTGGACATATCAGGGAACATGGGCTACAAAAGCATTCAAGAAATACAACCTTGATATCGTACCTTATGTAATTCCTGCAGTAAGCAAGGATGACGCAACAAAAGATCATCACTCAATCGCAACTATCGACTTTGGTGGTGTTACAACATCTTGTAAATATCCTCGTGAAGCATATGAGCTTCTTAAATTCATGAGCTTTGGCCAGGACGGATGGAAGACAAGAATCGAACTTTACAACGACGAGACACAGAAGAACTCTAAGGGTCTTGCACTTAAATATGACGTTATGCCGGCACCTATTACAACTAACTCAGAAATCTGGGATGATTACATTAAGATGTACTGCAAGGGCATGGATGACGAGCATGTTAAACTTTGGAAAGAATACTTTGCAAGCTGTATGCAGCCAATTCCTTATGGCTGGACAAGTATCGCAGGATACTGGAACTACTGTAATGAATACTTCAACAAGATTGATATTCATACAAAAGTTGACAGCGGAGAAAAGAAAGCTGCTGACTATATAGACGAGGCAACTTCGAAGGCAAATTACTATCATGCAAAAGCAATGCTTAAGTATTTCGGAAAGAGCGGATATAATGTTCTCTCAGATGAAGATGTTGCTAAGTATGAGAAGATGGAAAAAGAAAATAAATAATTAACCAAGCGAAAGCAAGGTATATTTCTAAAACGGGGTTATTAGTTTTGGAATATGATAAAGATAAGGGAGACATCCATAGTGATGTCTCTCTTATTTTTTGGTCAAAAGGTATTTTGACCCTTGCATAATGGTAATATTTGTATTAAAAAAACGCTCAAAATTGTAAAAAAAAATAACAAAAACAGTTGTAAATTATTATGATTTAAGGTATAATTTAATTGATATTAAAATACTTTAGTAAAAAGTAAAATTAAAAAAGGAAAAGGAGAAAACAAATGGCAGAGAACAAGGAAGTTAAATACAATGAACCGTGGATATTACAGAGAGCTGATCCGTTTGTGTGCAAAAAGGATGGCTGGTATTATTTTACGGCATCAATACCAAGTTACGATTGTATAGCACTTAGACGTTCAAAGACACTTAACGGTCTTAAAGATGCAGAGGAAGTTGTTGTTTGGAAAAAGCATGAGAGCGGAATCATGAGCAAACATATATGGGCACCTGAGCTTCATTATCTGTTCGGAAAGTGGTACATTTATTTTGCGGCAGGTGAGGCAGAAAATATATGGAATATACGTCCATATGTACTTGAGTGTCAGGGTGATGACCCTATAAATGATGAGTGGGTCGAGAGAGGAAAAATGCAGAGAGCCGATGATGATATATTTTCATTTGAGGCATTTTCTCTTGATGCAACTATCTTTGAAAATAAAGGAAAATATTATTATGTATGGGCTGAAAAAGTAAGTGTAGGTCCACAGATATCAAATCTTTATATTGCTGAGATGGAATCCGGATATAAACTTAAAACTGTTCAGGTACTTCTTACAACACCTGATTATGACTGGGAGCGTCATGGATTTTGGGTAAATGAGGGACCGGCTGTGATTAAACATGACGGAAAACTTTTCCTCACATATTCAGCAAGCGATACAGGTGTAAATTATTGTATGGGTATGCTTACAGCAGATGAAAACTCAGATGTACTTGATCCTTTATCATGGAAAAAAGAGAGATATCCGGTTCTTAAGACAAATGAAGAACTTGAGATATACGGACCGGGACACAACTCATTTACTGTAGACGAAGACGGAAATGATATTATGGTATATCATGCAAGAAAAGAAGCTGAGATAGAGGGTGATCCGCTCTACAATCCTAACAGACATGCGATGCTTATGAAAGTGCGTTGGGATGAAAATGGAAGACCTGTATTTTCATATAAAGACTGAGGGGGATTGACATGGCAAAACTTATTATTAACGAAAACAAAGAATTGAGCACGATTGAGCCGGAAATTTATGGCCACTTTTCAGAGCACCTCGGAAGATGTATCTATGAGGGAATATATGTTGGAGAAAATTCAGAAATCCCTAATGTAAACGGTATGCGTACAGATGTAGTTGAAGCACTCAAGGAATTGAAAGTGCCGATGCTTCGCTGGCCGGGCGGATGCTTTGCTGATGAGTATCATTGGAAAGACGGAATCGGACCAAAAGAGACAAGAAAGAAAATGATTAATACTCATTGGGGTGGAGTTGTTGAGGATAACAGTTTTGGAACACATGAGTTTATGGAACTCTGCCGCCAGATAGGTTGTAAGACATATGTAAACGGAAACCTCGGAAGCGGAACGGTTCAGGAAATGTCTGAGTGGGTTGAATATATGACATTCAACGGTGTTTCTCCTATGGCAGACCTCAGAAAGAAAAACGGACATGAACAGCCTTGGAAGGTTGATTTCTTTGGTGTAGGCAATGAAAACTGGGGCTGCGGCGGAAACATGACACCTGAGTTTTATGCGAATGAATATCGCCGTTATCAGACATATGTAAGAAATTATGACCCTGAAAAACCTATTAAAAAGGTTTGCTGCGGAGCCAATGTCGATGATTATTTCTGGACAGAGGGCGTAATGAAAACATGTTTCAGCCATGCAGAGTGGGCACATGGATTTATGGATTATCTCTCACTCCATTATTATGTACATCCGGAAGGCTGGGAGATAAAGGGAAGTTCAACAGACTTTGACGGTGAAGTATGGTATAAGACACTTAACAAGGCACTTCATATGGATGAACTTATTACAAGACACGGAACTATCATGGATAAATATGACCCTGAAAAGAAAGTGGGAATGTGTGTTGATGAGTGGGGAGCATGGTATACATGTGAGCCTGGAACAAATCCGGGATTTTTATATCAGCAGAACACAGTGAGAGATGCACTTATAGCCGGAATTACGCTCAATATATTCAATAAGCACAGTGACAGAGTAAAGATAGCTGCTCTTGCACAGATGGTAAACGTTCTTCAGTCAGTTCTTCTTACAGAAGGTGACAAGATGATAAAGACACCTACATATCATGTAATGCATATGTACAGACATCATCAGGGTGCAAAACTTCTTGAAAGCAGTGTTACGGGAATTGATGAGATTGGAACTGATGAGTGGAAAGTGCCAAAGGTAACAGAGTCGGTATCAAAGGACAAAGACGGAATTATCACAATTACACTTAACAATCTCTCAATCGAATCGGCAGAGGAAGTGGAAGTACAGCTTGCAAACGGTGTTTATAAGGTTGTTGAAGCAAGAATTGTAACAAACAGCGATATGCATGCTCACAATACATTTGAAGCACCTGAGGAAGTAACAGAGAAAGACTTTAATGATTATGAAGTTAAAGGTGAGAACATCTTAGTAAAACTTCCTGTAAATTCTGTTGTAGAGATGAGACTTCAGAAATAAAACTGAGTGGTGAATATTATGGCACATATCTGTAAAAAATGTTTTCTGCGTGAGATGGCAGAAGAAGATGCCAAAATGATAGAAAAATATAAGAACGGCATAAAAGAGATTGACAGAGTGACGGAAGAGATTTATGAGTCACGGCTTGCCGTTTGCAAAGAATGTGAACTTTTAAACGCAGGTACCTGTGGTGCCTGCGGATGTTATGTGGAACTTCGGGCTGCTGCAAAAGTAGGTAAATGTCCGCATAAATTATGGTAGTAAAATCTATTACAATGAATAATATCTGCATTAAAAAATAGTGTATCACTGATATTTTACTGAAAATCAATGATACACTATTTTTGTTTCACTAATACATTACACTAGCAAAATCTTCTAAGCCATGTGTACATTTCGCCGGTAACTCTGTTACCCCAGTTAGCATAAGGAACAAACGTGATTTCTTTGTATTCAAGTTCAGCCGGTGTGTCTAAGTAAAGTTCTTTGTTATCGTACTTTTCAGGATGTTTAACAGTCTTTCCATGTGCTTTTATGACTGTAATGCCTCCTAAGACATTATCATCCCAGTATTCATTTATAGGCTTGGTTATATCAACCATTATAGAAGAAAGATTTTCACCATTGTCAACCTGTTCTGCACAGTAAACAAGAGGACCTTTTTTGATTGCAACCTTTCCGGCATCTGCACGTACTTTAGGATTGGCGTAAACAAAATGTGCAGGCATTTCAAAAGTAATTTCAATGCTTGTGCCTTTCCAAGCAGATGCAATATCATTTTTAGATAATACGGCATATCCATTTTTAGTTTTATAGTTAATATCACAGCCGTTGATTTTTATCTTATAATTCTGTGCATATTCAGGGATTCTCACATATATTTTTTTGTCTGAAGGCGCATCGTCCTCTGAGCTCTTGTCAGCAATATCGGATATTGATATTGTTATCTTTCCTTCAAACGGGAATTTTGTTTCGATATTCAATCGTTTATATCCGCCGAGTGCTGTTGTCTTGTATTCGCCTCCGGCAAACATGTTGATAAACAGTCCGTCATCATTCTGCATGAAGAGATATTCTCCGAGTGAACTTAAAGTTCTTGCAATATTAGGAGGGCAGCATGCACAGCCGAACCATTTCTGTCTTACTGCTTTTACATGATTTTTGTCAGTGGCAGGCATACAATTGTCAGGCCATACTTCGAGCGGATTTACATAGAAGAAACTTTTTCCGTCCATTGCAATACCAGCAAGTACAGTGTTCATAAGTGCGAGTTCCATTGTGTCTATATATTTGCTGTCTCCTGTTATCTGAGCCATTCTGCGGCAGAATAATGCAAGTCCTATAGAAGCACAGCTCTCAGAATAGTTAGTGTCATTTGGAAGGTCATAATCGGTTGTAAAGCGTTCCATTACACCTGAACTTCCGATGCCGCCTGTTATGTACATTCTCTTGTTTACGATATTGTTATAGAGGTTTTCGCAGGCTTCAAATAATGACTCATCCTGATATTTTTGAGCAATATCAGCCATTGCACAATATAAGTATGTTGCTCTTACGGCATGTCCCTCTGCAGTTTTTTGTTTTCTTACCGGAAGATGATTTTGACCGTATTCATTTATATATGGGTTTGGGTCGTGCCATACATCAATGAAATCGTCACTTTTACTTTCGTTGAAAAGATAGTTAGGTTCTGTTCCTCTTCTGTCAATAAAATCTTTTGCCATATCGGCGTATTTATCATCACCTGTAACAGTGGCAAGTTTCATAAGTGCAAGTTCAATTTCTTCATGTCCGGGAACTGCATTTTTGTATTTTTCGGTGTGGAATACATCACATATAAGGTCAGCGTTTTTCTTCATTATATTAAGAAACTTATCTTTGCCGGTTACTTCATAATATGCGATGGCGGCTTCGATAAAATGGCCTGTTGTGTAGAGTTCGTGGCCTTCTTTCAAATTGCAGTACTGTTTGCCGGGATGAAGAATGGTAAAGTGAGTGTTTATATATCCGTTTTCCTGCTGTGCTTTTCCGACAAGTTCGATAGCGTCATCGGCAAGTTTTTCAAGTGCTTCATTTGGTTCATAGGAAAGAGAGTACGCTACAGCTTCAAGCCATTTAGCTAAATCTGTATCCTGAAATACCCATCCGTGGAAAGTTCCCTCTTTGAGTCCGGCGGCAACCTTGAAATTGTCAATACAGTAACTTGGTTCAGCGTCGGCTACTTCATCATTGAGTGCTTTCCACTGATAAGGTATGATTTCTTTTGTGACAAGTCTTGTATATTTATTCCAAAAGAAATCATTTACTTTAAGTGCTTTAAGTGGTAAAAGGTCTAATTTTTTTGTTTTCATACTAATCCTCCATTCTTGCATAGCTTTTTATGGCATAGCAATTCTAAATTCTTACGATATACCAAAACATATTTATCGGTTTCTAAAGTAATTTAATTATATCTAAAATTAAACAAAATATCAATCGGAAAATGTTGTAATAAGTGTATTTATTTCAGATAGAATTTGTTTCATTTAATTAGTAAATTCTTGGTATTTCGACAAAAAGTAAAATGATTTAGTATATCATTGACTAATTAACGATTATTATGTATAATAAATATGCAAAATGCTATATTATGTTTGTGAAAGTCTGTGTTTTTTGTTAAAAATAGTAAAAAAAACTATATGAATACATATAATGTTTTAGTTGTTTATAAACAAAAAATAAATGCTTTCTCAAAATTTGTATTAAATATTGAAAAAATGAAAAAAATTGTAGTTACTTAATTATCTAAAAGTAGAAAATTAAATGGAAAAGAGGTAGACATAGTGTTACACATTACATCATTAGATGAGGGGCTTGAAATCTTCAAGGCATTAGGCTCAGATGTCAGAATCCAGATATTAAACATACTGCTTGAAAACAGTAATATGAGCATGAAAGATTTGGCTGCGAGACTAAATATTACAAATGGGGCGCTTACGGGACATATAAAAAAGCTTGAGAGCTGTGGTTTGATTACAACATCAGCAGAATCTGTAGTGCATGGAAATCAAAAAATATGCTCTGTTCACTGGGACAGAATCGTTATCGACCTTGAAAAACAGGTTGAAGATGAAAATGTATACAATACGGAAGTAAAAGTTGGACATTATTCAAGTTATGACATCACACCGACATGTGGTCTTGCTTCAAGTAAAGCACTTATAGGAGAAGTTGATGATGCGAGATACTTCGAGCATCCTGACAGATATAATGCTGAGATACTTTGGTTTACAAATGGTTTTGTTGAGTATGTCATACCAAACTTTATTCCTGGATTTCAGAAAATCACACAGATTTCAATAACAATGGAACTTAGTTCAGAGGCACCGGGAGTAAATAGTGACTGGCCGTCTGATATAGAATTTTATCTCAATGATAAACCACTTGGCTGCTGGACATCACCGGGAGACTTTGGAGATGTAAAAGGACTCTTCACACCGACCTGGTGGCCTGAAAACTGGAATCAGTACGGACTTTTAAAACTTCTTGTTATCAACAAAAAAGGAACATTCATTGATGGACTTAAAATATCGGATGTTACAATAAATGATTTTAACCTTGATTACAGAAGTAATATAAGATTTAAACTTGGAGTAGACGAGAATGCAACTCACAAAGGAGGACTTACACTTTTTGGAAAGTCATTCGGAAATTACGGACAGGATATAAATGTTGCGATAAGTTATACACCGATGGCGGAAGATGAGATATAAAAATTTAAAAACAAAGAGGTTGTGCATTGACATATAAAATCAGTCAATGCACAACCTCTGTTTTTGTTGTATAAAAGTTAAAAACTTTTGAAAAAATTATTTTACAGTTACCTTATATGTAACTTTGAACTTTCCGTTTTTAGCTGTTATTGTTGCTGTTCCTTTTTTCTTTGCAACAACTTTTCCTGAGTTATTTACAGAAAGTACAGCTGGTTTGTTTGATGTCCATTTAACACCTGATAATTTAACTCCATAACCTTTTACCTTGAATTTAGCTGTTTTCTTTACTTTGAGTGAAGCTTTTTTGCTTGTAAATTTGATATAAGCTTTTTTGACGGTAAATGTCTTTGTGAGTTTCTTTGTCTTATCACCGGCAGTAACTGTTGCTGTGACAGTTGTAGTTCCGGCTTTTTTTGCTGTAAGTTGTCCGGCATTTGTAACTGATGCAACATTAGGATTTGATGAAGTATATGTTACAGTCTTTGTTATGGAAGGCGTTGAAGAAACAGAAAGTTTGGCTGTTTTTCCGGTATTTCCGCCAACATAAAGTGTTTTTGAGGATGCATTAAATGTAAGTGTCGGATAATCTGCTTTTTCCTGTTTGTATTTAGCTTTTATATCATTTTCCGTAAGAGCAGTTGAATAAAATTCAATATTATCAAATTGTGCATCTGCTACATCAGTACTGCTTGAAAGCGTTCCACTTCCGATTCTTACATCATCAATATCTGAAAGCCCACCGCCTGAAAGTGCATTTGAAAGGTCTGTTTCCTGTTTTGTGATGAAATCTCCGTTTATATAGGCGCTGATACCGGTTTCAGAAACGGTATATACTACATAACTCCAAGAACCTGTGATAAAGGAAGATTGATAGCTGCCCTTGCTTGTTCCGTTAAGACTTACAAAGTCAGCATATACGCTTGAATGGAGAGCTGTATATGGGTAACTGTTGCGGTTGTTTGTTGCCTTTGCTTCAAACAGTGCCGAATCATCAGCGGTGCTTGAACTTGTCTTGACCCACATTCCTACAGTAAAGCCTGCTTTATCAATGTTTTTGAACATTTCGGCAGGGAGTGATAAGTAACTTTCACCCTGTTTGCTGTTTTTAACAGTGAGTACATTTCCATACCAGGAATCTTTACTTACTTTAGCATTTCCGGTAAGTGAAGCATCCGCTGTGGATTTTCCGCTGTTTGATACTGTTTTGCCGTTTACTGTTTCAAAATCATATTTGTAATCAGGAGTGAGTGCGGCATCAAGAACAGTTGTCTTATAAGCTTTTGATACTGTTTCATTGCCTGATTTAATAGTTGCTGTAAGTGTTACTTCTGTTTCTTCAGAGGCTTTTGTGACTTTTCCTTCATTTGATATGATATCAGTGTTGCTTGAAGCCCATGTGATAGTTGTATTATTAAAGCCTTTTGTTGGAAGAGTTATGTCAGAAGTTGTTTTTGCCGGTATAGGACAATTGTAATCAAGATCCTGTGAAGCTCTCTCAAGTATTTCTTTGTCTGTATATTTGTAAGCTTCTTTTTGTACACCCCAGATAGACTGGTTATTTGTACCGATGGCAGAAAATGTCATAACCTTCTTACATTCTTTTGACTCATCATGCTGAAGGAAGAATACACCGCTGTAAGTTACTTTGTTTATAACGGCATTCATGTAGTAAGTGCCATCTTTAGCTGTCCATGTACCTGTTATGTCACCGGAGATAGTACCATCTGCATTTAAAGTTATTGACTGTGTTTTAGCAGTAGCAGTACCGGATTTTCCGTGATTTACAAATTCATATTTTCCGACGATATCATCCTTTGCATATCCTGTTTCTGAAATTTTATCACCTTTATTTTCAAAAGGAGCTGTTACAGGCCAGCCTTTTTCATTCTGGAACTGCTGATGAACTCTTAATTCATGGTATTCTCCGCTGTCTGAAAATCTTGTGTGGTAGAAAAGATACATCTGACCGTCATCATCAATCATAGCTGAGTTGTGACCTTCGGATTTATAATATTTATCGAGACATGAAAATTTGTATGTACCCATGACCTTGATACCTACATCTTCATGGCTTTTGTCTGAAGAAACAAACATATTTGCATTATTTCCGGCTGCATCAACAAAAGGACCGTCAGGATTTTTTGAACGGAAAAGTCTCATATTATATCCGCTGACCGAGTCCAAAAAGTTATATGACATATATAAATAGAAGTAATCTGTTTTTTCGTCATATACGACAAAAGGACCTTCACCTGAATTAGCTTTCCCGCCTGCTATTCTTGTTCCAAAATACTGATCTACCAAAAGCCCGTCATCTCTTGTGTAAGTTTTTCCGGGATATTTTGCTTTGCCGGTTGAAGGGTCGATTTCGATTGTAAAAATACCGCCTGACCATGAGCCGTAAGTCATCCACATTTTGCCCTTTTTATCATAGTAGATTTCAGGGTCGATTGCATTAGGAGCGTAACTGTTATTGTAGAAATCGCCTGATGACCAGTTTGTATCATATTTTTCAATCTGACCGCTTTTTATAAGTTCCGGAATATTTGTGCTTGTGTAGCTTGTATCTTTAGCACCTTCAAAAACAGGTTTGTTCTTAGTAAAGCCTGAATATATAAGTGTGTCTACACATGTGAAAGGACCTTCAATACTCTTTGAAACACCGAAAGCTATAGCTGAACGGACAGCGGTAGAACTTGTACAAAAATAAATCATATAAGCACCTTTGGTTCCGTCGCCGTTATCATAATCAGGATTCCAAAAAACATCAGGAGCCCATATATGGTAAGTGCCGTCATCTGTATCATTTTTGTCACCTGCCCACTTGAAAGGCTGCTTCAGATTCTTTGCTAAATTACCGAAAACAAAGTTATTTGTTATTGTTGAAGGGTTACCGGCATTCAAATCTGTTGAAAGCTGAGTCCAGTTTACAAGGTCGGTAGATTTTGCTGCTGCCGTATGTGAACCGTATACATAATATGTGCCGTTTGACGACTTAGTAATAGAAGGGTCATGCACAGAAACTCTGTTTGGAGAGCTTGAGACATGAGTTACGCTTGCTGCTTTTGCAATGCTTTCATTATTAAATAAGGAAAGCTGTGGAATTGAAGCTGAAGCGTTAGAGAATGCAAGTGCTGTCGAAAGCATGATAGCACCGACACGCTTAAAGTTTTTCTTCATGGTATTACCTCCGTAAAAATCTTAAGTTTAAAATAGTTAATTTCATATAAAAGAATATCATATGTATTCAACATTTACAACAAAAATGCTATTTTATTTTGAAAAAAACTAAAATAAAAGCAAAATTTGTATGTAAAATACATAAAAATAGCAAAAAATATCAAGTTTTATATTGCAAATTTTATATGTGTTGTATATAATATTAAACAAAATATAAAATATTTTTACTTTTGTTAAAAATATTGAAAAATGTAACTATTCTAAAAAAATTAGCAACTCTAATTTTAAGAAGAAATGTATTATTGAGAGGAGAAAGAGTATGAGAAAGACAAAATTATTTGCCGGCGTGCTCGCACTCAGTCTTGCAGTTACTTCTGTACCTGCAATAAACAGTTTTGTGGGTGTGGATAAGGCAGAAGCATCTGAGAGTGATACGGCATCTGCGGCTTCAGGAAGCAGCATTACTAAGGAACCGCTTGGTGAAGGTGAGGTTGAAGTTGCAAAGAGCCAGTACACAAATCCTATCGGAGGTTATGACAACGAAGGTAAGCTTACATATGGTGGTGACCCGGCTGCAATGGTAGATGGAGATACAGTATATCTTTATACCGGACACGATATAGCTACAGGTGATGCATATGTTATTGACGGATGGATTTGTTATTCTACTAAGGACTTGCTCAATTGGAAATATGAGGGCGAGATTATGAAAGCCAAAGATATTTCATGGGCAAATGTAGCAAACTCAGCCTGGGCGGCTCAGACTGTTAAACACAATGGAAAATATTATTTCTACTACTGTACATGGGATAAAACTACAAGTGGCGGACAGCAGTCTATAGGTGTCGCAGTTTCAGACAGCCCAACAGGACCATTTGAAGATATAGGTAAGCCTATTGTAAGCGGTAAGGTTACAGATATAGGTACTGAGTCAAGTACATGGAATGATATTGACCCTACAGTATGGATTGAGAATGATGAAAATGGTGTAGAACATCGTTATCTTGCATGGGGAAACGGAAACTTCTACATCTGTGAATTAAATGATGATATGATTTCGGTTAAAGACCAGAACGGTGACGGAAAGATTACAGGCGGCAAATCAGTAAAAAATGCCGATGTTATCCAGAAAGATTCTCCTGAAGGTCCTTATACAGAAGCTCCATGGCTTTACAGAAGACAGGATGAAAACGGAAACTATTACGGAAAATATTATCTTTTCTATGCATCAGGCTGGAGAGAGGGAATGGCTTATTCTACAACAGATGACCTTATGAACGGACAGTGGGAATTTGGAAAAGAGATAGCAAGACCAAACGTGACATCAAATACAAACCACATGGCAGTCATTGATTTTAAGGGAAAGACATATTTTATTTACCACAATGGTGCGCTTGCAGGCGGAAATGGTTACCGCAGAGTTGCAAATATTACTGAACTTAAATTCAATGAAGACGGAAGTATTGATGAAGTACCTGAGACTACAGCAGGTATAGCAGGTACAACTACTAAGATTTACACAAAAGTCGGTGCAGGAGTGCTTGCTCATAAAAACTTCCTGAATTCAACATCTGATGCTGATTATCCATATCAGAATATATATGTAGGTGCTATGGGATATTCAGATGTAAAGGATGCGCAGTGGGTTCTTACAGATGGAAAAGCAGACAAGACAAAACCGGCATATGTTTCAATTCAGTCTGAAAATAAGTCAGGTCTTTATCTTACGGTAAACGACAATGGAAAAGTAACTCTTAATCAGGATTCAGACGGAAAAGCTGAGACAGCTAAACGTCAGACATTCAGAAGTATAAAGGCTCTTGACGGTTCTGAAGATGGTGTTTCTTTTGAAAGTGTATATAAGCCGGGACAGTATCTTACTATTGTAAATGATGTATTAAAGATTACTGATGGTTCAGACAAGACAGCAGCAACATTTATTGTAGGAGAAAACAGCGAAACAACAGTGCTCCGTGGTATCAATGTAACAGCCGGCACAAATGTTATTACGCAGGGAGATAAGATTAAGAAAATCAATCTTACAAGTGTAAAGGCTATCTATTCAGATGAAACACAGAAAAAAGTTACTGATTACAAAGTTGATTACTCAAAAATAAATGTTAACAAAGTCGGAACACAGTATGCAACTGTTTCATATACAGAAGGAAATATTACAAAGAGTGCTTCTGTAGCAGTTTCAATTCTTCCAAAACTTAAAGCAGTTACAAAGCTTAAAGCGAAAGTCACAAAGAAAAAGAATGCAAAGAAAGCAAAAGTTGTACTTTCATGGAAAGGTGTATCTAAAGTAGATGGATACGAAGTGTATTATAAAGCCAGCAAAAACGGTAAGTTTAAGTATGTAACAGAGGCATCAGGCACAAAATGTACTGTATCTGAGGATGCAGTATTTAAAGCAGGAAAGACATACTGGGTAGGTGTAAAAGCTTATAGGGAATATAATGGAAAAACACTTACAGGTCCTATGAAATCTTTGAAAGTAAAGATTGCTAAATAATGGCATATTGAATAAATATACATATTAAAGTTATATTTACGAAATGTTAATAATTTAGTCATAAACTGTTGACAAATAGACAAACAAATGCTAAAATATTTTACAAATCAATAAAGAAATAAATTCTTTTAATAAAGGGAGGAATAAAAATGTATAAGAAATTTTTAAGTGGTGTTTTAGCCGCAGCTATGGTTATCGGAGGAGCTGCATATGCAGCAAAACCTGCATCAGTTGAAGCAGCAGGTGCTCCAAAGCCTAAGTACACATTCAGCATGAATGGTGCAAGCAAAAATGTAGTAGGTGTTGCTCGTAAGGGTGATACAAGTGCCGGTACAACAGGAAATACAAAGACAGGTATCGTTCCGACAGCAAACAAGAAAGCTAAACTTCAGTACAAGAAGGGTAAACACGGAAAGGCTCTTTATATCTCAAGAACTGTAGGTGGAAAAGCTGCTTCTATGGGTGCTCAGCTTAAAGGTGTTAAGCTTGGTTCTAAGTCTTGGACAGTTTCATTCTGGGTTAAGCCTGAGGTGAGTCTTTCAAACTTCATGTCAATGTTCTTTACAGGAAACCATATTCAGGATCCTAAGAACACAAAATGGCTCTCAATCACACAGGATTCATGGTTAGACAACAAAGCTAACTCGCCTACAATCTGGTCACACAGCCTTACAAAAGGAAAGAACGAGCAGTTCCCATGGTATGGTTATCAGAACAAGAAAGGTACTTGGACAGCAAACTCAGCAGTTACAGCTAATAAGTGGACACACATCACACTCGTTGTAAATACAAAGCAGACATGTGAGTATGGTACAAAGGGTAAATCAGGATATGTTAAATCATATCATGCATGGACATATGTAAATGGTAAACTCTTCGGAAACGGAACAGTTGCTAAGGGAACAATGTCAAACGCTAACTCATTCTTCCTCGGACTTAATGCTTGGGATATGGGATTCAAGGGATACTTTGATGATGTTAAGCTTTGGAACAAGGCTCTTACAGCTAAACAGGTAAAAGCTATTGCTAAATAATATGATGCAAGTTGTTTGTGGGATTGCGAAAATTGTACATCAATGAAGCAATTCGTGGCATCGTATATAAATTTGTTTAGTATAAATTGCATATAAAATGAGAAATAGTGCATGGAGAATTTGTTATAAATTCACCATGCACTATTTGCGCATGTAAAATAATTTATGCATAATGTTCAAAGAAATGTCAAAATATTATATTTTTGTGTTGACATTGAGCAATAGGTATGCTATTATAATAAAAACTAAAATAGTTTACGAAAATATTAAAAAGATTCGAGAGGAGAATAAGTTATGAGAAAAAGAATTTTAGCAATCGCACTTGCAACTACAATGGCATTTTCTACAGCAGTTGTTGCAGTGCCAAGTTATAAGAATGCAGCAGTAGCACAGGCAGCAGAAGAAGAGACAGGAGCACAGACATTTGATAAATTTTGGGGTGGACATTGCTTAGGTGATGAAATCACAGAGACAGAAAAGACAGTGAATTTCAAGGCTATCACAGACAATGATCCTACGGCCACAGGAAATTATAATACACCTGTATTTGTTATTTACTATGGTGATGAGAATAAAGTAAACGGTGAGGGATATGATGAAGTAGCAGTCATCCGTTCAGACCTTTGGTCATGGTCAGCAGGTGGAGATATCACAAATCCTGAAGGATATGCAGGAACAAACGAGCTTACATTTGCAACAGAAAATGCACCGGCAGATGATAATGCATGGGCAGCTTGGCTTGCAGCAAATAAAAAAGGTGTAGATGTATCTTACACAACATCTGTTAAAGATGGTGTAGTTACAATAAAAGTTACAAACAATGGTATCACAAGCACAACAACATTCAAATTTGATGAGACAAAAGGAAAGAAGCTTTATCTTTCTGTTTCAGGTGAAAAGTGTACTATAGCTAAATACCCTAAGGCACTTATCACAACACCTTGTGATGATCCGTTTGAAAAGAGCAATGACAATACAAATACAACAACAAAGAAAAAATCAATGTCTGTAAAGAAAGTTACAGCTAAAGCAGGCACAAAGGTTGTTAAGGGAACGGTTTCAGTTGCAAAAGCAAAAGTTAAAGTAACTGTTGGAAAAGCAAAAGCAAAAACAGCTAAGGTTAGTGGAAAGAACTTTACATTAAAGGTTTCTTCAGCACTTAAGAAGAACACAAAGATTACTGTAAAGGTTACAAAGTCAGGTTACAAGACAGTAACAAAGACTATAAAAGTTAAATAGGTTATAAGTTTATATTTGTAACATAAATTTTCTCATTTATTATCCAAAATGGAGAGTCGGTTTTACCGACTCTCTATTTTGTTTACAATACTTTTTGATAAGTTTTATCCAATAAGGAAAAAGTGTTTGACTTCATACTATATGCGAAATATAATAATTGATGTTCAAGTGAGACATAACTTACCAGACTTAGAAAAAGGTAACTAAGAAGCTATGCGGCTGGGACAAATAATATTAAAACTATACACATGATAGGAGACAGCAATGCGAAAACTTATTAAAAAAAGTGTGGCAGCAGCGTTATCAACAGCGCTTCTTGTAACATTGGGACCTGTAGCAGATATTTCAACAGTAAAGGCAGCAGATGATTATACATATCTTTATGCCGGACTTACTTGGGATCAGTATTGGGCTGCAGAGAAAATTTATCTGCAGAGTGACAAGGCTATGACAGATTCTAATACTGAGGCTGATGCAAGGGGAGAGATGGATAAGGGTGCTTTTGATGCAGTTTCGAGAGCTACTACAAATCATGGACTTCATAGAGGAAGTTATCAGTGTGATGCAGTGATTTACGGTGAGGACGGAAGTGAGTTTGATGTATCTCATTGGTCAGCTGATGGAAAGACACTTTATCTTACAGATGGAACAGATGTAGCATATGCAAAGGGAACTATCACAAAAGCAGACGGTACACAGACTAAATTAAAGGAATATAAAGTTACCGGACTTAAATATGTGCCTGTTGCAGTAAAAACATCAGAACTTGACGATTTTAAGAAAACTTACAAAGTTGTTGAAAATGACGGTGAACTTGTTGGAGGATACAGTGAGATGAATCTTTCGGCATATGATTTAAAGGCTGATGTAACAGCAGATACAAATGGTCTTAAAACCGCAACAGAGGAAAAAGACGGTACATTTAAGTTCAGTGCCAGAAAGACAGGAGCAGATTCAGGTATCAAGGAGCAGACACTTGCTAAGGCATCTAAACTTAAAGTTGAAGTTAAAGAAGCAAAAGGAAGTTATGGAGAGTTTCTTCGTGTAGATATAAACAATGCAGATGATGCAGATACATCAAAGGGAGAGGGGTATGGTGCTCTTGGTGCAAAAATGCAGGCTGTAAAGTGGACATATTATGGAAACGATTCAGAGCGCAAGACAGCACTTGCAAACTTCGGAACTAAGTTTGCAGCAGATAACTGGATGCATAAATCAAAGGGTATTCAGCTTGGTCTTACTGATTCATACAGAGCTGCACTTCCGGGAGGAACAGATGGAACAGGTTACTGGAGCCTTACGGTATATGCTCTCGGATATGAGGATGAGACAGTAAACTTTGAGGTTACAAAGGATAATATAGTTGATACAGTAAATATAACTGAAAATGCAGATATAACCCGATTAAGCGGTCTTGTAGAGGATGCCAAAGGATTAAAAGAGGCTGACTACACTGCAGCAAGCTGGAAAGATTTTGTCGGAGAACTTGAAGAGGCTGAGGAAGAACTTGCAAAGCCAAATCATTATCAGTCAATGGTAGATGAAGCGTATAATCATCTTGATGAAGCAATCAAAGCACTTGTAAAAGTAGAAAAGGCATTGAATGCCCCTGCATCAGTAAAAGTGACGGCAAAGAAGAAATCGTTTACTATTACATGGAAAAAAGTAAGCGGTGCTAAAGGATATCAGGTTCAGTATTCTCTTACAAAGAATTTTAAAAAAGCAACAGTCAAGAATGTTACAAAGACGACATTAACAGTTAAAAAGTTAAAGTCCGGCAAAAAGTATTATGTGAGAGTTAAGGCAGTAGCTTCAGATAAAAAACTTAACAGCGGCTGGTCAGCAGCAAAGACAGTTAAAGTAAAATAATTTGTAGAAGAGATTGTTTTGGGATATTAATAATGCGCAAAAGGGAAGGTTGTATCAACCTTCCGTTTTGTGCGTTATAGAATAAATTTTGAAACGAGGGTATAGATGATTAAGAAAATATTATGTCTTATTTTGTGTGCGGCACTTCTTACAGGGTGCCGGAACAGCGGAAATAAAGTCAGTGAGACAAAACAAAAAAATGAAAAGAGTGAGACTTTAGAGGCTCAAAAAGAAATTTTTGCGATGGATACATATATGACAATCAAGACATATGGTGACAAGGCAGATGAAGCAGCTCAGGCAGCAGTGGATGAGATAAACAGACTTGATAAGCTTTTTAGCACGGGAAACAATGAGAGTGAAATTGCGATTTTGAATGAAAGCGGAAGTGAGATATTATCAAAGGAAACATTTTCTCTTGTTGAAAAGTCATGTGAATTGTATAAGAGCACAGCAGGTGCATTTAATATAGCCGTTTATCCGCTTATGAAGGAGTGGGGATTTACAAACGAAAAATATAATATTCCTGATGACAAAACAATAAAAAAACTTTTAAAGTATATTGATGTTTCAAAGATTGAATATGATGCAAATACAAGACAGGTAGTATTGCCGCAAAATTATGAAATAGATTTAGGCGGGATAGCTAAGGGTTATACATCAGCAAGGCTTATGCAGATATTTAAGAAATATGGACTTTCAGGTGGAATTGTTTCTCTTGGAGGAAATGTTCAGACTTATGGTTACAAATCTGAAAATAAAAAATGGAGAGTAGCTGTTGAAAATCCGGAGACATCACCGCTTGATGGAGATTATCTGGGAGTGCTTGATATTACTGACAAAGCAGTTATTACATCGGGAGGATATGAGAGATATTTTGAAAAGAACGGAAAGAGGTATCACCATATTTTAAATCCAAAAACCGGAAAACCGGCAGACAGCGGACTTATAAGTGTATCAATAATAAGTAGTGATGGAACGCTTGCTGATGGACTTTCTACATCTCTGTTTATAATGGGGAAACAAAAGGGAATAAAATATTGGCAGAAAAATAAAGATAAATTTGATGTGGTATGGCTTGAAAATGATGGGACAGTGACAATTACAGATGGAATAGAGGATGTTTTTTCGTCTGATTTTAAATACAGTGTTGTGAAGTGAGTGCAAGATTGGAGGTCGCAGGATGACTGAAAAAATTAAAGAGAAATTTAGTGCGTATATAGAACAGTTTAAACCGGCTGTTTTTGTTTTGCCGTCTGTTATTATTGCGGCATTTTCTGTCGGTGGTTTTTATATTGGAAGCGGTAGTGCAATAAAAAACAGTGCGTATAATAATAGCGCAAACAACAGCGTGGAAGAAAGCAAAAACAGTGAAGATAATACTGAAAGTATCGACGGGGCAGATGCGGGTGAAAAAGTTCAGAAAGTTATTAAAGTAGATACCGGTATACTTAAAAATGGTACTTTTTCAGGCTCGGCGAGAGGATACGGTGGCACTATAAGCGTAAAAGTGACAGTATACGGTGGAAAAATAAAAGGCATAACAATAGTTTCACATTCAGGCGAGACACCTGCTTTTTTTGATAAAGCGAAGGCAGTGGTTGCAAAGATATTGGAGGCGCAGAGTGTAGATGTAGATACGGTATCAGGAGCGACGTATTCATCAAACGGTATTCTAAATGCTGTGGCAGATGCTCTTTCAAAGGCGGGGGATAAGAGTGCAAATACAAAGAGAAGTGTTCCGGGTAATACGGTAAAGAAAGCTGTTGCTACAGTAAAAAAAACGAAAGCAAAGACTGGAAAACCGGCAGATGGCGTGTTTGATGGCAGCAGTGTATGCGAGAAGTTCGGTTATACGGTAAGCCTTAAGGCAAAGTTTAAAGATGGAAAGCCTGTGGCACTCTATGGAATGAAAATGCTTAATAACAGTGACAATTCAAATGATGCATATATGTCCAGGGCATGGCGTGAAATGGTGAAACGCATAATTGGAGGGGCAACAGATAACGGCGCTGTATCGGATGTAGATAGTGTGTCAGGAGCAACGTATTCATCAAATGCGATTATAAGTGCTTATCTTGACGCGCGTAATAAAGCTGTTGCAAAATCTGAAGGTAAGAAATTAAAAGCTACGGCAAAACCGACACCTGTACCTTCAAAGAAACCGACGGCAGTAAAAGTTCCAAAACCTGTAAAAGTTCCAAGTGGCGCTATAGCTGATGGAAAATATAAGGTGAGTGCTGTATGTGAGCCGGATGAAGATGAAGATTTTGAAAAATATACACTTAGTGCTTTGTTTACTTTCAAGAATGGAAAATGTACTGCTATATCTGATTTTTCATCAACAGCGGAAAGTAATAAAAATTATTATATGAAGGCGGCAAATGGAAACGGTAAAATAACAGGTATAACAGAACAGATATTAAAGAAACAGTCGGCAGATGATATAAGTGCGGTGTCAGGGGCAACATGCTCTTCCAAAACAATAGTCGAACTTTATGTTAAAGCCTTAGAGAAAGCGGCGAAAAAAGCGGGAGTGAAAAATACACCAAAGCCAAGCCAGAGTGCGGTACCTACATTAAAACCGGAAGATACAAATATGCCGGAAAACACAAGTAGTCCGACTTTGTCATCGACATCTGCACCTTCCCAAAGTGCCGAACCTACACCAATGCCGAGCCTGGTACCATTAAAATCAGGAACATATACAGAAACAGTAACAGTATATCCGGATGAGTTTGAAGAATTTTATGAGTATACTCTGACAGCTGATGTTTTGTTTGACAATAATCGTTTTTGTGGTTTTGACAATGTAACATTATCTGATGAGACAAACAGATTTTATTACAATAAGGCAGTAAACGGAACAAAAACAAAGCCGGGAATTATTTCGCAGATAAATGCAAAACAGAATGATGAACTGGACGGCGTATCGGGAGCAACGTGTACATCCAATGCACTTATAGAATTGTTTTCAAAGGCATGGAACGAGGCTAAGAAAAGAGGTTTGGAATAATTGAAGATATTTGTTACAAAGAGTATAAATCTGATACTCATTATAGGAATTGTATATGTATACTGCACACAGGCAGGAAAACTTCAAAAAAATATGGCAGATGCAGGGAGGGCGGCACAGTCACATTTTGCAGATGATGGTGTATATGAAGGCAGTGGTGACGGATTTGGCGGAAAGATAACTGTCCGCCTTACGGTAAAGAATGAGAGACTTCAAAAAGCAGAAATAATATCGGCAAAAAACGAGACAAAAGATTATCTTGAATCGGCAAAAAAAATACTTGACGATGCTGTAAAGCGGCAGTCAACAGATGTAGATACGGTATCGGGTGCTACATTATCATCAAACGGAATAATAGCAGCGATGAAGGATGCACTCGTAAACGGAAAGGAACAATAGATAAATGGTAAATATAAAAACTAAATTAAAGCGTTTGCAAATAGTAAGAACACTGATACAAATAGGATTTTTTGTATTTATGCCATCACTTTTTTCTCAGGCTTTTGCAGGGATAAAAGAAGTTGTATCGCTTATGGGAAAAGGACAACCGTTAAAAATGTCTGACTTTCTGATAAAGCTTATTGTTTTGTGTCTGCTTACGATAATATTCGGAAGAATATTCTGCGGTTTCATGTGTTCATTCGGAGCAATCGGAGACTGGTTTTATATGCTCTCAGAATTTATTCAGAAAAAAATCGGTGTGAAATTCCCGGAAATTTCTGAAAAAGCACAGATTAACTTGCAAAAATTCAAATATGTCGTGCTGTTGTTTATAGTTCTGCTTTGTTTTAGCGAAAATGGAGAGTATGTTGCAAAATATAGTCCGTGGACAGTGTTTTCACTTATAACACAGCGTAACTTCAAAATAGGTACATATATTGCAGGAAGTGTATTGCTTGTTTTTATAATAATAGGAATGATGCTAAAGGAAAGATTTTTCTGCCAGTTTATATGTCCGCTTGGAGCAGTATTTTCACTTCTGCCTAAAAACTTTTTGATCAGTGTAAAGAAAAAAGAAGAAAAGTGTTTTAATGGATGTAAGGCATGTACAAACAAGTGCCCGGTTCATCTTAAATATGACGAAGCAGGTATGAGGGAAGGGGAGTGTATAAGCTGCGGACGCTGTTTTATGGTCTGCCCTCATAGGATGAAGAAAAAATAATTGTTTATGGTAATTCATATGCAGGTATGTTAAAATGTTTATAAAAATATGGGTTTAATATGGGATGTGTAATGTATCAATGTATTGTTAATATTTTGGTGTGGAAGTTAATGTTATATTGATACAGTATGCCGGTCATTTTTGAGGGAGAGAGGATATTTATGCATACCGTGGGAATTGGAAAACAAAATTATGAGTCATTGATAATGTCCGATTGCTTTTACGTCGATAAAACGTATTTTATAAAACAATGGTGGGAGTCTCAGGACGATGTTACACTTATTACCAGACCAAGAAGATTTGGAAAAACATTAAATATGAGTATGCTGAATTGTTTTTTTTCAAATAAATATATGAATCGGGCAGATTTGTTTGAAAAGTTTGAAATATGGACAGATGAGAAGTACAGAAAATTGCAGGGAACTTATCCGGTTATAAATTTAAGTTTTGCTGATGTAAAAGACGATAATTTTAAAAATGCAAAAAATAGCATTATATCTGTTATAAGTGATGTATATAGAACACATTCATATTTAATTGAAACAGATGAAATAACAGATGCCGAAAAGGGTGTGTTTAAGGCGTTAGATGCGTATTCAAACAATACAAATATAAATAAAGAAATTTCTGAAGATGTAATTTGCAGAGCGATAAAAAATTTGTCATTTTTATTAGAAAGATATTATGGAAAAAAAGTACTCATTTTTTTAGACGAATACGATACACCTCTTCAGGAAGCATATTTGGGAGGATATTGGGATGAAATGGTAGGTTTTATGCGTGTTTTCTTTAATGCAACATTTAAGACTAATCCGTATCTGGACAGAGCAATAATGACAGGTATTACCAGAATATCTAAAGAAAGCATGTTTTCGGATTTGAACAATTTGAGGATAGTATCGACAACAAGCAATATGTACGAAACGTGTTTTGGATTTACAGAGGATGAAGTTTTTAAGGCATTGGATGAAGTTGGAATTTCGGATAGAAAGGAAGATGTAAAACAATGGTATGATGGATTTTCATTTGGCAAAAGTAAAGATATATATAATCCTTGGTCTATAACAAACTTTATTGATGAAAGAAAATTGAAAACATACTGGGTCGATACGAGTTCAAATGAGCTTGCAGGGAAATTGATACAAAGTGCTTCGCCGGAAGTTAAAAAGTCAATGGAAAAGCTTTTAAATGGAGAAAGCATAACAGTTGACATTGATGAGCAGATAGTATTTAATCAGCTTGATTATGATGAAAATGCAATATGGAGTTTGTTTCTTGCAAGTGGATATTTAAAAGTTGAAAATGCAGATAACTGTGAAATCAGTGGAAAATATGAACTTAGTCTTACAAATTTGGAAGTAAGAATAATGTTTCAAAAATTGATAAGTGGATGGTTTAAAACAATACGTAACACATCAGATGAATTTGTTATTGCCTTGATAAAAGGTGATATAAAAGCTATGAATTATTTTATGAATAAAATAGCACTTGCGACGTTTAGTTATTTTGATGTTGGAAATAAACCATCGGAATATATTGAACCTGAGCGTTTTTACCATGGTTTTGTATTAGGAATTATGGTAGGAGAAAGAGAAAATTATATCATAAAATCAAATAGGGAAAGTGGATTTGGAAGATATGATATAATGATGGTGCCAAAGGATATAAAAAATAAAAAATTACCGGCAATTGTTATTGAATTTAAGGTATATGACAGTGAGGATGAAAAACAGCTTAAAGATACGGTGGAAGCGGCTCACAGGCAGATAGAAGAAAAGAGATATGATGATGAAATCATACAATTGGGGATAGAGAAAGACAGGATAAAACATTATGGATTTGCATTTGAAGGGAAAAAAGTATTGATAGGGTAAAAATAATCGTTTCAAAATACCAAAATATGAAAAACAACAAAAAATCAGCATGAGTTTGGGGTATGCTGATTTTTTGCGTTTAGATTTGCTTTTGCAAAAAAAGAGCCGGTGCATATAAAGTAATACATGGTATATTTGGGTGAGTGATGAATATTATTTAACGTGTAATTTTTGGCGGAGGTGCAGATGCTTAATTATATATGGGCATTTATGATACTTGGGGGATTATCGTATGGTGTGGCATGTGGTCAGGCGAAAGCTTTGTCAGATTCTATTATTGACAGTTCGGGAGAAGCCGTCTCACTTGCGATAACAATGCTTGGCGTTATGGCTATGTGGTGCGGAATAATGGAGGTCGCAAGGCAGTCCGGACTTATGGATAAAATGACAAAATTATTGTCTCCGATGGTACGTTTTTTATTTCCTGAAATTGATGAGAAGCATGTGGTAAATGAATATATAACGGCAAATATGGTTGCAAATATACTTGGTCTTGGCTGGGCAGCGACACCTATGGGACTGAAAGCAATAAAGGAGATGGCAAAGATAGAACGTGCACGTCTTGTGGAAAAAAATGTTGATATATCAAAAGTGAAATTAAGAGCAAGTAATGAAATGTGCACATTCCTTGTAATAAATATATCATCGCTTCAGTTGATACCGGTAAACATAATAGCGTATAGAAGTCAGTATGGCAGTGTAAATCCGGTGTGGATAGTCGTTCCGGGACTTATAGCAACGGGGGTGAGTACACTGGCAGCAGTTGTTTTTTGCAAAATTGCATGCAGGAAAAAACGTTTATGAAAGTAAACTTAAAAATAATAACAGCTTAGCGTTTTATTTCTTAAATTCATAAAGCTGCCGGTAAGCTGTCAGTCGTTGCTACGTAGCTTATTTTTATTTGTATCTCTGGTTGTGTTATGTTATACTGACATTGTATAATTTAGAAGAATGATGGATGTGATTTTCCGTTTATGTGATGCCCTCTAGTCTACAAAGGAGGGTGATGCCCTATGAATACGCTTGAAGTTCTTACTCTTGTGTTGGTGATTTTTGCGGCACTGTCTTACATAGACAATCATAATAATAAAAAGAAATAGCATCCCAACCGACCAAAGTTAGATGCTATTTTTATGTTTGTATCTTACTGAGGGCAAAATCGGATATTACATCCGATTACCTTTCTAATTAGATTATACAATGGGGTACTTGAGAAATCAAGTGCCCTTTTTGAAGAATTATTTACATATTTTTATGCAGTATACATTGCCAGTCCATTTGTTATTCCTGATTCTATTTTTGCC
>ERZ773190.443-NODE-443-length-48115-cov-3.637474_pt1 | contig 48115 bp, 51 predicted proteins | sample MGYA00511111_ERZ773190 | MGnify/ENA primary metagenome ERZ773190 (study PRJEB29015, sample SAMEA2737777) | human gut metagenome | biome: human gut; feature: human-associated habitat; material: faeces | place: China | collected 2012 ... | reverse complement strand
ATTTACGCATTGAATGTCTACGCTGATCTGTACGGGCTTGCACCTGTTGGAGCTTATGAAGTCAATTATGATTTTGGAGACATCCTCTATGTCAGAGAAAACGACCGTGCAAGATGGTGGCAGTATGTTACTACGAATAAAGTTCCGGCATGGATGTATTTCGTGAAATTCGAGGGAATGACTGAGGAAGAAGCTAAGGCAATGGTTGAAGAAGCTCAGCCAAAAGAACCGACTTTGTTCGGCGATGAGGAATAATATATGCTTAGTCCAGAGTACTTGCGCAGAATCACAGAAGGCAGTGAACAGATTGCTGAGGAGTTACACCAGTATATTATATCTGAGATTGTATCTCGAATGATGGCAAGAATCGGCAGAGGTGAGGATTATATTCTGACCAATGCCGATGCGTGGAGAATCAGAACACTACAGGAATCTGGTGAGCTGCTAGAGGATATTCTGGCAGAATTATCCAAATACACCAAACGTGAACAGCAGGAACTCCTTGAAGCGTTTGAAGATGCCGGTATCACTGCAATGAACTATGATGACAAGGTATACAAGGCGGCAGGATTAAGCCCTGTGCCGCTCGAACAGTCGCCAGCTATGATAAGACTCATGGAGCGGAATATGCTTGCGACTATGGGAGAGTGGAAGAACTTTACACGAACAACCGCAAGTACCGCTCAGAGGCTATATATCGAGCAATGTGACCTTGCATACAATCGTGTGATGACTGGGGCAGTTGGGTATACACAAGCCATCAAAGAGGCGGTTAATAACGTTGTAAGCAATGGAGTTACAGTAACATATCCATCCGGTAGGCGTGACACTATCGAGACTGCGGTCGCGCGCTCTGTCAGAACCGGCGTGGCTCAGGCTACGGGAGATATATCCATAAAACGCATGGAAGAAATGGGCTGGGATTTAATTCTGGTCAGTGCACACATGGGAGCCAGAACAGGTGACGGCGGTGAGAATCCGGGAAATCACTCATGGTGGCAAGGAAAGATATACTCTCGTTCTGGCAAGAGTAAGAAATTTCCGCCGTTCTCATTAACCGGATATGGAACGGCAAGTGGACTGTCAGGGGTCAACTGTCGGCATAGTTTCGGGGCAAGTGATGGAGAATTTAATCCCTATACAGAACTATCGGCACAAGATAAGGTTAACAAAGGCAAACAGTATGAAAAAGAACAGCGGCAACGTGCTTATGAGCGAAGAATCCGCAAAACAAAGCGCGAAGTCCTTGGAATGCAAGCGGCGGTTGATAACTGCAAGGACGAACAGGCAAAATTCGCATTACAGCAAAACCTTGACCGGAAGTCTTATCTTTTGCAGAAACAAAATGCTGCATACAAGGCTTACTGCAAGCAGAACGACCTGAGGGAACTGAAAGACCGGCTCATGATCGCTAAGTGGAATCGTCAGAACGCCGCAAAAGCCAGAGGAGCGGCAAAGAGATATAAAACAGCAAAGGGGATTGACTGATGGATAGATGGGAATATTACAATCCGAATCCTGCCGGTAATCGAGTCGGAGATTGCGCTATCCGGGCAATATGCAAGGCAACCGGTTTTGACTGGGAAACAGTATTCGCCGGATTAATGGTACAGGCGTGTGCTCTGTCAGATATGCCATCAGCTAATTACGTTTGGGGAGCGTACCTCTACAAACATGGGTACAGACGCAAACTGATTGAACAATCAGAACGATATATCTATACAGTCAACGACTTTTGTACAGACCATCCGACAGGTACATACATTCTCTGCATAGATGGTCATGTGGTGACGGTACAGAACGGAAAATATTATGATACATGGGATAGCGGTAATGAGATCCCGGTATATTACTGGGAAAAGGAGTAGCTAAATGAGCATATCAGAATTTGTACAGATTTTCCTCTCTATCTGCGGAGGGGTGTCTATTGTCGGAGGGGCGGCAGCCGTAATCTTTAAGTGGATTACCCCAGCGTTCCGACTTAATAAGCGAGTGGAGACACTGGAAGAACATGATAGGCGAGATTATGAAAGTCTTCGGAGAATCGCAGAACGAGATTCATTAATTCTGGAAGTGTTGTCAACCATGCTCGACAGTCAGATCAGCGGAAACAACGTTGAGGAATTAAAAAAAACAAAACAGAAGCTTACAAATTATCTTGCGCAGAATCAACGTTAGCATTAGTAAGGGGTATGCTCATGAAGTTATATGTATTCACTAAGAAAGATATAGACAGGTTCTTGTTAGAGTGCAATTTTACACCGGATGAAGAAAGATTGTTCCGGCTGAGATGCAAGGAATACACTCTTGAATACTGTGCTGAACAGATGAACGTGAGCATATCCACGGCGAAACGACTGAGCCGCCGGGTGAATAATAAAATAATTAAAGTATGTTAAGACGACAATAAAAGCCCACTGGTAAATTCCAGAGGGCTTATTTTTATTAAATTTCCAGTAAAGCAAATGACCATGTAAGAAGGTCTATTTCTGCATCATATTCTATTTTTTCTTCTTCATCTTTGATATTTTTAATATACATATAACGACCAGTGCTATCGTTGAGCCGTTTAATTTGATTCCCGGCAAATTCTGCATTTTCCGGCTTACTTGCGATTTCCTGTAATTTCTGGAAGTATTTTTTATTAACCTCCTTTGCTTGCTCTATGATCTCCGGATCGCTGTTGATTCTTTCACCTATTTCTCTTAACAATTCGTTAAAATGCTGCGTGTCTTTTTCTCCAAAGCCTCTGAATTTATACATTTTCATTTTCTTATCCTCCCTTGTTTAATCGTTAATTTTATACATATGCCTGCCTATACATATGCCTGCCAGTTGCTACTTTGATTTTTCCTTTGGATCTCCAGTATTTTGTCATAACTGTACCATGTACCTCTATACTGATATGAGCATCCTTTGAGGCATCCGTGTTCGATATCCACAAAAAACTCTGCAATTCTTTCCTTGTTTCCGAAATCTTCCACCGGAAGTAGATCTTTTCTTACCCGTATTTTCTGAGATTTTCCCCAGACAGTAAAGTTTTCAATCTGGTATGTTTCTTTCAGCTCAGAAATAATATAACCGCTCTGATTATCAACTCCGAGCTTTCCTTCAAAACTCCTGTAAATTTCCTGCATTTTTTCTCCTTTCTCATAACCACGGTGTAAACCGCGGTACTGTATCTGCATGTGTTATCACAGCATTCCCATTTTTGACATCAAAAACGAAGATCACGCAACCTTTCAGTTCCCATTTTGGAAGCTCCCCCATTTTTAATGGAATAAAATTATTTTTTCCTACAATTAACATATCATAGCCACGATATTTTAAGCCTTTTAAAATATCGTAGAACATTTTTATTTGTAGCCCCTCTTCCCAGTTTACAAAGTACATCTTTGACATCTGATAGGGCTTCTTGTTGTTGTAGCTGCAAGATACTGGAAATCCTAACCCGTCAGAAGTCTTTTGGCTAATTGACTTGTCTAGCCAATTAGCCAGTCCAAATTCCCTATATAATTCGGGGTTCTCCAAAAGGAAAAACTTCACGACTTCATTCTTTTCTTTTTCGATTTTCCAAATATTTTGTTTTATTATATATGCAAAAAAACTGTATTTCTTCGGCATTTCCAACACTGAAAAATATTCGTCTATGTCTTTAGCTGTCAATTTTCCTGTATTCCTGCAAAAAAAAGTTAAGTAATTATTGCTAAAAATCAGCTTGCTTTTTACCGGCTTCTGGATAGAAACCAGCCCGGAGTAATAGTCCATCATGCGGTATTTGCTGTTAAAATCAATCCGCTTTTCGTTCCGGATTTCCTTCACAATTTTACCGCTGATATCTACGAATATATACACGGCGTGCAGTGGTTTGTGTGCCTGCAACGCCATATATTCAAGATTGTCGGCCCCGATAAAATCAATTGCTTCTTTTATCATGCCGCCCCCCTAAAGCAATTCAATTTCGATTATCCTGACAAGCGTGTCAAGAATATTTTCTTTTTTCTCAATCACGTCGAACACGTAATTAATCCAATCATTATCCGTGATCTTGTAACTACAGGATCCCAGTTCCGTTGGATCGTCTCCGTCGCCGCTCCATATATCGTTGAGTTCTACAACTTCGCCCACTTCCACCTCCGGAAGATAGTCGACTTTCCAATCACTTTCGGCGCGGTTCATTTCGTACGCCTTTTTAACATTTTCATTCATTTGTTATTTCTCCTTTTCTCTATGAAGTTTTTAGTTACTTTCTTTAACTGTCTTTATTATGCATCTATGTGCGTTATATGTCAAGCGTATATGTGCGTTATTTTTATTTTTTTTCTAATCTGTCGAGTTCTGACAGAATAACGTCTCGGATAAAGGCACTGTTGCTCTTGCCGAGGTCGAGTTTTTCAATCCTCTCTTTAGTTCCCTTTGGAAAGACAATATTCAGTCTATAGTTGTTGCTCTCATACTTTCTCACCGCTCTTTTCTGCGCTTCCGTTGCCATGTTAATTCCTCCTTTTTTTCTCAATTATAAATCTATGTGCGTTATTGCACAATACTTTTTCGACACTTTTTTGAACTTTTTAGATTAATACATCTATGTAAAAATATAATCAGAAAGGCGGTGCATAAGATGGCATTATATAACAATCCTTATCAATATAGTTTTGGCGTTCCGGGACAGATGAATCAGTTCCAGCAACAGCCTGTCCAGATGTCAGCTCAACCAGTGCAGCAACCTCAGCAGAATAATAGTGGTATCCTGTGGGTCTCCGGCGAAGTTGGTGCAAAATCCTATCTGGTAGCACCCGGAACAAGTGTTTTGTTAATGGATTCAGAAAGCGAAAAGTTTTACATAAAATCCACAGACGTTTCCGGTATGCCACAACCATTACGGACGTTTGAGTATCACGAAGTAGGCACTCAGATGCCGCCTAAACAGCCTGTTCAGAACATGGACAGTAAATATGTCACCAGACAGGAATATGACGATTTAAAGGGCAAATACGAAGCTATCATAAACCGATTAAATTCTTTTTCTGAACCTGTTAGGGCTAATACCGTACAGGAATCAGCAGCCAAGGGAGGAAACGCAGATGAGTAATCCATTATTTAACACGCTTGGTGGTGGAATGCCGCAGGGGAACGGACCAATGCAGATGATACAGCAGTTTGTACAGTTCAAGCAGAATTTTAAGGGGGATCCGAAGGAAGAAGTCCAAAAGATGTTACAGTCTGGGAAGATTTCTCAACAGCAACTTAATCAGGTTCAGCAGATGGCAGGGCAGTTTCAACACATGTTGAAAGGAATGAAATAGTACATTACAATCTGGCCAGATTGATGTAAATACACAAAAAGGAGATTATATTATGGATGGAAATTATAGCTTAGCAGATATTGCCGCTGCTACTGGAAACGGTAGAAATAACGACGGCATGTTTGGCGGAGATGGCAGCTGGTGGATTATTGTTTTATTCATTTTTGCTTTCTTCGGATGGGGAAACAACGGCTGGGGCAATAATGGAAACGGCGGTGGATATGCAGCCACAGCAGCTACTCAGGCAGACATCCAGAGAGGATTTGACAATTCCGCTGTGATTAGCAAACTTGACGGAATCAATAACGGTCTCTGTGACGGATTCTATTCAATGAACAATGGTATGCTTACCGGATTCAACGGAATCAACACAAACATCATGCAGACTGGTTTCGGCATTCAGCAGGCTATTAACGCTGACACTGTAGCAAATATGCAGAATACCAATGCACTCCAGGCACAGCTTGCGAACTGCTGTTGCGAAACTAGAGAAGCTATCCAGGGCGTGAACTACAACATGGCACAGAATACCTGTGCATTGCAGAACACTATGAACAGCAACACAAGAGACATTATCGACAGCCAGAATGCCGGAACAAGGGCAATCCTTGATTACCTGTGCAACGAGAAGATTTCCAACTTACAGGCTGAAAATAACGACCTCAGACGTGCCGCTTCTCAGGATCGCCAGAGTGCATTACTCACAACTGCAATGGCTTCACAGACACAGCAGCTTATTAATGCGATCAATCCAGCACCGATCCCGGCATATCAGGTTCCAAACCCGAACACATATTACGGATGCGGATGCAACACTGGATGTAATTGCTGATAACTTCATATCGAGAGTATCTTTCGATTGATTTCGGATGTCGGCTTATGCCGTATTACACAGAGGGGCAGGCTGAGACCTGTCCTTTTGTGATATGAAAGGAGTATTTTTATGGCAGAATTTACAAATGTAGCTGCTCAGACTGTAGCAGCAAATGGAAACGTAGTATTTTCAAACACAGCAGTCAAAGGTTCTAACTGCATTCAACACAGGGAGGGAAGTGGAATCATTACGCTGAGAGGACTTACTAACCAGTGCAAGGCTAGATTCTTCGTGGATTTTTCTGGTAATATCGCAATTCCAACAGGCGGTACTGTCGGAGCTATTTCTCTGGCTATTGCAATCTCTGGCGAGCCTGTATTATCTTCACAGATGATTTCCACACCGGCAGCAGTAGACCAGTATAACAATGTGTCCTCTGGTATCTATATTGATGTACCTCGCGGATGTTGCGTTAATATCGCAGTAGAGAACACAAGCGATCAGGCTGTTTCTGTTGCGAACGCGAATATTGTCGTAACCAGAGAAGCGTAGGAGGTGTGATTATGAGAGATATTAAAGACTTATGCGCAAGAATTGAGGATGAGCTTTCCAAAATTGCTGATAATGGGCTGAACACTGGAAATCTGGAAATGACATACAAACTGATTGATATGTATAAAGATATCAAGAATACGCAGTACTGGGACAAGAAAGTGGAATATTACAATACTGTCCTTGATGAAATGCGTAGCGGATACAATGACGATTACAGCGAACGTGGAAGAAAGCGCGACAGCATGGGGAGATACAGCTCAAATGACGGCAGAATGATGCCGGATTACGACAGAGGTAGTTCTTATGCCAGACGTGGTGAGCATTATGTCAGAGGACATTACAGCCGTTCTGACGGACGAGATGCTTATGACGACTATATGACGCAGAAACAGAGCTATCGTTCCGGCAAATCCGAGGACTGCAAGAGAAAGATGCTTGCCGCTCTGGAAGAACATCTGGACGAACTCACAACAGAAATGAGCGATATGTCCAAGGATGCGGAGTGCCGGGAGGAACGTGATCTTGTTAAAAGATACGTGGAAAAACTCCGTGATATGCTCTAATTGGCTAAAACATGTACCACAACTTTTTGGAGGTTCTGTGGTAAAATGTATTCATAAGGAAGATTCGTAAGTGGTTGTAGCCACTTGACATAGACATTTTTCATTGATTCCTCCTTTCTTAGGTGCGTGTCCTTAACAGAAAATGCAGTGGCCGGATTGCCACATAAGAAGCATGAGGTTGAAAAGCGGATGCAATTTCCGACACGTACCATTGCCGTTAGTGCATGGCGGCATACCTCCTTGTGAGAGCATATAATTGAACAGTGGAATTCAACCCGTGCAGAGGTGCGCGACCGTATAGGCGGCGTTGACGTAGCCCGAAACGTCTCGTGTTTAGGCATAGCACGTTAAATACCTTGCTAACCCGGGAATCCGGGTTATGTGGAATGTACGTTAATGGTAGACTGACAGGGTCGCGCCCTGGGTTCCGGTTCGATTCCGGGCGTTCCGCTTATTTGCTCAGAATTATGCTGTCTGTTTGCAGACGGTCTATGGTTCGGGTAAATTTATCTCATGAGAAAAGGTTATTGCTTATCCTGCTATCTGGTGTCCGGACCGAAAAGCATAATGGAATGTAGCTCAGTTGGGAGAGCGGAGGACGCATAGTCCTTGACGTCGCAGGTTCGACTCCTGCCTTTCCACTTACCCTGCCAGTGGTCTAACTGGCTTAATCCACTTACCTGCGGCGGCAGGTCAATAAACACGACCAGGAGGATATTATGCAGAAACTTATTGACACATTAAAATCATTTGGAATTGAAATCCCGGAAGATAAACAGGCAGATGTGAAGAAAGCACTCTCTGAGCATTATAAGAACGCAAAAGAAGTTGCGAAAACTCTGTCAAAAGTCGAGGGTGAACGTGATGACTGGAAAGAACGTGCTGAGACAGCAGAAGAAACCTTAAAAGGTTTTGACGGTATCGACCCGGCAAATGTTAAAACCGAGTTAGAGACTTGGAAACAGAAAGCGGCAGATGCAGAGAAAGAATTCAACGCAAAAATCTATGACCGTGATTTCTCAGATGCTCTGAAAGCAGCACTCGATGATGTTAAGTTTTCCAGTGAGGCTGCAAAGAAGTCTGTTATGGCAGACATTAAAGAAGCCGGATTAAAGCTGAAAGACGGTAAAATCCTTGGGCTGAACGATCTGATTGAGCAGATGAAACAGTCTGACGCATCCGCTTTTGTGGATGAATCTCAGCAGCAGGCTCAGCAGAATCAGGCAAGATTCACCACTCACGTTGGGCAGCAGCAGACACTGGGAAGCATGACCAAAAAAGATATCGAAGCAATCAAAGACCCGTCCGAGAGACAGGCTGCAATTGCTCAGAATATCCAGTTATTCCAGTGATTTTTTACACCGACTATACACCAGAGTATAGCCGCTAACCCAATACCTTAAAAATTATGGGTAGAAAGGATTTTATATGGCAGCAAAAGCTAATCTTATTATGACAAGTGATATTCAGGTAACGGCACGTGAGATTGACTTCGTTACCAGATTCGAAAGAAACTGGCAGCACTTACGTGATATTCTGGGTATCATGAGACCTATCAAAAAGCAGCCGGGTGCTGTACTCAAGTCAAAATACGCAGAGGGTACTTTACAGAGCGGAAAAGTGGCAGAGGGTGAGGAAATCCCTTACAGCAAATTCGTTGTAAAAGAAAAAGACTATGCGGAAATGACTATCGAGAAGTACGCAAAGGCTGTGTCTATCGAAGCAATCAAGGATCACGGTTACGAGAACGCTGTTCAGATGACCGATGATGAATTCCTTTTTCAGCTTCAGACTGATGTTACCGGCAGATTCTATGACTATCTGAAAACCGGTACACTTACTTCCACAGAAACTACATTCCAGATGGCTCTGGCAATGGCTAAAGGCCGTGTAGAGAACAAATTCAAACAGATGCACAGGAATGCGACTGGCGTTGTTGGATTTGTCAACATTCTGGATGTATATGAATATCTTGGCGCGGCTGAAATCACTATTCAGAATCAGTTCGGTTTCCAGTATATGAAAGACTTCATGGGATTCAACACAATCTTCCTGTTATCTGACAGTGAAATTCCAAGAGGACAGGTTATTGCAACTCCTGTTGAGAACATCGTCTTGTACTATGTTGACCCGAACGAATCTGACTTTGCGAGAGCTGGTCTGGTGTATACCGTATCTGGCGAAACAAACCTGATCGGATTCCACACTCAGGGCAACTACCACACAGCAGTGTCTGAGGCGTTTGCGGTCATGGGTCTTACTCTTTTCGCAGAGTACATTGACGCAATCGCAGTAATTACCATTGACGATACACCTACACTCGGCACTCTGACAGTAAATTCCGCGGCTGGAACAGCAAGTGGCGATACAAAAATCACTGTAAATCCGGCTAAGGAAAATGCCAACAACGTATATAAATACAAAGTTGCAGCAGAAGCAGTAACTGTCGGATATGGACAGAACCTCAGAAACTGGACTTCTTGGGACGGAAAAGTTGACATCAAGGCAGCAACCGGACAGAAAATCACAGTGGTTGAGTGCGATGGAACATACAAGGCACTGAATGCCGGAAGCGCAAGCGTAACAGTAAAATGATAAACGCAGGAGGTAACTGGCATGGCTTACGCAGATTATAAATTCTATGCAGAATCATTCGGCAATGTTGTGCCAGAAACCGACTTCCCACGGGTGGCAGAAAGAGCCAGCGATTTTGTGGATGCAATGACGTTTGACAGGTTGGTGGACGGACTGCCGGAAAATGAACGCTCTCAGAAGCGTATCAAAAAGGCAGTCTGTTCATTGGCTGAATTAATGTATCAGATTGAGCTTGCTGAAAAGAATGCAATCAGTCAAGCGTCTGCTGATGCTACCGACACGAATGTCGGTGACAAGTCAACAGGCATTGTAACATCTGTATCATCTGGCAGTGAATCCATCTCTTATGCAACGCCACAGCAGAAAGCATCAGGTGCAAAGGAATGGAGTACAGTGTATGCCGCCGCCGGAGATGTACAGAAAACGAATGACTTACTTTACAAGACGGCTTTGCCGCTTCTGATGGGAGTAAGGACGGATGATGGAGTACCAATACTTTATGCAGGACTTTAAATTTAATATCTTAGGCTCTGAATGGACAGTAAAGTTTGGAACAGTAGAAGAATATCCTAACTTGGAAGACATGGATGGATATACAGATTCTTCCACAAGAGAGATCATCGTTGATGACATGAAGTCGCAACAGGATATGCCAGGTTCGAAAAAGAATATGGAAGAGTACAAAAAGCAGGTTGTACGGCATGAGATTATTCATGCTTTCCTGTGTGAGTCGGGGCTTGATACAAACTCGGGAGCTTGTGATAACTGGGCAATCAACGAAGAGATGGTTGACTGGTTTGCTATTCAGTCGCCGAAAATTTTTAAAGCATTCAATGAACTTGAATTGATGTGAATACCAGTATTGAATACGGGGGTGTGAGTATGAAATATGTACGAATAAAACCGACTATAGTTGAAGCTATTCAGTGTTTTGCTACTTCTGAGAGCATCGCTCAAATCGAAAAGTTTGTTGGAAATTCGGCAAAAATTAATAACAGGCTTAACTCACCACACATTGAGATTTCTACATATCCTGCTCTATTTAGAGATGGCGAAAGAGTTGATTCGGTACTCGTAGAGCCTGGAGACTACGTCTTGCATGATGAAGAAGGATATTTCGATACAATGGTAAAGGATGAGTTTGAAGAAGAATTTAAGGAGGCATCTGAATAATGGACATTTCAACACTTGGCTCATGTATAGCAATCGTTATGATTTGCTACATCGTAGGAATGGGCTGTAAAGCATCAAAAAGAATCTCTGATGAATGGATTCCGGTGATCATGGCGGTTATTGGTGGAATTCTCGGAGCTGTCGGGATGGGAGTTATCCCGGACTTCCCAGCAACAGATTACATCACGGCGGTTGCGGTCGGTATGTTTAACGGGCTGTCGGCTACTGGTGTGAATCAGCTGATTAAACAGAATATTATGAAAGAGTGATTTTATGGGTGGACGCGGTGGAAGTAGCGGCATTGGCTCCGGCGGAAGTAGCGGTTTCGATGTAACCAGAAACGGTGAAACAACGAGGTACTATTTCTCAAGTAAAAACGGACAGCATTACTATCAGGTTGGGATTGGCGGTGCACCGCAGCCTACTCCAATGAACATGTCGGCAAGTGAGTTCAGAAAAAGGGCGGTATCCAACGGCGCTACTGTGAAAAGCATTTCCGGGTTTGAGAGAAGGAAAGACCAAAAAGCGTATAAGGCCGACCGTAAGGCGACGAATACGTTCTTGGACAAAGAAACAGCATCCAATAGAGCACTATCCAGTGGATCGAGAGCAGATGCAAAAGTAAATCGTGTAAACCGCAGACGCAGACGGAGAAAGTAGCGCATGGCGGATAAATTAACCAGTATGGCCTACGAAAATCTAAACCGCCGCATTTTTGACGGCGTTGGTGAGTATGACATACCACAGATATACCCGGAAGTATTCGAAGGGAACTGCGAATTTATTGGTTTCAATTACGCCAGAGGAAAATGCAATAATCCAGAAGAGAAAGCTGTTCATTTCTTCTTAGATGATTACCAATTCGATGCACTATGGAGAAACCCGGACAGATATGCGGATAAGCTAAGCAAATTCCGGTACATTCTAACACCAGATTTCAGCACCTACACCGATTTCCCAAAAGCTATCCAGATTTATAATCATTATCGCAAACACTGGATAGGCGCATATCTGCAAGAATATGGCTGCAAGGTGATTCCGACAATCTCATGGAGTACACCGGATTCTTACGATTGATGTTTTGATGGAGAGCCAGAGGGCGGAACGGTGGCAGTATCTTCTGTTGGTTGCATGAATGGAAAGAAAAAGAAAGAACTGTTTCTTTCTGGTTACAATGCCATGATTGAGAAATTGCACCCAGAAAGCATTATCTTTTACGGGAAAATGCCGGAAGAGTGTAAAGGCAATATTGTCCGAATAAAATCATTCTCTGATAGATTTTCAAAAGCAATATGTGAAGGATAGGAGGGTATCATGTACGAAAAAACAGTGACGATTTTCAACTATTACGAATCAGCCACGACTGGAGATGCGTACTGGTATCCTCATGTGTTATCCGGTGTTGACCTCATTACGGACAAGGGAGCAATCCTTAAGAAGTACGGGCCAGACGCAACAGACAACGCACAGCTACACATTCGTTACACTGTCCAGAACGGCGATATAACCATTGCTGACAGGAATGGTAAGATTCTCCCATATGTGTCGCCTAAAGAGTGGAAAAGGCAGATTAACAACGCTCTGGAAGACACTATCACATTCTCAGATGAGTCGTTCTTCTGGGAGGGTGAGTGGACTGACGGAACGGTAATTGACGGTGGTTATCGGAACGGATTCTACCAGTACATGAATGAGAATAAGGATAATGTGTTCAAGATTACCAGTGTAGGCGGTCCGTATACACTAATCCCACACTTTGAAATTTTGGGTAAGTAATATGAGTAAGATTCATCATTTTAAAGGGTTCTCCGTAGTTGACGGAGATATGAAAGTCAAGCTGAATATGGATAGATTCTCCAGACAGTACCAGGAAGCTCAGTATCTCCTTGATGGAATGGTAATGGACAGCATGGTTCCATTCATGCCGATGATTACCGGAAATTTCATCAACCGGACAAGAATTGACAGCGCATCATTGCAAGGAACTGGATTTGTGTGTGCTGCGGCTGCTCCTTATGGACGTTTTCTGTATGAGGGAAAAGGAATGGTTGACGAAGCAACCGGAAGTCCCTACGCAAGACATGGAGCAAAGAAAGTCCTTGTCAGTCAGTTTTCTGGTCGGACAGCCGCGAAGGAGAATCTAGAATACACAAAACAAGCGCATCCACAGGCACAAGCAAAATGGTTTGATGCCGCTAAACGACAATACGGAGCTACATGGATTCGTAAAGTAAAAGCACAGGCAGGAGGTGGCAGACATGGCAGATAAACCTATCGGTAAGGATGCAACTGGATATGAGATTCTAACAGATGCCATGAAAGCACTTCTGAACCAGTATCCGGGACTATATGAAAATGAAACAATCAAATTTGAGGAACTCGGCAAAGAATCCGGAATTGCGTTCTCAGCGGACAACGGGGCCTTGATTTATTCGGAAAAAGAAGATGTTTGTGGAGTAATGCACCAAATTTGTCAGTACCCATTTTATGTAGTGTACCGAACAGCATCCGACAAGGAACGGCAGAAGTTATCTGTTCAGAAGTTCCTGGATAATCTCGGTAAATGGATATGCCGAGAACCAGTTATTATAAACGGCTCTGAGACGCGCTTAAATGCTTTTCCAGAGCTTTCACAGGGGCGAGTGATAAAACGTATCACCCGTGATAACTCCTATGGTTTAGAACCGCAGGAGAGTGGCGTACAGGACTGGTTATTGCCATTATCGGTACGCTACGAAAACACTTATGAAGCAATATAGCGAGTAACAACCGGCTATCAGTTGGAGATAGTCGCTAACCTACACAGCCTTTTAAAAGTTATAGGCAGAAAGGACATTTCTATGGCAGTTACAGGCAAGATTGACCGTAAATACATGGCTCATTATATTGATGCAGGTTCTCTGTGCGGAGGGCTGACACCGAAATATGAGCGTCTTGGAAAGGATCTGGAAGAGTACAACATCGAACTCAACCCGGATACCGAAACATCTAAAAATATTCTTGGAGAATCCACATTCAAACACAACGGCTACGAGGTATCTTCTGATGCTGATCCATTCTATGCAGATACCACATCTGATCTGTTTGGAGCATTACAGAAGATCGTAGACAACAGATACAAAGACGACAACCTCAAGACAAAAGCAGTTGAAGTTCATCTCTGGACAGAAGCCACAGCAGGCAAGTATGAAGCGTATCAGCAGGATTGTTACGTTGTGCCGACCTCCTACGGCGGTGACACATCCGGCTATCAGATTCCATTTACCGTCAACTATACTGGCGAACGTGTAAAAGGAAAGTTTGATATCAGTTCCGGTGCATTCACAGCTGATAGCGAATAAGCACATATACAAGGAGGACACGCCAAATGGCAAAAGTAATTAACACCAAAATTGATGATGGAATTTTTGTATTCACATTTACCAACAATGAAGACGAAGTTTTTTCTTCTTTCAAGTTGAATCCGACGGACATTAATGTAGCAGCACGCGCAGAGGAACTGGCAGAATACTTTGAGCAACTCAAAGACTCTATTCAGAAAGTCGCTTCCGGTAAAGAAATGGCTGAACTCAATAAGCAGATTGAAGACAAAATCAACTATCTGCTCGGATATGAAGCATCAAAAGACCTGTTTAAAGAACCAATTACCGCAACTACCGTGTTCGGCAATGGTCAGGTATTTGCTTACATTGTTCTGGATAAGATCACAGAAGCAATTGCGCCGGAAATCGAAAAGAGAAAAAAGAAAATGCAGACGGCAGTCAATAAGTACGTGGAGAAATATACAAAATGACCGCCTATGAGCTACCCACCTCACTGAACATAAGTGGGGTGGATTTTTCTATCAGAACGGATTTTCGAGCAATCATTGATATTCTCATAGCCATGAACGACCCAGAACTGGACGAGCAGGCGAAAGCAGTTGTTATGTTGCAGATTCTGTTTGAGGACTGGCAGAGTATACCGGCTGAGTGTCTGGATGAAGCTTGTCAGAAAGCGTCGGAGTTCATCGACTGCGGACAGTTGGACGATAATCCAAACCACCCAAAACCCCGTTTGATGGACTGGGAACAGGATGGAGATATGATCGTTCCGGCGGTAAATAAGGTTGCAAACAAAGAAATCAGAGCAATACCGTATATGCACTGGTGGACGTTTTTCGGATATTTCATGGAATCTGGTGAGTGCCTGTTCAACACAGTTGTCGGAATCCGGTCAAAAAAGGCAAAAGGCGAACGCCTGGATAAATGGGAAAAGAAATTCTATCAGGAAAATAAAAACACAATTGACATAAAAACACGTCTCAGCGAAGAAGAGCAAGCTTATAAAGATAAGCTGAATGAGATGTTAAACCTCAAATAGTTAGGAGGTGGACACATGGCTGCTGATGGCTCAGTCATTATTGATACCAGAATGGACACGTCAGGTGTACAGAACGGAGTATCAGCTATAAAACAGTCATTTAACGGCCTTGGGAGTGCTGTAAAAAAAATCGGTCTGCTGATTGGTGGGGCTTTTGCAGTTGGCAAGTTAGTACAGTTCGGAAAAGAGTGCGTGGAACTTGGTTCCGACCTCGCAGAAGTTCAGAACGTGGTCGATGTTACATTTACCACAATGTCCGACAAAGTAAATGAATTTGCAAAGAACGCCATGACTTCTGCCGGACTGTCAGAGACAATGGCAAAAAGGTATGTCGGTACGTTCGGAGCAATGTCTAAGTCGTTCGGATTCTCTGAGGCACAGGCTTATGATATGTCAACGGCTCTGACACAGCTAACCGGTGATGTAGCATCATTCTATAACATCAGCCAGGACTTGGCTTATATCAAGCTGAAATCAGTGTTTACGGGCGAAACGGAAACGCTCAAGGATCTTGGCGTGGTAATGAGCCAGTCGGCACTTGACCAGTACGCACTGGCTAATGGCTATGGCAAAACCACATCCGCCATGACCGAGCAGGAGAAAGTAGCTCTTCGTCTGGCTTTTGTGCAGAAACAGTTATCGGCTGCATCTGGTGATTTCATCCGAACATCTGACTCATGGGCGAATCAGGTACGAGTAATGCAGTTACAGCTGCAATCTCTCAAGGCATCAGTCGGACAGGGACTGATTAATATTTTCACACCTGTTCTGAAAGTAATCAATATTCTACTTGGTAAACTGGCAACTCTGGCAAATGCATTTAAAAGCTTCACGGAACTGATTACTGGCAAGAAATCATCAGGTCAGACAAGTGGAAGTGGAGCAGGTCTTGCCGGAACGGACGCGATCGCAGATACAGCAGATCAGTATGGACAGGCAGCGGATAATGCAGAGAAACTGGCAGATGCCACGAATGACAATGCAAAAGCAACAAAAAAAGCGAATAAAGAAACAAAAAATTATCTTTCGTCACTTGATGAAGTTCACAAAGCCACATCTACTGGCAGCAATTCATCTCCCACACCATCTTCATCTGGTGGAAGTGGTGGAGCAGGTAACAGTGGCCTTCCGAGTTCAGTTGGTAATGTGGACTACGGCAATCTCGCAGAAGGCGAAACCGCACTTGACAAGATTAGCGATTCCGCAAAGAAACTTGCCGACCTTCTCAAAAAGCTCTGGAAGCCATTTCAGGACGCGTGGAAAAAAGAGGGCAAGAATACTATTAATGCAGCAAAAACCGCACTTGATGGACTCAAAAAGCTCGCTGTAAGCGTAGGTAAAAGCCTTGTAGAGGTCTGGACAAATGGCACAGGCACAACAATGCTCACGACCATGCTCAAGATTGCCCAGAACGTGCTTAAAACTATCGGGAATATTGCATCCGGTTTCGCGGATGCGTGGAGCAAGAACAGTGTAGGTACGCAGATCATACAGAACATTGCAGATGCTCTTGTAGTAGTTATGCAGTTTGTTGAGAAAATCGCAGATGATACAGCGACATGGGCGGCGAATCTCAACTTTTATCCGCTATTGGAATCTATCAGCAATTTAACCAGTACATTTGCTCCAATTTTAGAATCCATCGGAAACGTTCTTGAATGGATTTACAATAATATTGTTCTTCCGATGCTGAAATGGCTGATTGAGACTGGAATTCCGACAGTAATCAATCTGGTATCGGATTTGGCTGGATTCTTTGCGGATCATCAATCAATTATTGAAGCATTCGGTGCAGCTCTAATCGGAGCGTTCGCGGCAGCGAAAATTGCAGGGCTAGCATCAAGAATAGCAGGAAGTATAACGACAGTAGCGAGTTTTATAAAAGGCCTTATTGCACTTATGACTGGTTCTAGTGGCATTATGGGAGGAATTAAAGCTATTGCGACAGCTGTCGGACCGGGTGGAATTTTTATAGCAGCAGTAACGGCTTGCATTGCGATTGGTGTTTTGCTGTACAAAAATTGGGACAAAATCAAAGAAGTCGCAGGTAAAGTATGGGATTGGATTAAAAATAAAACAATAACGTTTGTTAACACTGTAAGCTCTGGTCTTAAAAATCTTGCATCTAAAATTGTGTCAATTTGGGATAACATCAAATCCAGCGCGCATCAGAAATGGACTGCGATTTGGTCGACAGTAGGAAATCTTGTTGGAAGAATCAAAGATGGAATTGTGGAAAGATTTACATCTGCCAAAGATAAGGTCGTAGAAATTTTTGGAGGAATTAAAGATACAATTCGCAACATTCTAAACAAGGTCATTGGTATTGTGAATAGCGCGATTGGAACCGTCAACAGTGCGATTGGCGGAATTGAATCTGCAATGTCATTTGGTCCATGGGAGATTCCGACACCATTTGGTTCAAAAACAATCGGATTCAGCGCGAGCTTTCCAAGAGTTCCAACAGTACCTTATCTCGCAAAAGGTGCAGTTATTCCACCAAGAAGTGAATTTTTGGCTGTACTGGGTGACCAGAAACAGGGTAATAACATCGAGGCACCAGAATCACTGCTCAGAAAGATTGTTCGCGAGGAATCTGGTGGACAGCAGAGCGGCGGAAACGTCAGATTTACCGCCCAGATTAACCGAAGAACAGTGTTTGACGAAATTATCGAAGAAGCAAAGTTAAGACGTGATACAAGCGGTAGAAATCCGTTTGAACTGGCATAGGAGGCGGAAACGTGGCAACAATTTCAAAAAACATAACGGAACGATACAAAATGAATGGGGCTTCCATCTATCAGCCGGACAAAGATATGGGTTACAACCTTGAAACAACTTATTCAGAAGGTAGTAACCGTACGCAGTTTGGAAAAGCATTACTGACTCCACTATTTACAGTTGAACAATATAGCTATGAAGCATCAAACGTTCCAGTCATAGAAGCAAACAAAATTCTCAAAATTATCGTAAAGGGAAAAGCTTTCAATTTGTATCATTGGTCACTTTACCACATGGCATGGAGAACCGACCCATTTTATGTCGGAAAAGCAAGCCTAACTATTGGAGAAATTTCGCCAGATTTAAAATTTGTATCAAAAATATCTTTTAACATGCAGGGGGTGAATCCACTTGATTAATGTATCTAATGCGTTCAAGCAAGGACTTGAGAATGGAGAAAAGGTATGGATTGAAGTGGATATTACCTTTTCTGACGGAACATCAAAACATCTAAAAGATGAAATTATGAGTGACAACAACTCATTTTCTGATTGCGCGGAAAGTAGCAGCTTTCCAATCGGGTGTGTTATCTGCAAATCCATGACGCTTGAGCTGGATAACACTTCCGATCAGTGGAAAGATTACTATTTCTATATGGCAAAAGTCCATGCGTATCTTAAAATGCAGATTGATGCCGATACTATTGAGACTATCGACAAAGGCGTATATACAGTTACAGCACCAGAACAGTACGGTGAGATCCTTAATCTTACTGCCTTGGATGATATGTATAAGACTAATGCCGTACACTCAACAAAACTGGTTCTCCCACAGACGGTTGAGAGTCTGGTGAGGGATGCATGCGGTACTCTTGGTATCGCGGCTGGTTTCTCGAAAATGGCACATGGTGATCTGATTATCAATGAACTTCCAAAAGATATGACATATCGTCAACTTTTCGGATGGGCTGCCATGCTTGATACCGCAAACGCACGTCTTGACCGCAACGGGAGTTTGCAGTTTGTTGGATGGAATCTGGATGCTACTCCGAGCATTGAACTCACAGATTATATCAGTATGCCGACAGTTTCGAGTGACGACATAGTGATAACTGGAATCAATATAATAAGCGATAATAATTCTGAAACATATGGAACTTCCGGCTATATCCTGTCTATGGAAAACAATCTTGTGGGTGAATCCGACCTTGCAACAGTGGCAGCACAGATTGGTGATTCCATTATCGGTGCAAAATTCCGAAATCTCCAAGGAGATATGGCGTTCAATCCGCTGTTGGAATTTGGTGACGTGGCTTATACCTATGATCGCAACCTCAACCAATACGTTACTCCTCTAACAGATGTATCATACACAATTAACGGAAAAACTACTCTAAGAACACAGGCCGACGACCCGATCAGAGGAATGAGTCTATATTATTCTGGAGCCACGAAAGCAATCGTTGCAGCGCGCCGGCTTGTTGAGAAAGAAAAAAACGCCAGAGAGCTAGCAATCGAAAAGTTACAGGAATCGCTCTCTGTCGGAAGTGGACTGTTCGCAACTTACGTTCAGCAGGAAGACGGAAGCACAATTTCATATTTTCACGACAAGGCTAGCCTAGCAGAATCAAAAAATGTGATCAAAATCACATCCGAGGCAATCGGCGTGTCGAATGATGGCGGTAAGACCTATCCGTTCGGATTCGAGTTGACCGGAACGATGATAACCAAACTTCTGTATGCTGAGGGAATTAATGCGGATTATAATGATTCTGGTGCATTGACGGTAAGAGACAAAGGTGGAAATATTATCTTTCAAGCCAATATGGACACCAATACAGTATACATGAATCCAGACATTTTGATTATCGGCAACCAGACTCTGACTGAAAAATTGACGGATATGGACGACAGCATTGCGGAAGCAAAGAACATGACCATGCAGTTGACCAACGATTACCAGAGTATCACCACTGATGCCGATGGAAATATCACTGGAACATTTCCGACCGTGACAACTACGGCTCAGGTCATGTATGGAACTAACGATGTGACCAATGATTGCACCTATACCATTACGAAATCCAATAACGTGACTGGCTCATGGAATGATTCCACACATACTTACACCGTGACCGGATTAAGTGCGGACAATGGATGGGTGGACATCAAAGTCACTTATCTACGGGCATTGTCAATCACGAAACGATTTACGATTGCGAAGTTAAAATCCGGAAAGAATGGACTTCAAGGTGAAAAAGGAGATCCGGGAGCTGAAGGAAAACCAGGAAGAACCTACATGATTGAGCCGTCCTGTACGGTTCTGAAACGCGGATCAGACAAGGCTATTAGTCCAAACTTTTTGGAATTCAACGCATATTACCGTGACGGGGACTCAGCTACCAGATACGCATACAGCGGTAGGTTTGTAATTGAGGAAACCGCCGACGGGAACACATGGAAAACTATTTATACATCGTCTGCAAACGAAACTTCAGTCAAACATTATCTGTATACGATTCTTACTGATGGCAGTGGACAGACTGTAACTGACGGCAACGGCACTACAGTCGGAATTCCGAGGGATATTACCAATATCCGGTGCAAACTGTATGCGGCTGGAGGTGCAACAGATATGCTCGATATGCAGAGCGTTGCGGTAGCTATTGATGTCGATAATCTAACGCAGACGGACATCATAAATATCCTGTCCAACAACGGAGCATGGAAAGGGTTGTACTACAAGAATGGTCAGCTGTATATCAGCTTTAGTGCAGCGTTAGGTGGTGAACTGGCATTGGGCGGAGCGAATAATGAAAATGGAGTATTGTATCTGTACGATGAAGACGGAAGGTTACTGTCTCTACTAGATAACAGAGGATTGCTGCACGGTTATGATCTTAGAGATACTAATGAGTACTTTACTATTCCTTCTCTGAGCGGATATGAAATGTATGAGTGGGACGAAGTGGAAGGCGTGCTGATGGCTTCGCAAAGGGGTGTTGGGATGCGGTGGTCCACCAACCAAGACAACAGGTATGCATTACAGATGCTAGCTGACTATGAATTTGAAATATACTTGAACGACGGTGTCGATTCTGCATCTAATCCTTATACTCCTTTGAGGTGTACGTATGATTACACAGAAGTCTTCAATCAATTAAAAACGCATAGTGTAGAGCAATACACAAATGCTTACACCCTAATGCTCAAACTCGACGGGACAGTTGTTAGGTCAGCATCGTCTGCAAAACGATATAAAGATGTAAGAGAGGACATAGATGCTCGAAGTATTGAAAATTGGTATAGCATCCAAACAGTTTGGGCTAAATACAAGGATGGCTACCTTTCTTCTGAAGACGAAAACAGTGGAAAATATATGCCGATGTTTTTGGCAGATGATGTTGAACAACATATGCCAGAAGCAGCAATACACATGGACGGCAAAATCGAAGACTGGAATTATCGTGTGATGATTCCGGCAATGTTTGCAATGATGAAACAGCAGAAATCAGAGATAGATTCCCTCAAACAAGAACTCGATGAAGTTAAACAATTTCTAAGAAAGGAGTGATACCATGGCGAATTCGTTAAAAACAGAAGCGTTGAACAAACTTACTGAAGCCACAGAAATGGAAGATGCAAATATATTTCCTGTCGTAACGGCTTCCGATAATTTATTAAAAAAAATAACCTGGACTAAGTTAAAGGAGTGTATAGAAAATGTGATATATGGAAAGAATTATCGCAAAATGGGAAAATTTACATCAGGTGCATTCAATCTGGATGCAGAAGTAACGAAACAAGTTGATGTTTCTATATCTGTTCCGAAAGTACCAAATGCAGTAATAGCTATTCCGAGAGGTGGATCGCCTTTTATGGTATCTGTTGTTACAACATCATCAGCTTCAAACGTTCGAGTTGCCTGTAAAAGTGCAAAAGCGTTAACCAATCGAACACTTGATGTTATTGTTTTTTATTAAGGAGAGATTAATTATGGAAATCAAAGCAATTGACGTATCATCAGATCAAGGCAAGCCAGATTGGACAAAAGTCTCAAAATCCGGCATAAAAGTAGCAATTCTTAGAGTCCATCAGAGATATGGTGCGGATTCTTCGTTTGAACATAACTACAAAGGATGTAAACAGAATGGTATTCTGGCAGGGGCATACAAATACAGTTATGCCTTAACACCGGCACAAGCTGTCGAAGAAGCTGAGAACGTGATTGAGGTACTGAACGGACGCGGGCTGGACTTTCCAGTATTCTACGATCTCGAATGGAAACAGCAGAGAAGCCTCGGCAAGCAGGCTATCGAGAATATTGCGGTATCATTCTTGACCAGAATAAAAAAAGCAGGATATAAGGTTGGTATCTATTGCAATATGGACTGGTATAATAATTACCTGTCCGACAACCTCAAGAAATACGATCTGTGGCTTGCAAGATATGCGAATAATGACAACGGGACTATTCCAGAACGGCTCAGACCGTCCGTTGGCATAGGCTGGCAGTATTCAGAGAGTGGAAAAGTAGCAGGAATCAATGCAAAGGACGTTGATATGGATGTATTCTATACGGATTACCGGACAGATCAGAAAGGAGAAAACGCAGGCATGACAAAGACAGAAGTCATCGAAAAAGTCATTAAGATTGCCAAAAACGAAATCGGTTATCTTGAGAAGAAAAGCAACAGTCAGCTTGACAGCAAGACTGCAAATGCCGGCTCAAATAATTACACAAAGTACTGGAGAGATGTAAAATCATCTTATCAGGGACAGCCGTGGTGTGCAGCGTTCGTGAGCTGGTGCTTTATGAAAGCGTTCGGACTAAATAAAGCAAAGAAACTCTTGAAACACTGGCCTTATGTATATTGCCCGACTTTAGGACAGCTTTTCGCAAAGAATGTTAATCCGAAAGTTGGCGATATCGTAATTTTCTATCATGGCGGCACATTTACCCATACTGGAATCGTGACAGCTGTAAATGGGGATAGATTCTATACCATTGAGGGTAATACTTCCGGTGCATCCGGTATCATTGCAAATGGCGGTGGTGTCTGTGCAAAAAGTTATCTCAACAGCCAGATGTCTGGGACAAAATTCTGTACGCCGGATTGGAGCATTGTATCCGATGCATCTACAGATAATTCGAGTAATACAACGGCTACCACAGAAAATTCTAAACCGTCTAAGACACCTAAGTTTGTGGGTAAGGTAACTGCAAATAAACTCAATGTTCGCACATGGGTAGGGACTGAGAATCCGCAGATTAAAAGCTACCCCGTACTTGCAAAAGGAAATCTGGTAGATGTATGTGATACAATAAAAGCCAAAGACGGTATTGATTGGCATTACATCCGTATTGCCGGAAAGTATTTTGGATTCGTGTCTGCAAAATATATCAAGAAAGTATAAAAATATCCCGGGGTTAATTCCCCGGGAGTTTCTTTTCTGAATTAATGATAACATCAATGAGCCAGTTCCTCCGTGCCGATATCATTTAAAACGGCGGCAGCCATGCGGTTCGGCATGGTAAATCTCTGGGAGAGATAGCGGAGAGATGCCCCAATTTCCCCGTCGGGACCGCCATATTGACTCAGGATATACTGCGCGATCTTTGCATTGGGTGTCTTGATATTTACCGGATACTGCAATCTTTTTTCATAATTCCACATAGACTATCTGCACCCTCCTTCCTGCTCCCACGGGAATGGCTGTTCCATCCATTTCCAGGTGCTGCCGTCTGTTTCCAGAGCATCATCAACGGTCAGAGGTCCGTAGCACTGGGCATATTCTTTCATCAGTTTCCTGCGCTCGGCGGCACATTCCTGATAAAAAGCAAGCGCTTCCTGACAGCAGGGATGCGTGTCGAGGTAGAGAAGGATATCGTTGACAGCAAAACTGACCTCATTGATCCGCTGAAGGAGTTTTTCTTTTGGGGTACACTGATTCGGACACATCATCGTCTGCCACCTCGCTTTCCGCAGAATGCTTTGCAAAGCTCAGGAAAAACTGTTCCGACATTTAAAGCATACCCCAGGTCGTAAGTTGTCGAAAACTTCTGACAGGGTACATATGCCATTGCAATCTGCATTTCGTCAATGTGTGTATACATTTCAGAATCTCTGGAAGAGGCAGAAGGCATGCGGCAGGATGGGCATGGTGCGGACGGTGTTCTCTGGTTTCGCGGTGATGGACGGCAGGAACATGGCTGGTTTCCCATCATTTCACGTGCCATACCGCAGGTTGCATTATATGGGCGGCCGCAGGGCCGGGATGTCTGATAGATTTCCATAAACAAGTCCTTTCAGAAGAGCTCTTTATATTTTATGTGAGCAAAAAAGAATGGTGCATACATAACATTCCTTGTCATTTACACTTTACTCTGGTAAAATAAAACCGAAAAAAATCCCCGCCAGTAGAAGCAGGGACAAAAAAGACAGACAGGGAGAGAAAGATAAATGGAATACTGGGATATCTACGATGAAAATAAACAGCCGACAGGCCGCACAATGAAAAGAAACGACTGGTGTCTGAAAGACGGGGAGTATCATCTGACCGTGCTTGGCGTTGTTGCAAGACCGGACGGCACATTCCTGATCACTAAACGAGTTATGACAAAAGCCTGGGCTCCGGGCTGGTGGGAAGTTTCCGGCGGCGCGGCACAGGCAGGAGAGGACTCCTATGAGGCAGTGCTCCGTGAAGTAAAAGAAGAGACTGGTCTGGATGCGAGAAACGCAGAAGGCGGTTATCTTTTTACTTATAAGAGAGAAAATCCGGGCGAGGGCGACAACTATTTTGTAGACGTTTACCGTTTCGTCATGGACATTGACGAGAAAGACCTGACACTGCAGACAGAGGAGACAGACGGACATATGTTTGCAACTCTGGAACAGATCCAGGCATTTGCAGCAGAAGGTAAATTCCTCCATTACGACAGCATCCGCAAAGCCTTTGAGATGTAGGAGGCTGCCATGGAATTTGCAGTATTAGGGCTGTTTTGCGGCATCCTTATTCTGTGTATTGTATGTAATGTTTCTATTATATATGCATTACTGGCAGGCTTCGTGATCTTTGGCTATTATGCAAAGAAAAAAGGCTTTTCAGTAAAAGAGATCCTGCATATGGCGGGCGAGGGAATCTGGAAAGTCAGAAACATCCTGATCACCTTTATGCTGATCGGAATGCTGACCGCACTCTGGAGACAGGCAGGAACGATCCCGGCGATCATCTGCTATACGATTCATTTTATAAAACCATCGGTTTTTCTTCTGATGGTATTTCTTTTGAACTCGCTGGTTTCGGTGCTGACCGGAACTTCGTTCGGGACGGCGGCAACAGTAGGCGTTGTCTGTGCGACGATGGGATCTGTCCTTTCGGTATCTCCGTGGCTCTGCGGTGGCGCGATCCTTTCGGGAATCTTTTTTGGTGACCGCTGTTCACCGGTCTCGACCAGCGCCCTTCTTGTGTCAGAACTGACAGAGACCAGCATTTATAGAAACATCCGAAATATGGTCCGCAGTGCGCTGATTCCCTTTGTACTGGTCTGCATCTTGTATACAATGGTCGGAATGAGGACTTCCCATACACAGGAACTGCCGGATCTTACCGGAGTTTTTCATCAGGAATTTCGGATCGTCTGGTGGACACTTCTGCCGGCACTGGTGATTCTGACCCTGTCCGTGGCGCAGCTCGGAGTCAAAATCTCCATGCTTGCAAGCATTGCCGTGGCACTTGTCTTATGCGTCTGGATACAGGGGATGCCGCTTATGGAACTCCCGCACATCCTTATCTTTGGCTTTCACAGCGGAAATGCAGAGATTGCTTCCATGCTGGATGGAGGAGGGATCGTTTCCATGCTGAGAGTCGGTGCGATCGTGTGTCTTTCCTCATCCTATTCGGGGATTTTTGAGAAGACAGGGATCCTCGACGGGATCCAGACAACAGTAGAGTCTCTGGCACAGAAAACATTTCCGTTTCTTGCGATCCTGCTCACATCAGCAGCAGCCAGCGCGATCGCCTGCAACCAGACACTTGCGATCATGCTGACACAGCAGCTCTGCGCCAGAACAGAACGAGACAAAGAACGGTTTGCGAATGACCTGGAGGACAGTGTCGTGATCCTCGCACCAATGATCCCATGGTCGATCGCGGGGGCGGTTCCGCTTACAGCAGTCGGTGCACCGCAAAGCAGTATTTTATTCGCGTTTTTCCTGTATCTGCTGCCGCTTTGCAGGGTATTGGATGGAATTCGGAAGAAAGGATAAGAAAGATGAAATTTACAAGAGAACAGATAGCAAAAGCGCTGAAACTTTATGTCATTACGGACCGAAGCTGGCTGAAAGAAGACGAAACACTTCTTTCTGTCTGCGAAAAGGTAATCCAGAACGGGGCAACCTTCCTTCAGCTCCGAGAAAAAGAACTGGGTGCAGAGGAGACAAGAAAAGAAGCCATAGAACTTCAGAAACTCTGCCACAGATACAATATCCCCTTTGTGGTGAATGACAGTGTGGAAATCGCGCTGGAAATGGACGCGGACGGTGTACATGTCGGTCAGTCAGACATTAAGGAAAGAGACATCCGTGCCATGATAGGACCGGACAAAATCCTCGGGATGACAGCCAAGACTGTTGAACAGGCGATCGCAGCCGAAAAAGCCGGAGCAGATTACATCGGAACAGGGGCGGTTTTTGGCAGCACAACAAAGAAAGATGCCAAATATCTTTCCATGGAAGACCTGAAGAAGATCGCAGCCTCTGTCAGTATTCCGGTCGTGGCGATCGGCGGGATCAACAGCGAAAATGTCTCACAGCTTGAGGGCAGCGGAGTCAACGGTGCAGCCGTGATCTCGGGGATCTTTGCAGCGGAAGATCCGGCAGCAAAAACAGCACAGATGAGCAGGCTGACCGATATATTTTGTTAAAAATAGCCCAAATGTATTGTAATTTGTCAAAAAATATGATACTGTATAGAAAATTGAATAAAGAAGATAACAGGTGCCGAGGGCATTGTTCATGAGGTTAAAAGGGAAACAGGTGAGAAACCTGTACGATCTCGTCACTGTAAGCACGGAGTACGGTTCTGTATGCATTAAGCATGATCACTGGGAAACTGGGAAGATAGAACCATATGTTGAGCGGCAAGTCAGGAAACCTGCCTGTTGTCTGGTACGGGAATATAGGATTCCAGATCACGAGTAATTGGTCGTACCGTTTTTTGATAGACCACTTACCCTTTTTTGAGGGCTTTTTTTGTGTGCAGGATTCTGTTCAGTTTTCGTACTGTAATGTCAAAGGAGGACAAAAACATGAAAAACAAAACTGTAAAAGCACTTGCAACACTGTTAGCGATCACAACTGTATCTATGATGGGTACAGCAGGAGTTATGGCTTCTGACAACACAGCAGAGGACACTGCAACAGAGGCAGCAGCAGATGACGCAGAAGCAGCAGATGACGCAGAAGCAGCAGATGATGCAGAAGCAGCAGATGATGCAGAAGCAGCAGATGACGCAGATGACGCAGAAGCTGCAGACGATACAGCAGAGGCATCTGATGATGACCAGGCAGCAGCAGACAACGTTGCAGCACTGATCGACAAGATCTACGTTCAGGAAAGAAACGACACAACAGATGAGGACTGTAAGGCAGCCAAAGAAGCATGGGATGCTCTGACAGACGCACAGAAAGAACTGGTAGAAGGTGAAGAAGCAAGCCCGGAATATTTCGGACGTGACACAGGCGATGCTTCCAAGGATGACCCACGCAACCAGGATGAGATCGGTGAGAACGAACTTCTTGTTGTAAGCTTTGGTACTTCCTTCAACGACAGCCGTGCACAGGATATCAAAGGAATCGAAGATGCTCTGGCAGCAGCTTATCCGGACTGGTCCGTAAGACGTGCTTTCACAGCACAGATCATCATCAACCATGTAGAGGCAAGAGATGATGAAGTAATCGACAACATGGATCAGGCTCTTGACCGTGCAGTAGCAAACGGAGTTAAGAATCTTGTTGTTCAGCCCACACATCTGATGCATGGTGCTGAGTACGATGAGATGGTAGAAACGATCGACAACTACAAAGACAAATTCGAATCTGTAGCAATCGCAGAGCCAATGCTTGGTGAAGTTGGTGATGACGCTACTGTGATCAACGACGACAAGAAAGCAGTTGCACAGGCTATCACAGATGAAGCTTGCAAGGTAGCAGGATATGACAGCATGGAAGCAGCCGCAGAAGATGGAACAGCATTCGTATTCATGGGACATGGTACTTCTCATACAGCAAACGTAACATACGATCAGATGCAGACACAGATGGGAGACCTTGGATTCACAAACGCTTTCATCGGAACTGTTGAAGGTGAGCCGGAAGACACCGCATGCGAAGAAGTTATCGCTAAGGTTAAAGATGCAGGCTTCAAGAAAGTCGTTCTTCGTCCGCTTATGGTTGTAGCTGGTGACCATGCAAACAACGATATGGCTGGTGATGATGAAGATTCCTGGAAGAGCCAGTTCGAGGCATCCGGAGCATTTGACAGTGTTGACTGCCAGATCGAAGGTCTTGGAAGAGTCGCAGCAGTTGAGGATCTGTATGTAGCACATACAAAAGATGCTATCGATTCTCTGGGAACAGCTGATGATGCAGCAGAAGTAACAGATGACACAGAAGAAGCTTCTGATGATGCAGCAGCAGAGGAAACAACAGACGATGCAGCTGATACTACAGAAGAAGCAGCAGAATAATAAAGAAACAGTTTTTATGTAAGATAACGGGGCTGCCCGGGAGGATCTAGGTCTTTCCGGGCATTTCCTGTAAAAGCAGGAGGAAAATATTATGAAACGTTCAATGGCAATGATGGCATGCGTATTAAGCGGAGCACTTATGCTTGGAAGCTTTACGCCGGTTCTGGCAGAAACAGAAGTCAAGTCAGTTTCTACAGCAACAGCAGATGCCAAGAAGGATGATGCCAAGGCTGATACAACCGATAAGAAGGACGATGCAAAGAATGCAGTTCTGGAAGATGGCACCTACAGTGCTGAGTTTGACACAGACAGCGGAATGTTCCATGTAAACGAAGCAAACGATGGCAAGGGAGTCCTGACAGTCAAAGACGGTAAGATGACACTTCATGTAAGTCTGGCTTCCAAAAATATCGTAAATCTGTTTGTGGGAACAGCAGAGGATGCACAGAAAGATGGTGCAGAACTTCTCCAGCCGACAACAGATACTGTTACATACAGCGATGGAATGTCAGAAGAAGTTTATGGTTTTGATATTCCGGTTGAAGCTATTGACGAAGAATTTGACCTTGCCCTGATCGGAAAGAAAAACAAATGGTACGACCATAAGGTAAAAGTCACCAATCCTCAGAAGGAATCTGATGAGACAGCAGCAACAGAAGAGACGAAGGACACTTCAACAGACGATACAAAAGAAGCGTCAGAGAAATAAAATTGTCTTTGGACAAAACGATAACCAAATATGCAGTACAATAAAAATATCCTGTACGGATCCAGTGTCATAACTGAACCCGCCAGGATATTTTTTTATGCAGTAATATCGATCAGTGAAACTGAGGGATATTATTTGATGCGGATCTTGAGTGTTGCTTTCTTTCCAGATCCGTCTGTTGCTTTGGCAGTGATGGTAACTGTACCTTTTTTGCCTTTGATGGTTTTGACTTTACCGTATTTGTCAACGGTAGCAAGTTTTGTATTGCTGGAAGACCATGCAAGTGATCTGTTTGCGCTTCCGCCCTGAGAAGTAACGGCTGCGGTTACTTTTGTAGACTGACCGTTGGTAACGGTAGTTTTTCCGGAAAGCCTGATGCTCTTTACAGAACCTTTCATGCAGGCAAGGGTGATTCTTGCATATTTCTTGCTGCCATCTTTTGCAGTAGCTGTGATGGTGACTTTTTTGCCGCCTGCATTTTTGTTGAAGGTTACAATACCGGTAGAGCTGACAGTTGCGATTCTGGTATTGCTGGATTTCCAGGTTACTGCTTTGTTTGTTGCATTGGAAGGAGTGATTGTAGCTCTGAGCTGTACTCTTTTGCCTGCTGTGATGTAGCGGGAAGGAGCAGCTGCAAGTTTGATGCTGGTTACTTTGTAAACTGGGTTGGCAACAGTAACTTTGCATGTTGCTTTTACTTTTCCTGCCGTAGCGGTGATCACAGCAGTACCTGCTTTCACTGCTTTTACAGTACCGTTAGCGGATACAGTTGCAACTTTGGTATTGCTGGATTTCCATACAACTTTGTCTGTTGTATTGGAAGGTGCAACAGTGGCCTTTAATGTAAAGGACTTACCGGTAGTGATTTTTTTGCTTGTAGCATTCAGCGTAACTTTGGCAGCGGCTACAGGTTTCTTAACCAGTGCTTTTACAGCTGCTGTAATATCAGAAGCCATCTTGTCAACATCGGCCTGCTGGTATACGGTACAGTTTTTGTTAACTGCGTCTACAGCAGCTCTTACAGCAGCAACCGTTTCGTCAGTGTAGATGGAGAGATCCTTTGGAACAGCAGCCAGAGCCGCATCTACAGCGGTGTAATCAGCAGCAGCAACCGGTGTAATGGTAAGTGTGCCATTTGTCTTGCTTACATTGAAGACACGCTCATACCAGGTACCATTTTTTACAGAATGGAAAGAGAAGATTACTTCTTTGTCAAGATAATCTGTAGTAGCTGCTCCACCCATAGCGTTTGCCTTCATATCGAAAGAAACTTTGCGGTCTGTGATGTCAGCCGTTGTTTCAGCTTTTGCTGCATCTTTGGCAAAACCGATAAATACTTTGTCAAAGCTGTCGCTGCCCATGGTCAGGTGAAGGATTTCCTTATAATTGTTAGAATTTGGTCCGCCGATGGTTTCAAGAGAAGCAGCGGCAACGTTGAACATCTTAACGCTGTTGTCAACGGTCAGATCTTTTGTATGATCGTAATCACCGGTAACTAAAGTAGCAGCGTCTTGATCGATCACAGCCTGGCGAGGATAGAAAGCTCTTTCCAGAGAGTTCTTGCCTTCTTCATATTTGGTAAGGTAGCTGTTGGAGATAGCTACGATCGGAAGGTATGTCTCGCCTTCTGCTACAGGGACAGTAAACTGCCATTTACCGTTAACTTCTTCACCGGCGATCCAGTTGTCTCTGTTATCACCATTTGCAACAGCTTCTTCATAAGTACCTTTGTACAGATAATGATAACCTGTTCCGTGAAGGGTAAGGATGAGATTGCCGTCTCTGAGAATAGCTTTTTCAACGTTAAACATTAATGTTTCGTTTGTAACAGTGAGAAGTCCTCTTTCAACCAGAGCGTTGACCGCATCGGTGATAGCGGTGGCCAGTTTGTCAACGTCATCCTGTGTTGCAGCTTTGTATGTACCGCTAAGTGCTTTCACGGCAGAAGTAACAGCATTGGCTGTTTCGTCTGTATAGATGGAGAGGTCTTCAGGAACAGTTGCCAGAGCAGCATCTACAGAAGAATAATCCAGGGCAGCCTGTTTGTTCATGCCGGAAGCATCAACATCGTTCTTGTCAGTATCTGCCATGGAGGTGGTGTCAAAAGTGATGGTCTGGACATTGCTCCATTTTGAGCCTTTGTTGACGTTTGTGGTCTTACTGAAGCTTGCATAAACAGTATCACTGAGGCTTGCAACAGGAATGGTATAATAGTAGGAAGAATCCGCAACATACCAGTCAATCTTGTGCTGAGTAGCAGCAGCTATGTCGTCTGCCGTTGTACCATTTACGAGAGCCATGTAGTTTCTGTTCTCGCTTGCCTGATGCATTTTTACGAGATAAGTGCCGTCGTCCTGCTTGGTAACGATAGCATCATCCATGGCATACATGCCGGAAGCAACACCTTCACTGTTGGTAACAGAAACTTTGATGGAATGAGTCTTGGCTTCTTCTACAGCTTTTTTGACCAGAGCATTGACCGCATCGGTGATGGCCTGTGCCATCTTGTCAACATCAGCCTGCTGTGCCATAGTATAATCTCTTTTAACTGCTGCAACGGCAGCTCTTACAGCATCAGCTGTTTCATCAGTGTAGATGGAGAGGTCTTCCGGAACAGTGGCCAGAGCTGCATCTACAGATGTGTAATCAGCAGGACCGTTTGTAGCCGGAAGTTTGTTGATATCGGATGCAACTGCATCTCTTTCTTCGGTTTCTGCCATGGAACTGACATCAAAGGTGATTGTCTGAACATTTCCCCAGGCTTTGCCTGCATTTACATTTTTGGTATAGCTGAAACTTGCATAGAGGGGATCTGTCAGACTGGCAACAGGAATGGTATACCAGTAGCCGTCGTCTCCACCAGCAACATACCAGTCAACCTCATGATTGGTTGCTTTGTTTTTATCATCTGTGAGAGCCATGTAGTTTCTGTTTACGCTTGTCTGGTGCATTCTTACCAGATAAGTGCCATCGTCCTGTCTGGTGACAACAGCACTGTCCATAGCGTACATGCCGGAAGCAACCCCTGAACTGTTGATAACAGAAACTTTGATAGAATGAGTTCTGGCTTCTGAGACATCCTGTTCAGATGTCTCACCAGATGTAAATACATCTGCTTCATCCGTACTGAAGGTAGATGTATCTGCTGTAAATTCATCAGTTGTCAGGTCAGAATCCTCTGTCGTAATGTCGGCCGCTAAAACAGAATCCTCTGTGGAAGTGGAAACTTCTTCTGAATCAGAAATTTCTTCTTCGGGTACTACGTCAATTTCTTCGACTGCTGCAAAATCCAGATCCTCCGCAAGAACTGAGACTGAAGCTGCCGGAGTAACTGCCAGTGATGCACTGAGAAACAATGCTGTCAGAATTTTACTTCTTTGTTTCATTTTCATAATCTCCTTATTATTGAATAAAATTGAGGCATCATGAAGGATGCCCTGTGCAACTGGAATGTCCCGCGAATTACATTCTGTTATTAATCATATCACTTCTTGTTAAAAATAACAAATGCTAACAAGAAAAAAACACTGCTTTTTCTGTGCATATTGGCACATTTTTGGCAGTACAAATCAGGCTCAGACTATTGCACTAGGATGCATATATTGCTATAATAAAGCAGAATATAGGAACTCCAGTGCTGTCACTGACAGATAATAGGGAATCAGGTGCGAATCCTGAACGATCCGGTCACTGTAAGCGTAAGAGAGGATTGCAGAAGCCATTGCATGTGAAGTTGTGTGAGAAGGCGTGATCTTAGAATACTCTGCAAGTCAGGAAACCTGCTGGAGAATCAGTGAAAAGCTTCCGAAGAAAGCAGAATTTCACAGAAACGAAACATCCGGTTATGCAAAGAAGGATGTTTTATTTGTGCGACTGAAGTCTACTCATCTGGATCGGAGAGTAGGCTTTATATTTTTGCAGTGTAAGAGGAAAAATCCTATATGAGATACTTACAGAAATGCGTTTTATAAGAGGAGAGAGGCATATGCATTCGAAAAAATTTCTCGCTGCATTCCTTGCATTGAGTATAACAGCTGCACCACAGGCATCGGTCATGGCATCAGCAGAAAATGCATCGGCGCAGGAAAGCAGTGAAGACTCATCAGGAGAATCTGATGAAAATACAGCTCAGGAAACAGAAGAAACTGATGCGGGCGAAACAGAGCAGAACACAGACGATGTATCATCAGGAGAAGAATTCCTTCAGATAACAGACAAAAAAGCGTATGCAGAGGATGATTCCATTCTGATCGAGATTGTCTCTGCCAATACAACTTATAACAGAGTATATATCGGAAACAGAACAGACGAAGACCGCACACCGGTAATTGAGGGCTCTCTGGATGAAGCGGGCAGATATCATTATCTGTTTTATATCGACCCGAAGTACCTTGGTGAAAAAGCGGCTTATGTCCCGGGAAATACAGAGGATGACAGCTGGTATACAGAGGAAGAACTGTATTTTATGCTTCCGTCTGAAGTATCAGAAACACCTGTACAGGAAACAACGGATACAGCAGAACCTTCTGAAACAGTACCGACAGCAGAAGAAAATACTTCTGCAGATAATTCCGGCGAAGGAATGATTTCAAAGAGCTCAGACAGTTCAGACAGCGATTCTGATTCTCTCTGGCAGATCGGAGCACTGGAAGAGACTGGTGCAGAGCAGACTACAGCAGCCGAGGACTATCGTATTGAAAGTCTGGAAAAAGACAATACGACAGAAGACAGTATTGCTGAGACAGAAGCAGATGCCGTTTCCATGGCAGATGGTACGTATAAAGCAGATGATTTCTCATTCAGCGGCGGTACAGGAAAAACAAAGATCACCTGTGAAGGGATTACTGTAAAAGACGGTCAGACCTATGCAACGATCAAATTCAGCAGCAGCAGTTTTACGAAACTGGTTGTGGACGGCAAAGAATATCAGCCTGCAAGTAACGAAGGCGGTTCTTACTTTGAGATTCCGGTGACTTTAAATACAGATATGACGATCACCGGAACGACGATCGCCATGACAGAGCCGCATGATATTGAATACGTTATCCATATCACAAAGAGCGGTGCAGACACACCGGATGCCACTCCGACAGTCACACCACAGCCGACAGCCACACCGAAGCCGACTTCTGCACCATCCAGTGATATTCCGAAGGATGGAACCTATACAGGCACGGTGACACATGTATCTGGTACGGCTACGATGTTCAAGATCAATGCATGTGAGATTACGGTCAAGAATGGTAAGGTTACTGCAAAAATCACATTGAGTGGAACAGGATACGACAGGCTGTTTCTTGGAACCAAAGAAGAGGCTTTGAAGGCGGCAGACAGCAAGCTGATTTCCTACAAAGTTGATGCAGAGGGTAAATATACCTATGAATTTGCATTGGAAGGTCTGAACAAAGATACGAAACTGGCTGCGCGCTCTCATCGTTACTATGAGGCTGGTGATAAGGATAAAATGTGGTATGACCATACGCTGAAATTCAACGTAGATACCAGCAATTCCGGAACTGGCGGAGATGGTTCCAAAGATGATAATTCGAACGGAAATAATTCAGGGAATAACTCTAATGGAAATAACAGTTCCAATGGAAGTAACTCCAATGGAAGCAGTTCCAGCGGCAGCAACAGTTCCAATGGAGGCAGCACCGGTGGAAGTGGTTCTAATGGAAGCAGTTCTGGCGGCAGTTCAACTGGTTCCGGCGGAAGCAGTGGATCCGGTGGAAGCAGCTCGAGTACAAATAACTACAAATCAAATACAGATGGCAAGACAAGCCAGGTAGATTCTTCTGCCGGCGGCTTAAAGGATGGGGAATATGGCTCTGATCAGTTCTCTTTCTCCTGGTCAGGTGGAACAGGTACGCATGGCCTTAATATTACCTGCGACAAGATCAGCGTCGAAGATGGACAGGCATGGGCGTATGTGACATTCAACAGTGGCAAATGGATCTATGTGAAAGCAAGTGGAAACCAGTATGATCCGGTAGATCAGGGGGACAAATACAGTACCTTCAAGATCCCGATCCAGCTGAATGCCAACAATAAAGTCGTAGGCTGTACAACAGCGATGTCCAAGCCGTACGAGATTGAATATACTCTGTATTTCGGCATGGATATCCCGGACAGCAGTTCCGGCAGTAAGAGTTCCGGTGGCAGCAGTGTGACTGCAAAGGCAGCAGGAAATTCCACAAAGCTTGCAGACGGTCAGGAAGCCGAGACAGATGCTGGCACCGTATACAAGGATGATGCGGCGCCAAAGATCACAGGTCTGGAATATATGAGCTCCCTGAAACTGGAACATTCCAAAATGTTCAAGATCCATTATTACAACAACGATATGACCGTGCTTGAGATCACTCTGAATGATGAGTTTGGCAAGGACAGTGTGGATCTTACACAGAATAACGCGGCACAGACTTCCACAGACGGCACGAATGAAGAAAGTACAGCAAAGACTTCCAGTGCGGATGGAGAGGAGAACGCAGCGACAGAACAGGATTACGCAAAACTTTATAAGCAGGAAGTCATCCGCTACCTTCTTGTTCCTGAGGACAAAGCCGATCAGATTCCGGCAGGAATCGACAAATCCATTATTGTGATCCAGCTTCCGATGGACAAGACATATGTTGCTTCTGACGTGGCACTGGAAATGATCGATAAGATCGGTGCAGACAAAAATGTATCTGCGGTTTCTGCGACAGCAGACGACTGCAAGATCGCTGCAATCAAAGAATCCCTTGGAAAAGGCGATATCATTTCAGCAGGCACTTATGATAAAGCAGACCTGAAAGAACTTGTAAAAAATAAATGCAAACTGGCGATCGTACCGTCCGATATCCTGACAGCGAAAGCAGAGGATACAGGGGACGACAGTACGGAAGATACTGCTGATGCAGAACAGACGGATGATGCACAGAGCGATGAAAACCAGATCGCAGCGAAATATCCGGAAATGACTGCTTTTGCAGAAAAACTTGCAATCCTCAAGATCCCGATGATCCTGGATCGTTCCAAAGATGAGAAGGATGTCCTTGCAAAATATGAGTGGAGCAAAGTATATGGGGCTCTGTTCGGATGTGAGAAGGAAGCGTCCAAACTTTATGAAGCTGCTGTAAGCGGACATAGCGGAGATAACTCAGAAAGCTCAGACACATCGGAAAGTACAGATACAACAGAAAATACAGATACAGAACAGTAACACAGTAATCATGGGAGCGGGCGGTCTTCGGATCGCCCGTATATAAAAATCGGAGGATAAAATAAGAATATGAAAGAAAGAAGTACAGGAAAACTGTGGCTGCCGCTTATGGCAGCATGCCTTCTCATGATGGGGATTTTCAGCCTGTCCGTGAGCACAAAAGCAGCAGATAACGATTCCTCTGCACCGGAGATCCCCGGCCTGACTTTTCAGTCAGAAATGCAGAATGAGTTTGCAGAATGCTTCCATATATACTATTACAACGATGACTATACTCTGATCGATGTGCCGGACAGCGGCCAGTTCCTTCTGGTACCGGAAGGAAAGAGTGCCCCTGACGGACTGGATGAGGATATCGTGGTGCTTCAGAAGCCGCTGGATAATATTTACCTGGCAGCGACATCTGCAATGTCTCTTTTTTCCTCCCTGGATGCACTGGATGACATCAAGTTTTCTTCCCTCCAGGCATCTGGATGGTATGTTGATGCGGCAAAACAGGCAATGGAAAACGGCGACATCGTTTTTGCCGGCAAATACAGTGAGCCGGATTATGAACTTCTCGTAAATTCCGGATGTAATCTGGCAATTGAATCAACGATGATCCTTCACACCCCGAAGGTACAGGAGATGATCGAGCAGATGGGAATCCCTGTATTCACAGACCGTTCCAGTTACGAAAACCATCCGCTTGGACGTACCGAATGGATCAAAGTTTATGCAGAAATGGTTGATAAGAGAGATGAGGCGAAAGAATTCTTTGACGAACAGGCAAAGATCATCTCTGATCTGAAAGATTTCAAAAATACAGAAAAAACAGTCGCTTTCTTCTATATTAATACAGATGGCTCCGTAGTCGTAAGAAAACCATCCGACTATGTGCCGAAGATGATCGAGATCGCAGGCGGTCGTTACGTTCCGACACAGGTGGACTCTGAGGAAGAAACAAAGCGTTCTTCCGTGCCGATGACGATGGAAGAATTTTATACACAGGCGATCGATGCGGATTATCTGGTATACAATGGAACGATTGATGATCCGATTAACAGCGTGGATGACCTTCTGCAGAAGAGCGAACTTTTTGCAGACTTCAAGGCTGTCAAAGAAGGCAATGTATGGTGTGCCGGCAAATATCTCTACCAGGCAACCGACATTGTAGGAAATATGATCACAGACATTCATCTGATGCTCACCGGCGGAGATGCGAGCCAGATGACCTTTATGACAAAAATTGATTAAATACAGGAGAAAACATGATGAAAGCACAGACAGGTGAGGGCACCGGAACCTTCCACATGGAAAACTTCCGGCGGCGTTCACGTTACGCAGCAGTATTTGCAGTACTTGCAGCGGCACTTTTTGCAATTCTGATATTAAACATCAATACCGGAACGACAAACATTCCGGTCTCACGTATCCTGAAGATCATTTTCCTGCGGGAAGGTGCACAGACAGAATACAATATTATCTGGAAGATCCGAATGCCGCGTCTTCTGATGGCGGCGATCCTGGGCGGTGCACTGTCCCTTTCCGGATTTCTGTTACAGACCTTTTTTGAAAACCCTATCGCCGGACCATACCTGTTGGGTATTTCTTCCGGAGCCAAAATGGTCGTAGCACTGGCAATGATCTATTTCCTGGAGAAATTCAACAAAGTTTCTTCCTATACATTAGTAATTGCCGCTTTTATCGGATCTCTGATAGCAACAGGATTTATCCTTCTGGTATCCAGACGCATCAAACATATGGCGACACTTCTGATCGCCGGAACTATGATCGGTTATATCTGCTCTGCGATCACGGATTTTATGGTTACGTTTGCAGAGGATTCCGATATCGTAAACCTTCATGGCTGGTCCCAGGGAAGTTTCTCCGGTATGAGCTGGAGTAATGTACATATTGCAGCAGTGATCGTAGCTGTTGCAGTCGCACTGACATTTATGCTCTCCAAACCGATCGGTGCCTATCAGCTGGGCGAAGCTTATGCACAGAGCATGGGCGTTAATATCAAGGTCTTTCGTGTGACACTGATCCTTCTGTCCAGTATCCTTTCGGCTACAGTAACTGCTTTTGCGGGTCCGATCTCTTTCGTGGGAATCGCAGTTCCACATCTGGTAAAACAGGCACTGAATACTTCCAGGCCTCTGGTCGTCATTCCGGGAACCTTTCTGGGAGGAGCAGTCTTCTGTATGCTCAGTGACCTGATCGCAAGAACAGCATTTGCACCGCTGGAACTGAACATCAGTACCGTAACTTCAATCTTTGGCGCGCCGGTTGTCATCGCAATGATGCTGAAACGTCAGAAAGGAAAACAGTGATATGGCAGAGCAATATATAAATATGGATAATCTGGCAGTTGGCTATAACGGAAAAGCCCTGATCCATGACATCTGTATCGGAATCGAAAAAGGAGAGATCGTGACACTGATCGGACCGAATGGTGCCGGCAAATCCACGATCCTCAAAAGTATCACACGCCAGCTCAAGATCATTTCCGGAAATGTAAAGATCGCAGATGCAGATCTCTCTAAGCTGTCTTTCCGTGACCTGTCTACCAAGATGGCGGTAGTCCTGACGGACCGTATGAAACCGGAGCTTATGACCTGCCATGATATTGTGTCTACCGGACGTTATCCATATACCGGCAAGCTTGGAATCCTGAGCAGGGAAGATGAGCAGAAGGTTGATGAAGCGATGGAAGCAGTCCATGCACAGGAACTTGGCGACCGTGATTTTAACGCGATCAGTGACGGACAGCGGCAGCGAGTTCTCTTGGCAAGGGCAATCTGTCAGGAACCGGAGATCATCGTTCTGGATGAACCTACTTCATTCCTGGATGTGCGTTACAAACTGGAACTGCTTTCAATCCTCAGAAATATGGCAAAGAAAAAAGGAATCACCGTGATCATGTCGCTCCATGAGATCGATCTGGCTGAAAAAGTGGCCGACAAGATCATCTGCGTAAAAGGTGACCGCATTGCACATTACGGAAAACCGGAAACGATCTTTAAGGAAGAAGCGATCCGTGATCTTTATGGAATTGACAATGGATATTTTGACCCGGTCTTCGGAAGCCTGGAACTTCCAAGACCAGAAGGAGAACCAAAGACCCTGGTCATCTCCAGCGGTGGAACCGGAATCCCGATCTACAGAGAACTGCAGAGAAAAAATATCCCATTTGCAGCCGGGATTCTCTATACCAATGACATCGACTATCAGCTGGCACGCCTTCTCGCTGTACGGACTGTGACAGAGAAGCCGTTTGAGGAGCTCAGTGATGAGACATTTGCAGAAGCCATGAAATTGGTGGATTCCTGTGAAAAAGTCATTGATGCCGGAGTAACAGTGGGGAAAACGAACAGCAGAATCGCAGAGTTGATCGAAAAAGCAAAGAATGATAAAAAACTTGAAAAAAGATGACAGAATCACGGGGACGGAGTTATATGGCACTTCAGGGCCATTAACTCCGTCCCCGTGGTTCGTCATGGGTATAACTATCCAGTATCCCATCGATCGACCGATGCAGATACGGCCTATATTCACTGAGTGAAACCGGCTGCTGATAAAGAATACAGCTGTAACAGGTGGAGCTTGCCAGCTCGATTACCGAAAACAACATCATATCCGGATGTTCATACGTATGTTCATCCTTCTCAAGAAGTCCGAGATATGCATCATAAAATACAAGATCTTCGTCTGGAACTTTGTCATCCAGAGCTGCCTGAAAGACACCCCAGGAAAGATTGCGGGAAATAAACATCAGAAGAGGAGAGTCACTTTCCAGGGCATCCAGAATAAAATCGATCATAAAGTGAAGCTGATTCCTAAAGCCTGTGATCTCCTGGTCGATCACGGCACGGTAAGCCTGGTAAAAAAGCTCCGAGGTCTTGTGTGATACCAGTTTATTTCGAATATCATATTTGTCTTTAAAATAAAGATAAAAGGTCCCCTTGGCGACGCCTGCTTTGTTTACGATATCAGAGATGGTCGTCTGGTTGGTGCCTTTGGTGGTAAAAAGCTCGAATGCAGTATTGAACAGCGCATCTTTCTTTTTCTGCTTTTTTACTTCTACTTTTCCCATAAAATCTCTCCTTCTGACCATACCTTTTGTGCTTTATTATAATCAAAAATGACCAGAAGTCAATATTAATTACGGACCAATCAACACAATGAAAAAAATAAGTTGTTTTTTGGACACTTTCGCATAATCGTATATTGACTAACAGTCAGTTTTGGTATATAACTCTTAATGATGAAAAGAAAATGACTGATAGTCATAAATGAAAAAGATAGTCAACAAGGAGGACATGATGATTAAGGTCGGTAAATGGATAGCGAAGCATAAAGTGCTGATCGTACTGATCAGTATGATTCTGCTGATACCGTCAGTGATCGGTATGGCGGCAACAAGAGTCAATTACGATATCCTTAGTTATCTGCCGGATTCCCTGGAAACTGTAGAAGGCCAGGATATCATGGTAGATGAGTTCGGAATGGGTGCGTTTTCCATGGTCGTTGTGGAAGATATGGACCTCAAGGACGTAGCAGCATTAAAAGAAAAGTTTCAGGATGTAGAGCATGTAAAGGATGTTCTGTGGTATGACAGTGTGGCTGACTTAAGCATCCCGGTAAGCATGATCCCTGATAAATTCAAAGATGCATTTTTTAATGGCGATGCGACCATGATGATCGCACTGTTTGACAATACAACTTCCTCTGATGCTGCGATGGAAGCAGTTACAGACATGCGTAAGATCGCAAATGAACAGTGCTTTATCAGTGGTATGTCAGGTGTTGTAACAGATATCAAGAACATTGCCCTGGAGGAGATGCCGATCTATGTTGTGATCGCAGCAGGACTTTCCCTTCTGGTACTGCTTCTTGCAATGGATTCACTCGTGGTTCCAATTCTGTTCCTTTTGAGTGTAGGTCTGGCGGTCCTGTATAACCTTGGAAGTAATATTTTTCTCGGTCAGGTCTGCTACATTACCAAATCACTGACGGCGGTACTTCAGCTTGGTGTTACAATGGACTATTCCATTTTCCTGCTGAACTCGTTTGAAGCATATAAGAAGAAATATGATGAGAAAGAACGTGCGATGGCACATGCGATCGCAGATACCTTCAAATCCGTAGCGGGAAGTTCCGTTACTACGATCGCCGGTTTCCTTGCACTGTGTGTTATGACCTTTGCCCTGGGACGTGATATGGGTATCGTTATGGCGAAGGGTGTTGTGATCGGAGTTGTCTGCTGTGTAACTGTTCTTCCGGCAATGATCCTCGTATTCGACAAGGCAATCGAGAAGACAAAACACAAGGCTCTGCTTCCGAACATGGACAAAGCTTCCGGCTTTATCACCAAACATTACAAAGTATGGCTGATCGTATTCCTCGTACTTCTGTACCCGGCAATCTATGGAAACAACCATACACAGATCTACTACAATATTGATAAATCTCTTCCGGCAACCCTGGCAAGTAATGTTGCAAATGATAAACTGAAAGAGGATTTTGATATGAGCACGATGCATATGATCCTGCTCAGGAATGGTCTGGACAGCAAACAGAAAACACAGATGCTCGACAAGATCGATGAAATAGACGGAGTAAAATGGTCTCTGGGTATGAACTCCCTGATCGGACCAAGTTTCCCGGAATCCATGATCCCTTCCAATGTCAGGGAAATGCTGGAATCAGACAACTACGAAGTGCAGTTTGTCTGCTCTGAATATTCATCTGCAACAGATGAATGTAACGCACAGCTTGCTTCCATTCAGGAGATCGTTAAGGAATACAGTCCGGACTCCATGGTCATCGGTGAGGCACCTCTGATGAAGGACCTTCAGGATACGACAGATGTCGACCTTCAGCGAGTAAATATCCTTTCCATGGCAGCAATCTTCGTGATCATCCTGTTTGTATTCAAATCCATCTCCCTGCCGTTTGTACTTCTGGCGGTTATCGAGTTTGCGATTTATGTAAATATGGCAATCCCGTATTATCAGGGTGTAACCCTTCCGTTCGTTGCAAGTATCGTCATCGGTGCGATCCAGCTTGGAGCAACCGTAGACTATGCGATCCTGATGACAAGCAATTACCAGAAACAGCGTCATCTTGGCAAGACCAAGAAGGAATCTATTTCTATTGCACATAAATTCTCCATGAAGTCTATCATCGTAAGCGGATGCAGCTTCTTTGCAGCAACCTTCGGTGTAGCTCTTTACTCACAGGTAGATATGATCGGTTCGATCTGCACTCTGCTTGCGAGAGGTGCGGTGATCAGTACGGTCGTTGTACTGCTTGTACTTCCGGCGATGTTTATGGTATTTGACCCGATCATTGTTCGTACATCAAAAGGCTTTTTGCCGGACAAAAAATAAAATCAACACATAAATGAATGAAGCCCCCGGGCTGGAAAAGGAGTCAAGATATGAACAGAAACAGAAAGAAAGTAGTGGTAGCTTCTCTGGCAACAGGAATGGCAGTTGTTATGGGAACAGTGCCGGTACTGGCTGCGGACAGCAGTGTTTCAAAACAGGAAACTGTATATGTAAACGCTTCAGCAAGTGGTACTCCGCAGGAAATCACTGTATCTGAATGGCTGAAAAACTCAGCTTCCTCAGGAAATTTAAGCGATGTGTCCGATCTTAAAGATATCAAGAATGTCAAAGGTGATGAGACCTTTGACCAGGACGGCGATGACCTGACCTGGAATACAGAGGATAAGGATATTTATTATCAGGGAACTACTACCAAGGAACTTCCGGCATCTGTAGAACTTACCTATTACCTGGACGGTGTTCAGGTAAGTCCGGATGATCTGGCAGGCAAGAGCGGTCATCTCAAGGTCGAAGTAAAATACACAAACAATGCCAAGAACAAAGTAAAAGTCGGCAAGAAAAAGACAGACATGTATTCACCATTCGTCATGGTGACAGCAATGATCCTTCCGGTCGATAATTTCACAAATGTAACGATCGACAATGGTAAAGTCCTTTCTGACGGACAGAGAAACATTGCAGTCGGCGTAGGTCTCCCGGGACTGGCAGACAGCCTGGATCTCAAGAGCATCGATAAGGATATCGACATTGACATTCCGGAAGGCTTCACAATGGAAGCAGATGTGACAGATTTCAGCATGAGTTCTACCTTTACTTTCGGAATGACAGACCTTCTGGATTCCATTGATACAGATGATATTGACGGTCTGGATGATCTCAAGGATTCCATGAAAGAACTTACAGATTCTGCAACTAAGCTGGTGGATGGAGCCAAGGAACTTTCTGATGGTACTACCACATTGAATACGAAATACAAAGAACTGGATGACGGTATTGCTTCACTGAAAAGCGGCGTAAGTACATTAAACAGCGGTGCTGCAAGCCTGAAGAGTGGTGTTGCATCTTATACTTCCGGTGCAGATACCCTTGCGTCCGGTGTAAATCAGTATGCATCCGGTGTAAGTAAGCTGACCAGTTCCCTCACAGAATATAATCAGGGTGTAAATACTCTTGCAGCCGGTGCAAAAGCTTACGTCAGCGGAACAAACACTCTTGGAAGTGGTGTAAAGGCTTATGTACAGGGCGCTACACAGCTTGGAAACGGAATTACTACGTATGTTGATGGAATCGGAACCCTGGTAGAGGGTGTTGGAAAGAGCGCAAAGGGTGTCAAGGAAGCGGCAGCAGGAATCAGTGCTTTTGCAGAAAAAGCAGGTTCAATGGTAGGAGAACTTTCCGATACAGTTACAAAGATCAACACATATGCAGACAGTGTAAGTGCTTATGCACAGGGAACAGCACAGTTTGCAGACAGCGTAAAAACATATGCGGCAGGCGTTGCACAGGCACAGCCGGTTGCTGAACAGCTTGCACAGCTTCTTGGAAGCATGACAGGAAGCAGCGAAAGTGAAGACTCCAAAACAGAGCAGATCACAAGCGGTCTTGCACAGGCAATGGAGGCAGCAGATTCCATTGAGGCATCTACAGATGATTCCGTAGCGGATCAGGTGAGTGAAGCAGCAGATGCAATCAGCGAAGCAGCGGGTGCAGGAGCAGCAATTCAGGGTGATGCAGGAACGATCGCCGGCGGTCTTGCAAGTGCAGAATCTGCAATTGATATTCTGAGCAGCATTGATACTTCTTCTATGGATGATGTAACAGCAGCGGCTGTAAACAGCGCAGTGGAAAGTGCGATCGGAGCAATTTCCAGTGGTGTGGATACCGCGCAGAGTGGAGTTGACAGTCTTCAGGAACATGCAGATCAGGTATCTGGTCTTTCTGAACAGGCTGGAGAAGTTCAGGCAGCAGCAGCTACGATCAGTGCACAGGGCAGCCAGAATGAGGCGGCAGCAGATGCAGTATCACAGCTTAAGGATGGTCTGGATCAGATTTCTGATGGTCTGGATGAGGATGACGATGCTGATTCCACAGGAGATGCAATTGACAGTGCAGCACAGCTTGCAGCAGGTCTGAATGCAGCCCTGACACAGCTTACCGGTAATAATGAAGCGTTAGAGACAGTAGCTGACAATCTGATCACGAACGGAACCGGAGAGGGAGAATCCCTGACAAATGCTTCCGCTCAGGTAAAAGAAGGAACAGCAGCACTTCAGACAGAAGTCGGAAGTATGCTGGATGGCGACCAGTTAACTAAACTTCAGAAAGGTGCAGAAGAACTCCAGACTGGTGCAGATCAGCTTCAGGAAGGTTATAATACAGCAAAGAAGTCAGCAACACAGCTGAAATCTGGTGCACTGAAACTGCAGTCTACCAATAAACAGCTTACAAATGGTGTAAGTCAGCTTCAGAAATCAGGAACAACGCTGACAAGTGGAGCAAACCAGCTTACAAGTGCAAGCAAGCAGGTTCAGAGCGGAGCAAGTCAGATTGACAGTGCAACAAGTACTCTGACAAGCGGAGCAAACCAGCTTTCTGCAAACAGTGGTACACTGAACAGCGGAGCAAGTCAGCTTGCAAGCGGAACACAGCAGCTTGCAAGTGGAACAGGCACACTTGTAAGTGGAAGTTCGCAGGTTAAGAGCGGAATCAATACGCTTGCCAAAGGAGCCAAGAAACTGGCTGACGGAACAAAGGAATTCAATGACAAGGGAATCAAGAAACTTGATGAAGCTGTAAATGATGATCTTCAGGATGTTCTGGATCGTCTGGATGCGCTTCGTTCTGATGATAATGCATACACAAGCTATGCAGGAAAGTCCGATAAGATGGATGGAAATGTGAAGTTTGTCATTGAAACAGAAGCAATTGACAACGACTGATAATGATGATAACTTTTTCAGGGGAACGGTTTCAGACCGTTCCCCTGTTTTGTCTTGCGATGGCGGAGGGAGTCTGCTATACTGTATAGCAGGACATAGAAATCACAGAGAAAGTATCAGGTGATAAAATGGAAAAAACGAAACAGCGGGGCAATGTACCGGTTTCGAAAAAGACCAAAAAGAAATCCAAAACCAAATCCAGATCCAGAAATAATATCGGAGTGAAGCTTATAGAGAAACCAGAGTATTATGATTACAATCTGGTAGCGGCGATTATCCTTCTGACCTGTTTCGGTCTGGTTATGCTGTACAGTACCAGCGCATACACATCAACGATCAAGTATGGTGATGATATGTATTTCTTTAAGAAACAGGCGGCGATCAGCTTTGTATGTATTGCCGGTGCTCTGTTTATATCAATGTTTGATTATCATATCCTGGCAAGGTTTACAGGGGTTCTGTATGGTGTTGCTGCCGGCTCTATGGTACTGGTAAGAACACCTCTGGGAACTGTTTCCAATGGTGCCAGGAGATGGCTCAGAATCGGACCGATTCAGTTTCAGCCGGCAGAGATTGCCAAGATCGCCGTGATCGTCTGTCTTTCCTACATGATCGTTCACATGGGCAAGAAGATGAATTCACTCAAGGCATGTATGACACTTGGGGCAATGGGAACATTTCTTGCATTGCTGGCATATGTCTGCACAGATAACCTCAGTACAGCCATTATTATTTTCTGTATTACAGTGGGAATGATTTTTGTGGCACATCCCAAGACCAGGATTTTTCTGATTCTTGTGGCGGTGGCAATTGCGTTTCTGGCGATTCTTGTATTTGTTATTGGTCAGAGTGTAAAGGAGACAGATGATTTCCGTCTGAATCGAATCATCGCGTGGCTTCATCCTGAGAATGCCACAGGAACTGCGGCATACCAGACCATACAGGCGCTTTATGCAATTGGTTCCGGAGGCTTTCTGGGACGTGGACTTGGTAACAGTATTCAGAAGCTTGGAAGCGTACCGGAAGCACAGAACGATATGATCTTTTCTATCATCTGTGAAGAACTTGGAATCGTAGGGGGCGTGATTCTTCTGCTTCTGTTTGGATATCTTCTTTACAGGCTGTGTTTTATCGCACAGAATGCACCGGATCTTTTTGGGTCGCTGATTGTCAGCGGTATCTTTATACATATTGCACTGCAGGTAATTCTGAACATTGCAGTCGTAGTAAATCTGATGCCAAATACCGGTGTCACGCTGCCGTTTATCAGCTATGGAGGTACCTCGATCATGTTCCTCATGGCCGAGATGGGACTGGCCTTAAGCGTGTCCAAGCAGATTAAACTCAAGACACCCGAAAGGGCAGCCTAAAATAACAGAAAATCTATTGACAAATAGTTTTCCAGAATATATACTTTGCACATCAAAGTAGTGAAAAAGCATACTTGATAAAGGAGAAAAGCAATGTTAGATGAAATGAAAAAAATGCTCGCAGAACAGTTAAACTGCGACGAAAACGAGATCACAGCAGATACTTCTTTTAAAGATGACTTAGGAGCAGATTCCCTTGACCTCTTCGAGCTTGTTATGGCTCTGGAAGATGAGTACAACATTGAGATCCCGGCAGAGGAGCTTACAGAGCTGAATACAGTTGGCGACGTAATCGACTACCTGAGAGATAAAGGAATCGACGCATAATTTTTACGCGCGCTGATCTCCCTGAGGCGGACCTGCTTCGGGGAGATTTTTTTCGGCATTTCCCAGAAATTTTGTCCGGGAAAGCCTATAGACATTTTTTAACCTTTAGGTATATAATAATGTTAGGGTCAAAAAGTCTTTTGCCCCTGATATCATATAATGGGAAAAGACAGAAAAGATGCGGCGCGACACCCATTTTGAGAAATCTGCCAGAGCCTTTTTCAAACGTGCTCCAGGGCAGGTATCGATAGCGGGAAACAGCCGCAAATAAAGAAACAGGAGAAACAATTATCATGACGAAGATCAGAACCAGATTTGCACCAAGCCCTACAGGCAGAATGCATGTTGGAAATTTACGTTCTGCATTATATGAGTTTTTAATTGCAAAGC
>ERZ773190.442-NODE-442-length-48136-cov-12.911025_pt1 | contig 48136 bp, 47 predicted proteins | sample MGYA00511111_ERZ773190 | MGnify/ENA primary metagenome ERZ773190 (study PRJEB29015, sample SAMEA2737777) | human gut metagenome | biome: human gut; feature: human-associated habitat; material: faeces | place: China | collected 2012 ... | reverse complement strand
ATACAATTTGCTTCGCAAATGTGGGCTGCTCGCCCACACCTCGGCAGCATTTTTGTAAAACTGCTGCACCGAAAAACTTTTTAGTTGTGCTTCGCACGATGTCATTCCTGTGATTTTTGCGTTCTCTGTATTTACTTTTTTCCCGTCACATGGTATACTGAAAAGAAAAAGCATACAGATAGGAGGAACTACACTGTGTTTGCAACCATCAAAAGTCTGGGGCTATTCGGGCTGAATGCCTTCCCAGTCGATGTTGAAGTAGATATTCAAAAAGGCTTGCCGCATTTCGATATTGTTGGCTTACCGGATGCAGCGGTAAAAGAAAGTCGGGAACGCATTCGGGCAGCCCTCTATTCCATTTCCGTTACGCTTCCGCCGAAACATATTGTTGTCAATCTTGCTCCGGCAGACGTCAAAAAAAGCGGTACGATGCACGACCTCGCCATTTTGGTCGGTGTTCTGAAAAGCATGGGACAGCTTTCCTGCTCCATGCAGGGGAAATTTTTCATCGGAGAAGTTTCCCTCAGCGGAGAAGTCCGCAGTGTGAATGGTGTTTTACCAATGACCATTCTTGCCCGTTCGCTGGGTGTCGAAGAACTCTATGTTCCGGCAGACAATGCCGCAGAAGCTGCCACGATTCAAGATGTTCGGGTCTTTGGCGTGCACAACATTGGAGAACTCATTGACCACTTAGAGGGTGATGCTCCGCTTTCTCCGGCTCAGCCGGCAGACTTTACAGAGCCGGACGCTCCGGAAAACCTGCTGGATTTTTCCGATGTCAAGGGGCAGCAGACCGTAAAGCGTGCCCTGGAAATTGTCGCCGCTGGCGGACATAATGTTCTGCTAGTCGGAGCACCCGGCAGCGGAAAAAGTATGCTTGCGAAACGGATGCCATACATCCTGCCGGAAATGACTATGGAAGAATCCATTGAAACCACAAATATTTATTCTATCTCTGGTCTGTTAGACCCCAAACATCCACTCATTACAAAACGTCCGTTTCGAGCACCGCACCACACGATTTCCGGTGTGGGACTGGTTGGCGGTGGAACCGTTCCCCATCCGGGAGAAATTTCCCTTGCTCATAATGGCTTACTCTTTTTAGATGAGTTGGCAGAGTTTGACCGACACACCCTCGACATTCTCCGGCAGCCTCTGGAAGACCACATTGTCACCATCACCCGTGCCGCCGGAACGATTTCCTACCCCTGTCGCTTTATGCTGGTCGGTGCAATGAATCCTTGCCCTTGCGGCTACTACGGACACCCGAAACGGCGTTGTTCCTGCTCACCGCAGGCAATTCAACGCTATCGCTCCCGCATTTCCGGGCCACTGCTGGAACGATTTGACTTACAAGTGGAAGTTGACCCCGTTTCCTATGAAGACCTTACAACGACAGAACCCATCGAAACTTCTGCTGACATCCGGAAACGGGTACAGGCTGCACGGGAAATTCAGGAGAAACGCTTTTCCGGCACTTCTATTTTCTGCAACGCACAGATTCCAGCCGGAAAATTGCAGCAATACTGCCCGATGGAAGAAACCGCAGAAAGACTGGTGCAAGATGCCTTTGACCGGCTGGGACTGAGTGCCCGTTCTTACGACCGCCTGCTGAAAGTCGGCAGAACGATTGCCGACCTCGCTGGCAGTGACTGCATTTTACGGCGACATATGGCAGCTGCGATTCAATATTGCAGCTTGAGCTGGAAATATCTCCCGCCCATCTGATGATACATCCGGCAGGAATCGTTCCGACAAAAGAAAGGAGTTTTCATGAAAACGGTTCTTCAGGCAGTTGCACAATACTGGAAGAAACTGGACAAGCCACTGCTGTTTGCAGCCATGCTCTGTTCAGCCCTCAGCGTCGTACTGCTCTATTCTATCTATGTCAACCACACGCTTTCTGAAATTGATGATGATGACTATATCATTCAGCTGGTAGCGGTTGGTATTGGTGTACTTTCCGTCTTAGTTCTGGCGGCAATTGACTATCACAAAATCGCCCGACTTTGGTTTGTCTACGCTCCCATCGCACTGATTTTGGTATTGCTGACATTTACATCCCTCGGCTATCGACGAGCCGGAGCGGATGACCAAGCATGGTTACAACTGGGTAGCGTAACCTTACAGCCGTCTGAAATTTTAAAGCTTGCCTTTATTCTTACATTCTCTCTCCACTTAGCAAAAGACGAGGAAAACATGAATCGCCCCTTGCATATGCTGTTGCTGATTCTGCACGGCTGTATGCCAATAGGGCTGGTATTCCTACAGGGCGACTATGGTACGGCAGTTGTATTTGCTTTTATCTTTGCAGCAATGATGCTGATTGCTCACATCTCATGGAAATATGTGCTTGCTGGTATGATTGCCGTTCCGGCGGCTTTGGTGGTGGCATGGAATTTCGTGCTGGGCAGCCTGCACAAAAACAGAATTTTAGTCCTGCTGCATCCGGGCACAGATCCCGAAGGACTGGAATATCAACAAGATTTGGGGCTTTCTGCTCTGGCATCCGGAAAACTATTCGGTGTCGGGCTGTTTGACGGCGATTCGTATATTTCTGTTCCAGAAATGCACAACGACTTTATTTTCTCCTATATCGGGCAAACACTGGGCTTTGTTGGAGCTATGGCAGTGGTATTGGTGATGGTCTTTCTCTGCCTGCGAACACTGGCAAACGGACTGCGTGCAAACGACCGGCAGGGGATGTTCCTGTGTATTGGCGTGTCCTCGATGATTTTCACCCACTGCTTTATGAATATCGGTATGGTTCTGAAAGTCATGCCAGTAATCGGTGTTCCACTGCCGTTTTTGAGTGCTGGCGGCACATCTACTCTGAGTATGTATATTGCCATCGGCATGGTCATCAGTGTTCGTACACACAACGAGCGGAAATATAATGTTTTCTATGACTACAAGAACCCAACGCTTGCAAGGGTAGGACGATAAGACGTGTGATAGGAAAACACTTGAAATCCGTTGACAAAAACAGGACAGTATGTTAAAATAGCAGAGAAAAGACAAGAAAATACTCCCTCTTGTCTTTTCAGACAGATAAAAAAGAAATCAAGAAAGTGGGAATTGGAACACATGAAAAAACGCATTTCTTACTATGTCGCTGCCCTCGTCGGAAAAGCCATGATTCACGGAATGCATCTGATGAAACGCAATGCAACCAACCTGCCCGGTGAAGTTGCCTTACAGCTTTGCCCTTCATTGCTGGCAAATTTTCAGATGCCCAAACATGTCATTGTGGTCACGGGGACGAACGGCAAAACAACTGTAACCAATCTAATTGGCAACGTGCTGAAAAAGTGCGGAAACGACATCATTACCAATGCTTTCGGCGGAAATGTCGATACGGGGATTGCCTCCTTGCTGCTGGCGAACTCCAAGCTAAACGGCACACTCACCGCTGACACGCTGCTGCTTGAAATGGATGAACGCAGTGCTCAGCGAATTTTGCCATATGTAAAGCCGGATTATCTGGTGTGCACCAACTTGCAGAGAGATTCCATGAAGCGAAATGCTCACGTAGAATTTATCTTCGACTTCCTGAACCGCAACATTCCGGAAAAAACAGTCGTCATTTCCAATGCAGACGATTTGGTCAGCAGTCAGCTCGTTCCGGAAAACAAACATATTTATTTCGGCGTTGCCCTGCTGGACGGAGAAATCCCAACCAATGACAGTTTGGTCAGCGATATTGTCAACTGCCCGAACTGCGGAACACGGCTGCAATTTTCTTTCCGGCACTATAATCACATCGGACAGGCAGTTTGCCCGAACTGTGGCTTCTGCAACGCAAAAGCAGATTTTCAGGTGACAAAAGTCGAAAACTGCACTGCCACCATTCAGCACCACGACACAACAGAAATCTATCCGATTCCAAACGACCGGATTACTGATATTTACAATTCCGCTGCAGTCATTACCTTTTTGCGAACCTATGGCATTTCCCAACAGCAGGTTGCGGATTGCCTGAAGGGCAGCGAGATTGTAAAATCCCGTTATGATACCTTAACTTCTCACGGAAAACCCGTTTATATTACGCTTGCCAAAGGACAAAATCCCATTGCCTGCTCCGCAGCGTGTGACTTTGTCCGGAAAGAACCTGGCAAAAAGGCTGTCATTCTCATTCTGGAAGATTTCTATGACCGCCGCCGCACCTCTGAAAACATCGCTTGGATTTATGAAACCGACTTCGAATTTTTAAAACAGGATGATGTTGTCCAAATCATTGTTGGCGGAAAACGAGCAACGGATTATCTGGTACGCCTGTTAATTGCTGGTATTGACCGCAGCCGGATTGTCTGCTGTGCCAGCGAAACAGAAACGGTTCAGCATCTTCAGTGGGACAAATTTGACAAACTGATGATTCTATACGACCTGTACAACACAGAATCCCTCTCCCAGATTAAAAAACAACTTCAGGAGGATGCTGCCATATGAATACCTGTGTAATTGAAGCGTTATATCCGGAAGTCTGCAATTTGTTCGGCGATACCGGAAACTTGCGATACTTAAAGTTATGCCTGCCACAGGCAACATTCATCGAAACTGCCCTGAATGATGAACCCTATTTCGTTCACCATCCTGTTTCTATGATTTATCTAGGGCCAATGTCCGAGCACACACAGTGCACTGTAATTTCCAAACTTGCCCCCTATCGGGAACGCATTGCCGAATGCATTGCAAACGGCGTGACATTCCTAGCAACGGGAAATGCCATGGAAGTCTTTGGAAAGCAAATCACCGATGCACAATCGGATGTTACAACGGGGCTTGGGCTGCTTGACCTGACCACCACACGGGACATGATGCACCGTTTTTACAGTCTGGTGCTTGGCACTTACAACGAACTGCAAATGGTGGGATTTCGGGCACAGTTTACCCGTTCCACGCTTGGAGCAACAGAAGTGCCATTTATTCAAGTGACCAAAGGCACACCGATGTGTGAAACTGCACGAATTGATGGCATTCAGAAAAATCACTTCTATGGCACGTACTTATTAGGGCCACTGCTGATTTTAAATCCCTACTTCACCAAACAGCTGTTACAGCAGATAACAGGGGAATCTGTACCGCTTGCATTCGAAAAAGAAACCATTGCTGCCTATCATGCACGGCTGGCAGATTTTCAGGATAAACGTGTTGGGATTCACTAACACCCGCAAACCGCCGCACGCACAAAAAACGTGCGGTTTTTTGTATCAGAATCAGAAAGGAGCATTCTTCCCATGGAACACCACACCCTCGGCTGTGTGATTTTTGACTTGGACGGCACACTGCTAGATTCTATGAATGTCTGGTCACAGATTGACCGCAACTTACTGAACCACTACGGCAAAACTGCACCGGACGATTTAACCGAACAAGTGAAAAAGATGACCATTCAACAATCTGCTCAATATTTCATTGACCGCTTTCAACTGCCCTGCGAGCCGGAAGAATTCATTGCACTGGTACAATCCATGGCAGCAGATGCTTACCGGAACACGCTGCAACTGAAATCGGGCGTTTTCCCGCTGTTAGACTGGCTGGATGCTCGAAACGTCCCTTACTGTGTCGCAACGGCAACCTATCCAGATTTAGCAGAAGCTGCTTTAAAGCGGCTGCAAGTCTGGGAGCGGATTGCGTTTTTGATGACAGAGCAGGAAGTCGGTGTTGGAAAATCACAGCCAACGATTTACCGGCAGGCTGCCAGTCGGATGGGCTGTGGCAAACGGCAAACGGTTGTTGTAGAAGATGCTGTACACGCCATAGAAACCGCTGCGACAGATGGATTTTTCACGGTTGGCGTTTATGAGCCAACGCTATCGGAAATGGATTGGAATACGATACAAGCACGGGCAACCGTTTCTGTAAAGGATTTACAGAAATTGCTGGCAGAGATTCAGAGCGGACGGATTCCGCTATAATTTTAAGGGGACAATTTGCATCTTAGGGAAAACAATCTGCAACATCCGGCAAAAGGGGGTTTCACCCCTGCTTTTGCCTACCAGCGTGCTGCAATTGCCCCGTTGCCTTGTCCGAATTTGCGACTTATTTCATAAAAATAGTGGAATTGAGAATTTGTAAGTTTCAAAAACTGCAATTGCAGCAGGAAAAACAAACTGCAAAATTGAATTTGCTTCGCAAATGTGGGCTACTCGCCCACACCTCGGCAGCATTTTTGAAAAACTGCTGCACCGAAAAACTTTTTATTTGCCTGTGGCTCGATTCTTACAACCCATCTGCTCCAAACTTTTTCTTCCTCCCCTGTATAATCTCCGACTTTTCGTACAAACTATTCCCGTTCCCCCGTGGAACAATCTTTATAAAAGTGAGGATTTTCACCATGGAAATGAAGAAAAATGACCACATTCACTGTTCCGTTACCCAGTGCAAGCACAACATGGGCACAGAAAACTACTGCTGCCTGAACAGCATCACCATCGGCACACATGAACCGAATCCGACTGTTCCGGAATGTACCGACTGCTTCTCTTTTGTAAAGCGGAGCTGCTGCGAATAAATTTTATCCCCTGCAAAGCCCCCCTGCTGTTTTTGCTCCTGCATCAAAAACAGCATTCCCCTTTTCTCTGGAAAGGGGAATACATACTTCTAAAAAATACCATTCGCTCTAGAATGATTTTTCTTTTTGTGATAAATTCATTTGAAAAAGTTCAGCAGATTGTACAAAAAATAGAGTTTGGAATCCTACAAAACAGAAAAATTCCGGAAAGCCCTTGTAAAATTACAAAATTTCAGGTATAATAGAAGAATCACCATAAGGAGGGGATCAGTTATGTATGACAAGACCATGACATTTTCTGTAAATGACGAAAAGGAAATCGAAATGAAAAAAACGCTTACTGCCGTCTACGATGCATTGGTACAAAAAGGATACAATCCAGTGAATCAGATTGTAGGTTATATTCTGTCAGAGGATCCGACCTACATAACCACCTACGGCAATGCTCGGAGTTTGATTCGTCACATTGACCGGGACGAACTCTTACAGGCACTGGTAAAATCTTACCTGAACCACTAAGCGTGAAATATGCATTGTTGTTCAGACTGGTACAAGAGCCGGGACAACCGTTCTTTTCGCTAAAAATATCAAAAAATATCAATCGTTCGGATTTTCTGCGTACAAGCAGAAATTGGAATTTCGATTTTTCCGCCGGTATCTTCTATTGGATACCGGCGTTTTTATTTCCAAATTCCAAAAAACCTGCGATGGCATAAAACTGCACCGCAGGTTTTTTGTTTTCTCGTTCGCTTTTCAAATCAATTGCATGGATTTCAATCAGTTTAAACCGTATACCCTGCTGCCCGAAAGCCATCAATGACATCGCCTAAAATGGCAGCATTCGTGGAAGAAACCGAGTGCAGCAGCAGAATTTCTCCGCCATGGGCAGTCGAAAGCAGTGTTTCGTAGGCAGTATCTGGGTTGGGCTGGTCATCTGTTTTCCAGTCTACATACGCACCGCTCCAGAATACTGTTTGGTATCCGGCATCTTGCACCCACTGCAACGCCTGCTCGGAATATTCTCCGCACGGACAGCGAAAATACTGCATCTCATAGTCATACGTTTGTAGGACATAATCATGCAGGGATTGGATTTCCTCCATCGCCTCCGCTTGCGTACAGTTCGGCAGGCTGGCATGTGTCATGCCGTGATTGCCCAGAACGTGCCCCTCTGCAATCATTCGCTCTACCAATGCAGTTTCTTTTTTCGCATAGTCGCCCGTCAAAAAGAAAATTGCAGTGGCATGTTTTTCCTTTAAGGTATCCAGAATCTGTGCCGTGTAACCGTTTTCATAGCCTTGGTCAAAGGTCAAAATAATGCGACTGGTGTCAGGTGTTGTGGCAAATGCTCCGTATTCTGCATAGCGTTCATTGAAAGCAAGGGCATCCAGCGGACAATTTTGACTGTCTGTTGCTTTCCCCTGTCCGTAACCGATACAAGTAGAATCCAGTGCCGCTGTATGCAGCGGCATACTGTACAGCAGAAACAGAGCACAGCAGCCGGCAATGGTTTTTTTCAGATTCATGTTTTCCCTCCCTTTTGCAGCAAAAAAACGCTGCAAAAATAGTATAGACAGAGATGCAAACGGGATACATGGAAATTCACTGTTCCATTCCGTTCAAATCTCTGTCTAAAAAGTTGGATGGGAATTTTTTGTTGTTTAAAATGGCAAGAGCCAGCTCAATTGCAGTTATTTTGCCTGCTCTTTTTTCTTTCTTCTCAATGCTCGGAAAAATTGCGTCAAAACTGCTGCACAGTTCTCCTGCAAAAATCCGCCTTCAATGGTTGGGTGATAGTTATACGGCAAATCAAACATGGATTCTACCGATGCCACTGCACCGCCTTTTGGGTCATATGCTCCAAAAACCAAATGGTCTAAGCGTGCATGCAGAATTGCTCCGCAGCACATTGGACAAGGCTCTAATGTCACATAAATCGCACTGTCAATCACTCGCCAGCCGCCCAGTGTTCGGCTTGCCTGGTCAATCGCCATGATTTCAGCGTGTGCCAGCGGAGATTTTCCAGACTCCCGCAAGTTCCAGCCCTCTCCGATAATCCGGTCCGTCGGCTTATGAACCACCACTGCCCCAACGGGAACTTCTCCCAGAGAAGCCGCATATTCCGCCAACTCCAACGCTCGCCGCATATAACGTTCCTGCGGCACATAAAGTTCTTGCATCTATGCCCTCCTGATTGCGATTACAAAATCAAAGAAACGACAGAAAGTGCCAGCGAAACAAACACACAAACCGTCATCAAGTTTGCCTGTATCAAAAAGATTAAACTGCACTTTCCAGCAGAACGAATGGAATAAAACCGTTTGCTTCCCTGAAATGGTGCTTTCCAAATCACCAAAGTACCCAACAACATTCCAACAATGCCAATGATTAAAATCCAAAGCATTCGGTTTGGAATCGGCACATTATTTCGGAAAATGGATGTATGAAACAGCACAAACATCAAAGTATAATAAACCGACCGAGAGAACAGCCCCACATAGATATTTTCATCCCGCAGAATTTCTCTGGCTGCCAAAATGGAAACGGCAAAGGTTGAAATGCCCGTCACCAGATTCTCCGCCATCAATGCGGAAAAGGTTGCGGTCAGCAATACAGCAGTATCATCGCCAAACTGCCGCAGCACATGCATGATACTGCCATTGTACAGCATCGTTTCAAAAATCGGACGGAAAATCAGCACAAATATAAAGTAGAATATCTGATGCTGGGTATCCATACAGAGAATTGTATGAGAAAGTGCCCCCAATGTGATGTAGTGTATGCTAGATTCCGGCAAAAAATTGAGAATCATGCCAAATGCGAAAAAGACACACATCGTAATGCCCAACGTCCGAATCCAAGTAGAAGGCACGGTCTTTTGTCGGCAGCAAGTCACGGCCTTTGGCATCTTCAAGAGCCGCTTCGCCATAAAAATCGGAACACCAAACCGCACAATTTTTCGCAAAATCATAGTCAGCAAAACAAGGTTATTGGAGCCATATAATACATTATCATGGAGCGAATAAGAGAGCGACCCCCCCAACAAAGAAAATACAACCACACAGAAAATCAATACCAAATAGGGCGATAATAACTGATGGAGAAATAAAATTCCAAGTTGATTGGAAATTCGCTGTAATGCCCGCCGTTCTAAAACCGCTGGCTCTTCTTCCTGTAAGCCCATTCCCTCTAAAAAAACTGCTTGCGTTGTTGATCCCGGCTGTCGAAACGAAAATTCATTGCCCGGCTGTTCCTGCCATGCAGTAAATGCAGTCTGATAAGTCTGTTCGGAAGCCAATTCTGCATCATCCCGACAAGGGATGGTCGATTTTGTACGAAAAATCGTCTTTTGCATCCGAAAGCCACCTTTCTTATTTTTTCATAAATATAGAATTATTATAACAGAAAAATTAGAATCTGGACTATCTGAAATATCAAACAATTTGTATACAATCACTAAATTTTAATACGAACTTTTGTGACAAACAGCCTTGTTCCAAACAAATTGTGGATTTTGTCATGAAACAGGGATTGACAAATCCAAAAAAATTGCGTATCATTAAAGTATCCCCCATTTTTTCGGAATGGAACAGAAAGGAAGGTGCACCCATATGACGGATATTCTTGCACCCGATGACCCTGCCCTGCAAAGCATGGCAGACCTCTTCAAGGTATTCGGCGACCCCACCCGTGTCCGCATTCTCTTTGCGTTGTTTCAACAGGAAGCCTGCGTCCAAGAGATCGCAAACCGGCTAGGCATGACACAGTCTGCCATCTCTCATCAACTCCGCATCTTAAAGCAAGCCCGCCTTGTCAGCAGCCGCAGAGAGGGAAAGTCCATCTTTTATGCCCTCGCAGACGACCATATCTATACCATTTTCCGGCAGGCTTTGGAACATATTGCAGAATAACCAGCTCTTCAACGCCATTGGATTTGTGCGATTCGCTGAAAAAAAGTTTTTTGCTTTCCATGGAAAACCACTTGCATTTCACAAGGGAATCTGCTATAATAAGAGCGTACAGGATTTCCCTGTGTGAATCTGGTTTCCGGAGGTGAAACAGCAATGGCATATAAAATCACTGATGCATGTCTTTCTTGCGGTTCTTGTGCAGACGCATGTCCAGTAGAAGCAATCAAGGAAGGCGACAGCACCTATGTAATTGATGCAGATTCTTGCATCTCTTGCGGTTCTTGTGCAGACACCTGCCCAGTTCAGGCAATTGTTGAGGACTAAATTGTTTTCGTGAAAGCCGCCTTGCCCATCTGAATGGTGCAAGTGCGGCTTTTGCTATTTTATGATAACCAATTCTGAATCTATTCCTCGATTCGGAACAACAGAAAGGATTCTTTTATGAAAATTTCTCATCTCGTACTCTGCGGCGGTCTAACGCTTGCTCTATTGCTGAGCGGCTGTGCAGATTCCGACACAAAAACCACTTCAAAGAAAACCGTTCCCCGTACAACGGTCGTCACAACGATTATTCCGGGCGAAGTCGGAACAGAGCAGAATGTTGACGGTGCAACTGTCACTTTAAACGGCGTTTATCGTTCTTCCATCACCGATGTGCACAACGGACAGAACTGCAATGCGATTTTCTTCTCGTTTACGGTTTCCAACCAGACCGATGCCCCGATTTCTGCCAACTTCCTGCAAACCTGTCAGATTCAGTTAGATGGAAAGCCGTTTGATGCGTTTACCATCCAATCCATGCGGGCAACTTATCAGCAATTCGGACAAGATGTTGAAGATTTCTCCCAGCCGATTCCTGCCGGAGCAACTGTGACGGGCTACATCGGTGCAGAAGTCTATGAGGACTACCAAGAAGGCGTATTGCTGTATAGCCCGCTGGCTGGCGGAAGCGGCGACAATCAGGATGATAGCAAATTGATTTCCTATACCTTCCACCCAGATGACCTGCTGGACATTGAATCTGCTCCCATGCAAACCGCTATGCCGACTGAAGCCAACTCGTAACGCTATTGCAAAAATAAATATCCACAAACAAAATGACGCAGCCGGTTTTTCGACCGACTGCGTCATTCCAACAATGAGAAAAAGAAAAATTGAAGTATTCGTTTTTGCATCCGTTTTACTGGTATGACTTTATTATAGCAGTTCTTCTCCAAAATGTCAATCAGTTTTCCACAAGAAAAAATATTTTCGTTGGAACTGCACAAACACAAGATTCAATTTTTGTCCATTTCTCTAAAAAACAGGTTGTCCGGACACGTTATAAGCGACAGCCGTGCCCGGACAGGTTATACCACATGGATTCCCATGGGAATCCCACAAGGAAATAGAAGGATGCAATTTTAGAATACTCCAAACATGATTGATTTCTGCGATAAAAATAGGGGCATTGCTTCTCATGAAAAAAGTATCAGCCCCATTGCTTTTTTATCATATCTCTGCATGGAATTTCCTATATTGTATCACAGCTGGATGAAACTGTCAACCCATATCCAATTTTTTCTGAATTTTCACTAAAATTCAACATCTGTTTTTATAGGAATTTAACAAATTTTGGATACTATTTCCCTTTTCCTGTTTTTTTCACGAAAAAACCGACTCTGCACTGTCCTGCAAGAGCCGGCTTTTTTTGCAGCAACTGCAAGAACAGCTGCCCTAGTTCTGTTTTTTGGGAACGGCATAGAGGTTGGTTTCCCATGCCGGAATATAGAGCTGATGCCGGATATAAATATCGTAATTCGGGTTCAGTTTCTGAATCAGCAACGGCAATGAGAACATATCTTCATTGCGGTGATACAGCGAAACCATCAGCTTTGGTGTATAGTGGGCAATCGTCTGAGCAGAACCCCAGAGTGCTTCCCGTTCGCAGCCCTCGACATCCATTTTAATCAAGGTTGCAGGTCTGCCCTCTAAAACGCTGTCCACGGTTCTGGCATCAATCGTCTGCCCCGTTGCAGTTACCGCAGACTGTCTGCCTGCCTTTGTGGCGAATGGTACTTGTGTATCCGTACACCAAGCCGCTGCATGAAACGGATAGACGTTCTGCATCCCGTCTGTGGTCTTCAACAGCTTTTTGAAATTTTTCCGATCCGGCTCCATTGCATAAATCCGGATATATTTGCCACGGGTATACTGGAGCACTTCCCGAATCGTATCGCCGTTATAAGCACCCAAATCCACATAAATTTCATTCGGGGTCAGGTGCATCAGCTTCCGATAAATTTCGGATTTTGGCGTGGTGACATCCATCAGATAATGAATTTCCCCACTGATTTTAAAATTCAAAATGCTGGCATAGACTTCTCTGGAATAGTCATCTGCCAACAGGTTATAAACTGTTTCGATTTCGTCCGCATGTTCCAGACAATAATCATAGGTGAATAAACCGCCTCCGGCAACCGGTACATCCGGAACGAGCAGCGTATGCCGTTTGCTGATGTCCACGATTTTATCGACTAAGGACTGATAACCAGCAGCAAACGCCAGTACAATCACAAAATCGTCTACGGCTGCTTCAATTTCGGAAAGTTTCCGCACTTTGTGGCCTGCAAAAGAATGGCCTCTTACAAAATCATCGCTTGCAAAAATACCGGCAAACGGTATCCCTTTCTCCTGAAAAACCCGCATGATTTTTTCTGCACCGTCACCCATCCCATAAATAAATATCGGGCGGGTTTCTGCTTTCAGCTTTTCCCATGCTGTCAGTTTTTCTGTAATAAATGAAAGCATACTCAGGATCTCCTTTATCTCTCTATTCGTTTCTGCTGTCCTGTCCGCTTTTTTGCCGATAGGGCATCCGAAACGCCCCGGATATTCCATCCAAAAGAAATGCAGTCTGTAATCTGCTTTACAGCAGATCGTCATCTTCTCCATCCAGATCACCCGGTGCTTGATAAGGAGCAGAAATCCGTCCATTTCCGTCGCCCACAAATGCTGCACCGATCATATCTCTGCCGGCGATCCGCAAATTTTCCTGCCGCTCCCGAACAGAATTGCCGATGAGCTTGGAAACCTGCTGCGGATGCCGAATGGAAACCAGGTGTTTTTCCGGCGTGTCTTCATCCCGACTGAGAATGATGACTGTGCCGCAGCCAAACAGCCGCTGGAAGAACGTCTGTTCAATTCGTTTGTCCACAATGCGATACAGTTCAATTTCATCCTCTTTTATGGAGAGAAAACCCACTCTTGTAATCAGCTGATGGTCTGTCAAATAATATCTGGTGAAAGAAAGCGGCAACCCCAGAAAGGTTCGCTTTTTATCTGTCCAAAGAATCGTTCCCCGATCGTCGTGTCGTGCCATGTGGTTTTCCTCCTTCTTTTCTGCTTCTGCAAACGGTTGTTTGCATGTGTTCGGGCAAGATGCACCGGTACATGTATTGTTATTTTACCACACTTCCCGTGAGGTTGTCAATTCCATTTGCAAAAAAGCCGGCAAACGGAACAATTTGCACAAATTTTCTCGCCGTTTCTTGTCGAAAAAGCGAACAACTTCTAAGATTTCAACCGCTTTTTTCCGGCAAAACCGGATGCCGCTTCCAACGCTGCCGCTCTGCCCAATAAAAATTTACAGCTTCGATGCCGGAAAAGTTTCGGGAATCTCTTGACTTTTTTTCGAAAACAGTGTAAAATAAAAGAGCTGTATATTACAAATCCGGTTGCGGATGCTGTTAGAAAAATGGCGTCCGTTTTTTTATTGGAATTGCGGCGTGCAGCTTTCAGAATATAGGGGTTCTGCACAAACAAGCAGACGGTTCTTTTTTTTACATCAGCGGAAGCTGCTGCTCTCCGAGCAGAATTTGCTTCCCTTTTTATGGATAAATCCGCATCGGTTTCGGCAATCTTGCCCGCCCTGCGGCTTTTGGCAACTTGTAAAATAGGATATGGTACTGGATGCGTCAGGATTCGCTACGTTCGTTTTTTTCTGCACACCGCCCAACGGGAAACCGATTGTAAGATAAGTGATTCAATCAAAGGAGGGCGTGCAAAAAATGGAAATTGTAATCGTTTGTCTGGTTGCCTGCGTCATCTGTGTGGCTGCGGTTTTGGTCACCAACCATACTGCCACCCAAAAAGGCTACACCAAAGGTGTACAGGACGGGATTCAGCAACGAAAGCAACAGGCAGAAGCGGAAATTGGCTCTGCCGAAAAAGAAGCGGCTCGTGTCATTCACGATGCCAAGAAAGAAGCAGAACAGCAAAAGAAAAGCGTATTACTGGAAGCCAAAGATGAAGTCTTTCAGCTGCGTGCCGATGCGGAAAAGGAAATCAAAGACCGCCGTTCTGAAGTCAGCAGACAGGAACGAAGAGTACAGCAGAAAGAAGAATCTCTGGACAAAAAACTGGAAAACCTCGAACGCAAAGAGGACAATCTTGCCCGCAAACAAAAAAGCGTGGAAGAACGGCTTGCAGAAGCCGAAGCCATCAAGAATAGCCAGATGGATGTTCTGGAACGAATCTCAGAATTCACTCGGGAACAGGCAAAGGAATACATCCTGCAACATCTGGAAGACGAACTGGTGCATGAAAAGGCAATGAAAATCACCCAGTATGAGCAGCAGCTCAAGGATGACTGTGAGGAGAAAGCAAGAAACTACATCTCCCTCGCCATTGCAAAGTGTGCATCCGATCAGGTTTCGGAATCGGCAGTTTCGGTTGTGCCGCTGCCTAACGATGAAATGAAAGGTCGTATCATCGGCAGAGAGGGCAGAAATATCCGAACACTGGAAACCCTCACCGGCGTGGACTTGATTATCGACGACACACCGGAAGCCATTACGCTTTCCTGTTTCGATCAGGTTCGGCGTGAAATTGCCCGTATCGCTCTGGAAAAACTCATTGCGGACGGCAGAATCCATCCGACCAAGATTGAAGAAATGGTGGAAAAGGCAAAACGAGAAGTGGAACAGCGGATTCGTGTAGAAGGCGAACATGCTGTTCTGGAAACCAATGTTCATGGCATCAACAACGAAATGATCAAGCTGTTGGGACGGCTTTATTACCGTACCAGCTACCGGCAGAATGTCTTGAAGCACTCCATCGAAGTTTCCAAGCTCTGCGGCGTTCTTGCCTCGGAACTGGGACTGGATGCCAACATGGCACGGCGTGCCGGTTTGCTGCACGACATTGGTAAGGCTCTGACCGCTGAAATTGAAGGCTCTCATGTACAGATTGGCGTGGATGTCTGCAAGAAGTACAACGAAAGTCCGGAAATCATCCATGCAGTGGAAGCCCACCACAACGATGTTGAACCGAGAACAGCACTTGCCTGTATCGTACAGGCTGCGGATGCCATTTCTGCGGCTCGTCCAGCAGCAAGAAGCGAAAACTACGAAAACTACATCAAGCGGCTGCAACAGCTCGAAAATATTTGTGCATCGTATGACGGTGTTGAAAAATGCTATGCGTTGCAGGCTGGCCGTGAAGTTCGGGTTATGGTCGTTCCGGAAAAGGTCAACGATGAAAAGATGGTGCTGATTGCCCGTCAAATCGCAAAGCAGATCGAAAACGAAATGAACTACCCGGGACAAGTCAAAATCAACCTCATCCGAGAAAGTCGGGTTGTAGATTACGCCAAGTAATCACCACCAGATTTCGATGGACTCCAAAAAGTATCTTGAAACCGCAAATCCAAACAAAGGATTTGCGGTTTTTGCTTTTTCTTTTTTCCTGCTTTTGAGAACCAAACTGGCAAAAAACACTTTTTTGCAATCGTTGACTTTTGAAAAAAAATATGATATAATACGAACAGTCTATTTTTATAAAAAGGAGTATCTTCATGGACGATTTTAAAAATAATCTGCCGGAATCAGACCACACTGGTTTCGCACCGCCGCAAAACGATGCAACCCCAACTTCAACCCCGGCAAATGATGCCGCTGCTGCTTCGGCAGCAAATCCGTTTCAACAGCCTGCTCCGTCTGCGGATGCAACAACCACTCCACCGCAGCCAGAAACTCCGCCTTCTTTTTCCCAGACACCACCACCATTTCAGCAGCCTGACTTCTCGCTGAATGGTCAGATTGTCGGTGCAAAGTCCAAAAAGAAAATGAAGGGCTGGAAAATCGCTGTCATCTCTGTTGTCAGTGCTGTGGTTGTCCTCGGAGCAGGAACAGGCATTGCCTATGCTGCCAGCGACACCGTCAAGAACTTCGCAAAGATGAATTTCAGCAGCGAAAGCGATTATTATCAATGGGTCATTGAAAAAAATACAAAAGACTGGGGGCGTTCGGTTTCTGACCACTACGACAGTTCCCTCTCTCTCTCCAAGAAAGAACCGCAATCCAATCTGTCTATGAACATCACTCTCAGCGAAGAGGGACAGAAGAAGTTGCAGGAAGAACTCAACAGCGATGTTGATACCGATGAAACCATTACGCTGACATCTGCTGCGATCACGCTCAGCGGAAAAGTAGAAGCCGACAAGATGGGCGGAACGGTAACGATTACCCTCAATGGTGAAGATGTCTTAGAGGGCAACGTCGTAGCGGATGCGAATAATGTTTATTTACAGATTCCATCTGTATCCGACCAGTATCTTTCCATGACATGGCAAGACGTTGAAACCATCACCGAAGAAGAATATGACCTCTCTGACGAATTTGATTCTTCTATCGACTCCTCCGCACTGAATTCCTCTTCTCTGTTCCTGACACCGGAAGTCCTCGAAGACCGGCTTTCTCCCTCTGACCTGAACAGCATGTTCCAGCGGTACGGTGAAATTATTGCTGACAGCGATGCGACCATTGCCCTGCTGAAAAATCAGGAACTAAACATTGCAGACACAACATTTTCTTACACTGCCCTTGAAGCAACCTATCAGGGCGATGAACTGAAAACCGTTGTCAAGGAACTGCTCGAAGAAGTGAAAGAAGACAATACCATCTCGCACTATTTCGCTGCATCAGATTTGATGACAGAAGACGAATTTCAATCCAACCTGCAAGAGGCTCTGGACAACTGGAACGACACCACCGTTACAGAATCGGCAACTGTCACCCTCTATGTTGACCCAACCGGAACGATTCGTGGCTGCCGCATTGCAGATCCGGACGATGCTGATTCCTCTTTGTTGGAATGCTATGCCGGAAAAGATGGCAAGCAAGTTGGCGTTTATTTCGATGTCAGCGGATTGAATGTCAGCGGGGTTCTGTCTGAAGGCTCTAAGGATACCTACAGCGGCACAATTACTGCTGCACTGGAAAATCATTCTATTCTTCTGGATCTGGAAGATTTCAAGATTGTTGATGACGAACGGGGATACTGCTCCGGCAGTCTGACCGCTTCCACAGAGGATGAACCAAATCTGTTCACTTTGAGTCTGGATTCAGATGGAAAGTCACAGACATTCTCCGTTGACTGGGCAGTTGGCGGCACTAACTATGCAACCATTTCTTGCACCATCAGCACCGAAAATGGCGATGATTTGGCACTGAATATTCCATCGGATTCTTTAGACTTGTCAGACGATGCCACAAAGGATGCTTACTTCGGCGATGGCACACAGACAAAGGACTGCCTGAAAAAGATTGCGACTGCACTGGGCATTCAGGATGCGGACAATTTTGCCGATTCCATTTATGATGAAATCAATGGCGGAGATGATTTGAATACACAGAGCTCTGATTCCGACATTACCACCTTGCCAGCAGATAGTGATAGACCGGTAGAAGACGGTGTCGAAACAGAAATTCCAACGGATACCACAGACACAACCGATTCTTCTGACAACGAACAGCGGATTGATGCAGATCTTTCCATTGCTGCCATTACTTACAACGGCGGAAAGCTGTTCCGGTTCTATGAAAACAACATGGATTTGATTAAGCTGGTGGACTGCTCTGTTGACCCAACCATTGAATCACAGGATTACAATTGGTATTCCAATTCGGATGCTACGCTGACCCTTGGACTGGAAAATATGTCCACTTCACCAACAGATGCACAGACTTGCAATATCTTTGAAGTGGAAGTCTATGAAGGCTCACCATCTGATATTCGAGTTGGCGTTGTCGGCATTGGCAGTTCCGTTGCAGACTTGGAGGCACAATTCAATGTTGACATTGTTCCAGAAGCAGAAACTGCCAGCTCCTATGTGGTTTCCATCTATGACACGGTTTCCAATGGGCAGAAGGCATATTCGTTCTACATTGAGAACGGCAGAGTTACTGCATTTGATTTGGTAGACTATTCTTAATTTCTCAATTGCCTGTTATATCAAAAAGAAAAACCGTTCCCGGTATACTTCTGTACCGAGAACGGTTTTTTCTGTGCCGATTTTATGATACTTTCCACTATAACAAAGTATACAAATGCATCCCTTGAAACGGTGCTTCGCACAATGAAAAGAACTTATCCTATTTTACGCACACTAATAATTTCAACATAGGGATAACGGCTTTTAATGATTTCCATAGCACTAAAATCCGATTCTGCTTCAACTGTTCTTGAAGTACCACACCAATGTTCTCCATCCTTAGAATACTTAAAGTTAATGGAATATCTGTTCATGTTTCTATCACCTCCAACTTGATAGATTCTTAAGCTTAAGTTTATACGACTTGACTGGTCAATGTCGTTGTACATATTATACTGTTTTTTTTTTTTTTGCAAGCACTTTTTGTGAAAAACCAACAATTTTGTACAACTGCACAATGACCAATAAAGTTTGTTGTAAAAAATGACAAGATTTGAACATAAAAAGAAAACCGTTCCCGGTATACTTCTGTACCGAAAACGGTTTTTTCTATCTTAATATTTATATCATCACTTGCAGTTAAAGCATATTTGGAAAATCTCCTGCAATCTCATTCTGCATAGCTGTCTTTTGGTTCAATGGGCATTTCCGGTGCAACAGGTTGCTCTATGGATTCTGTCACCTGCTCCGGTTCTGCTTCTGGTTCAATGGATTCCACTGCTGCAACGGTTTCTACTGTTTCTGCTTCCTCTAGCGTTTCCAGTACTTCTTCTGCTGGTTCTTCCATCGTGGTCAATGGCTCTTCCACTGCCTCTGGCTCTGCTTCATCCTCCAGCATCAGCCGGTCAATGGCATTGCTGTTCAGCTGGGTAGAAAGCCGCACACGATCCAAATCATTCCGCATGCGATCCAGCATTGCTGCAACCCGTCCGAAAATCTCCCGATTTCGCTGCTCTTCCTGCCGCAGCCGTTCTTTCTGTCGCTTGGCAATCTGAGAAAGCTCCTCAGTCTGCTGCATCAGCGTCCGAATCTGTGTCCGCAGCTGCAAATTTTCCGATTCCAACGCCCGAATCCGCTGGTCAGCACTCTGATTAAATGCATTCTGTCGTACCCCGAAATTGTGCATCGGCTTCGACCAGTTTTTGACTGCTTGCTGTTCCCATACTTCTTCCATATATGTATCTGCCATAACCCGCTTTTGCTCCGTGTGTTCCTCCATGTTGAACCCCTTTTTCCATCAATTGACGTTGTTCTTCAACCGAATCTGCCAGTCTGTCAGTGTATCTGCAATGGTACGTTCCAGCGAAATTTCCGGCTTCCAGTCAATTGCTTGCTGCAACTTTGAAATATCCGCTGCAATGCTTGGATAATCCACCGGACGGAATTTCTGCGGGTCATGCTGTACTGAAATGGAAATGCCGCTCTGTCGGATGATTTCATCCAACAACGATTGAATGGAAACGGCTGCTCCCGAACCAATGTTGTAGATTTCACCCGGTACGCCATGCTGAATCAGCAGACCATACGCCCGTACCACGTCCCGTACATCCGTAAAGTCCCGGGAAGCGGTCAGATTGCCAACCCGTACCACTGGCTCTGCACCGTTCAAAATCTCTGCAACCTGCTTGCAGAAGTCCGATACAACGAAGCCTGCCATCTGTCCTGGACCAATGTGATTGAACGGTCTTGCCAGAACAATATGCATCCGGTAAGCATGGGCATAAACCTGCCCCAACATCGTCTGTGCAGCCTTTGTCATGGCATATGGATTGCCCGGACACGGCAGCGTTGTTTCTGAAACCACTCGAATGCCATCCGGCAATCTGCCGTATTCATCGCCCGAACCAATCAATAATATCTTTGGGTCGTAAATTTCTATGGAACGAATCGCATCCAGCAAGTTTGCACAACCCTTGATATTCACATCAATGGTTGCCTGCGGATTCTTCCAAGAACGAGCAACAGAACTCTGTGCTGCCAGATGAAAAATATAATGCGGTCGTTCCTGCTCCAATACTGCCTGAATCTGTCCCTTTTCTAAGATATTCACCGGAATAAAACGTCCTAAGCTGCTGCGTTCGATTGCTTCCCGTTCTTCCGGCAGCCCTGTAATGACAATCTCCCAGCCATAAGTATTTGCGAGATGGATTGCAAGATGTTTTCCAACAAATCCAGCACCGCCAATCAGCATTGCTTTCATAATCATTTCCCTTTCTTTTGAATGAAATTGCAACTTTTATATTTATATTTGTTATAAAATGGAATCTGCAAGCACATCATAAACCTGCTGCATCACCACATCTTCTGCAAAAACCGTTTCGACTCGTTTCTTTGCAGCTGCTCCGTACTTGCTCCGCAAATCCGCATCCGATACCAGCGTTTGCATCGCCTTTGCCAGAGCGGTTTCCGATTCCGGCGGAACGGTCAGCCCCGTTTCTCCATCTAAGCTGACATGTGGCACACCGGTCGGCAAAGCAGTATTGATGACAGGCTTTCCGTAAACCATCGCCTCCAACTGCACCAGTCCGAATGCTTCGCTGTTTGCCACGGATGGCAACACCAGAAAATCACATTCCTGCAAGGCTGCCCGTAAATCTGCATCGGATAGGCTGCCAAGAAAATGCACCGTGTCCATGCCTTCCGCCATCTGCTGCAAGGTGTCCTGTAGCTTTCCGCTGCCAATCAGAAACAATTCACAATTCTGCACCTGCTGCATTGCTTTCAGCAAAACCGTTACGCCCTTATAGTAGACCAGTCGCCCGACAAACAACGCCTTGACGGCTTTCGGGTGATTGGAATGCGGTTGTAAAACCGGATATGCTGGGGCTGCCCGATAGGCTGCAAGGTCAATGCCATAGGGAATCACCTTGCATTTTTCCCGAACTGCCGGAAGAAATGCAGAACTGTCAATATGTCCCTGTGTTGCAGTCAGAATACAATCTGCTCGCCGAAGCAGCCACCGCAGCAATGGTGCGTAAAACCGCAGCAAGGTCTTCTGTTTGATGACATCGCTATGCCATGTCAGCACGACCCGTCCCCGATAGCCAGAGAGCAAACATGCCAAATCCGCCAAAGGAAACGGCATGTGAATCATCACCACATCCGCTTGTTTGGCATACTTCCGAAAATAGCGGAGAAACGAACCGGAGAGCGGACAGGAAAAATATGTCCCAATACTTCCGGCTCGCAGCACCGGAACACCCTCGATGGTTTCCCGTGCTGTTTTGCCCTTTTCCTGACAGACCAAAACCTGCACCTCTGCGGAAAACTGTGTCTGAAAATAGCGTGCATACTGCCGCACCAGCGTTTCAATGCCGCCAATATGCGGCGGATAAGCTTTGTTTACCAGTAAAATCCGAAGCGGTCTGCTCATCGTGTCAGTGCCTCCTGATAAACATCATAAAGGGCAGCGGCTGCGTTTTCCCAAGAAAACATTGCTGCTCGCCGCAAGCCCTCTTTTTGCAGTCGTTCCCGCAGTGCTGCATCTAGGAATAGCTTCTCCAGTCCCTGTGCAATGTCCTCGGTATGGTGTGGGTCAACAATCACAGCGGCATCACCTACCACTTCCGGCAGAGAGGCTGCCCGTGTTGTCAAGACTGGCGTTCCGCATGCCATTGCTTCCAGCGGCGGCATACCAAAGCCCTCATAAACAGAGGGGAACACAAACGCCATTGCTCCGCACAGCAACGGCTGCACGTCTTCTTCCGGTACATATTCGGTAAATAACACATCGTCCTCTAAATGCAGCGTCTGCACCAGCTGATAAATGTGATTATTCCGCCAGCCGTAACCGCCAGCTAGTACCAGCTGCGGTGCATCCGGATGCTGCTGCTTTAAGAGAGCGTATGCCCGAATCAGGCGGTCTAAGTTCTTTCGAGGCTCTAATGTTCCCAGATAGAGAAAATAATTCGCCTGTAAGTGCATCCGCCGTTTCAGCTCTTCAATTGCCGGAGCAGCTGCCGGCGACATCGGAGAAAATCGCAGCTTATCCACACCGCAGGGCACAACTCGAATTCGTTCTTCGGTCGCCGGAAAATACCGGATGATTTCCGTTTTAGAAAATTCCGAGTCGGTCACAATCAAATCTGCCCGATGCAATGAACGCTGCAAGCCGGATTCCAACATGAATCGTGTCCGTCCCCGTACAGTTTCCGGAAACGTCTTATAAACCATATCATGTACGGTTACAATTCGCTTTCCAGCAACCCCCGGCGGAATGATATAATTGAAAAAGTGTGTAATATCCACATCTTTTCCAAAAAATGCACGGTACGGCAGCGGAATTGCCGTGGTCATCAGGCGGTACAGATAGCCGGAAAAATGCCCCTGTCGAACGCTGACATTTCGCTGCTGTTCGTAATAATACAGCCGTTTCCGTTTTTCTACCCCATCGCCTTTGTCAAAAAACTGTAGGACATACTGCTCTTCCGGATGCAGCATCATCATCGCTTGTACCTGTCCGGCTTCACAATATCCAATTCCAGTCATGCGACTGCTGACCAATGGCAGTGCATCCAAGGCAATCCGCATGCCGTTCCCTCCTTTTTCTGCAAAATTGATTTACTGTACTTCTTTTTTTGCCAGTTCCAAGTCGTGGCGAACCATCCGTTCTACCAGTTCCTTGAACGAAATTTCCCGCTTCCAACCGAGTTTCTCTTCTGCCTTTTCCGGATTGCCCAACAAGACCTGTACTTCTGCCGGACGGAAGAACTGCGGATTGATGGTGACAACCGTCTTGCCTGTCTTGCGATCCACACCGATTTCATCGGTACCGCTGCCCTGCCATGCAATTTCAATGCCCACATGAGCAAACGCAATCTCAACAAATTCCCGAACGGTACGGGTTTCATTGGTTGCAATGACATAATCATCCGGTGCATCCTGTTGAAGCATCAGCCACATTGCACGAACATAGTCCTTAGAGTGACCCCAGTCCCGCTTTGCATCCAGATTGCCCAGTTCTACATGATCCTGCAAGCCCAGAGAAATCCGAGCAGCTGCGGTGGTAATCTTTCTGGTGACAAATTCCAGCCCTCTGCGTTCCGATTCATGGTTGAACAGGATACCGGAGCAGGCAAACAGGTTGAAGCTCTCCCGATAGTTCTTGGTAATCCAGTGACCATACAGCTTTGCAACGCCATACGGGCTTCTCGGATAGAACGGGGTTTTTTCCGTCTGCGGCATTTCCTGTACCAGACCGAACATTTCAGAAGTCGATGCCTGATAGAACCGGCAAGACGGCTTTACAAACTTAATTGCTTCCAGCATCTTTGTAACGCCCAGTGCGTCAATTTCAGCGGTTGCCATCGGCTGTTCCCAGCTGGTTGCAACAAAAGACTGTGCTGCCAGATTATAAACTTCATCTGCCTGTGAAATCTGCATCGCACGAATCAGAGAAATTTCATCGGTCATGTCGGCATAGATGAAATGAATTTTTTCCTTGATGTGGTCGACGTTGCCGTAATCAACGACACTCTTTCTCCGCATCAGTCCATATACTTCATAGCCCTTTTCCAGCAGCAATTCTGCTAAATAAGAACCATCCTGTCCCGTAATTCCGGTAATCAATGCATGTTTGCTCATTGTTTTTATTTCCTCCTACTTCTACCTTTTTACCATCTATTTATTCTTGGTTGTCTTTATAACAATGCGTCCCGATTGCAAATTCGCAGGTTTTCAATGACCTTTTTCACGTCTTGCGTGCTGTCCTTTGCACAAATCAAGGTTGCATCTTCGGTATCAATCACAATCAGATTTTCCACCCCAACGGCTGCAATCAGTTTTTTCTGTCCGCAGATAATACTTCTCTGCGTGTTGACGGTGATGACATCGCCCTCAATATAGTTGCCATAATCGTTCGTCTTATTGATGCGTTCCATCGCCAGCCAGTTTCCAACATCATCCCAGCCAAAGCTGCCCGGCACGGTGAAAATCTGGTCTGCCTTTTCCATGATGCCATAGTCTACAGATTCGCTCGGGAATCCTTCATAAACCCGTTCCAAGGTGTCTGAAAAGGCATCTGTTCCATCTGCTGCGGCAATCTCCATCGAGCCAGCGTAAACTGTCGGCAGGAACTGTTCTAAGTTGTGCAGAATCGTGCTGCTCTTCCAGACAAACATCCCACTGTTCCAGAGGTAGCAATGAGCTGCCAAATATTCCTTTGCCGTGTCCAAATCCGGCTTTTCTACAAACTTCTCCACTGGATAAACGCCCGGCATATGGGATTCTGAACGGTTTGCAAAGCGAATATAACCATAACCCGTTTCCGGATACGTTGGCGGAATGCCAATGGTAACGAGCCGCTCGCCCTGCTCTGCAACGGCGATTGCCTGCCGCAAGGTATCTACATACAGGGATTCATAACGAATCAAATGGTCAGACGGCAATACCAGCATCATGGCTTCCCCGCAGCGTTTCTGAATCACCGCTGCCGCCAGTCCAATACAGGGAGCTGTATTGCGGCTGCATGGTTCGGGCAGAATGTTTTCTGCTGGCAGTTCCGGCAGCTGTTCCTGCACAAGGGCAGCATACCGCTGATTGGTGACTACATAAATGGCATCCATCTCCAGCAAGGGTTTCAGACGGTTGACCGTCTTTTGCAGCATGGTTTCCTTGTCCGCTGTCAGGGAAAGGAATTGTTTTGGTTTTGCCGTGCGGCTGCGTGGCCAGAAGCGTTCGCCTCGTCCACCTGCCATAATAACAGCAGTCAATTTCATGATGATTTGTTCTCCTTTTTTTCTTCGGAAGCAGCTGCCTCCGGTTCTGCCACATGTTTTTGTACGGGAATATGGGTCTGCTCATGCAGTTCCTCGTTCGACTCTCCCGGAAAAAGTGCCGTCTTAATGGTCATTAGCAAAATCTGCAAATCCAGCAGCAGGGAATATTTTTCAATATACATCAAGTCCATTTTCAACTTGTCGTATGGGGTTGTATCATACAGCCCGATAACTTGTGCATATCCCGTCAAACCTGCCTTTACTCGCAGACGAAATGCAAATTCCGGCATCTCTTCTTCGTATTTTTCTGCCAGTTCCGGACGTTCTGGTCTTGGCCCAACGACTGCCATATCACCCTTGAAGATATTCCAGAGCTGTGGCAGCTCGTCCAGCCGACATTTTCGGAGCACTCTGCCCACACGAGTAATGCGGTCATCCTCGCTTTTTGCCAGCTGTGGGCCATGTTCTTCGGCATTGCAAACCATGCTGCGAAATTTATAAACATAGAATGGTTTGCCGTTATACGTCAAGCGTTTCTGCCGATAGAGTACTGGTCCACCATCATCCAGTTTAATGGCGATACAGACCCCAATACTCACCAGCAGTACCGGCACTGCTAAAATCAACGAAAATGCCAAATCAAACAGCCGCTTTACAAATCGCTGTTCCAGCCGCAAGCCACTGTTTCGACAGAGCACCAACGGCGTATCAAACAAGCGAATCTCTTCACCGCCTCGGATGATAATATCTGAAATCTTCGGAACAATGTAAGTTCGCATCTGCCGAGAGAAACAGTATTTCAAAAGATCGTTTCGCAGCTGCCCTGGCACATCGCAGAGAATCACGCCTTCATAGTTTGCAATCGTTTCCACAATGGCGGATTTTTCCTGATGGCTATCCACACAAGCACAAATCATATATTTTTCCACTCGCTGACTCATTTTCAATACCAGTTCTGCGGCTGCTCGGTCGCCATAGACGACAACTAACCGCCTTGGAGGGTAAAGTTGAAAATAAAGCTTATTGCAGAAAAAAATCCACAGCAGCAGGATAATCAAGTCGATGCCCATTAAAATCACAAACGGCAAGAGCCTTGCAAAATGTCGGCTGATGAGGCTGACTTGTAAATATGTCACCAAATTCACGCAAAACATGGAAAGCATCTGACTATAAAACGAATCGCTTCGCTTTAAATAGCCCACTTTCAGCCCACCAAATGCCTTTCCAAATAACAATACTAGGACGGCATATAACAAAATCATGACCCAGTTGCCACGCCGATAAAACGGCAGCAACAAAAAATCACTGTAAAAACGATACCAAATAAATGCGAAGCAGCCCGTCAAGGCTGCCAGTAAAACGCCAATCGAGCAAAAGGAGAAAACACCACGATATTGGTCACGATTTTCCACAAATGCTTTCTTTTTTTGGCACATATGGGATTCACCACCTGTCGGTCTTTCCAAAATAACAAGACTATTATAACAAAGCAGGGGGGCAGTGTCAAGCATTTCCGAAATTTTCACCATCTTCTCACAATGAAAAACCCGTCAAAATCTGTCATTTTTGAAAAAAAGAGAAACAGAACCGCTTGCACGATTCTGTTTCTCTCTTTCCAATGAACCAATAGTCAATTAGCGATTTGAACGCAGCCGCCGAAGAACCATACTGATTCGCTGCGGCTGTAAGTAATTTTTGACGGTATGCAAAAATGTAACCATTGGAGAAACTGTTACCTTCACATCCTGCTGATGAGAGGGCACTTGCCCAACTAGTACATTATCGACTTCCGGACATTGCAGCAATGTGCTGCAAAGTTCCATCACGGCTTCTTTTGTCCAAACCGAATCGGAATCCGAAATTGAAAAATCATACCGCTGCGGTGATACCTGCCGGCAAACCAGCCAAAGAGCAACCGCTTGTTCTTCTGAATGGAAGGAACAATTCTGTTCTTTCAGGTGATTCTTCATGATGTTTGCCATATAGGAATCCCCCGCTGTCTGCGGTGTCTTTACCGTCACCATAATCCAATTTGGTGTACTCATCGTTTTTCCTACCTCTTATTCCTGATTTCTGCAAAAAATCATGTCATTTTATCCAGTGTCGATTCGAAATACTTAGGAAATCGCATAAAAATAGAAATAATCTGAATCGCCGGCGTACTGTACGGCAATACAATCCTGAATGGAATACCCCTTTAACGGATAAACCAGAATCGTATAAACACGGTCACTTTCTGACTGAATCGCAACCGAAAATCCGGCGAGGTCGTCTAAGTCCTCATACGAAACCGTTGCATAATCGGTTTGGTAATGCACGCCATTCCAACGGGCATACTGAAAATCAAAGAGCGAACCATAGGTTTCAACTCCACGGAATATTGTGGTGGTCGTGGTTTCTGGTGCTTCGATTGCACTTGTTTCCGCAGCTGTTGTTGTGAGAACGGGTTCTGGTTCGGTACAAATTGGCTCTGTCTGAATCGGTTCTTTTGACGGTTCTTCGATTCCGGCATCTGGTTTTTCTATGGCTGCCGCTGATGATGCAACTGTTTGTTCCGTCATTACCAGACTGGTAACCGTCTGCTTGGCTGTAGCCGTTGTTTGCAGGGCAGTTTGTGTTTGTGTTTTTGTTGTAGTTTGCGTCTGTAACGTCGCCGTTGTCTGTGCCGGCAAAGTGTGCGGTGTGGTGGTTTCCGCCGGCTGTTCGCTGACGGATGGTTCTGGCAATAATTCTGCCGTCCGGCGGTCAGTAAGGTGTAACCCTGCCAACGCAACTGTAACGGTCATACAGCACAGTGCAGCAGCACGGGCAAATGTTCCAAACGAACATCGCTGTAAGAAGAACGGTGACTTTTTGGATGCTGTTTGCGGCGTTTCTGCCTGCATTTTTTGCAGGATTGCTTGCTTCATCCGTTCTTTCGCCGCTTCATCCGGATTGAGATTGTCCCAAATGGCTTTCCAGTCCTGCTGCATATCCGTCACCTCCGATCTTTTTTTGGAGTGCTTCTCTGCCTCGCTTGAGGAGCGAACGCACTGTGGATTCTTTTTTTTGCATCATTTCTGCAATTTCCTTGCAGGAATACTCTTCATAATAATAGAGATATAGAACTGTTTTATATTTTTCCGGCAGCTGCATGAGGGCTTTCAAAACTGCAGTTTCTTCCGGCGTTTGATTGTCGGATTTCAACACTTCTTCCCAATCTTCTACTTCTTGTCGTTTTTGCCACAGCCAGCTGTGCAGCATATTCTTGCAGACGTTGGAAGCAGTTACCACTAACCAGCCTCTTAAATGGGCATCGTTTTCCAATGGTTTTTGCGATTGCATCAACCGCAGGAATGTTTCCTGAACGGCATCTTCGGCATCGGTACGATTTTTTAAAAAGCTGTAGCAAATGCGATAAACAGCGTCAACATGCTGCACATAGAGTTCCGTAAACGCAGCCTCATCCAGCGGGTTGACGCTTTGCATGGTCATTCCCTCCCTACTCGTCCCAATTGCGAACAATCAAGACTTGTTTTCTCTGCATTTCTCCTTTCATTATACCACGATTTCCATTTAATTGCTACAGCACAATATGAATCAATTTTGAACAACTCATAAAATGTTAAATATTGACCAAATTTCGATTTTTTCATCTATATTTGTCTTTTTTACAGGAAAAACAAAAAATGCGGACACAGCATCGGGGAGAATCTGCAATCCGCATCATTTTTGCCAAAAAACACAAGTGGTATGTTTCTGTTTTCCCAATCCCAGACCATTTTTCCAGAATGGTCTGTCCTTTCCGGACTGGTTCCTCGTACCGCACAGTGCAATCCCCCATCACACCGCCCTTTCTCACGGCTTAGAGGAGCAACAGAACCGCATACTGCTTGTTCACACGGCAAGACCTGCCGCAAAAAATCCCTTCACTATAGATACAATTTTGTGGCAGGAAAAGTTGCAAAATCTGCAAAAAAATTTTTTATTTTTTTGCTTTTGTAGGAATGCACAAAACAGACATCTGATTCTTATGCAACTTTCATAGAAATATCCGTAAAAAAATCTGGTTCTTTTTGAAAAAAGCGTTTTCTTTTTCTTTTTTTTATGGTATAATAAAACTGTGCATGCAGTGCCTGCAACCCAGCCGCTGCTCAGTTCTGCCACTGTCTATTCTGTTGCAGAACGAAATTTATCACACCAAGAGGAGATGCTATGAATCAATACAAACGGCTCGCCGCCAACACCATGATTTTTGCAATTGGTTCGTTCGGCTCTAAAATCTTAACGCTGTTTCTGACAAAACTCTACACTGCCAACATCAATCCGGCAGACATCAGCACCAAAGAACTGCTCGAACAAACTGCAAACTTTTTAATTCCAATTGTTACGTTTTCCATCACAGATGCGATTCTACGATATGGACTGACCCGAAATTATGACAAGGGGAAAATTTTCACATCCTCTTATCTAGTACTTGGTTTGGGTGTCTGTGTCATGCTTGCCCTGTCGCCGCTCATGCGACTATTGCCCTATACAAGCGGCTATCTATGGCTTTTAATGCTCTATGTGTTTATGTCCTCACTGCGTTCCATTCATTCGCAGTTTGTGCGAGCGAGGGGCATGGTCACGCTATTTGCATTTGATGGCATTCTTGCCACGATTACGCTATTTATCTTCAATGTCATTTTCATTGCCCTACTGAATATGGGCATCACGGGCTTCCTGCTCTCTGTCATTTGTTCCGACTTCCTATCTGCGGTTTTCTTGTGGTGGATTGCAGACCTTCGGAAATATCTCCATCGAAAATACATCAGCCCGAAAATGACAAGGCTGATGATTCGCTTTTCCATTCCGCTGATTCCAACCACGCTGCTGTGGCTGGTAACAGGATTTTCTGACCGGCTGTTTCTGCGGTATATGGATGGACCTCCGAATTTGGTTGGCGATACTGCCGCCGGTATCTACGGCATTGCCTCCAAATTGCCGAACCTGATTTCTACGGTTTCCACAGTATTCTATCAGGCGTGGAACATGTCCGCCATCTTGGAAAACGACTCCGCAAACCGCGGCCACTTCTACAAACAAGTTTTCTCTGCTTATGAGTCGTTTCTCGTCATTGCCAGCTCGGTTTTGATTGTGTTTGTCCGTCCGTTTTCCGACTTGCTGATTAGTACCAGCACTTACACAGAATATGCGGATGCCTACCGATATACGCCGATTCTGATTATTTCCGTCTTTATGATGTGTTTGAATCAGTTCTTCAGCAGTATTTATGCGGCTTCTCAGCATACCTCCCACTCGTTTTGGACAAGTTTGGTTGCTGCGATTGTCAACCTGATTCTGAACTGGCTGTTAATTGGTGCGTTGGGTATTTCCGGTGCAGGTTTTGCAACCTTTGTCAGCTATCTGGTCAGCTATCTGATTCGTGTTGTTGATACCAAACGGTATGTGCCGTTCTATATCGACCACACTCGTTTTGTGCTGAACTTGATTCTGATGTTTGCGATGACGTTTGTCACCATTCAAACACCGCCAGCTTGGCATTTGATTGATGGCGTTCTGCTGGTATTCACCGTTCTGTATAACTTCAGAGATTTGGTTTCTACGGTTCGGAGAGTATTGAAACGGGGATAAATGATTCTTGGGCAATGAATTGCGGATGATTCGGCAAAATCGCTTTGCTCCTCCGCCGAGCTGAGCCAGTTCGACCGCAGTTCGCCTACGGCGAGAAATGTTTCATCATCTATATAATTCAATTATTATTCTATAGAAAGGTCGTGTTTTTATGGCAACACCGCACAATCAAGCAAATCCCGGTGAGATTGCAAAAGTCGTTCTCATGCCCGGTGACCCATTACGGGCAAAATTCATTGCAGAAACCTATTTAGAACATCCCGTCTGCTACAACACCGTTCGGAACATGCTGGGCTATACGGGCACTTATCAGGACGTTCCGATTTCCGTACAGGGCAGCGGTATGGGCATGCCGTCTATGGGCATTTATTCCTATGAACTGTTTCACTTCTATGATGTAGATGCCATCATCCGCATTGGTACGGCTGGCGGCGTTGCAGATTCTGTTAAGCTGCGGGATTTGGTGCTGGGAATGGGCATCTGCACGGATTCCAACTATGCAGCACAATACAACCTGCCGGGCACATTTGCCCCGATTGCAGACTTCTCCCTGCTGGAAGCGGCAGTTTCTGCGGCAAGAACACTGAAAAAACCGTTCCATGTCGGAAATCTGTGCTCCAGCGACCACTTCTATACGGAAAATGACCCCCTGCCGAAATGGGCAAAGATGGGCGTTTTAGCGGTGGAAATGGAATCGGCTGCCCTCTATTGCAATGCGGCAGAAGCTGGCAAAAAAGCCCTCTGTATCACGACAATTTCAGACTGCCCATTGCGGAATGAATCCACGTCCGCCGAAGAACGGCAGACCGCTTTCACCGATATGATGGAACTGGCGTTGCAGACTGCTGTTTCTGTACAGAAATAAGAAAGTTTTCTCTTTTTTCAGAATTCTTTAAGCATATTCTGCTATACTAGAAGCTGGAATGAACTTCCAGCACTTCCCCAAAGTGTGAAAACCGCTGCACGGTGATGTCGTGACAGCGGTTTTTTTATAGTTAGCAGCACTTGCATTTCTTGTTCGCAATTTTTCTCTTGTAATTCTACCGAAAATATGCTATAATAAAGAGAATCGCAGCCCTATTCTGGCTGCAATCAGCAAATTAGGAGGGATTTCCATTGGCAGCAAAACCATATTACATCACAACCCCGATTTATTACCCGTCCGGCAATCCGCATATCGGACATTGCTATACAACGGTTGCTTGCGACTCCATCGCTCGTTACCGCCGGATGCAGGGCTATGATGTCATGTTCCTCACCGGTACCGATGAACACGGTTTGAAAATCGAACAGAAAGCCGCTGAAAAAGGCGTTACCCCAAAGGAATATGTAGACGAAATCGTAAAAACATTCAAGAGCCTTTGGTCGTATATGAACATCAGTTATGACCGCTATATCCGGACAACGGATGATTATCACATTGAAACCGTACAGAAAATCTTCAAGGAACTGTACGACAAGGGCTATATCTACAAGGGCAAGTATCAGGGAAAATACTGTACGCCATGTGAAAGCTTCTGGACAGAATCCCAGCTGGTAGACGGCAAGTGTCCGGAATGCGGCAGACCAGTCATTGAGGCAGAAGAAGAGGCATATTTCTTCAAGATGTCCCCGTTCGCTGACCGCATCACCCATCTGTTGACCGAAACCGACTACTTACAGCCGAAAACCAGAGCAACCGAACTCGTCAACAACTTCATCAAGCCGGGTCTGGAAGACCTCTGCGTTTCCAGAACCTCTTTCACTTGGGGCATTCCGGTTACCTTTGATCCGAAGCACGTTGTCTATGTTTGGGTTGACGCTCTGTCAAACTATATCTCTGCACTGGGCTTCTATAATGATGCTTACCATGACTACGACCGCTACTGGCCGGCAGATGTGCACATGGTTGCAAAGGATATTATGCGATTCCATGCAATCATCTGGCCTGCGATCTTAATGGCTCTGGATTTGCCGTTGCCAAAACATCTGGCAGTACACGGCTGGATTACCTTCAATGGGCAGAAAATGAGTAAATCTCTGGGCAATGTCGTAGACCCGTTTGTACTGGGCGAACGCTATGGTGCAGATGCGATCCGGTATCACATCCTGCGAGAAATGGCTCTGGGTTCTGACAGCTCGTTCTCCAACGAGGTTCTGATTACCAGAATCAATTCCGACCTTGCAAACGGTCTGGGCAACTTGGTTTCCCGTACGGTTGCCATGGTGGACAAGTATTTCAATGGCACACTGCCGGAAGACCGAGAAGCTGGCGAATTTGATGATGATTTGATTGCAACAGCAACCGCTCTGCGGGAAAAGGTAGACGGCTTTATGGATCAGACACAGCTGAACCATGCTTTGGCTGAAATCTTCAAGGTTGTTTCCCGTGCAAATAAGTACATCGACGAAACTGCACCTTGGGTTCTGGCAAAGGACGAAAGCAAAAAGGCTCGTCTGGCAACGGTTCTGTACAACCTGCTCGACACCATTCGGATTATTTCAACACTGCTCTCTGCCTTTATGCCGACCACCATGCCGAAGGTTTGGGAACAGATCGGTGCAGGCGAAGCAGACCACACCTATGAAAACGCTGCATCGTTTGGTGTTCTCCCGAAGAATGTCACGGTACACAAGGGCGAAATTCTCTTCCCGAGAATTGATGTAGAAAAGGAAATCGAAGAACTGAACGCCATCATCAAGAACAACGAACCGCAGCAGCCAGCAGAAGAAGAAGCTGCTCCAGTTGCAGAACTGGCTCCGGAAATCACCATTGACGATTTCGCAAAGGTTGATTTGCGGATTGCAAAGGTCGTGGAATGCGAAAAGGTGAAAAAGTCGAAAAAGCTGTTGAAATTGCAGCTGGATGACGGCATGGGCGGCAGACAAGTTGTTTCTGGTATTGCACAGTGGTACAAGCCGGAAGACCTCATTGGAAAGAAAATCATTCTGGTTGCAAACCTCAAGCCGGCAAAACTCTGCGGCGTAGAGAGCAATGGTATGATTTGTGCGGCAGATGCTCCGGATGGCAGTGCAAGTGTAATCTTCCCAGACCAGAGCTTGCCTTGCGGTGCAAAGATTCGATAACTTCCACATTGCAATTTTCATAAAAATACAAAAAGAACCGCTGATGCAAGCGAAAACAACCTGCATCAGCGGTTTTTCTGTTTATTTGGGCTCTGTCAAAATCACCCGATAACCATCGTGCCATGCGTGAATATGGTCTGGATGGGCTTTTGCGTAGGTGAACATGGTTTCCTGCAACTGCTTTATTTCCACGGTTTGTATAGCAGTTGCTCCGATAGTATTCGATAACATCTGAACTGCAACACTCATAGAAATACAAAAAGAACCGCTGATGCAAGGGAAAACAACCTGCATCAGCGGTTCTTCTGTTTATTCGGGCTCTGTCAAAATCACCCGATAGCCATCGTGCCATGCGTGAATATGGTCTGGATGGGCTTTTGCGTAGGCAAACATGGTTTCTGCCAGCCCCTCCCGCAGGAACGCCTGCAACTGCTCTACTTCATGCAGCTGCACGCCTGTACACAAGTCTGAAATGGAAATACAAACCGCTCCATTCTCTGTTCGCATGAGCCGAAACGGCCAGACTTTACAATCAAACGGCTTGTCCTGCTCTGATAAGCCGCAGCCATGCTCCGTCAGCACTGGACAGGCATATAATTCCTCGCCTTTGAGTGGCGGTGCAGCAAAGGTCTGTTCTGCTCCAACAGGAACAAACGCTGTTTCCGGACGGTATTTCTGAATCGCTGCCACTGTTTCTTCCGGCAGCACAGGCAATTCCCAGATGTCACTTGCATCAAACTGACAGCACAATTGACACGCTGCACAGGTCGTTCGGGGTAAAATCTTTTTCAACATTGCATCCAATTCCTTTCGCCCTTTCCACAATGAACTGTGGAAACTTTTGTATTTGACAAGAACATTCCACAATTTTAATTGCAATCATCGCTCCAAATAGAACATGATACAAAAAGGGACTTTCTATCCAGAAAGCCCCTTTTTCAACTTGTAATCCTAAAAAATTTCGCTTACTTTTCGAGCGGTACAACCCAGTTAAACGGATCCGGTAACTTGCCCCACTGAATACCAGTCAGGGTGTCGTAAATTCTCTGAGAGATCTTGCCGATCTTGTTGTGGTTGATTTCCATAACCTTATCATCCCACTTCAGATGACCAACCGGAGAAATAACGGCTGCAGTACCTGTACCAAAGACTTCGTCCAGCTTGCCTGCATCATAAGCATCTGCAATTTCCTGAATGGTGATCCGGCGTTCTGATACCGGCAGACCCCAGCTCTTGCACAGTTCAATGGTAGACTTTCTGGTGATACCAGCCAGAATCGAACCTGTTTCCAAAGACGGTGTGACGATTTCGCCATCAATTACAAAGAAGATGTTCATTGCACCAACTTCTTCAATGTACTTCTGTTCTACGCCATCCAGCCACAGAACCTGAGAATAGTTCTGCTTATGAGCATCATCCTGGCTGTGCAGAGAAGCAGCATAGTTACCGCCAGTCTTTGCATAACCCATGCAGCCACGAACGGTACGAACATACTTGTCTTCTACATAGATGTTGACCGGATTCAGACCCGATGCATAGTATGCACCAGACGGAGAAAGAATAATCATAAACAGATACTGTGCACCCGGACGAACGCCCAAGAACGGGTCAATTGCAATGATAAACGGACGAATATACAGGGAAGTACCTTCCAGATGCGGTACCCAATCCTTTTCCACTTCCAGCAGTTCCATCAGGCACTGCATGCCCAGTTCTACCGGCAATTCCGGAATGACCAGACGTTCATTGGAACGGTTCAGACGCTTAAAGTTTTCTTCCGGACGGAACAGCTGAATTTTATCATCGGCAGTCCGATAAGCCTTCAAGCCTTCAAATACAGTCTGACCATAATGGAAGCACATTGCTGCCGGACTCAGGCTGATGTTATCATACGGAACAATTTCCGGATCGTGCCAGCCCTGACCTTCATCATACGGCATAATCAGCATATGGTCGGTAAAGATATGACCAAAGCCCAGCTTGCTTTCATCCTGCGGCTTTTCCTTTAAGGTTGCCGCTAACTTTTTCTTGATTTCCATGATACAATCCCTCTTTTTTCATGATGGTAACAGAAAACAGGAGGAAAAACTGCTGCTTTCTGCTATTTAACCCTATTATAGCACAAATCTGCACCGTTTGCAATTCCATTTGCAAAAAAAATCGGAAAATTACAAAAAAAATCAGGTACAGCGATTGGATTCGCTGCACCCGATTCGGTTCTTCTGTCAGCAGATGCTACTTACTTCAGGAACAGGTTGAGAATGATGTCTGTTCCGAGTTTGATTCCACCGCCAACAAGCACACATAGCAAAATCAATCCGAACAAGCCGCCCATACAACACACCTCTTTCTTAAAAAAACGACCGGCTTTCTGTTTTCTTACAAGTGCATTGTATCATTCCAATTGTTCAAAAATGATAAAACTGCTGATATTTTTGCTCAAAAACAAACCCAGACAGAATCTCTGTCCGAGCTGTTTTTCAGAATCCTTTTTCTTCATCTTCTTATAGGGGTGTGCTTGATTATAAAATACAGTATTGTTAGACTTTTATACTGTTTCTGCTGGCTGCTCCACATCGTCTATGATGTTTGGACTGGTACACCATACCAATGTCGTTGTGCAAATTGTTCCCGACTGTTTGCAGGCATCACAACGCCAGTCCTGATAAAGATACACTGTACAATGTCCCAGATGTTTGTTTCCATGAGAATGATGGAAAGCTAGTGTTCCAATTACACAATTGTCTTAAGATTTGGCTTTGTTTCGTAGAACACCTTTCTACGATATTTTGGGGCAAATACAATGTGGTACTTGCAATTTCACTTCGAATGTGATAAACTATGTATGTCATTCACTTTGTTATGACCTCCTTTTGATTATTTTTGCAGTTGGTAGCCGCAATCTTATTATAATCAAAAGGAGGTCTTTTTTCAAGGCCCATCGCTATGCTATAAGCTCTTTTGAACCCCCGACCTAGCCGGGGGTTTTCTTATTACAAAAAAGACCTGCTCCACAAAATCAGAGCAGGTCTTTTTCAACTCATTTTGAATGAATCCAGCTTTTACAGAGATTCTTTCTTTGCAGAAGCTTTCTTCATAAAGGATTCACTCTTTACCAAGAACCGCTTATGCGTGCAATGTCCCACTTCGCCAGCTTCATCGGATGCAGTAATGGCAAATGTGATTTCCCGACCGGATACCGCTGTAATTTCTGCAGTTGCAGTCACGGTCATGCCCTCTGGTGTAGCTGCGGTATGTGCCAAATCCAACGCTGTTCCAACGGTGGTTTCGCCATCCTCCAGAAATTCTGCAACAGCTGCACACGCTGTCTTTTCCATCAGTGCTGCCAGCATTGGTGTTGCGAATACCCGCAATGAACCGCTGCCAACAGTCACGGCAAGCTGTGCCTCTGTTACCTGCACGCTGGCAGATGCCTTTGTTCCAATTGTAATGGGCTGCATAAAAATGCCTCCTGTTCTTATTTTTCCAGAAAACACAAGTTGTTTTCTTTATTCCGTATCCGTATTTGTAGAACTGTCTGGTGCTTCTTCGTCCACCGCATCTGGTGACAGCATGTCACCTAAAATCCGGTCATAGGTCAGCGTATCCAGCTTTTCGTTCCGTTCCTGTCCCGGTGCATAGTTGGTGGAGTAAATCGGTGTTACCGGCATTTCATCCATCATGCTCTGTGTAAAGGAATCCTTTGGCATACCAACTTCCTGCATCATCACATACGGCAGATAGAAAACAGAAACTTCTTCCTGCGGCTGTACCTTTGTCATGTCCAAACCGAAGTTGTTCCACATGACATACTTCTGTTCATAGAGGGTGCTGCAATTCTCACTCGTGATACCCAGCTGTGCATAAATGCCATCTTCGCCCCGCAAGGATGGGAAATGGTCACCGATAAACAGCACGATTGTCGGTTCATCCAGCTTGCTCAGACGGTCAATGAAATCTGCCAGACCATCTGAAGAATGCTTTACCCACTGCAAATAGTTGTCAAATTCTGTTGCACCTGTTCCCTGATTGTATGGCTGGTGGTTCTGCATTGTGGTTGCATGCAGATACAGCGGTTCATCAGTATCTGTAATCAGCTGTTCAATCTGATTATAAACGGTATTGTCATCAATATACGTTCCATACAGGTCAACCGGTACAGTGAAATCATCTTCAAAAATCATGGTATCGAATGAGAACCGACTATAAATCGAACGACGATTATAGAAACTGCCCTGGAACGGATGAACATAAGCGGTAGAATAACCCTGTGCCTTATAGTAGGATGGAATGGTCGGCTGCTGCCGTTCGAGCAACATTCTCTGCGGCATATTCGGGTCATTCAGTGACTTTACGGGCAGACCAAACAGCAGTTCAAATTCTGTCCGAACCGTATAGCTTGCATAGGTCGGTGCAATCGCAGTGCCAGAAACGCCCTTGGCTGCAACTTCATCCAAACCAGCATATACATCATCCGGAATGTTCAGTTCGTCAAATACTCGAAAATCTGCATAGGATTCCGACATGATTTCAATGACATTCGGTTTTACACCGTCTTTGAAATTGGTCTGATCGGTCACTTCGTCCAGATACTGGGCAACAGTAGAATCTTTATTTTCTTCATAGGCAACAGGTTCTTCCAGTCGGTTGGCGATGTTCTCCGAACCCGTCTGCATAAAGAATGCCAAAAAGCCATTGTTTTCAAATTTTTCATTCAGAATAAAGGTATTATCTGCCTTGGAAACATCCACACCGAAAAAAGCGTAAACCGGTGTGGACAGGGTTGGTACTAAAATGACCAATGCACAAGCCAGCAAACAGGACAATCCTGTAATCATTCGCCGCAGCCGCTTGGTGTGCAGTGAGAATTTCGGATGAAACCAGAATGCCACAATAATATACGCCAATACGATTCCGATGAAAATCAAGAGTCGGGGCGTGATTTTGATATAGGCAAACGAGGTTAAACTTTTGACACTGCGAAACAGTTTCATATCTGTCATGATCAAGTGGTTGCCATTCGTGTTGTATTTGAATAGCTCTGTAATACTCAGTGCCATATACAACACGCTTTGCAGAAGCATGGCGAGCCATCCTTTCCGGAACAGCAACAATGCCCCCAAGAAAATCAATCCGGCAATCAAAATGTTGAATAACATGATAGTCGGATGGTCTGCAATAAAAATGACCAGCTTGCTGAGATATTTATCTTGGTTCAGCTCAGCCATGCAGACGATGAAAATCGGAAACAGCAACAATAACATCCGATTGGTCATTGCAAACCGCAGCGTGTTTTCATTCCGCCGTTCATTACAGGCACAAATCTTTGCCCGCAATGCAGAAATAATCTTATGTAGCGACTCCATAACGGAACAATTCCCCTTTCAATGATGGATAAACTGCCGATTTTACGGACAGTTTTTCGTTTTTTCGCTTTTGTTCTATCCTTTACTATAGCACAAGTTGCAGAAAACTGCAAGTCTCTCTTTTATCATTTTTCCGCTTTTTTTAGATTTTCGTGAAAAGTGAAAAAAGCCTTTCTTCTCCTGCTGATTTTTTGTATATTTTCGTTAGATTTTACAATGCTTTTCCACGTCTTTTTATAGAGCGGCTGCATCCGCTTTTCCACAGACGATTTCAAAACCATCCATGCTTTCCACAATTTTATGTTGTCCGTCTGAAACGGGCGTTTAAAGCAGTCTGTCCGTGAAAATCCGAAAATTTTCTCAAAATGAGTAATTTTTTTCAAAAAGGGCTTGACAATCTTTCCAAAACGAATTATAATAAGATTCACACGTTACTCATTTTGAAAAATATGAAAGGAGATTCCCATCTTATGAACGCTATGTTAGAATCCTATCGCAACAACTGCAACCAGCTGACCATTCGCATTTCTGAACTATCGCAGCAAATTCAACAGACCTGCTCCCAAACGGAAGTGGATTGCCTGAATCACCGCAAACACCTGCTCCAAACAGAACGCTTGGAATTACTTCGGGATATGCAGGACATGCAGCCTTATGTAAGGGGGAATGTGCATGAACCATAAACGCTTGCATCTTCCGATGGAACTGATTACCGATTCCCATTCACAGGAACAGAAAGCGAACCAATGGTTGGATTTTTTGATGGAAAATTGCTTAACTGCAAGACAAAAACAAATTCTTGTGCTATACTATTATGAGAAGCAGACACTCCGAGAGATTGCCGACCAGCTCGGCATTACCGAATCCACAGCCTGCCGCACGAAAAATCGTGCCTGTCGGCGGCTCTCTCATTACGCCTATCCAAATTCCATCCGAAAGGAGCTTTCCAACCATGAAGACCCCGATTTATGATGCCCTGCAAGCATATGCAAACCGTCAGCCCATTCGTTTCCATATGCCCGGCCACAAGGGGCATTCTGCCATTCCTGCTTGGAATCCGCTGTATGCCCTGGATATTACAGAAATCTCCGGTGCTGACAGCCTGTTAGAAGCAGATGGCATTATTGCAGAAAGCGAACAGATTGCAACTGCTCTGTTTTTCTCTGCTGGAACAGTCTATTCCTGTGCCGGTTCTACGGGATGCATTCAAACCATGCTGACCCTTATGAAACAGGAAAACCGCACCATCATTGCTGCCCGAAATGTTCACCGCAGCTTTTTAAATGCCTGCATCCTGCTGGGCTTAACCGTCAAGTGGGTATATCCGGAAACCAATAACGGACTGCTCTCCGGACAGTATACCCCAGAACAGTTTGCTGCTGTACTTGCAGAAACCAAAGAGCCTGCTTGCGTCTATGTGACTTCGCCGGACTACCTCGGAAAAACCGCTGACATTGCCGGCATTGCTGCCGTCTGCAAACAATACCATGCTCGTTTCTTAGTTGACAACGCCCACGGAGCACATCTTGCCTTTCTCAAGGATGGCAAGCATCCCATTCAAAATGGTGCAGATTTCTGCTGCGACTCTGCCCACAAGACATTACCTTGCCTGACAGGCTGTGCCTATTTACACGCTGCCCATGAAGAGGACGTTCCACGCATCAAAGATGCGATGTCGATGTTCGTTTCTACCAGTCCTTCCTATTTAATGCTGCTCTCGCTGGATGTTTGCAATGCCTATTTAGCCGGAAAAATCCGGAGCGACTTGGAACGCATCTGCAAGCGAGCAGCTGCCCTGAAAAAACGGCTCTCGGAAAAATATGTCTTTCTGGATGGCGACCCGCTCCATCTGACCATTGATGCTGCTGCTTCAAAGCTGAACGGTTTGGACTTGGCTGCTCGCTTGGAACGGGCGGACTGCGTGCCAGAATATGCAGACCGGGAAACGGTTGTACTATTATTATCGCCTTACAATGTGCCGGAAGAACTGGATGTTCTGGAAGTCACGTTGCATATGATTGTCGCCGAATCATATCCGAAAACACAAACGGCGGAAATTTTACTGCCACAACCGGAAGTTGTTTGTAATATGCGAGAAGCTGCACTTGGTGCACAGGAGGTTATTCCCGTTGCGGAAAGCATTGGGAAAATCTGTGCAACAGTCAAAGTTCCCTGCCCGCCAGCTGTTCCGATTGTATGCAGTGGCGAACGGATTGATGCCCAGAGTGCAGCGGTTTTGCAGCATTACGGGATTTCGGAAATCGCTGTGGTGAAAGAAATGGATTCGGGAGAATCTGTAGCAGCTGTTGCAGAAGAACCGGATTTGGAAACAGAATCGACCACATCAGAAGCGTAAAAATAAATAGTATCAAACAGCAAAAAGCGGCAGTGCTCAAGGCACTGCCGCTTTTCTATATGATTATGGGAAAGGTTAGCTTGTTGAAATTAATACATGCCGCCCATGCCGCCTGCCGGCATTGCCGGAGCTGCTGGTTCATCCTTCTTGATATTTGCAACTGCACTTTCTGTAGTCAGTACCATGGATGCAATCGATGCTGCGTTCTGCAAAGCACTTCTGGTAACCTTTGTCGGGTCTACAATACCACTGCTCAGCATATCGCAGTAAGTTTCGGTGTAAGCATCAAAGCCATAACCAACCTTGCGGCTTCTCCGAATCTTGTCGATGATAACACTGCCTTCCAGACCAGCATTTGCTGCAATCTGACGGAGCGGTGCTTCCAGTGCACGCAGAATGATTTCTGCACCGGTCTTTTCGTCACCCTTCAGAGTCGGAACAAGCTTTTCAATTGCCGGAATTGCATTGATCAATGCAGTACCGCCGCCAGCTACGATGCCTTCTTCTACAGCTGCCTTGGTTGCAGACAGAGCGTCTTCAATCCGCAGCTTCTTTTCCTTCATTTCTACTTCGGTTGCTGCACCAACATGGATAACTGCAACACCGCCGGACAGCTTACCAATCCGTTCATGCATCTTTTCCTTGTCGAAATCAGAGGTAGAAACAGCAATCTGATTCTTGATTTCCTGAATCCGGTCTTCGATGTCTTCCTTCTTGCCAGCACCGCCAACCAGAATAGTGTTTTCCTTGTCGATAACTGCCTGGCTAACATGACCGAGCATTTCCAGTGTTGCATCCTTCAGTTCCATATCCAAATCCTTGGAGATAACCTGTGCACCAGTCAGGATTGCGATATCCTGGAGCATTTCCTTTCTTCTGTCGCCAAAGCCCGGAGCCTTCACTGCTGCACACTTGAATGTGCCACGCAGGTTGTTCAGGATGATGGTGGTCAGTGCTTCGCCTTCGATGTCTTCTGCAATGATTAACAGCTTCTTACCCTGCTGTACAATCTGTTCCAGCAGCGGCAGGATTTCCTGAATGTTGCTGATGGTTCTGTCAGTCAGGAATACCAGTGCATCATCATATACAACCTTCATCTTTTCCCGATCTGTAATCATGTACGGGGACAGATAACCACGGTCGAACTGCATACCTTCTACAACTTCACTGTAGGTTTCTGCGGTCTTGCCTTCTTCAATGGTAATGACGCCGTCTGTTGTAACCTTTTCCATGGCTTCTGCAATCAGCTTACCAACCTTTTCATCTGCGGAAGAAATGGTTGCAACTCTTGCGATGTCTTCTGAACCGGAAACCTTCTTGGAATTTGCCTTGATGGTGTCAACTGCTGCATCTACAGCCTTTGCGATACCCTTGCGGAGTACCATCGGATTTGCACCAGCTGCGATGTTCTTCAGACCTTCGTGAATGATTGCCTGTGCCAGAACGGTTGCAGTCGTTGTACCGTCACCAGCTGCGTCATTGGTCTTGGTTGCAACTTCTCTTACGAGCTGTGCACCCATGTTTTCAAATGCGTCTTCCAGTTCGATGTCCTTAGCAATGGTCACGCCATCGTTTGTAACCAGCGGAGCACCGAATTCCTTATCCAGAACGACATTTCTGCCCTTCGGTCCCAGTGTGATCTTTACGGTGTCTGCCAGCTTATCAATACCAGCTACGATTGCATTTCTTGCATCTGCATTGTATTTAATTTCTTTTGCCATGATTCTTGCACTCCTTTTCTCAAATCAACGGATTGTTACCCTTTATTCTACCACTGCGATGATTTCGCTTTCATAAACAACGGTCAGTTCTTCATCATTGTCCTTGATCTTCTGACCAGCGGACTTGCTCAGCAGAACCTTGTCGCCTGCTTTCACAGTCATCGGAATCAATGTACCGGTAGAAGCAACCTTTCCTGCACCACAGGCAACAACGGTTGCAGTTGCATAGCTGCTGGAGGCAGCCTTTGTTGTCAGAATCAGACCGCCTACGGTCTTTTCTTCCTTTTCCTCTTCAAACTTTACGATGACTCTATCTGCCAACGGTTTCAACATAACGCTCTTCCTCCTATAAACTTTTATCATTTATCACTTGTATGCTGTTTGTGTTAGCACTCTTTTTTCCTGAGTGCTAATCTTATTATAGCAACTTTTCTGGAAAAATCAAGCCCAAACGCTGTCTTTTTTGGAAAATTGTATAGATGCACAAATTTATAGTAAGAATCGTTGAAAATTTATTGGGTATTTACAGCAATTGTGACGATTTTTCCAGTTCTATTTGAATTTCGCCGATTTGCCAACAAATACATTTTGGATTTTTACAAATTTCATAATTTACATTTCGCACACAGAAAAACCACATAAATTTCACCAAATAATTTCCATCCTGTGTTATCATACTGTTAACAGGCAATTTAAAATTTGCCACAAAAATCAAAAGAACTGTGAGGTTGTATGAATTATGGCATTAGAAAAAGTACTGGTCGTAGATGATGACCCAAATATTTGCGACGTCTTAATGATGTATCTGGAAAACGAAGGATACAGCGTCATTCTCTCCTATGACGGCGAAGAAGCATTGGTGAAGTTCAATGCCCTCAAGCCGGACATCGTTCTGCTGGACGTAATGCTGCCGAGCATGGACGGCTGGCAGGTTTGCCGGGAAATCCGGAAAAAGTCCAGTGTGCCGATTATCATGATCACTGCAAAGGGCGATACCTTTGATAAGGTGCTCGGTCTGGAGCTCGGTGCAGATGACTACATCGTAAAGCCGTTTGACACCAAGGAAGTCGTTGCTCGAATCAAGGCAATTGCAAGAAGAGTCAGTGCTGCTCCGGCTGAAACCGAAGTACGGGAAGTTCGTTATGACAAGCTTTCTGTCAACATGACTCGTTACGAACTGCGGGTAAATGGCAAGGTTGTTGACACGCCGCCGAAGGAACTCGAACTGCTGTTCTATCTTGCATCCAACCCGAACCGTGTTTACACCCGTGACCAGCTGCTGGATGAAGTATGGGGCTTTGAATATTACGGCGACTCCCGTACCATTGACGTACACATCAAGCGGCTTCGGGAAAAGCTCGAAGGCGTTTCTGACAAGTGGGCACTCAAGACCGTTTGGGGCGTTGGCTACAAGTTTGAATCTGAAGAAGAAGAATAATGAAAGACCGTGCGAAAAAATCTCGCCGCTTTCATCCGCTTTCCCTGCGTTTAATCTGTATGGAAATTCTGGCAATGCTATTGGTAACAGTCATCACTGCGATTCTCAGCATTGTCTGGTATAAGGGTTCTGTTTTTACTGCCATTGATAAAAATGACCGGGTGATGGCAACCAACATTGTTTATCACTACGATCGGGAAAAATCAACAGAAGAAACCAGTGCGGATTGGATTCCGGACGGCTATGTACAGGATTTGTTCGACTGGACAACGGATGCTTCACACACTCTCTATTTTCTGTTTGATGAAACAGGTGCATGCTTGATCTGTTCGGAACAAGTCAACTGCAATCGGACAGATATTCACCTAAATGTCAATATTTTAAAAGATATTCAATCAAATGGGGAATATTTCTCGGATACACTTGCCATGCTGAATCCAAAAGAACCCCGTCCTATGATCAGCAATGGTTCTCCGGTGACGTTTACAGAACCGAACGGAACAGAAACGACTTACTATCTGTTCAGTAACACGCATACTTCTGTACTGGACTCATTCACATCTCTTACTTGGATTTATGGGATGCTGTGCTTCGCTGTTTTAACGGCCGCCCTCATTGCAGTTACCGTGTTCTTCCTGACTCGGAATCAAAAGCCGCTGGCAAAGATGATGCAGGTGGCTCAGCAATGTGCAAGGGGCAACTACACGGAACACCTGAATCCGGGCAGCTTTGAAGAACCATCCTATGAGGATATGGCGTACAGCATCAATGAACTTGCCTATGCCGCAGAAAATGCGGAAAATCAGCGGAAACAATTCGTTTCTAATGTTTCCCATGAGCTGCGAACGCCAATGACGATTATCAGCGGATATGTAGACGGCATGCTGGACGGCACTGTTCCCAAAAATAAGCGGATGCAGTATCTTTCGATTGTTTCGCAGGAAATGCAGCGGCTGAAGATTTTGATTTCTTCCATGCTGAACCTGACAAAGTTCGACAATGGAACGATTGAGATTCATTATCAGCTCTTCCCCATTCAAGATTTGGCTTTCCGTACCATTTTGATGTTTGAAAGCCGTCTGGAAAAGCGGAATATTACGCTGGAAGGACTGGATTCTGAACCCGTACAGGTTTGGGGCGACCCCGACCTCATCGGACAGGTCATTTATAACCTATTTGAAAATGCAACGAAGTTCGTCAATACAGGCGGAACGATCACGTTCACTTTTAAAGATGAACCGAATAGCACCAGCATTGCCATCCGGAATACCGGTGCGGGCATTTCCAAAGAAGAATTACCGAAAATTTTTGAACGCTTTTATAAGTCGGATGACTCCAGAAGCCACGACAAAACGGGGCTGGGCATCGGACTGGACATCACCAAACACATTGTGCGTCTGCACAAGGCACAAATTTCTGTGAGCAGCGAAGAGGGCGAATATACCGAATTTCTGATTCGTCTGCCGAAAAAGGATGCTCCGGCAGAATCGCCGACAGAGAATCCCGAAAAGCAGCCAAAAGATGCACGATAAAACAGGCAGACGATGGAATTTTTCTACATCGTCTGCCTGTTCTGTATTTTGACTTGAAAGGAGTCTGTTTTCTGATGGAAGAACATCCGTTTTCTCCGATTCCGCAGCAGCAGCCTGCTCCACAACAGCAGTCCCCTGCACCGCCGCCCTATACACAGGTTTCCTCCTATGCAACCGCATCCCCTGCTCCGGAACAGCCGCAGCCTGCTGCACAAGTTCCGCCACCGCCAGTTTATCCGCCGAACTTTGGACAACCACAGCCGTCTGCACCTTATCCCCCACAACAGCCCATCTATCCGCAGATGCAGCCAATGCCTACTCCAAAACAGAAAAAACGTCGAACCAAACAGAAACCTTCTCCTGAACAGGCTCGCCTAACAAAGCTCGCTTGGATTGCCATTTGGCTGGCGTTTCTGCTGCTGGTGTACTGCATCGCCAGCGACTTGTTCCGCTATTTTGAGATGGACAGCCAAACCCCAACTTTACAGCAATCACAATCCTCTACCTTGAATATTCAATATCAGGAACGCCCTATTTCGGATGCCATTACACAGCCGGATGAAAACGGAGCGTACACGGTTGCAGGCGTTGCGGAGGCAGTCGCTCCCTCAATTGTTGAGATTACGGCTGCTTCCGGCAGCATGCCAACAAGCAGCGGCTCTGGGATTATCTTGTCGGAAGATGGCTACATTGTCACAAATGCCCATGTTCTGCAAAATAGCGATACGTTCTGGGTCACATTGAATGACTCTGATGAAGCCATTTCAGCAGACTGCATTGGAATGGACACCAAAACCGATTTAGCTGTTTTAAAAATCAACCGCACTGGGTTGCCAGCTGCAACCATTGGCGATTCTGATTCCCTGTTAGTCGGCGAGGAAGTCGTTGCCATCGGCAACCCTGCCGGACTGACAGGAACGGTTACCAACGGCATTGTATCTGCTCTACACCGGAAAATTAAAAGTGCATCTACAGGCTTTGAAATGGACTGCATTCAAACCAATGCTGCCATCAGTCCGGGAAACTCTGGCGGTGCGTTGGTGAACTTGTACGGGCAGATTGTCGGCATTACTTCTTCTAAATACACCAATGCTTACAGCGGTTCTGCTTATGAGGGGCTGGGGTTTGCCATCTCTATCAATGCTGCTATGCCGATTTTGGAAGAATTGAGTTCGCAGGGCTATGTGTCCGGTCGGGTTCGCATGGGTATTACGTTCCGGTCGCTGGATATTACAGAGGTGCAGGAAGAGTTCCACGAAACTTATCAGCTAAGTGACCGGACGCAGGTATCTGGGCTTTGGATTTCTGAAATTGCTGAGGACTGCGATATTTCCAACACAGAATTACAGGTTGGCGATGTCATTGAACGGGTAAACGGCACGGAAACAGCAGATTATGATCAGCTGAATGCGGTTTTATCTGACTGCAAGGCAGGCGACTCCCTTACTGCGGATTGCTGCCGATATGATGAGAATGGGAAAAAATCTTCGTTTACGATTACATTTCAGCTGATGGAAGACCGGTCTGGGAATTTCTAAACTGTAGATGGTAATCGCTGGGAAATAATATTCTTAGGGAAAGCGGTCAAGAATGATTCGGCAAGGCTGGGGCACATCCCCAGCTTGCCTTGGAAACTGCAATTGCCC
>ERZ773190.420-NODE-420-length-49792-cov-5.575387_pt1 | contig 49792 bp, 37 predicted proteins | sample MGYA00511111_ERZ773190 | MGnify/ENA primary metagenome ERZ773190 (study PRJEB29015, sample SAMEA2737777) | human gut metagenome | biome: human gut; feature: human-associated habitat; material: faeces | place: China | collected 2012 ... | reverse complement strand
CATTTCTCCTCCAAGAGAAACTACATTTCGCAAATTAGGCCTTTAGGCCATACAATAAAAACGCTGTCACTCCTTTATGGAGGGCAGCGTTTTTGGTGAAAAGGATTGTTAGTCTGAAGTAATCAAATAATAATAAAACATCAATACTCGTATTATATTTTTATTGTAAATCTGTTATAATAAAAACGAGTATTTATATAATATAAAAACAAGTTTTTATATTTAGAAATAAGGAGGTTTGCAAGGCAGATGTCAGAAAATAAACAGGTATATGCGAGAATACATTCAATAGAAAGTTTTGGTTCGGCTGATGGACCCGGCGTGAGATTCCTTGTTTTTCTACAGGGATGCAATATGCGTTGTAAATATTGTCACAATCCGGATACGTGGAAACTTCCGGGAGAGGATTACGACAATTTAAAAACACCAGAGGAGCTTTTAAAACAGGCTAAGAGATATAAAAGTTATTGGGGAAAAACAGGCGGAATTACGGTAAGCGGCGGTGAGGCTCTTTTACAGATTGACTTTTTGATTGAATTTTTCAAGCTTGCAAAACAGGATGGCATTCACACAACGCTTGATACAGCAGGCAATCCGTTTACAAGAGAAGGTGAGTTTTTCGACAAGTTTAATGAACTCTTAAAATATACTGATTTGTTTATGCTTGATATAAAGCACATTGATGATGAGCAGCATAAAAAACTCACAGGTTTTACAAATAAAAATATACTTGATATGGCTGAATATCTTTCAGAGCAGGGTAAAGACATGTGGATAAGACATGTACTTGTTCCGGGGATAAATGATGATGAAAAGTATCTTAAAAGACTTTACGAATTTATATCAAAATTAAAAACGGTGAAGAAAGTTGAGATACTTCCTTATCACACGCTTGGAGTATTCAAATGGAAAGAACTTGGTTTTAAATACAGTCTTGATGATGTGGAGCCGCCAACAAAAGAACAGGTCGAGAGGGCAAAAGAAATACTCGGACAACGTAAATTAAACTTTTGAATATTGTACTAGGGAGTTTTGCATAAGGATTATACTTTATACCGATAATTATTGTTGAAAAGATATATACAAAATTTTGTGTATGTATGTTATACTTTTGATGTTATTGTCAGTGAGCTGTACTTTGTCAGCCGTTAAGGATGATTAAAGGGACAGACTTAAAAGGGAATGCAGTGAGATGCTGCAGCAGCCCCCGCTACTGTAAGAAGGATGATTTTTTGTGTTACGCCACTGTGATTTTATCATGGGAAGGTTAAAAAATCAGGAGAGTTCGAGCCAGGAGACCTGCTGACAAGGGGATTTCTGCTATTTGACTTATATAGAATGCTTCGGTGGGAAGTGTCAGAGCAAATGGTGTTTTTTTGTTGTATAAAAATTGACCGATTTTAATATATGCGAAAAACAGATAAAGAAATCTCTTTTTGAGAAATCTTTATCTGTTTTTTATTTTATTTGGAGGAGCCAGATTGAAGAATTATAGAAAATATTTAGTGCCGTTTATTTTGATAATACTTATTGCAGTCGGCATTTCAAAAATTAATATAGAGTCGGTAAGCAGACATGAAAATGTCAACAAGGCTGAAATGAAAGATGCAGAGGCAACTTCGGGAGAAAGTGAAAAAACAGCCGAAAACAGTACGGAGTCTAATGAAGTTTCAGATAATAAAAAGGAAGAAAATGACGTCACCGATAAAAACGGTGAAAAGAGCGATAAAAATAACAATACTGATTTAAAAAACAGCAAAAAAAATAAAAAAAAGAATAAATCAGAAAAACAAGAAGAAAGGAAAAAATCTGATAAAAACAGCGGGAAAACAGATAAAAAGTCTTTAGGGAAAAATGACGGGAAATCGTCAGAAAAAAAACAAAATAAAGTAAAAAAACAGAATGATAACAGCCGGAACAATAGTAAAGATAAGCCTAAAAAGACAACTGCACCGTATAAAAAAGAGCAGCCGGCAACAAAAAAACCGGAAGAAAACAAGGAATATGTAAAATGTAATATAACGATTGACTGTTCTATACTTCTTTCAAACATGGATAAGCTTGAAAAAAATGTGAGAAAGTATGTGCCAAAAGACGGCAGGCTGCTTGATAATATAGAGATAAAAGTAAAAAAAGGAGCATCAGTTTATGATGTGCTTGTAGCTGCATGTAAGGAGAAGAATATTGCATATGATGCAACATATTCTGCCATATATAATTCATCATATATAAAGGGAATAGGTTACCTTTATGAAAAGATGGCAGGAGATATGAGCGGCTGGCTTTATCTTGTTGATGGGAAAACGCCGAATGTCGGGGCATCAGCATACAGGATAAATGGGGGAGAACAGATAGAATGGATGTATACATGCAGTGGAAGGGCAGGAAGCTGACGGAGGCAGTATTTAAATGAAGAAGGAATTATTGAGAGAACTGCATCCGGCAGTAAGTATGTTTTATTTTGTCATGCTGCTTATCATAATAATGTTTTCTCTAAATCCTATAGTCATAACAGTGTCATTTGTTATTTCAATAATATCTGTTTTGAGACATAAAGGGTTTAAAACATTAAAAACGATGACATTATTTTTTATACCTATATTTTTATTTTCTGTAATATTACTGCCGCTGTTTAATCATAATGGAGTAACAGCTCTGTTTTATATAAATGACATGGCGGTAACACTCGAAAATATTGTATATGGTCTGATTATGACAATGATGCTCATGGGGGTATCACTTTATTTTGTGACAGCGGGATGCATGATAGATTCAGAAAAGATACTATATGTAACAGATAGAATATCGCATAAGCTTTCACTTATAATATCAATGGTACTGCGTTTTATACCGATGATGATAAGAAGATGGCATGAAATACATGAGGCACAGCTTGGTATGCTCTGCGCACAGGGCACTGGTTTTATGGTAAAAGCAAAGCAGTATACAAAGGAAATTTCAATACTTATCTCATGGTGTCTTGAAAATTCTATTGATACTTCTGTATCAATGGAGTCAAGGGGATATGGAACAGGCAGAAGGAGCAGTTATCATAGATTCAGAATGAAAAAAACAGATGTAATTTTCATGATATTATTTATGATATTGTCATTTTTTATCGTTTACACATTTGGCATCGGAAAATTTGAGACATATTATTTTCCGGAAATATATATAAAAAGAATGGATGTTGTCTCATATGCAGCTTTAATATCTGAAATTATATATATGTCTTTTGTGATAATTTAACAGTTAACACAGGTTTTTAAAATAAGGAAAGAGATAAAATGCTTAAGTTTGATAAAGTTTCATTCAGGTATCCGGGACAGTCAGAAAATGCAATAACCGATATATCATTTGAAATAAAAAAGGGTGAGTTTGTTTTGCTCTGCGGTGAGTCAGGCTGTGGAAAAACCACTTTATTAAGGCATACAAAGAAAAATCAGATTCCTACAGGTCATGGCCGTGGAAAAATGTATTTTGACGGTAAAGACATTGAGATGCTTGACGAAAGGGAGAGTGCTTCATGCATAGGATATGTGGGGCAGAGCCCTGATGGTCAGATTGTAACAGACAGGGTATGGCATGAGCTTGCTTTTGGACTTGAAAGTCTTGGATACGGAAGAGAAGAAATGCGCAGAAGAATTGCAGAGATGTCAGAGTATTTGGGTATAAGCGGCTGGTATGAAAAAAAGACGGATGAATTGTCGGGTGGTCAAAAACAGATATTAAATCTTGCTTCTGTCATGGTAATGCATCCAAAATTGCTTATACTCGATGAGCCGACATCACAGTTAGACCCGGTTTCTTCTGACAGATTTTTGCAGAATATAGTGAAACTAAACAGGGACTTTGGAGTTACAATTCTTATTTGTGAGCAGAGGGTACATGAAGTTATTGCAAGGGCTGACAGGGTTATGCTTATGAAAGATACAAAGCTTATCGGATTTGATAAAGTGCACAAGATAGCCGGTCAGATGAAAGAAAGTGCAAGTAAAGTTTATGAGGCACTTCCGGGATACATGAAACTTTGGCTGGAATACGGAAGTGAAGGAAGTCTGCCGCTGACGATAAGAGATGCAAAATTGTGGATAGACAGTATAAAAGACAGGTTTGATGTTAAAACAGAAGACAAAAATCTGGCATTTGAAAAAGTTGTATTGACAGATGTACCAAAAAAAACTTCTGAAAAACAAAAAAAAGATATATTAATGTCAGCCGGACATCTGAGTTTCTCATATAATAAAAATAAAATATTAAAAGATTTCTCCATAGATATATCGGGAGGAAAAATATATGCAGTTATGGGAGGAAACGGTTCGGGAAAAACAACCGCTTTAAAAATCCTTGCAGGAATTTACAAGGCAAAGAGTGGAAAAATAAAGAGAAAAAAAGATTTGAGAGCAGTATACCTTACACAGAATCCGCAGACGGTATTTACTGAGATAAATGTTTATGATGAACTTAGAGAAGTTTTTACAAGTCATAAGGATTTCTTTAAGAATGAATATACAAAATATCAGGATAATGGTAGGAAAAATACACAAAAGTATGAGTGTTTTGTTGATACAAAGATAAATGAAATGCTTGAAAAAATGGAATTATCAGATTTGTCTTTGAGACATCCTTTTGATATAAGCGTGGGGCAGCAACAGCGGCTTGCAATTGCAAAGGTATTACTTTTAAAACCGGATGTATTGCTGCTTGATGAGCCTACAAAAGGTCTTGACGGTGAGTTTAAGAAAAAACTGGCAGGCATATTAAAAAGAATGACAATAAACGGCATAGCGGTTGTGCTTGTATCGCATGATATTGATTTCTGCTCGGAAAATGCAGATGTATGTGGACTTTTATTTGACGGAGAGATGGCAGGAATGCAGTCTGTTGATGACTTTTTTTCAAACAATTATTTTTATACAACAGATATCTGCAGAATGTTTTCAGACTTGTATCAAATGACAGCAGGAATTAAAAGGGATTTACCGGTAAATTACAGACAGGCGGTGGAAATGTTTGAGGGATAAATATGTAAGTCGCAGAAATTATGATGAAGAAGAAGTAAAAAGAAATATATTGAAAAGAAAAATATCCGTATGGCTTGTGATTATTATTTTGATACCGGCGCTATTGTATATATCAAGTTATGTATTAAAACAAAGACATTATCTGTTTATAAGCCTGTTTCTGCTTGCAGCGGTAATGCTTCCGTTTTTTATCAGTTTTGAGTATAAGGCGGTAAGAGCCAGAGAGATAGTGCTGCTTGCCATGATGATATCATTTTGTGTGGCGTTTAATCTTTTATGTGCCCACACAATACCGCTTCACGGTGGGAGTGCTGTGGTAGTATTATCAGGCATTGCACTCGGTCCGGAAGCAGGCTTTCTGACAGGAGCTTTGGGTAGATTTATTTGTAATTTTTTTGACGGTCAGGGACCTTGGACACCTTGGCAGATGGCATCGTGGGGCCTTATAGGTTTTATAAGCGGGGTTGCGTTTGTGAGATATGAAATGCCATCTAAAAAAGAAACGGATAATGTTGAAAAAAAGAGTATCGGAGTTGTTTACAGGTTGAGGAAAAACAGTCCGTTTGTGCTGCTTTTTGCAAGTGTAATTTTGTTTGAAACGGCAGGTTATCTATTTGTGGTTTTAACAGGCAGGGATATGGCAGACACAAAGGGAATAATGCTTTATATATTTGGTTTGGCAGGACTTGTGGCAGGGGGGCTTTTACAGAGAAAAAGGCTTCAGACTGACAGTATAGTGATGGCAGTATTTACATTTTTGGTAATATTTATAATATATGGCGGAATAATGAATTTTGCAGCACTAATAATGCAGAGTTCATATATGGAAGGTGAAAAAATAAGCCTTGCCGCATTGAAAGCACTTTATATAACAGGAGTGCCGTATGATATAATGCATGCCGCAGGAGCAGCGTTATGTGTATTTTTACTTGGAGAACCATTCCTAAAAAAAATAGAAAGGGTTCAGATAAAATACGGTATATACCGTAACTAAAAACATTTTTAAACGGAGGTAAAAAAGATGAGGAACAAAAAAGCGATAAGTATTGCATTATCGGCAGTAATGGCATTTACAACAGCATTTGGAATGACAACTGTAAAAGCAAATGCAGAAGAAAAGGAAAAAATTGTTGTATATGTGGCAGCAGAAGGAAAAAATGCGTCAGGTTCAGCAGTTGAAATGGGAAAGACAGCAGTACAGCTCGATGAAGGTGCAGTAGCAGAGGATGCTATCAAAATAGCACTTGACAAGTCTGCATACAAGGATAACTATAAAATTTCTACATCTGCCTGGGGAGACAGTCTTGATTCAATTTCTGACTTAAATATGTATAATGTTGGAAATGACTGGTATTACTGGGGGTTTTATGTAAACGGTCAGTATGCAAATTTTGGAATCAGCAGCCAGAAAGTAAATGACAATGACAAAATAAGTCTTATTTACAACTATGACAATTACAACACAAGCGCAGCATGTTTTAACGACGATGCATCAAAAAATCCTGAGGGATTTTCAGCATATTCTGAAAAAGCTAAAAAGGCACAGGATGTACTTGCACAGAAAATATATGACACAACATTTAAAGGTGGAGAGTATGTACCGGGTGTAGAAGATTCATCAGGACTTTATACTGTATTTTCACTTGCAAGAGCAGGATTTAAAGCAGATAAATTTTACGATTCTGTTTATGCAAAGGTAAAAGCACAGCTTGGAGCAATCAAGACATCAACAGGTAAATTTTATGATGATACAAACAAAAAATATGTATCACAGGAAAGTATTTTAAAGGATGGTGCAGCAAGTCAGACATATGCAAAGATTGCACTTTGTGTGACTGCTCTCGGAAAAGATGCATCAAATGTAAACGGATTTAATCTTATAGAAAAACTTGCGGACAAGAGTGTCTACAAAGCATCAAGCATTTACAGCAGAGAGACAACAATACTTATGGCAATCGACTCAAAAAATTATGAATTGCCAACAGGTGATAATTATCTTACAAGAGCAGAACTTGTAAATAAGACAGCTGCAGATACAGATAATCAGATTGCAACATCAATTGACTGGAACAGCATTGACAGTGCAGTAATGCAGATACAGCCGCTCTGTGCATACCAGACAAAAGATGTAGACGGAGTAGATAAATCAGCCGTAAAGAAAGCTTGTGATAAAGTTCTTAACTTTATGTACAATAAGCAGGGAGCAGATGGAACATACGGTGATTCGTACTCAGCAAGCAATGTATGGACAACAGCACAGGTAATGATAACAGCAGGATTATTTGGAATAGATGCAGCAACAGAAGAAAATGGCACAGACTTTATAAAGAACGGTGTAACACTTTATGATGATGCATTGGCATTTGTGGATACAGACAACAATACAGTAGATGAAAAACTTATGGCATTCCAGCCGGAACAGCTTCTCAGAGGTTTCAATGCTGCGATAAGAGCATCAGAAAAGACTGAGCTTATGCTTCCGGTAGAAACAGCAGAATACACAGCATCAGATGATGCAACATATACACTTCCAACAGAGAAAGTTACTCCTGTAAAACTCGCAAAAGCAAAAATAACAAAGCTTACAGCAGGAAAAAAACAGCTCACAGTTAAATTTGCAAAAGTAAAACTTGCAAAATCTTACAAGGTACAGGTTTCAACAGACAAAAAATTCAAGAAAAATGTGACAACAAAAACAACAAAGAAAACAAGTCTTACAATAAAGAAACTTAAATCAAATAAAAAGTATTATGTAAGAGTTCAGGCTGTATCAGGAAAGAAAACAGGTGCATACAGCGCAGTGAAAAATGTTAAGATAAAATAATAAGTTTCTAAAATCTACAGAAGAAATGAATTAGAGTTATAAAATTATATAGGCAGCTGCGGAAAGAACTAGAATCTGCAGCTGCCTTTTCTTTTAATCATCAAAAACTTCATTCAGTGCTTCAGTACCTTCAAGTACAAAGCGGCCGTTTTTGATAATATTTATTGTCTCACCTGAGTCCGTATGAACAATAATATCACCGAGTTCCGAATAAGGAATTGTAATATCGGTGTGGCAGTTAAAATATGCTTTTTCAGGTTCACTGTTTCTGAGTTTGGAAAAATCATTTTCCTTTGCTACCATCTGTCTGCCGTCAGGATTGCAGGTTACAAGTTCTTCCTCATGTGAAAAGCAGGTATCACCGACGGCAAAGTGAGGTCCGGTCTTTTCTGCAATAAGAATAGGCAGCAGACCTGAAATATTATATTTTAATCCCATCATGTAGGCGGTAGTGTTTGTTCCGATTGCAAATTCGCCGATAGGTAGAGTATCATGCCTGTAAAGTACATTTTCATGAATATATTTTTTATTGTCGGCTTCGTTATCAAAGTTTTTGCAGGTATAATCAGTAACACAGCCATCTTTGAAAGTAAGTTCAAGTTCTTTATATTTTAAATTATCAAGATAGACTTCTGTTACATGAAGAATACCTTCTGTACCTTTTAATTCCGGTGATGTAAACACTTCGCCGAGAGGAATATTTACATCATCAAGACAATTTTCAAAAACTGTCTGTTTTTCAGGGTCAGTCTTTTTTACAAGATTAACTTTTATGTCAGTGTGATTGTTACCGCGACCGGTAACTGTTACATAATCACCTTTATCAAGTGCTGAAATTATTTTTGTCTGTATCTTTTCATATTTGTCAGAATCAAGAGTATTGACTTTTACGGTCTCCTCAAAAATCTTTTCAAATTTTTTTCCAATGTCAGGGACAGGAAATGCAATAATAGTAAAGCTTATTTTGTCCTGTGGGATATAATTGTTTGTGAGCATACCCTTTTCAGAACGGAATGCAATAAGCTGTTTCTGATGTTTGTCACTGTATTTAGGCAGACAGTCTTTTTCGACAGGTGTGAAAGGTTTTTCACCAAAGCTTTCTATGAGTGCGGGACCGGCAAATTCACCGGCAGAATCTTTCATAGATTCGTATGCAAGCTTGTATTCTGAAAGCTGCCTGTCGGCAAATCCCTTATCGAAAATAATGGCAAGGTCATTGCGGTGGTCGTATTCATATTGCTTATTTGCAGACGCACCATGAAATCCGACTTTATACATGGAAGTTCGTGCCGTAATAGCAGTTGAAGCACGGTAAATTACAGGCTCAAGTCCACTATCCCTGAATTGTGAAACAGCGGATTTTATGATACGCTCAAAGCCGAGGGGGTATCTGATATTAACAGTTTTTTTGCATGACATATCCATATTGTAGACCTTATATCCCTTTATGATACCCTGAGTAAAGGTGCGGGCTATTGAATCTATTTTGTCCTGAGAAAGACTGTTTAAATATTTTGCAATGTTTATTTCGTTTTCGGTAACATATTCTCCGAAGAAATATAAGTATCTCAAATTTTCAAGATTTTCATTCATTATAATATCTTTAATAAAAGACATTTCAGGATTGAGCATATCATTGAGACCGGCTTTTATTGTAATGTCACTGTAATCAAAGAAATAATAATAAAGTGCTGATTTAATCTGTTCAGGTTTGAAATCAGGTTCTTCAAAAAGATTGTATATTTCAATAAAAAGTTCAAAGATAGTGGTTAGGTTAAAAAGGCGTTCTTCAATGGCACTTGGGATATTGCTGCGAAGTTCAGCATATAAAGCACTGAGATAAACACCTGTTTCCTGACCGAATCTTTTGACGGCATATGCAGGATTTGTATAGCTTGTTTCGTAGCGGCCTTTTTCAATATCTTCATAGAGACATTTGTTTAAATGGAAAAGTTCGGTTTCGGTTAAAGTCCTTAAAATTCCGCTTTTTGATAAATTGTATATCTCACTTAACTGTAATGCAAAATAAGAAGTTTTTATAAAATAACTGTTTAAATGTTTGTCAGAAAGAGTAATTGTCTGATCCCACAATTCGGTGTGGATTGTACGGATACGGTTGACGGCAAGACTAAACCTCTCCTCATATTTTATATTATCATCTGCAATTTGTTTTATGTTTGTCATAATACACCCCATTTCCGTGTGAAAACTCAGTTTACACTATTTTTCTACTTTCCATTTTAAATAAAATTTTTGACGGTATCAAGTATTTTTTTTATGCGGATGTCGATTGTGTGACAGCTGCTGATTTTAGCATAGGCATTCTTAATGATTTTTGTGCGGAGTTCATCATTTTTTAGATAAAATGCTGCTTTATCAATAAGTTCATCTGCCGATTCATATATAACAATGTCTTTGTCCGGTTTGAAAAAATTTAAAAGTTCCTGTCTAAAATCAGTCATAAGAAAACCACGGCAGCTTAAAATATCCCATACACGCAGGGAAATACCAGATGAAATATTAGGTATCGTCATATTGAGGTTGATTTTGCTCTCATTGAAGATAAAAGGCATTTCGTTTACATAATCAACGCTGCCATGAGAATTTACAAGCGGAATATCGGAGGTATCACTGTTTGTAAAAAGGTGTACCCGGTGGATAAAATGGCTTGAAAGTAAATTAAGATAGTTTTTGCGTGTTACAGAGGCGGCTTTAAAGCCGAGTACTGTTGTTGAAAACAATTTATTGGTTGTGACGAAAGAGTCGTCACTTTTATTATATTCGGTTATTTCCTCGAGCATACTGCATATTTCGGGAGAGAGGAGCTTTTCTAATATATTTCCGCCTGAAATCTGTGTCTGTGCATATATCGCACCGTCTAGATAACCGTAAAGATAATCGGGAAGTCTGTTTCGTATATTATCATAAGAATTTTTTTCATAGAGACTTCCGACAAAAGAAATGTCATATTTTAATGATGTTTCAGAAAGAAGTATGTCTTTATATCTTTGTACATTTGCGGCAAGAGGAAGATAAAAGATATTTTTTATGCCCATATTTTTAAATTCAGAAAAATTTGAATAATCAAATTCAAAAATTATGTTTGTATCAAAAAAGACAGAATTATGATACATTGCAAGTAAAGGTGCGTCACAGTTCCAGCAGACATATAAGGTATCTGCATCATGACACACATTTGCGATAAGCGGAAAATAATTTATTGAAAAGCAAAAATCGTAATCATTATTTTTTAATTCGGCTGCCAGTTTTTCACAAAATAAATCATCATTTTCATAGTTTGATATGGTTTCGGTAAAGCAGCTGCAGGTACATCCTGAGTTTTTTAAAGTTTTTTCTATATCTGACTGGTTGTAAGAATTCCAACGGTATATCAATATATTCATTTTAGTTTTTGCTGCAAAATGCAAATGACAAAAGTGCAGAGCAATCCTTTCTAAAAAATATGGAGAAATAAAAAATCCTTTGACCCTTGCATCATATGATAACAAAAGGCGAAAATAAATGCTATATATATGAACAAAAAATGTACTACAAATGACAAGTATGTTATGATTTATCTATGGTTATATTTATGTACGTTTTTTGGAAGAAAACATTACATACAAACAAATTGGAGGATTATAGAATATGAAGAAAAAAAGTAAAATGACAGTAGGAATGCAGCTTCTTTTGGCACTGGGACTTATGTTCCTGAGTGTGTTTATTGTCGGAGCATGTGGCTATCTCATGAGAAACAATTCTGTTGAAGTGGAAACTGAGCTTTACAATAATTATGGAGAAACGCAGGGAGAAGCTGCTATGGGATTTGCAGAGTTTCAAAATGTCAAAGTCCAGCTTAGAAATATACTGTATATTTATGTCGGTGATGACACGAATTTACAGGCGTCTAAGAAGAGTATAGAGGAAGCAAAAGATATTGTAAACGAATATATGACAGAGGTAAAGAGTGACCTTAAAGACTCTGGAACAAAGGCATTGTACGAAAAGGTAAAGAAAAATATAGACGCTTATTTTGATGATACAGACAAATGTATTGAATATTTTGATGCAGGAAAAATTCAGGATGCAAGAAATTATCTGCATGACAATGGAGTGAAAAGTGCCAACACAGCAGAAGAAAATATCAAAAAACTTATAAATGAGATTGACAAATATGCACAGAAAAAGCAGAATTATGTTACTGAACAGAATAAAATCGGTGATTATTTTGTTGCAGTTGTGATGCTGTTAGCTCTGTTAAATGCCTGCGTAGCGTTATGGTTTATAACGACGACAATAAGAAATCCGCTTGTTGAGCTTGCGAAAGCTGCAAAGAAAGTTTCGGCAGGCGAGGTTGATGTGGATATTACACCATCTAAAATCGATAATGAAGTCGGTGCTTTAGTTGATGGTTTTCAAGCAATGATTGCTAATCTTAAAAAGCAGGCAGAGGTATTGGGAAAGATTGCTGACGGAGATTTTACCGTTTCATATCAGCCAAGTTCTCAAAATGATGTAGTAGGAAATGCGATAGTAAGACTCATAGAGGACAATAACACGGCATTTTCAAAAATCAGAAATGCTGCAGAGCAGATAGACAATGGTTCTTCTCAGATAGCATCAGCAAGCCAGACGCTTGCACAGGGTTCATCAGAGCAGGCAAGTGCCATACAGCAGATAACGGCATCTGTTACCGATATTGCAAATAAGACAAAAGATAATGCAAGGAAGGCATCAGAGGTAAATGACATTGTTATTCGTGCAAAAAGTGATGCTGATGAAGGCAACAGATGTATGAAAGAAATGATTGTTGCAATGCATGAAATAAATGAATCATCAGAAAATATACAGAAAATTATCAAGGTTATAGACGATATAGCATTCAATACAAATATCCTCGCTTTAAATGCGACAGTGGAGGCAGCAAGGGCAGGAGAGCAGGGAAAAGGCTTTGCAGTAGTTGCTGAGGAAGTAAGAAATCTTGCAGGACGTTCTGCAGAAGCATCACGCCAGACGGCAGAAATGATAGAGGATTCCATAGAAAAAGTGAAACATGGTTCTGCTCTTGTTGTAGATACGGAAAGAGCACTGGAAGTTATATCTGATATGATAGATAATATAATGGGACTTAGTGCAAATATTTCAAGTGCTTCATCAGAGCAGGCAACGGCAACTTCACAGATTGACGACGCACTCGCACAGGTGGCACAGGTTGTACAGACAAACTCGGCAACAAGTGAAGAATGCGCTTCGGCAAGTGAAGAATTGTCGGGTCAGGCACACGGATTGGAAAATATATTGACGAGATTTAAAATAAAAGACGGACAAAATAATTTTGGATATATATCAAATAATGGTATATCAGATGATTACAACAGTGATATAAGATTGGAAAATACTTATGATACAAAATATTAAAAATTTCGATTTGGAACAGATTGCGGACTCAGGTCAGTGTTTTCGATGGAGAAAAATTGATGATGGTAAATATCTTATCCCGGCATATGACCATATTGTCACGGTGGCACAGTCAGGAGAAAAATTTGAATTTTCCTGTACGGAGGCAGAGTATCAAAAAATATGGAAACATTATTTCGATTTAGAATTGGACTATGGAAAAATAATAGCGGCAATAGACAAAAATGATACATTTCTTAAAGAAGCGGCAGAGTACGGAAGCGGTATCAGGATTTTAAAACAGGAATTGTGGGAGATGATAATCTCATATATCATATCCCAAAATAATAATATTCCACGAATAAAAAAGGGAATAGAGGCAGTATGCGACAGATATAAGGCTGTCATCTGCAAGGACGAACAAGATAATTTAGAAAAGACTGAAAATGAAATATATGGATTTCCGCATCTTACTGATATTGAAAAAAACGGAGGCAGACAGAGTCTTAGTGAACTCGGACTTGGATACCGTGATGAGTATATATGGCTTATGTGTGAATATGAGCATGAAAATAAAGTCTTTTTTGATAATCTCAGAAAGTGTGATTATGAGCAAAGCATGAAAATGCTTATGGAACATAAAGGAATAGGCAGAAAAGTCGCAAATTGCATAAGTCTTTTTGGACTTCACCATCTTGATGCATGCCCTATAGATGTATGGATGAAAAAAATAATAGACGAGGAATATGGTGGAATACAGCCAAAATGGATGAGTGACAGGTATGCTGGAATCTATCAGCAATATGCGTTTTTCTATAAGAGAAGTAAGTAGGTAAATAGGTGGAAAGAATAAATGAACAATGATGAAAGATATATGAAGGAGGCTTTAAAGCAGGCAAAAAAGGCAGCTTTAATTGATGAAGTACCGATAGGCTGTGTTATTGTGCATGATGAAAAAATAATTGCGAGAGGTTATAACAAGCGAAATAAACTTCATAGCACTCTTGGTCATGCTGAAATATCAGCCATAAAAAAAGCAAGCAAAGTGCTTGGTGACTGGCGACTTGAAGAGTGTACCATGTATGTTACACTGGAACCATGCCCTATGTGTGCGGGGGCTATAGTTCAGGCGAGAATACCAAAGGTAGTTATAGGAGCAATGAATCCAAAAGCAGGCTGCGCCGGAAGTATTTTAAATATGTTTCAGATAAAGGAGTTTAATCATCAGGTGGAGTCAGTTGACGGAGTTTTGCAAGAGGAATGCCGGCTTATGATGAAGAATTTTTTTAAAGAATTGAGAGAAAAGAAGAAAATAAGAAAATAGGATTGTTTGACAATAAAAAAATGCTCTGCTATAATATATGCGCTTAATTTTATGAAGAATCGAGGCAGAGAAATGAACAGTGATAATGAGGTATCAGATGAGTTTCGCAAAAAGCTGCATTGTATGATGGCATTTATAGGAGGTTATATCGGAGCGTACGCACTTTTAAACAGGGCGGATGTATTTGGAAATGCACAAACATCAAATCTTATACATGTAGCTATGAGTATAGTTGGAACAAATTTTTTCGATTTGTTTATCAGGCTTGGCGGGGTCGTACTTTATATGGCAGGAGTAGCGCTTGTGGTAATATGGCCTAAGTGTACAAAAATAAGTGTTCATTATCTGGCAGTTATAGTAGATGCATTTGCGTTTATAATGCTTGGATTTTTCCCTAAAGACATGAATATTATCGTGTCGCTTTATCCGGTATTTTTTGCGGCAGCAGTTCAGTGGACATCATTTTCAGGTGTTTACGGATACAACTGCTCAACGATATTTTCAACGAACAACCTGAAACAGTTCACTATGGCAGGAGTTGAATATATCTGCAGTCATGACAAAAAGTTTAGTCATAAGGCAAAATTTTACGGAAGTGTACTTATAACTTATCATCTTGGTGTTGCATGTGAATTTTTTGCAAATCAGGTATTTGGAATAAAGGCATCATGGCTGGGATTGATTGCCGTAGCGGCAGCATTTGTTATGGTGTCAGTTGAACAGGGAATGTTATCCGGAGTATTGAGGACAATATTTGGGGTAAAAACGACAGCATAGGAAATATTGTTATTAACTAAAGTTTTTATAAGCGGCTATAAATATACAAATAAAAGTAAATATAAGTAATAAATAACTGAGTAGCAGTATGCGTAAATCCGAGTTGGTGGATTTACGCATATTTTAACTATACAAGAAACAGATGGATAGTGTTAACTACACTATTTACCTAGAATACGTACGGAAATGAGGGATAAAATGAGTAATACAGAAAACAAAAATCCATTGGAGGTACTTCCTATAAATAAACTTTTGGTAAAATTTTCAGTGCCAAGCATAATTGCTATGCTTGTGACGGCATTGTATAATATTGTAGACCAGTTTTTTATCGGACAGTCTGTAGGTTCACTTGGAAATGCTGCAACAAGTATATCATTTCCGTTATCGATAACATGTATTGCGATAGCACTGCTGTTTGGAATAGGCGGTGCGTCGGCTTTCAATCTTTCGATGGGAGCGGGAGACAAAAAAACTGCCGCATATTATATTGGAAATGCCGCCGCAATGTTGTTTTTGTGCGGTCTTGTTCTGTGCATTATCAGTGAGATATTTTTAAAGCCAATGCTTTTGTTTTTCGGTTCATCAAAAAGCGTGCTTCCGTATGCGATGACGTATACAAGAATAACGGCGATAGGATTTCCGATGGTTATACTTACGGCAGGCGGAGGTCATCTTATAAGGGCTGACGGAAGTCCAAATATGTCTATGATGTGTAATCTGATAGGAGCAGTTATAAATACCGTATTAGATGCAATATTTGTATTTGGAATGAATATGGGAATGGCAGGAGCAGCACTAGCCACAATAATAGGACAGTTCGTATCTGCGGTAGTTGTGATTGTTTATATGTTTCATTACAAGACGGTAAAACTGCAGAAAAAACATCTTGTTATACGTTCAAAATATATAGGAAGAGTAGCCGCATTAGGAGGTTCGCCGTGCAGTAATCAGGTGGCAATGATGGTGGTACAGATAATTTTAAACAAGTCATTAAAACATTACGGTTCTTTGTCGGTGTACGGAGAGGATATACCGGTGGCATGTGTCGGCATAATAACAAAGGTAAATCAGATGTTTTTTTCATTTGTTATAGGATTGTCACAGGGACTTCAGCCGATTGCAAGTTACAACTATGGGGCAGGGAAATTTGACAGGGTAAAAAGTGCATACAAAAAATCTATTTTATGCGGTTTTACAATGTGTATAATTGCATTTGCAATGTTCCAGATTTTCCCAAGACAGATAATATCAATATTTGGAAAAGGTGACGAGACATATTACAGATTTGCAATAAATTATTTCAGAATATTTTTATTCTGTACATGTGTAAACTGTTTACAGCCTATTACATCAACATTTCTCACTGCAATCGGAAAACCAAAGGGCGGTATGTTTTTGTCGCTTACAAGACAGATAATATTTTTACTTCCACTGATTGTAATATTACCGCTTATTATGGGAATAGATGGTATAATGTATGCGGGACCGATAGCTGACGGACTTGCGGCAGTTGTGGCTGTAATTATGATAAAGAGAGAATTTTCAGAGGAAAATTATAGGAAATAAGTTGAAATAAAAGTCAAAATATGTAATTATTGTTGATTAAACATAAAACAGAAATGAGGAAATGTGCTAATGAATGATATAAATGTAAAATACAGTGAGATAAAAGGATGGGACAAGGACTCATATGTACTTTTGGATATACGTGATGAATCCTCAGTAGGGTATGGGATAATACCGGGGGCTGTTCATATACCGGAGGATAAGATAGATGAAAAAATAGATGAAGTATCATCCGGAAGAAAAGTTGTAATATATTGTACAAGAGGAGTGTTTAGTGCTGAGTGTGCCGGAAGGCTGAGAGAGCAGAAGCATATAGAAGCATATAGTCTTGAGGGCGGTTATACAGGCTGGATACTTGAAAATATTAAAATTGAGGAAGAAAAAGAAGAAAACAGCAGTAGAAAGGACGATATAGAAAAAAGTATCAGAAAGAAATTTCATAAGCAGCTTTTCTCAAAATTTGCCAAAGCAATAAATACTTATGAACTTGTAAAAGAACATGACAAGATAGCTGTCTGTATATCCGGCGGAAAAGATTCAATGCTCATGGCAAAGCTTTTTCAGGAGCTTAAACGACACAATAAATTTGAATTTGAACTCGTATTTCTTGTGATGGACCCTGGATACAGCGAAGCAAACAGAAAAGTAATAGAGAATAACGCAAAGCTTATGGATATACCCATAACGGTATTTGACTCGACAATCTTTGATGCCGTATATGAAATAGAGAAATCACCATGTTATCTGTGTGCAAGAATGAGACGAGGATACCTTTACAATAAAGCAAAGGAACTTGGCTGCAATAAAATAGCACTTGGTCATCATTATGATGATGTGATAGAAACTATTCTTATGGGAATGCTTTACGGAGGGCAGGTACAGACAATGATGCCTAAACTCCACAGCCAGAATTTTGAGGGAATGGAGCTTATAAGACCGATGTATCTTATAAGAGAAGATGATATAAAACACTGGAGAGATTACAACAATCTTCACTTTATACAATGTGCTTGCCGTTTTACGGATACATGTACGACATGCAGAACAGATGGCAGCAGTGTATCAAAGAGAATGGAGATAAAAAATCTTATAGCAGAATTAAAGAAAACAAATCCGTTTATTGAGAGTAATATATTTAAAAGTGTTGAAAATGTAAATCTTAAGACGATAGTCGCTTACAAAAAAGACGGAATAAAGCATAGTTTTTTGGAAACTTATGATGAAAATGAGGGTAATTAGCTTTTGGTTAATTACCCTCGTATACTGTATTATTGAGAATTAAATTTGTTTATGGCATACTATAAAATATAAATATCAGAAAGTAATAGCGTTTTATAGGAAAAATTGCGGTACGGGTTATGGCTTGAGATATTGATAACATCATAGGCATTATGATAAAATATAAAGAAGTTATAGATAGTTGTATAATAAAGTTGCTATATAAGTTATATATGTGACTGATTTACAAATATTCAGATATGTTTTTTACAAGGAGGGGACTTAAATGGCTAGAAAATGCAGCGCCATGCGTGCAGAAGAAAAATTAGGCGGATTTGCGACAGCAAAGAAGCATATCACAGTACAGTATAATGAGAGAGAACGCTCGGTGGACAATTTACTTAGTCTTATCAGACGTGATGTGATAGAAAATCACGGAATATCTGATGAGGATATCACAGAGGTAAATGTATATATCAAACCGGAAGAAAATGCTGTATTTTATGTTATAAATAACAAGCTTCAGGGACAGATTGAATTTTAAAGGAGTTTAAAAGGGGGAAAATTAAAATGGCAATTACATTTGTTGTGGCAAATCAAAAAGGTGGTATAGGAAAAACAACAACAGCAACTACACTTGCGGGGATACTTGGAAAGAATTACAAAACACTTCTCATTGATGCGGACCCACAGGGAAACAGCAGTGCCACATATCAGGCTAAGATAAAAGATCAGGCGACGCTATATGATGTAATGGTCGATTCCGACCGTATACCTTTGGAAGAAGCGGTACAGCATCTTGAAAATGGTGACATTGTAGCATCAGATCCATTGCTTATAAAAGCAGAAAAACTTCTTGATGGAGATGTAGAAGGTCTTTACAGACTTAAGGATGCCATTGAAGAACTGGAAGAATATGATTACATAATAATAGACACGGCACCGGCATTGGGAGTGGTACTTTACAACAGTCTTATAGCTGCTGACAGAGTGATTATACCTATCACTGCGGATGCATATTCACTTCAGGGAATAAACCAGCTTTACAGCACGATAAAAGCCGTACAAAAAAGGCAGAATCCGTCTCTGAAAATAGAAGGTTTGCTGCTTGTGAAATATTCGGGACGCTCAAACCTTGAAAAGAATATGCTTGATGAGCTTAAAAAAACAGCAGACAGCATGGGAACAAAATTGTTTGAAACTAAAATCAGGGAATGTGTAAAAACTAAAGAAGCGCAGACGGCAAATAAACTTCTTATAGATTATGCACCAAACTGTACAACAATGCAGGATTACAATGAATTAGTTAAGGAATTGATGTAAATATGGCAGTAAATAAATGAGGAAAAACTGGCTTTAAAAACGAAAGGATAAATCATGTCAAAATTATATTTTACGAGACATGGACAAACTATATGGAATGTCGAGGGAAAAGTCTGTGGTGCAACAGATATAGAACTTACTGAGTTGGGACATAAACAGGCAATAGAACTTGGTGAGCGCATAAAAGCAGATAAAAATATTAAAATAGATGAGATAGTTGCGTCACCGCTTATAAGAGCAAAAAATACAGCCGAACATATTTCTGAGATAACAGGGATACCGATGCATACGGACATGCGTGTCATAGAGCAGAATTTTGGAAAGTACGAGGGCGGTGGAAGACGCAGCAAAGAATTTTCGGAAGCAAGAAATAATTTTGTATACAGCTTTGACGGTGGAGAATCAATGTTGAAAGTAGCGTCACGAGTTTATAATATATTGGATGAAATGAAGAAAGATAAAGACAAAACGTACCTTATTGTGGCACACAATGGTATAGCGAGAATTGTAAACTCATATTTCAAAGATATGGCAAATGAGGATTTTGCAGCATATGCCATAAAAAACTGCGAGTTGCTTTGTTATGAGTTTAAAAACACCAACAAGGAGGTAGATTGACCATGTATTATATAGGAAATCATTTATCAGCATCAAAAGGTTTTGCGGCAATGGGCAGGGAAGCTGTAAAATTAGGCGGCAACACGTTTGCATTTTTTACAAGAAATCCAAGAGGCGGCAAAGCGAAAGCGATAGATGAAAAAGATATAGAGAAATTTCTGGCATTTGCAAAAGAGCATGAATTTGGGAAGATAGTAGCGCATGCACCATATACGATGAATCTTTGCTCGGCAAAAGAGGATATAAGAAATTTTTCAAAAGAAATGATAGCTGATGATATGAAGCGGATGGAATATATTCCGGGCAATTATTATAATTTTCATCCGGGTTCACACACAGGACAGGGAGTGGAGACAGGCATAGAATATATTGCCCAGACACTTAATGAGATAATAACACCAGAACAGTCGACGACGATACTTTTGGAAACAATGGCAGGCAAGGGCAGTGAGATAGGAAGAAACTTTGAAGAGTTAAGAACCATAATAGATAAAGTGGAACTTAATGATAAATTAGGTGTTTGTTTCGATACATGTCATGTTTGGGATGCGGGTTATGATATAGTGGAAAATCTTGATGGTGTACTTGAAGAATTTGATAAGGTAATTGGACTTGACAGATTAAAAGCAGTTCATTTTAATGACAGTATGAATGTATGCGGTTCACACAAAGACAGGCATCAAAAGATAGGACAGGGAAATATAGGTCTTGAGGCAATGAAAAGAGCAGCACTTCATCCTATATTAAAAGGCAAGCCTTTTATACTCGAAACGCCGAATGACAATGAGGGATATGCTACAGAGATAGCAATGTTTAAAGAATGGATGTGTGACTGATGGAAAGAAATGTAGACATGACTGAAATATCCGATGGAAAAAGATACACATCAAATGACCTTGCAAAATTGGGGTGTGGTGATTGCGCAGGATGCAGTAAATGTTGTCACGGAATGGGAGAGTCAATAACACTTGACCCATATGATATATATAACCTTACTATAAATCTAAAAATGACATTTAATGAGCTCTTGGCAGAAAGTTTAGGTCTTTCTGTTAAAGATATGATAATACTTCCACATTTAAACTTAAAAGCAGAAGGGGAGGGGTGTCTTTTTCTGGATGAGAATGGCAGATGCAGTATACATTCGTTCAGACCGGGAATATGCAGGCTGTTTCCGCTTGGAAGGATATATGAAAATGAAAGTTTCAGTTATTTTTTGCAGATAAATGAGTGTGCGAAACAAAACAGGACAAAAGTGAAGATAAAAAAATGGCTTGGTATACCAAATCTGGCAGCGTATGAAAATTATATAAATACATGGCACTATTTTTTGAAAAACATGAAAGCATTTCTTGAGGAACAGGATAATGAAGAAATGTCAAAAAAAATAAATGTATATATATTAAAGATATTTTTTGAAGAGCCATATAATAATGAAGATTTCTACACGCAATTTGAGAAACGTATGCAGAAAATGCAGCAGATTTTCTGAGCTTTCCATTGGCTTAAGACAATGGGCAGTTCACATTGCAGGTTCTGACAGATAAAAAAAGAGATAGCGCAAAATACATGCGTAGAAATGAGGACAAAAATGAGGATTCCTGATAGTTTACAAAAAGGCGGTACAATAGGTTTTGCGGCACCTTCGTTTGGCTGTAACATAGAGCCGTATAAAACAGCATTTGATAATGCAGTCAGCAAATTTGAAAAAATGGGTTACAAAATCATAAAGGGTCCAAATTGTTATGAGGGAAGCGGTGTTGGAATAAGCAACACACCAAAAAAATGTGCAGATGAGATAAATTCTTTTTTGTGCGGAAAAGATAATCAGTCCGTTCAGGCATTATTTTCGTGCGGGGGCGGTGAGCTTATGTGTGAAATATTGGATTATGTGGATTTTGACAGTATAAAAAAGTCAAAACCTGTATGGTATCTCGGGTATTCAGACAATACGAATCTCACATTTTTACTACCTACAATCTGTGACATTGCAGCAATTTATTCGCCATGTGCACCTGCATATGGAATGGAGCCGTGGCACCCGGCGCTCAGAGACACATTTGCACTTCTGACAGGAGAAACAGATAAAGCACACGGATATGATAAGTGGGAAAAAGAATCACTAAAAAATGAAGAAAATCCGCTGGAACCATATAATGTTACGGAAAAGACAGAAATAAAGAAATTTGGCAGAGGAAAAGATGACAGCATAGTACGATTTGAAGGAAGAATGATAGGGGGCTGTCTGGATTGTCTTTCAAATCTTGTTGGCACAAAATTTGATAAAGTAACAGAATTTAATAAGAAATATGAGGACGATGGAATAATATGGTTCATGGAGTCATGCGATTTAAATCCTATGGCGATAAGACGTGCAATATGGCAGCTTGACCATGCGGGATGGTTTGAAAATGTAAAAGCCTTTCTTATAGGCAGACCGCTTTGCCTTGACGAAGAAATATTAGGCGTAGACAGGTATAATGCGGTATATCCATTGCTTGAAAAGTATAATGTACCTATAATAATGGACTTGGATATAGGGCATACAGCACCGATGATGCCGGTTATATCGGGATCAAAAGCAAATGTGAAAGTAGAGAATGGCACAATAGAGGTAGAATATATCAGGGAACTGTCAGATTAAAACGGCAGTTTTTTAAATACAGCATGACAAAAACGGGTGTTGCAAAATTTGTAACACCCATAATATATGGAAAGGAAACAAAAAGATGATACAGGATATAAAGCCACATACCTTATACAATCAGTACAAACATGTAATACCTGAAAAAGATGATAGGGCGGTGGTGTTTGACGGAAGAAATGTACTTATATCGAGAACTGAAGATGATACGCTTGATGCCCCCAAATGTTCCGACATAAAAGGAGAATACATATACATACTGTCTATAGATGAAACAAGATATTTTCTTTTAAAAAATGCTGTTGAGTGTGAAAAAGAAGGAGAGGTGAGCAATTATATAGGAAGAAACAGCAATGGAATTGATGAATTTAAATTTGAGCCGATAAAGAATTTAAGGCAGCTTGCATCAAAAGAAGTATGTTTTGCACTTATGACAGCGTGGCATTTAAACACATGGTATAAAGACAACAGATATTGTGGCAGATGCGGAGCTAAAACGGTGCATTCACACAAAGAGAGAATGCTGCATTGTGTGAAATGCGGCAATATGATATATCCAAAGATAGCACCGGCTATAATAGCAGCTGTAACACATGATGATAAACTGCTTCTTACAAAATACGCTCCAAACAGGGAATATCAAAAATATGCACTTATAGCAGGGTTTGTTGAGATAGGTGAGACAATAGAAGAAACGGTAAAAAGGGAAGTAGAAGAGGAAGTTGGACTTAAAATTAGAAATCTTACATATTATAAAAGCCAGCCGTGGGGATATGACAGTAATGTACTGATGGGATATTTTGCAGAACTCGACGGAGACGAAAGTATTACGATGGATATTGAAGAACTTTCAAAAGCACAGTGGTTCAGACGTGGTGAACTGCCGGCACACAATGACGGAATCAGTCTCACAAGGGAGATGATAGGTGTATTTGAAGACAAAGAAAAGTATGAAAAAATTGTGAAAAATTATTAAAATCGACATTAGAATGACATAAAACAAGTATATATTACATCGTGAAAACATTGATATTACATTATACAAACATTATAAAAAAGGGAGATATTTGTTAAAAATTGAAAAAGCTTCTTGACAAAGAGTATCTTTTTTGTATAATGGTAATGTATAGCAAGTAAAATATAAGGAGGCATAACAATGATTAAAAAAGCAAAGAAGTCTGTAGCCGTTGGTTTATCAGTAGCTCTTGCAGTTACAAGTGTAAACATCCCGGTTAATTCGGCATCAGCTGCAGCGAAGAAGGCTAAGCTTAGTGCTACTAAGAAAACACTTACTGCCGGAAAGTCTACTACTTTAACTCTTAAGACAAATAAGAAAAAAGCAAAGACTATCAAAACTATTAAGGCTAAGTATGTGAAAGTCAGCACAAGCAAAAAGTCTGTAGCAACAGTCAAAAAAGTATCCAAAAAATCTAAAGTAACAGGAATTAAGGTAACTGCTAAGAAAGCAGGAAAAGCTACAATTACTGTTAAGGTTACAAAGGGTACATACAAAGGCACATATAAGTGCAAAGTTACAGTAAAGAAGAAAGCTTCTGCAACAAAGAAACCTACACAGAAGCCAACAGAAGTTCCAACAGCAACACCGGAAGTTACGGTAGAGCCGACAGTAGAACCGACAACTACACCTGCAATTACAGCAGAGCCAAGTACTACACCTGCAATTACAGCAACACCAGCTACTAAGGTTACTGTAGTTAATACATCAAACATTACAAAGTCTGATGATACATTCACAGTAACATTAACATTAGATGGTACATACACAAATGAGCAGTTAAAGGGTGCTAAAGTTACTTTGACAAACTCAGCTGCAAAGGTTACTACAACAGCAACATTCAGCAAAATTGATGTTGATGGAAAAGCTGTATTTACAGTAGACGATACTAAGGTACTTACACCTGGTGATACTACTGCAAATGGTGATTACAAAGTTTCTTCAGATTCAGAAGCATTGGTTATCAGTGGTAATGTTGTTGCTTCATATGAAGAGTCTTTAGCAGGAAACAAGATTAAAGGTTATGTATTAACTGACAAGCTTAACAATGGTAAATATGATGGTTCGTTCAAAAATGCTGTTGCAGGTGCTACTGTTTCAGTAGAAGGCGGACAGTCAACAACAACAGATGCAAAAGGTTATTACGAACTTCCATCAGTAGCAGGTAGAAAAATCGTGACAATTTCTAAAGCAGGATTTGTTACTAAGTATCTTACAGGAACTAAGCGTGTATACGTTAACAAGAGCCATGTTACATCACAGAACGTTGCTTTAGAGCATTTCGATGTTAGAAAGTTAACAGTAAATGTTAAAGCAATTGACAAAGATGCAAAGACAGGTATTTCTAAGGCTCATGTTGTATTGAAAAATTCAGCTGGTGCAGTTGTTAAAGAAGGTGACGCTGATGCAAACGGTCAGATTACATTCGGTAACGACTTACATGAAAGTGCCGCAGTTGGTACAGATCTTACAGCAAACGGAACATCAGTTGCAAACTATTTGAATCAGGGAACATATACATTAGAAGTTTCAAAGAAACTTTCAAAGAGCAATGTAAGTGATGTATATGCTACATTTACAAAATCATTCAAGATTGAAAATGATTATACATATCCAATCGAAATTGAAGGTACAAAGACAGCAGCTGTTAAGTCTTTCAAGGTGACACAGAATTTGAAAGAAAAGGCAGAAAAAGCTTATGTTAACAGCAGTTCAAGGATTAATGTTAAATATGCTCTTTATACATTGGTAGATGGTAATGCTGTATCAGCACCTATCATCGAGAATACTGCAGCAGTTGAGTCAGATGCAATTACTTCAGCTAAGACTCTTACATCTAATATACTTAGTGCTTTGATTACATCAGCATCAACTAAAGATACAGTTCTTGCAGCAGCTTCAAACAAAGCATTAACATTACCAACAGGCGATTACTACTTATTACTTACTCCAGAACTTGCTTCAGGAGCAACAGGTTATACATTTGCACACAATGCAGTTAAAGTTAGTGTAACAGCTGGTGGAGATGTAACAGCAACAGCAGACCTTACAGAAGGTAATGTTCGTACAATCAATACACAGGTTACTTTACCAAATAAGGTAGCAGGTGATGATGTACAGACAGATACAAATGGATTATTCACTGTAAAATGGGATGCTACAACTAAGAAATTTGTATTAGCAGATGAAGCAGCTCCATTTAATAAGGAACAGGTTAAGGCCTCATACGCAATCAGCCAGGTTGTAGCAGGAACAGATGACAAAGTTGCAATTAAGATTCCTGAAAATGGTAACTTTACAACTCCTGAGTATAAGAAGGGTGCAGACGGAGCATATGCTTCATCAGTTAAGTATGTAAACTTCTTAGGAACAGGTAAATATATTATTGAATCTACAGGTGATTATACAACATCTGTTGCTAAACAGACAGAGCAGATTAACAACGATAAGGGTAGCGTTAACTTCAAAGTTGCAGGTGCAGCTAATGTAGTAAAAGTTACTGTAAAAGCTGTAGCTGGTTCTGATGTTATCGGAAAGAATACATTTGGTAAATTAACAAAATTAGTAGCTTACGATTCGACAGGAAAAGCTGTTGCAACAAAAGACTACACAGCAACAACAGCCGCAGATAAGCAGGTTACAGGTCAGGATCTTTTAGCATCAGGAAGTGCTATTACAGGAAGTGCTATCGCTGTAAATGATTATGCTGAGTACAATACTCAGACAGGTAATTACACAATGAACTTACCAGAAGGCAAGTATACATTCGGTGTTACATTAGCAGGATACAAAGAAGTTGTATCAGATGCAGTAGATGTAAATGCTATCGAAAAAGTTGGCATTACAATCAGCAAGAAGTTAGAGAAAGCAACAGCAGATGCTACTACTATTAACGGTGAAGTTAAAGTATTAAACGAGAACAAGATTGGTTACATGAACTTGACAAAAACAAGTCTTACAAATGGTACAGTTGTTCTCTTAAACTCAGACAAGAAGATTGCAGCAATTGACACTCTTAAATGGGATGCTTCAAAGAATGTTTATACATATTCATTCTACAATGGTGAAGCTGATGGATCAGGAAAGAATGTAATCAATCCTGGTACATATACTATGGTTGTAAGAACTTCTGAGACTGAAACATATGCTACAACAGTAACAGTTGTAGACGGCGAGAAGAAAGCTGCTAATGTTGACTTAGTAAAAGGTGCTTATGGTCAGATTAAGGCATTCGCACTTGATAACAACAACGCAGTATTAACAGATTGGAATGCAGTTGCAGTAGCTTATGATGAGTACTTCGTAGACCCAGCAATCGCTGGAAACTACGCAGATGGAAAGATTAGTGCTAAGGCATCAGCTTACCCATCAGCAACACAGGGAACTATTTCAACAATTACTGAGAATACAGCAAGATTTGGTGCTTACTTAACATCATCTAAATGGTCAAATGGTTCATACTCATATGCTGAGTCAAACAATGGTGTTACACAGAAAGGTTATTATGTATTTGATAAGCTTCCAGCAGGTACATATACAGTTAAGCTTGGTGTAAATGTTTATAATCCAACAGTTATGACTGACAATTTATATCAGTGGAAAGCTGAGACTGTAACACTTAAAGATTCAGGTGATGTAGTTAAGGCTGAGTACACATATGATAAGATTGGTGAAAAGGTTAACACAATTTCTGTTCCTTTAACAATCAATCTTAAAGGAACTTCAGTTCCAACTCCATCTTTAACAAATCCACTTGTAGTAGTTATTGCTCCTACAAAGGGTGCAGGTACTGAGACAATCACTAAGATTGTTACAGATCCTAAAGAATTAAAAGAAATCCCAGTTGCAGGTAAGACAAATTATGATGTAACAGTATTTACATATGATGGATATCAGTTAGCTAGCAATTCAATCAATGTTGAGCGTTCAGCAGCTACAGTAGAAGTTGCATTGAATGCATCTGACATGGACTAATATTGCAAAGCAAGATTGGTAAAATCGCCTAATTTATTAGGTAAATGTAAAATATATAAAGGGGGACTACATAGGTAGTTCCCCTTTTGTATAAATAAAATATTTCAAAAACAATTGAAATGTTAGATGTCTCCCCAAAATATAAAAAAATGTTTAATTTGGAAATAAATTTATAATTGAATCTTTTTTTTGTTTCATCAGTAACAGTTAATGTTGGTAAGTAGGCTAAGATTTCAGTATCAACAAATTCAAATGCAAAACTTTCGATTAGTGGAATTTCAAAGGAAGAATCAAAGGTTGCAAAGATTGTTTTAAAAGGTAACAAAATAACAATTAAAGGTCTTAAAAAAGGAAAAGTGAAGTTTAAACTCGTAAGTAAAAAGACTTCAACTTATAAGAAAGCTTCTAAAACAATTATTGTAAATATAAAATAGTGATTTAAATAAGATTTAAATTCAATTAGATGTAACTTGTACATAGTCAGCATACTTTATTATTGAAAAGTATGCTGACTGTTTTTTGTTATATAATTGAAATAAGGCTACCGCTTCTGTATAATATAATGTATAAAAAGCGTTTTAAATGTGGCAGATTATTAGAGAATAAGATATGTGTTATGATGTTGATTTCTACAGGCAGTATGGAAGTGAGGTGGCTATAAATGGGTATATATTTCAATCCAAGTAATGCAAGTTTTAAGAAAGACAGAAATTATAAGATTTATGTAGACAAAACAGAGTTAATAGCTTATTTAAATGAAATAATTGATACACCGAAAAATTGTCTGGCGGTAAGCCATGCAAGACGTTTTGGAAAATCGCATGCCGCCGGTATGATTGATGCGTATTATAGCCTCGGATGTGATTCGGGAGAGCTTTTTGACGATACAAAGATAGCCAGAGATGCAGACTACAGGAAATATATGAATAAATATAATGTTATTCATTTGGATATAGCGTCTGTATGGGACTTTCACAAAGAGGATTTGGTGGAGTCGATTAAAGAGCGTGTTTGTAAGGATTTTAAGAAAGAATATGATGACTTATTAGATTATAGTGAAGATTTGTATTTGTTGATTCAGGATATTTATTGTAAGACCAATACGCCATTTGTAATCATTATTGATGAGTGGGATTGTGTTATCAGAAACAGTGACGATAAAGAGCTTGTACACAAGTATTTGCAGTTTCTTCATTCATTATTCAAATCAGAGGAGTCAAAATCATTTTTGGCATTGGCATATATTACCGGAATTCTGCCGATCAAGAAGATTAGGGATGAGTCGGCATTGAACAATTTTAGTGAATATACAATGTTGAAATCAAAACCAATTACTAAGTATTACGGTTTTACTGAAGATGAAGTTAAAGTGTTATGCGAAAGATTTGATATGGATTTTGAAACGGTAAGAGCATGGTATAATGGTTATCTGATTGATGGAATTCATATGTATAATCCAAATTCTGTCGTACAGTCTATGATAGACCATGATTGTGATTCATACTGGAGAAATACATCATCGTTTGAATCAATAAATACATTTATAACGCTTAATTATGAAGGTCTGAAAGATGATATTATGAGTATGCTGTCAGGTAAAAAAGTGAGGGTAAATCCAAATACATTCAGGAATGATTTATCAATCATAACATCAAAGGATGATGCATTGACGGCACTTATACATTTGGGATATCTGGGATATGATGCAGACAGAAAGAGTGCGTATGTGCCAAACTATGAAGTTGCAACAGCATTTGAACTTGCATTACAGACAGGAGAATGGAAAGATATAGCAAAGGCAATATCGACTTGTGATGATCTGTTATTTGAAACAATAGATGGAAATGCAGAAAGAGTTGCAGAACTGATAGAACTTGCACATGACACATATACATCTGTCCTTAAGTATAATGATGAAAATTCCTTGAGCTGTGTTCTTACTATGGCATATTTTACGGCACCTGGTTATTATAATATAATTCGTGAGATGCCGGCAGGAAAAGGATTTGCGGATTTTGTATTTATTCCAAGAGCAAATGCGGGGTTCAGACCAGCAATGGTAGTAGAATTAAAATACAATAAATCGGCAGATACGGCTATTAAGCAGATAAAAGAAAAAAGGTATCACGGAGCACTGTCAGGATATAGTGATAAAATACTCTTAGTAGGAATTAGTTATGATGCGGATGGAAAAGATAAGAAACATCATACATGCGTTATAGAAGAAGTGATGATATAAATGGAAAAATATTTCCAAATTTGGTGTTGACAAACAGATATTACTTAGAGTAAAATATAACACATGAGGGGGGGATTTTTTTAAAAGCAAAGTCTCCCTTTTTTGGATATTAAAGATATGTCTCCAAAATATACATAACATATCAAAAATCGAAAGGAACCGATTTGGGATTTTTCCGAAATTCGGTTCTTCTTTCGTGTATTGGATCTTTTTTGGTATCAATCTTCATGTCAAAGCAGCCATAGAATATCATGATTTTTTCGTGTATCTTAAATAATTCAAAAATACAGTTGATAAAAAATTTAATAGATGTTATTATATATAAAATCGTGTACGCACACGAAATGATATTCAAAAAGAGGTGATATTTATTTCATGTACTATTAAAGAACTTGCAAAAGCATGTGGTGTTTCTGAGGGGACGGTTGACAGAGCTGTTAATAACAGGAGTGGTATAAAGGAAAGTACTAAAAAGCATATTCTTGAAATGGCAGAACAGATGGATTACAGACCGAATCATCTGGCAAAAAGCCTTGCAACGGGAATTACCAAAACGCTTGGAATAGTGTCAGTAGATTTAAGTAATAACTTTTTTGCACTTCTTGTAGAGAGTATTGAGCAGACAGCGAGAGAACATGGATATTTTGTGAATCTTGCTTTATCTCATAATGACCCGGAAAAAGAGATGGAAGCCATAAGGTATATGGCAGAGCGCAGAGTTGATGGGATTATTTTGTTTCCGCTGGGAAAAGGAGCGCAGTTCAGTTCTTTTTTAAAGAAACTAAATATCCCGATAGTTACTATCTACAACAGAATTGAGTGTGATTTTGTGCATGTGGATGTTGACTGCCGTCTGATTATGAGAAATGTTGTTTCTTATCTTGCTGGAAAAGGTTACAATGAAATGATATATATTGACCCTCATTTTCAGAATATGAAATCGAGGGGAATCAATGTCTTTTCTATAGAACAGCGCCGTATAGGTTATCTTGAGGGAATAGACCATGAAAAGCTTGGAGAGAGTAATATTCTTGAAGATATGGACGAGAAGCAGCTTGTAGATATAGCTAAAAGAAAAGACGGCAAGAGAAAAGTTTTTATATGCAGAAACGATACCCCGGCAGTAAGGCTTATGACAATATTTAGAAAAAATAATATCAAAGTTCCGGAGGATGTAGGTATTATAGGTTTTGATAATATTGCCATACTTGATAATATGTCACCGAGGCTTACATCGGTTGACTGTAATATAAAAACGACCGGGCGTAAAGCTACGACGAATCTTATAAGAATGATAAACGGTGAAAAAGATATAAGAGACTGCGTTGTTGATTATAATATTGTTGAGGGCGAGACACTTTAAAAATAAAGAGGATAGGTAAAGAATAAGTATTATTTACCTACCCTCTTAAAACGAGATAAAATCGTGTACGCACACGATAAGACTCTCAGACAAAAATAAAACTAAAAAGAAAGGTAAGAACAGAAATGGATGCGATAAAATTTGGTTTTAAATATTGGAAAAAGTATATTGTGGCGGCGGTTATTTTACAGATAGTAAGTTTTCTGGCAATTATTGCTGACCTGCTTATTCCGTTTGTATCGGAACTTTTTGTTGATTTTGTAATTATGGATAATGACAGTGAGGCGAGCGGTGTTTTTGCATTTCTGATAGATGGTGATTATGGTAAGAGACACAGTTTTGAATTGTTTTTCAACATTGCGTTTGTCTTTTTGGCATTGCTTGTTTTTCGTCTTATATTTATATATATAAAAAATACCATGCTTGAAAAATATGCATTGAAATTTGAGACTGATTTAAGAGTTGTAACTTTTGACAAGCTTATGCAGTTAGACAGCCAGACGGTGTCAGAATATAACACAGGAGAACTTCTTACAACACTTCATACTGATACCATAATGATGAAAGATTTGTTTGGAAGAATAATACCGGGAATGTTTGACAGTATGTTTGTATTAGGGGCGTGTACCATGCTTCTTACATCAATAAATGTAACACTTCTGATAATTCCTGTACTTCTTGCACCTTTTTTTGTAGTTGCTCTTTTGAAGTTCAGAAAGAAAGCGCAGAAGAATTACAGGGATATAAGAAGCAGCAATAGTAATATGAATCTTACGGTTCAGGAAAATATTGAAGCTGTCAGACTTGTGAGGTCGTTTACAAATGAGGGGCGTGAAAAGGAAAAGTTTGATAAATCAAATATGAATATGAAAAATTCATATATAAATCAGGTTAAACTTTCAGCGGGTTTTGAAGTTATATTCAGTTCGATAAAGCAGGCTGCCTATATAGGCACTATAGCTTTATGTGCCATTCTTGTTATAAAAGGTCAGATGCTGGTTGGATTTCTGGTAGCAGCATCTGGTTATGTTATGAAGATTATGGATCATGTGTCGCAGATAAACAATATGCTTTTCCAGATGCAGCAGCAGATTGTTGCGGGGGACAAGATAAGAAGTTTTATGGCATGTGAAACAAAAATAAAGGATGGCACATATTCTGCGAAAAATATTGATAAGCCGGATATAGAATTTAAAAATGTAACTTTAGAACTTGGCGGTAAAAAAGTTCTTGATGATGTAACGCTGTCTGTGCCGTATGGAAAGAAGGTTGGTGTTGTAGGAGCAACAGGAAGCGGAAAGAGCATTTTTCTTAAATCGATGGTAAGAATAAATGATGTGAGTTCGGGACAGATAACGATGGATGGAAAAAATATAAAAGAGTACAAAACTGATGAACTGAGAGAAAAATTTTCTTATGTTTTTCAGGATGCATTTTTATTTTCAAATACAATAGACAGCAATATTGCATTTTCAAATCCCGATGTTGATGAAAAGGCGGTTAGGGAATGTGCTAAGAGGGCAATGGCAGGCAATTTTATAAATGAACTTTCAGACGGCTATCAAACCATAGTGGGTGAAAAGGGATTTGGACTTTCAGGAGGTCAAAAGCAGAGAGTATCTATCGCAAGAGCAATGTTAAAGGATGCACCGGTATTTGTATTTGATGACTCAACAAGTGCACTGGATGCGGAGACAGAAAAGAAACTTCTTGAAAATCTGAGAAAATATTATAAGGAAAAAACTATTTTTATTGCTGCACACAAAATGTCATCTGTTATTGATTGTGACGAGATAATTTATTTAAGTAAAGGAAAGATTGTTGAGAGAGGGACATTTGATGAACTTATGAAACTTGACGGGCATTTTGCAGGTGTGTATAAGACACAGATGGCAAAGCAGACTGTAGCTTAGAAAATAAACAGAAATGAGGATTATTATGGCTAAAAGGAATACATATTTTGAGGATGAAGTTGTTCATAAAAAAATTGACATAAAACAATTTGGACGTATTTTAAAATACATTATGCCGTATAAACATATATTTATAATAGTAAGTGTACTTATGCTTGTATCAGCTTGTACGGCTTTATTACCGCCAATGCTTTTGAGATATATAATAAATGATGTGATTATCGAGAAAGATATGGCAAAGCTTTTTTATGTTGTCTGTGGTCTTATTTTTCTTGCGGCAACTGATATTGGGCTTACTTACGCACAGCAGAGAATGATGGGACAGATGGGACACAGCGTAATTGCTGACATGAGAAGAGATATTTTCTATAAACTGCAGGAACTTCCGTTTGAATATTTTGACAACAGACCCGACGGTAAAATAGTTGTGCGTGTGACAGATTATATAAATGATCTCGCTAACTTTTTTACAAATTATGTTGTAATGTTTTTGGTTTACCTTGTAAAAATAGTTATAGTTACGATATTTATGCTTTCGCTCAGTCCGGAGCTTACATTGATTGTAGCGTGTACCACAATTCCGATGATGACGTTGGTTTTGCTGCTGAGATATAAAATAAGAAGGAGATTTGCATGGCACAGAGCAAAACTTTCAAATCGTTCTGCATTTCTTATTGAAACCATAATGGGAGAAAAAATTGTAAAGAACTATAACAGGGTAAAGAAAAATAAAGAGATATATGAAGATTTACATGACCAGAGTGTTAATGTATGGTGGGGAATTGTTAAATTAAATAATTTAAATACGCCGATTGTTGAGATATTTTGGAATATTGGTACTCTTTGTCTTTACGGAGTGGCACTTTACCTTATATTAAATGGAAGCAGTCACGTTGATGCGGGAACAGTAGTCGCATTCATAAGTTATATGGGACTTTTTAGTGGACCACTGACCCAGATAGCTATAATAATACAGCAATTGGCACAGGTAAGTTCAAATCTTGAGCAGGTATTTGACACAATAGACTACGAAGTAGACATAAAAGATGAAGAAGGGGACGTTTTTCTGAAAAATGTAAGGGGGCAGGTAGATTTTGACAATGTTACATTTTCATATGAGGATGATATAAATATCCTTGAAAATGTTAATCTTCATGTAAAACCGGGAGAGACAATTGCACTTGTAGGACCTACAGGGGCAGGAAAAACAACAATCATAAATCTGATTACGAGATTTTATGATGTGACAGGTGGTTCGGTTAAAATAGACGGAAATGATGTGAGAAAGGTAACACTGGAGTCGCTTAGAGAAGAAGTTGGAGTTTTGATGCAGGACCCGTTTATATTTAAGGGAAGTGTTATGGAAAACATAAGATATGGAAGGCTTGATGCAACAGACGGGGAATGCATAAATGCGGCAAAATATATTTATGCCGATGAATTTATAGAAAGACTTCCTAATGGATATGACGAGGAACTGGAAGAAAGAGGCGAAGGGCTTTCAGCAGGTGAAAAACAGCTTATCAGTTTTGCCAGAATAATTCTTAAAAATCCGTCAGTCATAATACTTGATGAGGCAACAAGTTCGATAGACACGGAAACAGAGAATATGATACAGAAAGCACTTGACGTAATATTATCGGAAAAAACTGCATTTATCGTCGCACACAGACTGTCAACAATAAGGAATGCAGACAGAATTCTTTACATAGCAGACAAAGGAATTGCGGAAGAAGGAAACCATGAGGAACTGATGGAAAAGAAGGGGCTTTACTACCGATTGAATGTGCGCTGATATAATTACAATTGAAATAAATTTAACTATGTGTTATATTAAACTCTGTTTGAAAATATTTTTAAAGAGGGTGCGAATACATGGGTTCTTTTGGTTTTAAGAGAAGACACGGTCTTAGTTTTTATGGAATGGGACATGCTTCAAATACGGGAAATAAAAGCAGCGGTGGTTTTTTTGATTTTTTAGTTTTGCATAAGAGTGAAATTCTTATGTTTCTGCCATTTTTTGTGATGGATTTAAGTCTTAGGATTATGGGACATAAAATAGAGTTTTACCCGGCATATTATCTTCAGCCGAATTTGTTTACTATAATATGGGTGGGACTTTTTATTGCGGTTACAAAATATCTAAAAGGTATTTTTGGAAAAATTTTTTACTGGCTTATATTTATCATAAGTTTTATTATGTTTTTGACAAACGCGATATATTATCCGCTTACTTCGTTTTATTTTAATTTTTCACTTTTGGAACTTGCAAGTGAGGGAAGTTCTTATATAGGTGATACGATAAAGCATACACCGGTGTATGTATATATAATCGCACTGATTGTTGTTGTACTTGCGGTTGCTGCCACGATAAATATGAAAAAGAGTGAGAAGTTTCAGGGCAGAAAGCTTTTAATTTCGTTTATAGTATTCATCTGTCTGCATCTGCTTATTCCTGTTACTATGGGAAGCGGCAACAAAAATCTCAGGTGGAACAGCTTTAAGAAAGCGAGAAATGTATACAATGAGTTCAGTGATTCAAATAAGAGTATGAAAGTTTCAGGTCTTTATGAATATACTGTAAGAAATTTTTACATTACATTTCTAAAACCTAAGGAAAAGATAAGTGACAGTGACAAAAAGTTTTTGAAAAACATATATGAAGCGAAGGATGATAAAAAGCCGAATGATTATACAGGTTCGTTTAAAGGTAAGAATGTAATATTTCTACAGCTTGAGGGTATGGATGAGTGGCTTCTTACAAAGAAGAATACGCCAAATTTATATAAGCTTAAAAATGAGTCTGTTGATTTTACAAATCATTTTTCGATATATACGGGAGGCGGTTCAACCTTTAACTCTGAGTTTGCCGTAAATACAGGTTTTACAACTCCTATATCGTATAATGAAAATGTGTATACATTTAATAAAAATACATTTAATAATACGATGGCAAAGCTGTTTAAAAATCAGGGATATGCTGTGAATGCGTTCCATATGAACAGCAGTGAGTTTTATTCGAGAGGAATAAATTATAGAAGCTGGGGTTACGACAATTATTATGGTCTTAAAGATATACTTGACAGCAAAGATAAAGAAGATTTGAGTTATGAGCTTGACAGAAAGCTTATTGAGAATAAAACTTTCTATAACAAGATGTTTAAGCAAAATGATAAGTTTGTGGATTACATTATCTCATATACACCGCATACGCCATTCACAACTGAAAAAGAGGTTGGAAAGCTTGTTGCAGAGATGAAATATGGAAAAGGGAAAGTTCCAAAGCTTTCGGAGGAACAGGTTGCTGACCTCATGGTAGGAGAAACCGATTATATGGTTGGTCTGCTGATTCAGGCATTAAAGGATAATAATCTTTATGACAATACTGTTATAGTGGCATATGCAGACCACTATCTTTATACAATAAACGACAAGTCGGTTCTTGATAAGTACAAGGAGACAGACAACAATCTTATAAACCGTACACCGTTTTTTATATGGAGCAGTGATGTAAAATCTCAGAAGATTGATAAGGCAAATATGCAGATGAATATTCTGCCGACGGTGTTAAATCTTTTTGGAATTGATTACAACAGTAATTATTATATAGGAAAGGATATTCTTTCTGATGATTACGAACCGCTGGCATTTTTCTCGGATTCAAGCTGGTATGACGGAAGTGCATATGTATCTGACGCAAAGGTGACAAACGGTGCGAAGATATCTGAGGATGAAGTAGAAAAGAAAAGTAAAACAGTTGAAGAACTTATAAAGAAAAATGACCTTACATTAAAGTATGACTTTTTGAAAGATTATAAATAGAGAGACAGCGGTACAGTAACAGCAGGGAGTGGAGAAAAGAAAATAATGAATATTATAAGCAACATAGCGCATTTTTTAGGGAATATTTATACACCGAGCCTGTTTTTATTTACAGCAATAGGTATGTTTATGAAGATACTGAGTATACATGATGTTCCGTATATGATAATCGGGCTTTTTTGTACAAGAAAGTTTAAGCCGGCAAAGCACAATCACAAATATGCGGTGCTTATTCCGGCAAGAAACGAAGAACCGGTTATAGGAAATCTTATTAACAGCATAAAGAAACAGGATTATCCACAGGAGCTTATAACAATTTTCGTTGTTGCGGATAACTGTACTGACAATACGGCAAAGATTGCAAGGAAACTTGGAGCAATCTGTTATGAACACAATAATCCTGATGAGAGAACAAAAGGTTTCGGTCTTAAATACCTTTTTGAGCAGATTGAAAAAGATTATGGAATACAATCTTTTGAGGGATATTTTATTTTTGATTCGGACAATCTTTTAAAGAAAGACTATATTTCAAGAATGAATGACTCTTTCGATGCAGGTGAGAAGATAATCACATCGTACAGAAGTACAAAGAATCTGACGGAGGGATGGATTGCTTCGCTTTATGCGATTCATTGGCTGCGCTCAATAAGACAGCGTCACAGAACAAGATCATTTCTGCATCTTGCGACGAATATTCAGGGAACGGGATTTCTGTTTGCAAATGAGATAGTAAAAGATGGATGGAAGTATACATCTCTTACTGAGGACAGGTCACTTACCGCTGACTGCGTGGTAAACGGATATGAGATTTCATACAACAATGATGCGATTTTTTATGATGAGCAGCCGACAAGTTTAAGAGTTGCATTGCGCCAGCGTTTAAGATGGGCAAAAGGACATCTTCAGGCTTTCGGCGAGAGCGGATGGGGACTTTTCAAAAATATATTTATAGACAAAAACACTAAATGGGAAAAAGACGATACATGGTACAGATTTTTATGGCGTACTATAAGACACAGATTTATGTCGTTTGATACATTTGCCCAGCTTTTGCCAAAACAGATAGTTACGGCATTTAAGTGGATAGTCTGGAATTTGTTTTTGTTCCCGTTTACGATATACAATGCAGGCGGACAGATGTATATATTTAGAAATGGAACATGGCTTTCAAAACTTGTAAGACATTTTACGGGAAATGTTGTTGTGAATCTTGAACCGGGCTGGAAGTCATATGCTATATGTGTCCTGCTTGTAATCTGGATAAGATTTTTCTATAGAATTGGAATGTATCTTGCCAGCATATGGATGGCAATTTATATATTTATAATAGAAAGAAAACGTATACAAAAAGTAAGTTTTGGCAAAAAAGTTTTGTATTGTCTTACATGGCCGCTATACGACGTAATAGAACGCTATGTAAAATACATAGCGCTCTTTAAGAAAGTAGAGTGGAAACCTATTCCACATGAGAGTAAAATCACGATAGATGATATCGGACAGTAATTTTAAATTGTTCCGGTAACAGTGAGTGTTGTTACTCCCGGAGTAACACTCCATGCACCTGTTGCAGGGTCCTGAGTATATGAGGCAGCTGGGACTGTTATCTTACCGGTAACAGTTTCAAAGCTGCCTGTTGTTGTATCATAGGTGTAATTGCCAGTTTCTGTCCAAGGAGCAGAGTTGTAAGTTACACTTATATTTGTCAATGCAGGAGTGAATACATCGGATATGCTCAGTGAATCTTCGGCAGTGGCAGCAGTATTACCGAAGTTCTGGATAATAAACGTGTAAGTTATCTGTCCGTTTTCGGTAATAGTTGTCGGAGAAAGAGTTTTGTTGATGCTGAGTGAAGCCGCATCATCGGTTGTTATTGTCTCAGCGGCAGTTATTGGACCGGTGATGGCATTGCCTGTAACAGTTGCCGTGTTTGTGACAGTTGAACCGGTTGTAAGAGGAGCAGATTCGTTGATTTTTGCCTGATATACAAGTACGGTGTTTCCGTTTGCAGGTATTGAGATGTCAGTAAAAGTGAGCTCAGGTAAAACTGTTGCGGCAGGTGCAGCCTGAAGTACACCATTTGTATAATATTTAACTGAACCTTCGACATAATCAAGGGGAATGAGTGTGAGAGTGTTGAACGTGTAAGCACCAAGATTATCTGTTATTGTAAGACCTGAGACAGGGGTATTACTTGAATTTAACAGGCTTATAACATAAGTTATGGTGCTGTCAGAGTTGTAAGTTGGTATTACAGCTTTTTTTGTTGCAGTCACAGCCTCGATTATTTCGCCTGTAGTGATGTTGGAAACGGTTGACTTTCCGTTGTGGGAAAGTGTTGCCTGGTTAAAAAAGAGTGCCATATATTTTTCCTCCTGTAAGATATAGCAAGAGTTTCAAACCCGAAGATATAAATTATTAAACTGATAAATTTATATTCTTTGGGATTTTTTCTCTTTAATATGAATATATGCATATAATAATGGCAGGTTACTGCAATGTTTATAAGCTATTGTCAAAATTGAAGATGTAAATAGTATCATTTAATAAAAAAAGTTTATAAAAAACAAAATTAGTATAGTTTTATCTAAAGAAAAGTGGTAATATATGTTTATTAAATTATGGGGAGTTGGTAAATATGTATGACAGGCTGACTAGGAAAGATGTCGAAAAAATGCAGAAGGAGGTCGATGAGAGAAAGCTTGTTGTAAGAAAACAGGCTTTGGAAGATGTAAAAGAGGCGAGGGCACAAGGAGATTTAAGCGAAAACTTTGAGTATAAGGCGGCAAAACAATTTAAAAACAGAAATGAGAGCCGTATAAGATATCTTGAAAAAATGATAAAAACAGCGAAGATAATAGAAGATGATTCTGATGAGTCACAGATTGGGTTGAATGATTCGGTAACTATCTATATCGAAGAGGATGACATGGAAGAATGCTTCAAAATAGTTACGACTATAAGGTCTGACGCAATAAACAATATGGTAAGTATTGAGTCTCCTATAGGTGAGGCACTGCTTAAACATAAAGTCGGTGACAGAGTTTATATTAAGATTAACGATAGTGACGGATATTATGCTGTGATAAGAAAGATAGAGAAAAGTGATGACGAATCAGAAAAAATAAGCAGCTATTAAGTTTCTGGTCGAAAGAGTGTATAAACAGTATAACACTGTTGGATATTACATACAAAATTGATTTTTAGTGGGTAAAATGAAAGTGAGGTACATAAATGAAATTTAAAACCAGAAGTGTGAGAACATATCTTGTAATTCCGGTACTTATACTTGGAATTTTTAGTGTTATTGCACTTGTAATGTCAGGATTGTCATTAAGAAATGTGAATGGAATAAGCAAAAATATTGCACAGAAGCAGGTAAGAAATATAATATGTATGGATGAGATAAATAAAAATGTAATAGTGATGCAAAAAGATGTTATGTCATATTGCCAGAAGTCACAGGACAGTGAGAAACAGTCTATACTAAAAGAAATAAAAGAGATTAAGAGCAATAATGCATCATATTTTAAAGAATTAAAAACTACGCTTCAGACTGATAAATTAAAAAAGCAGCTTGAGACACTTACAAGTGACTATAGTGAGTATGAGAAGAAGCTTGATGAAATTATGGAAATGGCAGCTACAGACTCTATAGGTGCACTTGAAGAAACAAATACCAATCTCAGTAAATATGCTGATAAATTGGCAGATGATGCAGACAGCATAATTACAGATAATGATAAAATTACAAATTCAAAGGTTAAGGAACTTTCAAGCAAAAGTTCACAGGCAAATACGGTATCAAATGTTGTATTTGTAATAGTTGCAATACTTGTGGTTTTGGTTATCTTATGTATAGAATTTGTGGTCATAAAGCCTCTTAAAAAGATTGACGGAGAGCTTGATGTTATTATAGATGAGATAAATAATGACAAAGGTGACCTTTCAAAGAGAATAAGTCTCAACAGAAAAGATGAAATTGGAATGGTTTCAGCCAATATCAATGTATTTATAGAAAAACTTCAGTCAATTATGGCAAAGATTACAACAAATTCAAAACAGCTTGATGAGACAGTCGGAAATGTTGTCGGAAAGGTTTCTACTGCAAATTCAAGTGCGTGTGATATTTCAGCAGTTATGGAAGAGTTGTCTGCTACTATGGAGGAAGTTGCCGCAACAGTTAAGAACATTGATGAAAGTACAGGTGTGGCAAACGGAAAAGTAGACAGAATGGCTGAAGAGACAAATAATGTTCTTGAGTATTCAAATGAGATGAACGAGAGAGCAACAAAACTTCAGGAGACTGCAAAAACAAACAAAGATGAAACTACACAGATGGTTGGCACGATTATAGCAGAACTTAAAAATGCCATGAAAGAGAGTAAGCAGGTTGAGAAGATTTCACAGCTTACAACAGATATTTTAAGTATATCAAGCCAGACAAACCTTCTTGCGTTAAATGCATCTATAGAAGCTGCGAGAGCAGGAGAAGCCGGAAAAGGTTTTGCTGTTGTCGCTGACGAGATAAGAGAACTTGCTGAGTCGAGCAGAAAGACCGCAAACAACATTCAGGAAATAAACGAACTTGTTATTTCTGCTGTTGATGGTCTTATAAAGTCCTCAAATAAAATAGTAGATTATGTGGATGAGACTATACTTCCTGATTATGATAATTTTGTTTCAAGTGGTGAGCATTATAATAATGATTCACTCCATATCAAAGAAATTATGGGAGAGTTCACATCATTGGCAGATGACCTGCAGAGCACAATAAGTTCAATGTCAGAAGCAATAAATGGAATTACTAAGGCTGTTGAAGAGAGTGCAGATGGTGTTACAAGTGCAGCTATGAGTGTTGATTCTTTGGTTGCCGACATGAATGATGTAAACAAAGAGATGGAAGCAAATCAGGATGTTTCGGATAAACTTAGAAAAGAAACTGAATGTTTTATAGAGGTCTGACATAAGTAATAGTAAACGGTATTTTAAGTAAAGATAAAAATACGAAAAAAGATAAAAAAACAGAAACATCGCAAAAAGGTGTTTCTGTTTTTTTATCACTGCTTATAGAAATGAGCGAGCATTATAAGGTATGGCATAACTGTTTAAAAGTTATAATAAGCACTCCAAAAGCTTTTCGTTGACAGGAAGATAGATTTCAGGAATCTTATGATGTGCATCACCGTATGTATGCTTTGCAAAGCAGTTGCATACAGCATCATGTGTCTGCTGAGTATATTTGAATGAAAATACTTTAGCAATGCGGTTGAAGAATACAGGTGAGATAGAGCAGCCCCAGTCTTTTGTATCGTTGGCATTTATAAGATTTGGAGTTATGATAAGCTCTTTCTTTGTAACTGTATTGTAAGCTGTGAGTATAATGTAGTCATTTGATTCGTCTACGGCAAATTTAAGCTCACAAAGCTGTGACACATCCTCTCTGAATCCAAGTGTGGCAAGTACGGAATTGTCAACATGTGCAAATGGATCAAACACATCGGTGATAATCCTGTCACTGTCACTTGAAATAAGTTTAATAAGTTTATCTATGCTTGTTTGACTTAAAACATCACTGTTTAAAGAATTTTTCTGTTCTGAGAGGAAACCTATGAGGGAATCAATCTCTTTCTGGTTTAAAAGTGAAAAACTTGAATTTTGTGTATCGCTCATAAAATAATACCTCCATTGTTTTATAATTGATTTGTTTTTGCTGTTTTTATTGTAAGATAATTTCATTATATAGTTTATTGCGTCAGGTTTCAAGAGAGGAAAGAAAAAAAGCTGTGCTTGTCGATATTATTTTATTTTCAGGAGATTAAGGCTCTATTTATGTTGCAATTTCCTAAAAAATTAAATATAATAAAAAATGTTTATGATTTTATGCAGATAATAAAGGAGACTACAAAAAAATATGTGTGGAATAGTTGGATTTATAGGTAAACACCAGGCTGCTCCGATACTTTTGGACAGTTTGTCAAAGCTTGAATATAGAGGATATGATTCAGCAGGTCTTGCAGTAAGAGACGGCGAATCGGATATAGAAGTTGTAAAGGCACAAGGAAGACTTAAAGTCTTAGCCGAAAAAACAAATGACGGTATGGCTATGGTAGGAACATGTGGTATCGGTCACACGAGATGGGCTACACACGGAGAACCATCGGAGACAAATGCACATCCTCACAAGAGTGATGATGGAAATGTAGTAGCCGTACATAATGGTATTATCGAAAATTATCAGGAACTCAAGGATAAGCTTACTAAGAAGGGGTATGAGTTCTATTCAGCTACAGATACTGAGGTAGCTGTAAAACTTATAGATTATTATTATAAAAAGTATGAGGGAACACCTGTCGATGCGATAAATCATGCTATGATAAGAATTCGTGGATCATATGCGCTTGCTGTTATGTTCAGGGAATATCCAAATGAAATTTATGTTGCAAGAAAAGACAGTCCTATGATACTTGCAACTGCAAACGGAGAGTCATATGTTGCTTCAGATGTTCCTGCTATACTTAAATATGCGAGAAATGTATATTATATAGGAAACCTTGAAATAGGAAGAGTAAAAGCCGGAGAGATTACTTTCTACAATCTTGACGGGGATGAGATAGAAAAAGAGTCAAAAGAGATTAAATGGGATGCACAGGCAGCTGAAAAAGCAGGTTATGAGCATTTTATGATGAAAGAAATACATGAACAGCCAAAAGCTGTCAAAGATACGTTTAACTCAGTTGTCAAAGACGGTGTGATTGACCTTTCAAATGTAGGTCTTACAAAGGAAGATATTGAAGCGATAAGCCGGATTCATATAGTTGCCTGTGGTTCGGCATGGCATGTTGGCATGGTTGCACAGTATGTCATTGAAGATATGGCAAGGATTCCAGTGAGGGTTGAACTTGCATCAGAGTTCAGATACAGAAAACCTATATTGGATAAAGATGATCTTGTTATAATTATAAGCCAGTCGGGTGAAACAGCTGACAGTCTCGCTGCACTCAGGGAAGCAAAGAGCATGGGAATAAAGACACTTGGAATTGTAAATGTGGTTGGTTCTTCTATTGCAAGAGAGGCGGATAATGTTTTCTATACACTTGCGGGACCTGAGATTTCAGTGGCTACGACCAAGGCGTACAGCACTCAGCTTATAGCTTCATATATACTTGCGATTGAGTTTGCGATGGTGCGTGGAAAAATTACTAAAGATCAGTATGACGGGTATATTGATGAGCTTTCAAAACTTCCTGATAAGATACAAAAGATTATTGACGATAAGGAGAGATTACAGTGGTTTGCTTCTAAGCAGGCAAATGCAAAAGATATATTCTTTGTCGGACGTGGCATAGATTATGCTATTTCACTTGAAGGAAGTCTCAAACTCAAGGAGATAAGTTATATACATTCAGAGGCATATGCCGCAGGCGAGCTTAAACATGGAACTATAAGTCTTATTGAAGACGGTACTCTTGTTATCGGCATCCTTACACAGAATGCACTTTATGAAAAAACAATAAGCAATATGGTTGAGTGTAAGAGCAGAGGCGCTTATCTTATGGGACTTACAACCTATGGAAATTATAATATAGAAGATAATGTTGAGTTTGCAACATATATTCCAAAGTCAGACGAACATTTTTCGGCAAGTCTTGCAGTTATTCCGCTTCAGCTTCTTGCTTATTATGTATCGGTTGCTAAGGGTCTTGATGTTGATAAGCCGAGAAATCTGGCAAAGAGTGTTACGGTAGAGTAAAGTTGAGGTTTGATACTTATGGTAGAAAAAATCTGGAATTTATTCCTTAAATACAAGGAGGCAGTATTATACCTTGTATTTGGAGGATTTACAACTCTTATAAATATTGTTGCTTATGCTTTATGTAAGCATGTCATAGGAATTGATACCATTCCTGCAAATGCTATCGCCTGGATACTTAGTGTAGCATTTGCGTATGTTACAAATAAAATATTTGTTTTTGAGAGCAAAACTTCCGGAATGGGGGCTCTCATAAAAGAATGTCTTTCATTTGTATGGTGTCGTCTTGCCACAGGTCTTATGGACATGGCGATTATGTATGTAACAGTTGATGTTCTTCATTGGTCAGATATGGTTATGAAGATTTTATCAAATATTCTTGTTATTGTATTGAATTTTGTGTTCAGCAAATTATTTATATTTGCAAAGAAAACAGAGAAAGCGTGAGGGGAAAGGATAAAAATGAAGTACGATTATTTGATAGTAGGTGCAGGTCTTTTTGGGGCGGTTTTTGCTCATGAGGCAGCAGCGAAAGGAAAAAAATGCCTTGTGATAGACAAGAGAAATCACATTGCGGGAAATATTTATACTGAAAAAATAGAAGATATAGATGTACATAAGTATGGTGCACATATTTTTCATACAACAGACAAAAAGATATGGGATTATGTAAACAGGTTTGCAGAGTTTAATAATTACATAAACTCGCCTGTAGCAATTTACAATGATGAACTGTATAATCTTCCGTTTAATATGAATACATTCAGCAAGATGTGGGGAATAAAAACGCCTGCAGAGGCTAAAGCTGTTATTGAAAAGCAGATTGCAGAACTTAACATTGGCGAGCCGGCAAATCTCGAGGAACAGGCACTTAAGCTTGCAGGAAGAGATGTTTATGAAAAACTTGTAAAAGGCTACACACAGAAACAGTGGGGAAGAGAATGCAAAGAGCTGCCTGCATTTATCATAAAGAGACTTCCGCTTAGATTTACCTACGATAATAACTATTTCAATGACAGATACCAGGGAATACCGATAGACGGATATACAAAGATGGTTGAGAATATTCTCGAAGGCATAGAAGTCAGATTATCGACAGATTACTTTGATATAAAGGATGAGATAGATGCCGATAAGGTTGTTTATACAGGCATGATTGACAAATTCTTTAATTATAAACTAGGTGTTTTGGAATACCGCTCAGTTCGTTTTGAGACTGAGAAAGTTGACACTGACAATTATCAGGGAAATGCGGTAGTCAATTATACATCGGCTGATGTACCTTATACAAGAATTATAGAGCATAAACATTTTAATTTTGGCAAACAGCCTGTTTCCATTATAAGCAGGGAGTATTCTTCTGAGTGGAAGAAAGGTGATGAGCCGTATTATCCTGTTAACAATGAAAAAAATAATAATTTATATCAGGAATACGAAAAACTTGCAAAGGCAGAAAAGAATGTTTTGTTTGGTGGCAGGCTTGGGCAGTATAAATATTATGATATGGATAAAGTTATTTCGGCAGCACTTGATATGTGTTCAGAGGAACTTTAAAATAAGTGTTTTGTGAAATACAGACATAATTTAATAAAAACGGTTTATTGACCGAAAATTATAAAAGTGGGATAAGATACAATGTAAAATTACTGAAGTTGAAAGAGAGGTTTCCTGATGAAGATTTTGGTTACGGGCGGCGCAGGTTTTATTGCAAGTCACACAAATGTTGAACTTTTAAATGCGGGTTATGAAGTTGTCGTTGTAGACAATCTCATAAATTCAAGCAGAAAGTCGATTGACAGAGTTGAGGAGCTTACAGGAAAAAAGATTATTTTCTATGAGGAAGATTTACTTAATGAAAAAGCATTAGATGATATTTTTGACAAAGAAAAGATTGATTCGGTTATACATTTTGCCGCATTAAAGGCAGTAGGAGAATCCTGTGAGATTCCTTTGAGGTATTTTGACAACAACCTTACAGGAACATTAAATCTTCTTAAAGTTATGGAAAAGCATAATGTCAAATCACTGGTATTCAGCTCATCAGCTACAGTATATGGAAAACCGGAGACTGTTCCGATAAAAGAGGATTTTCCGTTATCCGTTTCAAACCCTTATGGCAGAACGAAGCTTATTACGGAGGATATGCTCAGGGATATATACAAATCTGACAATGAGTGGAATATTGCAATTTTAAGATATTTTAATCCGATTGGTGCCCATGAGAGTGGACGCATAGGTGAAAACCCGAACGGTATTCCTAACAATCTTCTGCCTTATATTGCGAAGGTTGCGGCAGGACAGCTAGAGTGTGTAAATGTTTTTGGTGATGATTATGATACACCTGACGGTACGGGTGTGCGTGATTACATTCATATATCAGACCTTGCAGAGGGTCATATAAAAGCACTTCAAAAACTGTCAGAGCATCCGGGACTTGTGACATATAATTTAGGAACCGGTGTCGGCTACAGTGTACTTGAAATTATAAAAAGTTTTGAAAAAGCATGTGGAAAGAAAATTCCATATAAAATTGCTCCGAGAAGAGCAGGGGATATAGATATGTGTTATGCTGACCCCTTGAAAGCTAAGGAAGAGCTTAGATGGGAAGCAGCGAGGGGCATAGATAAAATGTGTGAAGATGCATGGAGATGGCAGGTTCAGAACCCAAATGGATATGAGGAATAGTAATAGGAGGATTTTAATATTGGGCAAAGAGAATATTAATACGGCAGAGTACCTTAAATCTCTTGAAAATATTATTCAGTTTCAGAGTTATGTGCTGGAGCATATACACGATGACTTTTCAGTATTGTTTAATATTATTTCCAAGAGTTTAGGTATTGATGCTATGCTGACGTATTCCTGCACTGAAGCCGGAATGGTAGAAAGTGTTGTATACAATAAGGATGTATCAAATCCAGCAAAGTATAATACATACCTCAATGCAGGTATTGGAAGAATGTTTAACATGAACCACAACATTTATTCGTCTCCTGAGGAATTGCCTGATGATATGAGAGAAGAAATTCAAAAAGCATACGAGGATATTGCCGGCAAGGGGATAGTTGTATGTTCGGGAATAGTAGAGAGTGTTCTCTACAGCGTTGTGCTTATTTTGGGAGAACATGATGCAGACCTTGGTATAGAGTTCAATGATTGTTACGATATGTTTTTAAACAGTGTCCATCTTATGATGGAGAGCCGGATAATGACACAGAAAATGCGATATGACAGTGAGCATGATCTGCTTACCGGCTTATATAACAGAAGATGTTATTTTTCTAAGTGCAAAGAAGAATATAATATGCTCGCATCTGTTGGAATATTTTTTATGGATGTAAATTATTTGAAAAAGACAAATGACATGTATGGTCATGATGCAGGAGATGCATTGTTAAAAAAGGCGGCAGAGAGTATAAAAGCTATGGTATGTGAAAATATACATGGTTTTAGGATGGGTGGCGATGAGTTTATTATGGTTGCCTTAAATTGTGCAGAAAGTGATATTCCAAAAATAAAAGCAAGGTGGGAAAAGGAACTTGAAATTGTCAATGAAAAATATGGTATGAGCCCATGCAGCGTAGCTGTCGGAACTGCATTTGCAAGGGGAAGTTTTCAGATTGAGGAACTTTGCAAGATAGCGGATGACAGAATGTATGAGGACAAGAGAAGAAAGCACAATTGCAGATAAAATATTAAAAGAACTGACTCTGAAGATCTGGCGGCAAAAAGACGCTAAATCAAAAGGCGAGTTTAAAACATATAAAGTTCACAATATTTCTACCGGCACTTCATTTCTGGAAATGCTCGATATTCTCAACGAACAGCTGGTAGAACAAAACGAAGAACCGGTAGCATTCGATCATGACTGTCGTGAAGGTATTTGCGGTACTTGTAGTCTGTTCGTCGACGGCCGTGCTCACGGACCGGACGATGACGTAACTACCTGTCAATTGCACATGCGCCGTTTCGAAGACGGAGCCACGATAACGATCGAACCCTGGCGTTGCGGTGCTTTCCCGGTAATCAAAGACCTGATCGTCGACCGGAAAGCTTATGACAAGATCCTGCAGGCCGGAGGTTATGTTTCTGTCAGCACCGGTGGAGTTCCTGATGCCAATGCAATTCCAATTGCAAACGACAAAGCGGAAGAAGCGATGGACGCAGCAGCCTGTATCGGATGCGGTGCCTGTGCGGCTACCTGTAAAAACTCTTCAGCTATGCTGTTCGTGGCAGCAAAAGTTTCTCAGTTAGCTTTATTGCCACAGGGAAAAATTGAAGCTGCCCGCCGGGCTAAAGCCATGGTGGCTAAAATGGACGAACTCGGATTCGGAAACTGTACCAACACCGGCGCTTGTGAAATGGAATGTCCGAAAAGTATTTCCATCGCTCATATAGCACGCCTGAACCGCGAATTCCTGAAAGCAAAACTGAAAGACTAATATACATTGTCTTTATTTGGAAAAAATGCTATCTTTCGGGGTAGCATTTTTTTATCGGTAAACCCAAAGCCTGATATGCAACTCTTCTATCGTGAAAAAGGTATCGATACGCATCCCCCCCTCATCATCCTTCACGGCCTATGGGGAGCTTCGGACAATTGGCTGCCCGTAGCCGATCTATTGAGCCACCGGTTCCATGTCATCCTGCCCGACCTGAGAAATCACGGCTGTTCTCCGCATTCTTCATTATTCGATTACACCATTTTGAGCCAGGATACGGAGGAATTGATCGGGCGACTGAATTTACCCCAAAGGCCTTTTCTGGCGGGACATTCCCTAGGAGGCAAGACATTGATGCATTTAGTATTGAAACGTCCGGAAATCGTCGAAAAAGCGGCAATCATAGATATCTGCCCGCAAGCCTATACTTTAGACAGGCAGACTATGCACCGAAGCCTGTCGGAATATATCCTGACTACCCCGCTTCAAAATTTCCACCGACGTCAGGAAATACATCGAGCGGTCCGGGAATATTTTTCTACAGAAGAGGAAGTTCAG